>Ga0265338_10002008_pt1 | contig 31579 bp, 34 predicted proteins | sample 42126metaG_FD_193579 | JGI IMG/M metagenome (GOLD analysis project Ga0265338, IMG submission 193579) | Rhizosphere microbial communities from Carex aquatilis grown in University of Washington, Seatle, WA, United States - 4-21-26 metaG | ecosystem: Host-associated > Plants > Roots > Rhizosphere...
CCGTAGCACCGACTACTTCATCCAATTCCGCTATTGCTTCTTCTCTATCTCTTCCTTGGGCTACTTCCTTACCCAATCTATCTCTCTCAGTAGTAACAGTTCGTGCTTCTGCCTCATATCGGCCTCTATGAGCAGGTGCAAATTCCTCAGCATGTGTATTGATAAATTCTGGTACATACCGTCGACCAAGCTCTCGCGCACCTCTTATTTGTGAATCTGCAGCTCCTATTCCAAACTCTTCCAATAATGGCCGCCCCTCTGCATCAGTTGCTTGAGATACTCTTTTTCTGTATTCATCAACAGTTAAAAAATGTTCGGCTTTCCCAACAGTACTAGTCAATGCCGCAGCAAAAGCTCTAAGCGCTAACGGATCACCAGAGCTTATTTGAGGCATATAAAGCCCATCAACACCTATAAGTCCATGAGCAGTACGCATCAGATCAACAAATTCTGGCTCAGACAAATAATGCTCGAGTGCTCTTGAGAGAACAACAGTCGGATGGTCAACAGATCCTAATTGTAATTGTGTAGAGTCACCAAGCATTGTCACGACTGGAAATGGTTCAGCAGGAATATCTGCTAACGAAGCTTTTTGCATATCACTAACCACCAACGTTGGACTATAACCTCTCCTCTGTAAATCTCCCGTGACTGTTCTTTCATAATGTGCATTTGCAGCGCCAAGGGCAACAACTCTCACTGGTCCTACTGGTACTGCTTCCTCCACGTGACGACTAACAAATGGCACAGCAGACCTGGCAAATTGCGTACTACCAAAATGTGTAGCCCATCCCGGTAAAGCGTTGCCATCTATGCCAACATTTATTGGAGCAAGAGGTTGGCCCTCCCTCAGATTACCAGGCATTTTCCATCCTCCTATTTATTTTTTGAGCAGCCTTTGCTAAATTTTTTAACTTTTTATATGCCGCAGTTCTTGTTATTTCTACCATGCCACAATCGGGAGCCAAAATTAATTGTTCTTTTGGGATATATTGCAACGCTTCATTTGTCCTTTTTACCAAAGAACCAACTGTCTCAACAGTATTTATTCCAACGTCTAAAACACCAAGCATGACAGTTTTTTTACCTATTGCGGGAAGAATAGATAAATCCAACTTACTCTGTGCTCCTTCAATAGAAACTGCATCAAGTTTGGATTTTGATAACCACGAAAGAATATCTCTGTAATAATCTTTATTTGCTTTATAGGAAATTCCTTTTTTCTCTAATGGTTTATTCGGATAGCCTCGGCAGATATGAACGACGTACGTCGCCTGATCTTCAAATCCTTCAAAACATTTCTCAAGCGCTTTTAGTCCCCATGCTTTTGCCCTATCAGGATAGCGAAGGAGTACCGGATCATCAAACTGAATTACCCGACAGCCTTCCTTAATAAGCGCTTCTACTTCATGATGAATTGCCTCCGCATAATCAAAAGCAATGTTTTGCAAATTTCCCTTATAATACTCATCAGCTAGTGAATCGACAACTGTTGAAGGACCCGGAAGATTTACTTTTACCACTGCTTTTGTATGTCTTTTTGTAAAAGCAAAATCAGATACGGTGATAGGTTTTTTATAACTAATTTTATTAACAATCGTTGGAACATCTCGTTGATAGATACCACCTCTTGTAATAACACGTTTCACTTTTTTGAAGTCAATCCCACCAAGTCCTTTTAACACATGCATGACATATTGACTCCGACGCTCTTCTCCATCAGAGATAAAATCAATGCCAGCGGCATTTTGATCTTCAATTGCTTCTTTTGTTGCTTTATTCAACAATAGTTTAAAATTCCTTTTGCCGATTTTTCTTTCGTATTCATCGAAAAGAAAACCAGTACTATCAATTAATTTTCTCCCTGTTGTAGGGGAAATATACTTAGGTTTTGGATAGCTGCCGACAATTGCGGTAAGAACTCTCTCTTGTTTTAATTTTCCAGTACTTTTCATAAAAAAACAAAAAAACCTCCCGGAAAGGAGGTTATAAAACAAAAAAATTGTTTTCCGTCTTTGCTTTTGCAGTTCCGGACTAATCCTCCCCGTAGGGTTTGGGTGGAGCACCCTTCCTCACTGCGTTCGTCAGGGCAAGCTTTTTGTTTTCTCTCAAAAAGTCTTGTTTACCCTGAACGTAGTGAAGGGTTGCTGGATGGATCATTGAGCCAAAACTCTCCCCATCACTCTTGATTGTTTATAAGTATACTGGAGAGCTACTTACCTGTCAAGCCGAAAAAACCTGAATCAAAACTTCGTATCAATCCTTTCACTTCCATAAGTGACAAAAGCGTACCAACATGTGAAGGAATAAACCCAGTTCTTTTTAAGAGTTCATCAAAATGTAATTTTTGATCCTGTAATAATTCAATAATCTTCTGTTCCTCCTTCGATAAGCCTCTTATTTTCTTTTTGTTAAACTCTCTTGATGCCTGATTCTTAATTCCTAATTCATTTATAATATCGGCTACTTGTGTTACCATCTTTGCGCCTTTCGTAATAAGTACTATTGGTCCTTTTGATACAGAAGAGGTAATCGGTCCCGGCACCGCAAAAACTTTGCGATTAGTGGCAAATGCGTCATTTGCAGTTATCAAACTTCCGCTATCTTCCGCTCCTTCGGTAACCAAAACACCAAGAGATAATCCTGCGATAATGCGGTTTCGTGCTGGAAAAGAGCCTTTGTTTGGCATTGTACCGAGAGGATATTCCGAAACAATAGCGCCGCCAGTCTCCAAAATACGCTGATAAAGTGGGCTATTTTCTTCCGGAGTACAGACGTCAACACCACTTCCCAAGACAGCAACCGTCTTACCTCCCGCTGCAATAGTCGATTGATGTGCAGTAGCATCAACTCCCATCGCAAGTCCTGAGACAACAACACATCCAGAACGGACAAGATCTGAGACGAGTAATCCCGTCACTTAGTGGCCATATTCTGTAATCTTTCTTGTCCCGACAACCGAAACTAATATATCATTTTCGTTAAACATATATGTTCCTTTTTTATATAAAATAATAGGTGGATTTTTGATTATTTTCAAAAGCCGCGGATAATCGTCATCTTGTAAGGTAAGATACGAAACCTGTAGTCTTCTCATTTTCTCTTCATATTTTTCAATAACAAAGGTTTTTTTAAAATTCAAAACATCTTGTGCAGTCTTCTCCCCTATGGCGGCGTCAACCAATTCTTGCAATGACGCATTCCATGCATTCTCTGCCGATCCGAAATAATGGAGCAGTTTATGAAACCGCACAGGACCAATACCATTGCAAACTGAGAAAGCCAACCAGTATTTTCGCTCATCCATATCTCTATCATAAAGTTAAAAATTAAAAATGAAAAGTGCTAAGTTCACTCTCGTAAAGATTAAAGCTAACTTTTAATTTTTCACTTTGAACTCTAAACTTTTCTTCTGCTACAATAGTTTTATGGGCAACCTATTCAAAAAACCACAACATCTTTTTGTTAAAAAATCTGATGCCAAAAGAGGCAAATTGTGGAATAAAATAGCTGATGAACGGATTATCAAACAACATGGCGGCTATGATATCCCAGAGGACGATCTCCATGCTGTCAAAAAGTTTACCGATCCTGTCCTTTCCCCAAAAACAACCCCTGAAGAAACCAGTGAGGTGCTTTCAGAGCTGGAAAAGGAAATCCAACAATTAAAAAAGGACGAAGACAAATAACATATGTAAGCGAGGAGCCCGAAACGGGACCCGCATATCATATATACTAACAGAAAAATTTCATACCGAGCTTAAAAATTAATGGAACAACAACCGATAAATCCACCTCCATTGCAGATAAAACCCAGACCTCCATATTTCAAAAGGCTTTTCTCTGGGCGGCTTAATCGGCAAAATTATATAGTCGGATCCACATTTTTTGCTCTTGTCCCCCTCGTTTTTTTTCTGGTTGTAATTTTTAACATCCTCCTCTCTCCTGATACCCTTGCCATGCCCTATCTTGACGCAAATAATCCAAGTCAGCTAATCACGCCTCACGTCTCAATCGTTGCGCTTCTTGAGACGCCAACAAATGAACTCTGGTCAGCACTCGGAATTCTTTCTATTATCCTTTCCATTCCTTATTTATTTTCACTACAAATAAGGCGTCTTCACGATCTCAATCTTTCCGGCTGGCTATGGATTGCTAATCTTTTGCCGCTTATCTCTTTCTACACCACACCCATCCCCGGCTTCTATAATCCACAGCCGAATATCTGGTTTATTCCACTCGATGTGATTGCTCTTCTTGCAAATCTTTTTGCGCTCTATGTTACCTTTTGGTCAGGGACTAATGGTCCCAATAAATATGGAGAAAAGCCTCTTCCGAGATCAAATTTTTTGAGAGATGTTTTGCAGATTAAATAATCACTTTTCAAAATAATCCGTCAATATTTGTTTGGCAACTGGTGCTGAAATATCAGAACCCTCACCAGCGGACTCTTCAAGAACTGTCACGACAATTTGAGGTTTGTATGCTGGTGCAAAAAGCGTAATCCACGCATGCGGTAAAGCAGTTGCTCCTCCTTCTTGTGCTGTCCCGGTCTTGCAGGCGACAACCACATGACGCATATCGGCAGATGCTGATGCAACCGAAGTAATATTTTTCCCGTCGATTGGCAAGTGAGAATTTTTGACCTGGAAGTTAAACAACGGATATGCAACGCCTCCAGGACTACATGCTTCAATCATCCCTTGTCTGATCAAACCGACAGTCTTTGCATTAAGAATATCCTTTTGTTTCACAACAGGATCTTTTGTCATCAAGAGATGCGGGACATAGAGCGTCCCACCATTAGCAACAATTTGTGTCCATGCATTAACCTGAAGCGGGGTCGACAGAAGATATCCTTGTCCAATACCATAATGATACGTATCACCCAAATACCACTCCTGCCCCAAAGTCTTTTGTTTCCATTGAGTTGTCGGCACAAGTCCTGATGCTTCCCCTGCCAAATCAATTCCGAGCGGCGCGCCCAGCCCCATATTTTGTGCGAACGCGGAGAGCTTATCAACGGATACCTTCTCAGCAAGTTTATAAAAGAAAATATCGTTAGACCGGGCAAGCGCACTGACGACATTGAGTGGTTTGGTTTCTTTTTTCCCATAGTCCGTGTAGTACCAGTTCGAGAAAGAAAAATTGCCTACTTTTAAAACACCGGTATCAACTACTGTATAATTCTGATCGATGATATTATCCTGCAAGCCGGCTGCCGACACGACAATTTTGAAAGTTGACCCCGGCGGATATACACCGCTTATCGCCCGGTTAAGAAGCGGTTGATTGTTTGAATCAGTAAGAAGTGCAGCTACGGTCTTGTCAGCGCTGTCTGATGCTGGCTTATAGGTATTGTCCAAAGTAAATAAATTCGGATCAAAGGATGGCTTGGAGACTATCGCCAGAACCTCACCGTCAGGTTTAGAGACGATAACCGCACCTTTCTTCAAGTCCTTTGCCGCGTTATAAACCTCTTGCTGCAATTTTGCATCAATAGTCAAGGTAATATTGTGTCCGGGGACTGGATCAGTTTGTCCGAGAGAGCGGACCTTTTGTCCCGTCGCATTTACCTCGATCAGTTCCTGTCCATTTTGGCCATGAAGTTCTTGCTCATACTCTTGTTCAATACCACTCTGCCCCACCCACTCATCTAGCTGATAGCCAGCGTATTGTCCTGAACTCATCTCATCCGGGGATATTTGTCCGATATAACCAAGCACATGACTCAGAGCATCTTTGTACGGATATTCCCGAAGAGAATCCACCTCAATATTCTTATCTCCTTTCGCAAGCATCGTCAGTGCTTCATCTCGACTCAGTTGCCTGGTAGTACACTTGGTTGGATCATTGCTATCACAATGCTCCACTTGTTTAAAACCCGGAATATTATAGACAAGCGGCGTCCCCATCCTGTCAAAAATCACTCCCCTCTCGGCTGGAATAATCTGCGTCCGCATACGATTGGAATCTGACAGTTGTTGATAATAACTACCCTGGAAAATCTGTACTGCAAAAAGATTTAGAAGCAATACTGTCCCAATCACTACCAGAATAAGAGGCAATAAATACCAACGTAATCTCAGATTTTTCGGCTCATCGGTATAATGATGCCGTTTTATTTTTTCTGTCTTAACATGATCACCAAACGCAAAACCAGGCTTCATAACTAAAAATGTGCAATTGCAAATTGCTTATCGACATATCGAATTAAAGCTAATAGTAAGACTGCAATGACAGCACTTGCGCAAGCTTCTATAAATGCACCATGGTAGTCAAAAGCTAATAGATAAATGAGTGAACCCACAAACGACGCGATAAACATAAACGGATAGGTATTAATCTCATATTTTCTTTGATATAACAGAACAAGAAGAACGACAATCAGAAAAAAGATACTTGTCTCACCGATCGGACGAAGAGCAAATGCGTCAAGAAATATCCCAGAAAAAAAAGCTGCGACAAAAAGCCGCAAATCTCTCAAGATGATGGTCATACACAACAAACACAAAAATACCAAAGGAAGAGAGGTAAGTGTCCCTTCAAGAAAAATTGAAATAATAAGAAATAACAATAACACAAAAAGCATACAACACGATCTCCTAGAGCTTAGTTCATCACAAATACCATCCGAAGCTGTGATAAATTCACAAGACTTTGCAGCTTCGCTGACTGAAAAAGACTGCTTGCCTGTTTATTGATCGAAACAATCTTGCCAACAATAAGTTGCTGTGGATACCCTTTCCCATCGACCGCCATGCTGCCTTTTGTTTCAACAATATCATTTTGTTCAAGTTTATCTGTTAAAACGACATTGCCAAAAACAATTGCTCCTCCATCTTCAGACGTAACTATTCCATTTGCGGATGTTTTTGTCGTTGTAGCAGTAAAAGATGTTGATGGATCACTCAGTAATGTAACGAGTGCGACATGTGGAGTTGTTCTGGTAATACTGCCGATGAGATTATTTTTGTAAACAACAACATCGCCAACATGAACGGCATCCTCTTCTCCTTTATCAAGGATAAGCGCGTTTTGTTGCGTTCCGACAATATCTGCCGGAAGCAATTTTTGCGGAGCAGGAGTTGTCGTTTCAAACTGATCATGCAATGCCTGATTGTCTTTTTGCATTTCCTGCATCTGTGCCAGTTGCACCCGCAGCTGATTATTTTCTTCTTGTAATTGTTGTATTGATGTCGGAGCATTTGTAGGCTGAAAATTCATGCCAAACACCAACCTTTGAATCGGTAATGTAATAAATTGCAAACCGACAGTTACAGGAGTTTGAGCAAAGAAAAGAATGATGACAGAGATAAGAATAAAAAGCAGAAAAATCGGGAAAACAGCCTTGACTCGTTTCATACCAGTATTGTAGCCTGTTTGAAGCTCAGAGGCAACCCAATGATTAACTGACATTACCCGAGTTTTGCTTTAATTGTCATCCTGAGCGACTGAAAGGAGTCGAAGGATCTTACTCCACAGAGTTTACAGAAAAATCACCCTACCGAGTGGCATGAGATTCTTCGACTTCGTCCCGATTTAATCGGGACTCCGCTCAGAATGACAAAAATGAATAATCTTAAGTTGATTAGTTTAATAACTCATTGAAAAATTAAAAACCTTTGCAGAATGAGTCAGTGCACCAAGAGAAACAACGTCAACGCCAGTTGTTGCCCATTCGGATACATTGTCTCTCGTAATTTCTCCTGATGCTTCAATAAGCACAGAAGCATAAAGAAGAAGCTTGCGCAAAGAATCAACAAAATTTTTTGCTTCCACTGACGTGAAATTATCAAGCAAAATAGCCATCATTTTTGGCTTCTTTTGCTTTGCATTTTCTCTCACAAAGGTATGTAAAACAGCATTCGCCTGCAAAAGAGTATCTACTTCTATTTCAAAATATTGCTGTTGTGATTGCATACTTCGGCGAACCGCTTCTTCTGCCCCAAGTTCTTCAGATTTCAGATGCAAATCTCTTTGCAGCAAAAGTAAGTGATTGTCTTTTATCAAAATGCTGTCAGCAAGATGAAGTCGATGTGTCAGTCCCCCGCCGACGGCAACTGCTTTTTTATCAAGCATCATCAGAGGCGTTTTGCGAATAGCAGCAATTGCTGGCGCATTTGGAATATTGCTAATTGAAGTGATAAGAGAATTAGCCTCCGTCGCTATGCCTGACATCCGCCCAAGAATATTAAGAATCGTCCGTTCATAAGCAAGAATTTCAGTATTCTTCCCTGAGACTTCAGCAACAATATCCTCTTTCGCAAGCACAGCGCCATCCGTTACCAAAGGAGAAAATGTGAGCGACGTATTATTCTTCAACAAAAAGACAAGTTCTTCAATTCCTGCAGCAATCCCTTGCTGTTTGCTGATGATACGAGCCTTTCCCTCACCTTTTAGAGAAAGAACAAGGGACGTGATATCCTGATCAACTCTATCCGCCTGCGCCATCCACGCAAAGAGTTTGGTGATATGGTCCTTATAGATCGTATTTGTTACAACTAGTTCCTGCGCTTTTTGAAAATGAGAAAGAATCATCTCTTGTCTTGTCATAGGTTAGCCAATAGCAAACATTCGCTCAATTGGAAGCTTCGCCCGTTCTGCAATTTCACGATCAACCTTCACTTCATATTCCAAATTTATCAAACTGTTAAGCAGTTTCTCTGTTGTTATCATTTTCATATATTCGCATACCATATCTTTTCGCAACGGAATAAATTTCTTTGTGGGGTTTTGTTTTTTTAATTGATGGATTAAGCCTGTCTCGGTGGCAACAACAAATTTATCTTTTGGTGATTCTTTGGCATGTTTTATCATCCCGCTTGTTGAGAGGATGTGTGTTTTCTCCTCAGGGATCGCTTTGGTTGCAACATAATGCATACAATCAGTGACACAACCGCATTCCGGATGAATCAGAAATTCAGCTGTGGGATGGCGACCTAACTTTTTGATGATATCCTGTGCTCGCACTCGAGCATGCACATGACATTCTCCAGGATAAACATAAAAATTTTTCCGGCCGGTTTTGCGCGCGACATAATCACCCAAAAACATATCGGGTAAAAAAATAATTTCCCGATCCTCCGGAATTGACTGGACAACTTTGACTGCATTGCTTGAAGTGACACAATAATCACATTCCGCTTTTACTTCTGCAGTTGTATTCACATAGCTCACAACCAATGCTTTTGGATACCGGCGTTTCCATTTCCTCAGCTCTTCTGCATCAATAGATGCCGCAAGACTGCATCCGGCATTGGGATCAGGAATCAGAACTGTCTTCTCTGGAGAAAAAATAGCAGCACTTTCTGCCATAAAATGCACTCCGCAAAAGACAATCAATTTTTGTGGTGCCTCAGCAGCTTTTCTAGCAATCTCTAAAGAGTCGCCGACGAAATCCGCAATGTCTTGAATATCTGGAATTTGATAATTGTGGGCAATAATAAGCGCATTCCGTTTCTCTTTCCACTGGCGGATTTTTTTGATAAGCTCACGACGTTTGAGAGGGTGATTTTCATCTGGGGAGACAGTGTTTGATGACACAGACGGGATCATTTAGTTAGTGTATAATATACACCAGCAAGATGCAACAGGAAGAAATATATGATTTTATCGTCATCGGCTCAGGAATAGCAGGTCTCAATACCGCACTTACCCTTTCCCCTTTCGGTACTGTTTTGATAATAACGAAAAAGAAAATTCATAATTCATCAACGTATCATGCACAGGGCGGCATGGCTGCTGTGATCAAAGATGACGATACCATCGATTCTCATATAAACGACACACTGGAAGCAGGTTATCTGCATAATAAAAAAGCAGCAGTTTCTTTGTTGATCAATGGCGGTGCAGATGCTGTTGCAAAACTTGTTGATCTAGGCGTTCATTTTGATAAAGAAAAAAACGGCGAATTCATCACCTCATATGAAGCAGCACATTCCTATCCACGGATTCTCCATGCAACAGATTTCACTGGACGGGAAATAGAAAAAACGTTTATCAAACAAGTGACGAAAAATCCAGCGATTACGATTTGGGAAGATACTGTAGCAGTTGACCTTATTGTGAAAGAAAAACAGTGCTACGGCGTACAAGTAATAAAAGAAAAATCTTTCATAAATCTCTTTGCCCGAGCAGTGGTTCTTGCAACAGGAGGTACAGGACAACTGTATCAATGGACAACTAACCCCTCTGTCTCTACAGGCGACGGTATTGCACTAGCGCATCGTGCGGGAGCAAAAATCCACGATCTGGAATTTGTGCAGTTTCATCCCACAGCTCTACTGGAAAACGCATCACCGCTGCTTCTTCTTTCAGAAGCACTCAGAGGAGAAGGAGCACTATTGATAAATGCTAAAGGCGAAAACTTTATGAAAAAAGTCACCCGCTTGCAGAACTTGCACCCAGAGATATAGTAGCTCGTGCGATTTTTCAGGAACAGAAAAACGGAACTGTTTTTCTGGATATCAGTCACAAAAAAAAAGCATTTCTTCTCAAAAGATTTCCCAATATCGTACGTGAACTTAAAAAAAGAGGTTTTGATATAACCCGTGAACCAATACCTGTCACTCCAGCAGCACATTTCATGTGCGGAGGAATAGTAACTGATCTCTACGGAAGAACTTCTATAAAAAATCTTTTTGCTTATGGTGAAGTCGCTGCAACAGGCGTTCACGGCGCAAATCGATTAGCATCCAATTCTCTTTTGGAAGGAATGGTCTTTTCAAGTCGAATCAAAGAATGTATCTATGAACTACCAAAAACCATGCAAATTGTAAAATATAACAAACCAAACTTATTCCCTATTCCCTATTCCCTATTCCCTGAGAAACTCCGAAGCGAAATCCAAGTTATCATGTGGCAATATGTCGGTATCGTGAGAACAAAAAAAGGGTTGCAAACGGCAAAAAAGAAACTGCAATTTCTCAGAAAAAAATTAGAGATAATCAAAGGAATAAATGCTTCTCTTCTCGAAACGGAAAATATGATTACTGTGAGTTTATTAATAACAACTGCAGCACAAAAGCGGAAAGAAAGCCTGGGAACTCACTATTTAGAGCAATAATTTGCTACAATACCCATGCATATGAAGACGTTAGTCACGATAACCCTTGTTATTTTTCATATTGAGGAAGACGCACTCTATGTGTTTCTCAAAAATAAGTGTCTTCTTTCAGCGATCATTTCAGAGACAGCAACACTCGAAGAACAAGTTGAAGAAATTTTTTCCAAAAATATCGGAGCTCCCATTGGCAATAATTATGTCGAACAGCTTTATACTATCTCACCCAGCAATAATGAAATTACAATAGTCTATTATGTCTTGTTGGCAGATACGAAAAATCGAGAATCAATCATACAACACTGGGAAAAAGTAACAAGCAAACAGTTTTCTGAAAAACAGATTATTTCTTACGCGCTGCAAAGATTACGCTGGAAAATAGAATATACCAATGTCGTATACAGTTTGCTTCCGAAAACGTTTACTCTGAGTGATTTACAAAAGACGTATGAAATTATTCTTGGACAAAAGTTAGATAAAAGGAATTTCCGCAAAAAAATTCTTTCACTCAAATTCCTAAAACCAACAGGAGAAAAGCGAACAATCAACAGCCGACCCGCGCAGATGTATACCTTTATCAAACGTACGCCTCAGATTGTGAAAGTATTCTCATAATCTATCTTAATCCACCAATAACCTTCACCCGTTCAAGAAGTGCGTCGTCTTCCAATACTTTACCGGTACCACGAACAACAGAGGTGAGAGGATCGTTGGAAACAACAACCGGCATATGAATCTTCTCGGCCAACAATAAATCAAGCCCTGCCAACTTCGCACCGCCACCTGTCAAAAGAATTCCCTGCTCAAGAATATCCGGAAGCAACTCAGGTGGTGTTTCCTCAAGTACATCGGCAACTGTCTGAACGATTTGAGTAATAATTGGCGCTAATGCTTCACGGATTTCTGCTTCGGTTATTTTTAAACTTCGAGGCAAACCCGTCTCAATATCCCGCCCCCTGATAATCATCATTTTTTCAAGGTGAGGATTGCCCTCAGTACCTTTCCCAGTTGCTTCGCTGGTTTTTGTCTTTGGCATTTCTACTTTTGACTTCTTCTGATACACGCTTCCTATTCGCACTTTGATATCTTCTGCTGTTTTCTCTCCGATAATCAAACCATTTTTGAGGCGTATATAATGCAAAATTGACTGATCCATATCATCACCTGCGAGTTTTATGGATCTCCCGACGACAATACCTCCAAGAGAAATGACAGCAATTTCAGTCGTTCCGCCGCCGATATCAACCACCATTGAGCCAGTTGACTGAAAAATCGAGATACCTTCACCAATTGCTGCTGCCATCGGCTCTTCAATAAGATATGCTTCCCGTGCTCCTGCTGAGAGCGCTGCTTCCCACACAGCACGGCGTTCAACTTCGGTCACTGCTGAAGGAATACCAATAACAACTTTGGGACGTGCCAGAAGCCGCGGCAATGTTGCTCCCATCTCGTGCACTTGTTTAATGTAGTGGCTGATCATCGCCTCAGTCGCATCAAAATCTGCAATCACTCCTCCTTTGAGCGGACGGATCGTAAGAATTGATGCAGGCGTTTTCCCAAGCATTTTTTTAGCATCCGTTCCAATAGCAATAACACGTTTTGTTTTTTTATGCTTGGCAACGACTGACGGTTCGCGGATTACGATGCCCTTGTCTTTGACAAACACGAGTGTATTCGCCGTACCCAGGTCAATGCCTATGTCATGAGAAAATAAGCTAAAAAATTTGTTAATTGGAGAAAAGGCCATAGCTCCGCACATTCTACCAGCTTGCTCTGGTTTTGCCAATATGATAGGATAAAAAATGGCTTCAATTTAATAATGAAAATCGTCGAATATTGCAACAAGGTCATCGCATGGTCCTTCTATGCACTCTTCTTCTTCGTGCCGCTTGTGTTTTCCGGTGATACTTCTGAACTTTTCGAACTTAATAAAATGTGGCTTGCCTGGGGACTTACGGCACTTATTGGTGCGGCATGGGCATCAAAAATGATAATTCAAAAAAGATTCTCTGTTCAGCGGACGCCAATTGATATCCTGCTACTTCTTTTTCTTCTCTCACAAATTATTTCGACCGTCTTTTCCTTGGATTCATATGTCTCCTGGTGGGGATACTATTCTCGATTTAATGGCGGACTGCTCTCAACCATTACCTATGTACTCCTCTACTACGCTCTTGTCACTAATTTATCCGCCAAACAAGTCTCCAGAACATTTCTTATCAGTCTTATCTCGGGGCTATGTGTCGCTCTTTGGGGATTGCCTTCTCATTTTGGTGCCGATCCTACGTGTTTTGTCTTCAGAGGGACCTTTGACACTTCCTGCTGGACACCTGATTTTGTGCCGACAATCCGTGTTTTCTCAACGCTTGGCCAACCGGCATGGCTTGCAGCATACATGGCATTTCTTATTCCTGTCTCCATGAGCTATGCGCTCAAAAATAAAACAAAAAAGGTGCCTTTTATCAGTTTTCTGCTTCTAGCGATCTTTTTCTATGTCCTTCTCATATTTACTGACACCCGGGCAGGTTACCTTGCCTTTTGGGGAGGCAACGTTATCTTCTGGGCAACTATCTTTTTCAAAAAGATATATCCTAAAAAAGAATTCTTCAGATTACTTGTTATTATGAATATTTTCCTTGTTGTTGCAAGCCTTCTGTTTGGGCATTCACTTGACACTTTAGGAAATTATGGGATTTCTCTTCTTCCAAAGCAAACTGCGCAAGCGCCCGCCACTAATGCCTCACCAGCGGCACCGGCCGCACCATCGGGACTTATGACACAAACCATTACTGATTCCGGAGCCATCCGTCTGCTGGTCTGGAAAGGAGCAATCCGCGCATGGGAAGCTAATCCTCTCTTCGGCACCGGCGTTGAAACATATGCATTTGCCTATTACAAGTATAAATTACCTGCTCACAATCTCACTTCCGAATGGGATTATCTTTATAACAAAGCCCACAATGAATACCTCAATTATCTTGCAACAACAGGCCTTTTTGGACTGGGAACATATCTTGGGTTCATTTTGGTATTTTTCTTTATGACAGTTAAATGGTACATCAATAAGAATTCCCAGAAAGACAAAGAAGCATTCAGAGAAAATGAAAAACCACAGGCAACAACCCTGGTTATCTTAGGTATTATTGGAGGATATATCACAATTCTTATCTCCAATTTTTTTGGATTCTCCGTTGTAATTGTTAATCTTTATGTCTTCTTAGTACCAGCATTTATTTTGATCCTCTTAGGAGTACTAAAAAACTATCCGACATTTACTTTCCCCCAACGAGGAGCGAATGAAAAAACAAATACACATCATGAAAATGTTACTCCTTTTCAATGGATAATGATTATTATCTTTTTTGGCATTGCCTGTTGGATGATTATTGGACTTATCTGGTTCCGGCAGGCGGATATCGCCTACGCGCTTGGAGATAATCTTGATAAAGTCGGGCAATATAGAGAAGCATACCCGCAACTCCTCAATGCAGTACAGATGGAGCCAAATGAGCCAACATACGCCGATGAACTCTCGATAAATTTAGCAGCGCTTGCTGCTATTCTCTATAGTCAAAAAGAGACAACACAAGGCGCGCAAGTAGCGCAACAGGCAGTTGCATTAAGTACTAACGTCGTCACTAATCATCCGAATAATGTTGTCTTCTGGAAAGACAGAGTACGTGTCTTTTACACCCTCTCTGCCGGCGACACGAAAGATGCTGGAACATATTTACAGGAAGCAATACAGGCAATTAATAACGCCCAACAGCTTGCACCAACGGATGCAAAAATTGCCTATAATCAAGGAGTTCTCTACGGACAAATCGGACAACTGCAGCAGGCAATCCAAATGCTCAACAACACGATTCAACTGAAAGACAACTATGAAGACGCCTATGTCGCACTAGGGCTTTTTTATCATGAAGCCGCAGTCGATAAAAATGGAACTGTAGTGAATACTGCCATGCAGCAGAAAGCAGTTGATACGTATAACTTTATCCTCATACATCTTGATCCGAATAATGATCAAGTTAAAAAGAGTCTGGAGCAGTGGCGTACAGCTCAATGATGAGGTATAATAAGCTGCAATGAAAATTGTCCAGGCACCAGATCAAGTACTATCTCTTAAAGCAACATTTGTTGAAAAGATAGATAAAACAGTGAAAAAGCTTCTGTCCGACATGGAAGAAACGCTCGTTGCGCAAACTGATCCAGAAGGAGTCGGGCTTGCGGCACCACAAATCGGGAAATCTCTTCAGATTTTTATTGTCAAACAGGAACCAGATTCTCCACTTCGTGTCTTTATCAATCCGGTGATTGAAAAAACCTTTGAAAAACCAGATGATAAGCAACCAGAGGTCAAGCAAAGTAAAAGTACTGCAAAGGCGAAAAAGAAATCTAAAACTGATAAAGGAGTCCAACTGGAAGGCTGCCTTTCACTCAAAGATGTCTGGGGAGTTGTCAAACGTCCCTACGGCGTTATTCTTTCTTACATGGACGAGGAAGGAGTACAGCATAAAAAGACTTTTGAAGGATTCCTCGCGACAATTATCCAACATGAGGTTGATCATCTACATGGAGTCCTCTTCCCCAAACGAGTCCTTGAGCAAAAAAATCCCCTCTACCACTCGGTGAAAAATAATAAAGGAGAGGTAGAGTTTGAGGAAATAGAAATATAGAACTTTCCATTGGTCATTTATCATTCTCCATTGATTGTCCATTTTCAATTTGTAAATGAGCAATCAAAAATAAATGGCAACTGGAACCTGGAAAATGGAAAATAAGAAGTTAAAGATTATATTCTTCGGTACTCCCAAAGAAGTCGTCCCTGTTTTAGAAACGTTAATCAAATACTTTGATGTTGTCGCAGTCGTCACAGTGCCGGATCAAAAAGCAGGACGCAAACAACTCCTTACACCATCGCCAGTCAAAGTCGCAGCTCAAAAATACAAAATTCCAGTTATTCAGCCTGAAAAACTATCTCATATAACTTCTCACTTCTCCCTTCCTGCTTCTGACCTTTTTGTGGTCGCTGCTTATGGTAAATTGATTCCAAACGAAATATTACAACTACCAAAACTTGGTGCCATCAACATTCATCCATCTCTTCTGCCAAATTACCGTGGTCCTACGCCAATTCAAACCACTCTTTTTAATGGGGATCAAACATCCGGGGTCACGTTTATAAAAATGGATGAAGAAATGGATCATGGACCTATTCTTCACCAAATGCCGATCACACTCGAAGAAACTGATACCTTTGATTGGCTCATGAAAAATATGTTTGCTCAAGCAGCAGAGATTTTGCCGCACGTAATAGAAGAATATGTTTCCGGAAAAATAAAACCGCAACCACAGGATAACGAGAAGGCAACCTATACGAAAATAATTACGAAGCAGGATGGTTATATTGATCTTGAGAATCCTCCATCAAAAGACAAATTTGATCGAATGGTTCATGCTTATTTTCCCTGGCCAACGGTGTGGACCAAAATAAATATTAAAAATCAGGAAGTGAGAATAAAATTTTTGCCAAAAAATATGTTGCAAGTCGAAGGGAAAAATCTCGTGAATGTAAACGATTTTCTCAATGGATATCCGGAGATGAAAGAAATAATAAGAAAAATTTATGCGACTACTTGAGGGGCTGCTTCTGCAGGAGTTTCAACAGGTGCTTCCACCTGAATATTTTTCAATGTCCGCAGACACTTTGTGCACAGCTTGAGACGGACGAAACCAGTCGTAGTCTTAATACGTGCAGAATGTAAATTTGGTTTGAATACTCGCGGTGTGCGGCGTTTTGAATGAGACACATTGTGCCCATACATTACACCTTTTCCGCAGTACATACATTTCATTGCCATAGGTAGATATGATATCATATTAGCGACTTTATCTCAACCTGTTAAATATTATGGATATACTTGTAATGCTCTTTGTTTTATTATATTCAGCTATCTTTCATGAAATTATGCATGGATATATTGCCTATCGACTTGGCGATCCGACAGCAAAAATTTTGGGGAGGCTTACCTTAAATCCCATAAAACACCTTGATATCTTTTATAGTCTTTTGCTTCCACTAGGTTTATTTTTCAGCCATCTGCCTATTATTGGAGGCGCAAAACCTGTCCCTGTTGATCCATTTAATCTTCGTGACGGCACAAAAGACTTCGCGATTGTTTCTGTTGCAGGACCTTTGACAAATATTCTTTTAGCTATAATTGCAAGTATTATTGCCCATGTAATATTTCCGCCAACGCCTTTTGCTGCACTAGCTTCTATTAATTTTTTGGGGTTATTTCTTTACTATGTCATTTATATCAACCTGGCACTAGGAATATTTAATTTAGTGCCGATTCCCCCTTTGGATGGCTCTAAGTTTATCGCCATGCTTTTACCCAAGAGACTAGCAGCAGCCTATCTTTCATTGGGAAACGGAGGCTTTGGATTAATCATCATTGTCGTACTCTTTTATGCTCTCGGTTTTGGAACTCTCCTCTATTCTCTTATTTTTGGCGCAATCAAGCTTCTTGGATTTTAAAAATAACATACTCATTTTTTGTCAAGACCTTGACTTTTCACAACGCCATAAATATACTAAACATGCTCTTTGATATTGGGATTGGTTGTATTATATTTTTCTCTACTTCTACATTTCTGAGGTACCCCGATTTAATCGGGGGACGAGGGCGTTTTTGTATTTTGCCGTGGTAGAATACATAACCTTCCTAGTTGTAACTTCGGGAAAAATACCAACCAATGCCGTATCAAAAGAGCACTGAACTTATCTTTTTTATTCATCTTTGGGACTCCTTAAAGGAGTTGACATTTTCCCCTTTTTTGGGTACTCTTTGATCCTTGCTCAAGCTCTTTTTCTCTGATAAAATTGCATGTACGACTAACAGCCAAAACAGCTGAGGTGTCGCCGTCTTAGCTCAGCGGTAGAGCAGCTGTTTTGTAAACAGCAGGTCGTCGGTCCGAATCCGACAGACGGCTCAGAGAACAAAGATTCAAAAAGTGGAATGCTGGGTTGGCGGAGTAGTCAATCGCACCTCGCTGTAGACGAGGCGGCCGTACGGCCTACGGGAGTGCAAATCTCTCACCCAGCACAAAAGTCTTTGCTAATTGCCAAAAGCTACTAGCTAAGCTGCCGACATGGCTCAGTGGTAGAGCAAGTCATTGGTAATGACTAGATCATGGGTCCGATTCCCATTGTCGGCTCAAGTATTTTCATCCTGCCTCAAATAGTGTATAATTGCATCTATGGCAAAAAAGGGAGAACATCGCATCACAATAGGGCTTGTCTGTCAGGTTTGTAAAAACCGCAATTATGTCACGCAAAAAAATAAAATGGAAACTCCAGAGAAGTTGGTCCTCAAAAAATTCTGCAAACATTGCCGCAAAGTCACCGACCACAAAGAAGTAGACAAACTGAAATAGTTTTAACTGCAAACATAACTGATGCGTATGGTAAGCTAGCTTACGATACGCTTTTTTTGTATAATACTTAGGCTATTAGCCAATGACTAAAGTCTAATAGCTAATAACCAAATTTAGGGGCATCGGTTAACGGTAAACCAGCGGTCTCCAAAACCGCGACTGGGGGTTCGATTCCCTCTGCCCCTGCTGCATACCGCAACGGTACGTTAGAACTTCTGCTATAATAATTTAATGGCCGACAATAAAATAATCCGCTCAGTTTGTTACTTTACAGACAATCCATCCGAAGAAATTACCGCTAAACTGGCTGACATCACAAAAATTCTTGAAGATAAAGGCTATTTGATTCAAACAAAACGAATGTGTAGTGCTGGTCACGATATTGATCCATTAGTTGGCAAAGCTGATTATCTTAGTATTGGTACGATTACACTTGAGGATGCACTTGAACGGCTTCCGAAATTCTATGAAACAAATAATCTCAATTTCAACATCGAACTTGCAAACGAAAAAATTGATACAAAGTATACAGACTTGCTCTTCAAAATAATTCAAGAAAAACCAGATAAGACATTTAGCTTTACTTTCGTTTTTAATAACGCTCCCTCCAGTCCATTCTTCCCATCAGGAAGTTATGAAAAAAACGGCTTTTCTGTTGGCTTACAGCCAACCGATCTCTCTGAAAATTGCACGACTCTGGAAGAATGGTTCTCTGCAATGAAATCATGCTGGGATGAAATCGCCGAAACATTCAAAGACAATCCTGAATTTTTGGGAATTGATTCATCTATTGCTCCCCTTCTTGGCGGCAAAGGAAGTCTTGTAAACTTTGTAAAGAGACTTGGAATCACATTTGATCATTCGGTAACAACTGACACGTATACAAAAATCACTAAATTCATTAAGGAAAATAATCCCAAATTGGTTGGCCTCAGCGGAATGATGCTGCCATGTCTTGAAGATGATGAACTTGCACAAGAGTATGAAGAGGGTAATTTTTCAATTGAACGAAATATTTTTCTTTCACTTCATAGTGGACTTGGTATTGATACTTACCCGATCGCCGTAGATGAAAAACCAGAAAGAGTTGTAGAAATTCTGACGTTGCTGCAAGCGTTATCAAATAAATATAAGAAACCTTTGTCCGCTCGCTTTGTATCTGATGGAAAGACAAAAGTTGGAGAAAAGTCAGATTACCAAAATCAATACTTAGCAGATGTTGTTTTGAGAAGTTTATAAATTATAAAAATAGGTTCCAACAAAGTTGCTCAGCCCCTGCTGCACACCGCAACGGTACGTTAGAACCTCTATTATCACTTTTCTCTTTCAGCCAATACTTTAACTATTTCCAAAGCTTTTGGATAGCTAACCTTAAACTCTTCTTCCAGTTCTGGCGGGACATCAAATGCAACTGTTAATGTCGTAATGCCATTTTTCTCTACTAGCGAATAACTTTCCTGCCCACCTGTCCATTGTTCTTCTCGTTCCTGTTTTCCGTCGTTCTGCGTATCTACGCTGTGTCTGAGCAGCAAAAATTCGTTTACAATGAGCTTTTCAACCAAACTCGTTACGCCATACCCGCTTGAAGAAGAGATAAACTGTATTTCACTGCCTTCTTTGAGATCACCAACCATATATGTTTCTGGATCAATGATACTTGCCCACTGCCGAAATGTTTCGTCTTGCCATAAAGTATCCCAAACCCTTACTTTGGTAGAATGTATCTCAATCGAGAATTGCATTTTTTTCATAGTTTCATTTTACAACAAATTATAAAAATACGTTCCAACAAAGTTGTCCTTCGTTCCTTAGGATCCCTGATCCTTCGTTCCTCAGGATCTTCGACTTAGCCTTCACTATTTTGGTTCTTTACATTTATCTTGAGCATTACTTATAATTTAATTAAGATCCGTATGACAGGCAAAATGATTACAAGGAGACTGCACCCAAACCACCACTTGAAAAAGTTTTCTACAATAGTAACGATCTGTTTATTGATTATGATACCACTCACTCCTGTCAGGATTGCACACGCTTCGGCCAATGTGACAACATATACAGTTCCTACTCCCAACAGTGATCCTGAATTTCTGCTCAAAGGCTCAGATGGAGATTTATGGTTCTCAGAATCAAACAGCAGCAAGATTGGCAAAATTGATCCTAGTAATGGCACGATCAGTGAATATTCTTTTTCTGCGCCTGGTGATTATGCTAATGATATGACTATTGGACCAGATGGCAATATTTGGTTCACTGATCCTACAGATAATTCTATAGGTACTGTCACACCAGATGGTACTATTACAGAATTCAATACAGGTGATCCCAATATTTTCCCACAAGAATTAACCAAAGGACCAGATGATGCATTGTGGTTTACCGACGGCAATCACCAAATCGGAAGAATGACAACTTCGGGAACTTTTACTTTTTTCTCTCTACCAAGTCAGGATGAAGCTCCTACGTACATTACTACAGGATCGGATGGTAATTTATGGTTTACCACCAATAATGATTACGTTGCTCGCATGACTACATCAGGACAAGTAACTGCAGATTGGCAAGTGGATACTAACGAAAATCAAGGGGTAAATGAGATTATAACTGGTCCAGATGGAAATATGTGGTTTTTGAAAGGTAGCAGCTTCGGCAATGCTATTGATAGTATTTCACCTGATGGGACAATCACCACATACCCCATGCTTCAGCCTAATTCTTTTCCTAACAGTTTGACAGTAGGGCCAGATGGTGCGATATGGTTTGAAGAATCTGGCATCGGCGACATTGGACGTATTACAACAACAGGACTTATCACCCAATATCCAGTACCAACTACTAATAATTCCGCACTTGTAGGTCTCAATTTCCCTGGAGATGGCTCTCTCTGGTATATGGAGATTAATGCCAATAAAATTGTAAAATGGTCGAATCCTCCTGGTGTCGGGCCGACAAATCTAACCGCAGCATCTCCGACCCAGCAACCTCCAGCTCTTTCCTGGGATGCTATCACAGGAGCAACATCGTACAATATTTACCGTAACGGCAGCTTGCTTGATTCCTCAACTTCACCTACGTATACTGATACTAGCGCCCCTATAGGCAGTGAAAATTATTACGTCACTGCGGTCACTACAAATGGAGAAAGCGTTCCAAGTAATCAAATCTCAGTAACTGTTACTGGGGCTTCTTCTTCAATTACTAGTCCCAACTCATTTAGTGCTGGTATGCGGGCACCATTTGATTTCCAAGTAACAACCACTGGCAATCCAACTCCTTCTCTAAATGAAAGCGGTACCTTGCCTTCTGGAGTCACCTTTACAGACAATGGTGATGGCACTGCTGATATAAGTGGTACAGCTACAGCTGGTAGCAATGGCAGCTATCCGATCACTATTACGGCGTCTAACGGAGTCGGCAGCCCTGCTACTCAAAATTTCGTATTGACTATTACGACCGCCAGCTCCGCTCCAGCAATCATCAGCAGTAATAATGACACAGAGACATTTGGTGTACTATTTTCTTATACCGTAAATACTTCCGGCTATCCTGCTCCCAAACTCACAAAATCAGGCGGTTTGCCAGCAGGGGTAACATTCGCCGACAACGGTGATGGTACCGCTACTATTGCTGGTACACCATCCCAATCAGCGGTTGGGATTTATAATCTGACACTTACAGCAAAGAGCTCTGCTGGTACCACAACGCAAGCGTTCACTTTAACCATTACCAAAGCGCCCGTGATTAAAAAAATCCCAAATACTACTACCTCAGTCGGTAATAATCTCTCAATGACCATTAAAAGTAGCGGATATATTACTCCAAGCCTTTCTGAGACTGGAACTTTGCCTGACGGTGTTACCTTTACGAATAATGGTGATGGTACAGCAACAATATCCGGTACACCTCAAGTGAGCAGTGGGGGTAGTTATTCTATCACTATCAACGCAACAAATCAGCTTGGTAATGCCTCCCAAACATTTACTCTTAAAGTAAATGAAGCACCCGTATTCACCAGTACGCCATCGGCTGCAGCAACACAGGGTCAAGCTTTTTCTTTTACCGTTAATGCCACAGGTTATCCTACTCCAAAATTTAGCAAAACCGGCACACTACCCAAAGGCATCACTTTCACAGCATCAACCGGCACCTTCAGCGGCACACCCAAAGCTGGTACTGCAGGCACCTACCCGATTACAATCACTGCCAAAAATAACTCAGGTACCGTCACTCAAACTTTTACCCTAACCGTAAACTAAAATAATACGTTCCAACAAAGTTACTCAGCCCCTTTTTGCCTGGATACCTATACTTCTTTTCGCAGATGAAGCAAGGAAATGGTATGCAAGACGTCCTCACCTATTCTGATATAATGCGGCTATGGATACAAATGTAGCCAAAAAAATTGAGAATTTTTTCATTAAATTCAAAAATATCAAATATAAAAAGGGTGAAATTTTGATACGAGCTGATGATGACCCCAACGGTATTCTTTATCTGGTCTCTGGAAATGTCTGTCAATATGCAATCTCTCAAAAAGGTGATGAGTTTGTTGTTAATATCTTCAAACCCATCTCATTTTTCCCAATGTCATGGGCGATAAATGATGAACCCAATGAGTATTTCTATGAAGCTCTTACTTCAGTTGAAATATATCGCGCGCCTAAAGAGAAAGTTGTTGATTTTGTCAAAAATAATCCGGATGTTCTTTATGATTTGATGAGCAGGGTCTACAAAGGAACAGACGGATTGCTCCGCAGAATGACCTATCTTATGGCGGGAAATGCATATGCAAGACTTCTCACGGAACTTATTATTCATGCGAAACGGTTTGGTAAAAAGAATGAAAAAACAACGAGGATTGAAATCAAAGTTTCAGAAAAAGAACTTGCATCTCAGGCAGGTATGACCAGAGAAACAGTGAGTCGGGAAATGAAGAACTTAAAAGATAAAAGAATAGTTACCTTTGATAAAAATGTGTTGGCAATAAATAGTATAGAAGAACTTGAAAAAGAACTACTCGAAGAAGTTTAATGTGTTGATTTGGTAATTAATTCCTTTGTTGGTATTATTCTACTTTTAAATTTATGCTCTTTTGGTAATCCTGTCGGCAACAAATATCCTTGCCAGATTCCTTCACCAACAATGAGTTAGAGATGTTGCCCTTTTGAGAACTCCATCTCTCTTTTAACATCATATAATCGGTATTTACCTGTTGCCAATCTGTGGTCTGTGCCATCTTTCATTTGTGAAGCAACTAAAATCTCATAAAATCCTTTCGGTACATAAATCCATCCGTATGTCCCTTTTTCTTCAAGTGAGAGAATTTTATGAAAATTTTTTGTTTCGTTTAATATGTATTCTCCTGTTGAAAGTAATCTAATCATACGATGATCATAGAAATTTTTATGTAGTAACGCGTTGATTAATTCATACATCTTCTGTTGCAAAAATTTACGAAACACTTACAGATGAGCGTTATACTTGTTGGAGAGTAATAATAATCAATGTAACTATTTTAAAGGAGGTGATTTTATGGGATTAATTATAACATTAATTTTAGCAGGCATTATCGGATGGATTGCTTCAATGATTATGAAAGTTGATGGCCAAATGGGATGGTTAGCAAATATTATCGTAGGTATAATAGGTGGCTATCTTGGCACACTTCTTTTTGGTTTTATTGCACCTGCATCTCCCACAGATAACGGATTTAGTTTGTCAGGAATTATTGTGGGGATTATCGGTGCGTGTCTAGCGATTTATATCTGGAAACTTCTTTCGGGACGACGAAGTGCTGTATAACAAGTAGTTATTAAAAAGAAGCCAAATTATACATAATTTGGCTTCTGTGATAGTAATTCGCCTTCTATTATATCTAGAGAAGATGTATATTGCTTGAGGAATGCGACATTCTTCATATTTACTTTCCATCGTACTCTTTATATGTGAGATACAAAAAAGAATTTTTATAGATTCTTTTTTGCCTCTTCTAGCTTATCCTGAGCCGAATCTATAGATTCTTCCGCCTTTTTCTTTATTACGTCTTTACCCACTGTAACTTTTTCTTTTCCTTCTTCTTTTTTCTCATTTGCCTTTTTTTGTGCATCTTCCATGTAAACAGATACCTGCTTTTTAACATCCTTTACAACTTTTTTAACTTTTTCACGATTTTTTTTATCTTGAAGAAGGGCTGCACCAGCTGCTGCAACACCTGCACCAATAACTACTCCTGTAGCTACTGCTGCCAATGGATTAGTTTTTCTTTGTTTTTCCTGGTTGTCATTTTTCATCTTATTCACCTCCTTAATAAAACAGCAAATAATTTGCCGAAGTAAATATTACTATAACATTGTCGAGTTAAAGTCTTGTAAGAACTAGAGAAAGATGAGAAATATTTTTATCAATTGGTTATTAGCAGTTTTAGTAAATTTATACCGTGAATAAATTTTTAAACTTTCTGAATAAAGATTGTTTGTGTAATTCATTATAACGCTTATATCCAATCTCAATTTGTTTATACTGATCATCAATAAGCTTAGGTAGTTTATCAGTTGCAAAAAATCCAAAATCAATTACCTCATCACTAGGTTTAAATTTGCCTTTACTATATATACCTACATAACACATATCAATTCTTGGTGTCTCTTTATCGTGTTTTGTCATAAGTATTTTTTCAACATGAACTTTAAAATTTGTCTCTTCATATATTTCTCTTTCTAGTCCTTTTTTTGGATGTTCATTTGCCTGGAGATATCCACCTGGCAAACTCCAAGGAACACGGCGATAGGAATGTTTCACCAAAAGTATCTCATATTTCTCATTAAAAATTACTCCTGTTACACCAATAAGAAATTTATCATTTACTAAACGTAGCAATTTAATTTGAAAAGCTTTAGCTAGCTTTAGATGTTTCCATGCTTGCAAAAGAGATTTATACACAATTTCATAATAGCATGTAACTTACATTAGCAGTCTATTTGATTCTTCTTCATATGCGTCACGCAAATATATTTGCACCCAACCGTATCAAACTATAGCTTCAATGACTGAGAGAATCGAACCCTCTTACATAATTCATCCTTGACTTAAAGCACTTTAAGTTGTTATCTTAGTTCTAATGAATAAACAACCAACCCATATCATCGATATTTCACAATTACAAGGTGCTCCTGATAATTTTAGTGGAACTGTTTTTGTTCAGTCAGTTGCCTCTGCTGAAAATGGACCGACAATAGTGGCTTGCGTTACCTTTGAAAAGGGTGCTCATACATTTTGGCACAAACATGGTGGAGAACAAGTACTTTACTTCCTTGAAGGAAAAGGTCGTGTAGAAATTGAGGGGCAAGGAAAAATTGATGCCAATCCTGGAGATATCGTTCGTATCCCACCAAATACCAGGCATTGGCATGGTGCGCATCCTGATGAACCAACGAGAATGCGACACTTGGCAATTACCAATAACGGTGTCACGTGGCTCGAAGAAGTATCAGAGGAGGTATATCGAAAATGAAAGCTGGAATATTTTATAAACCACACGATGTTCGGGTTGAAGAAGTCCCCGATCCAAAAATAGAAAAACCAACAGATGCAATCGTAAAAATCACCTATACCTGTATTTGTGGATCAGATTTATGGTGGTATCGTGGTATATCTGAAAGAAAGCCTGGCGGACAAATTGGGCATGAATTTATGGGTGAAGTGATAAAAGTCGGTAAGGATGTGAAAAACGTAAACGTTGGCGATCTTGCCGTTGGTCCATTCTTCTGGTGTGATGGAAAGTGTCCACAATGTAAAAAAGGCATGAGTAGTGCCTGTCTGAATGGTGGTAGTTGGGGTACAAAAGGAACAACTGGCTGTCAGGCAGAACAATTACGAGTTCCCTACGCTGATGCTAACCTTTTTACTATTCCAAAAGGAACAGATGAAAAACTTATGCCCTCCCTTCTTGCCCTTTCTGATGTGATGGGAACTGGTCATCATGCGGCAGTATCAGCAGGAGTCACAAAAGGATCAGTTGTTGCAGTTGTTGGGGACGGAGCTGTTGGTCTTTGTGCAGTTTTAGCAAGTAAACGGCTTGGCGCAAAAAAAATCATTTTAATGAGCCGCCATGAAGACCGTCAAAAAATTGGTAAACAATTTGGAGCAACGGATATTATTGCTGATCGTGGACAAGAAGGTATTGAAAAAGTAAAAGAGCTTACCGAAACCATTGGCGCTGATTGTGTTTTAGAATGTGTTGGCGGAAAAGAAGCAAGGGATATGGCAATAGGAATGGTACGATCTGGTGGTAGAATAGGCTGTGTTGGTGTGCCACATGATGTATCTGATATACCAGCTGGAGATATTTTCTGGAAGAATATCACTATTGGCGGAGGTATTGCACCCACAGCAAGTTATACGCCTGAGCTTTTAGCAGATGTGCTTTCTGGCAAACTTGATCCCTCCCCTGTCTTTAATCTTACCTTGCCACTTTCGGAACTCTCAAAAGGCTATGAAGCAATGGATAAACGCAAATCAACCAAAGTACTTATTAAACCATAGAGTTGAAATTGCCAAAGGAGATACAAAAATGAATATATGGATAAATGATGAATTAACAAACATCAACACAGCGGATGAATTACATTTATCCTCACAAAAAGCAGATGGTACACTTCGCAATCCTGTTACAATTTGGATGGTACAAGTTGACAATGATCTCTATGTTAGAGCAGTTAAAGGAACAGCGGGTTTATGGTATCGTCATGTAACAGAACAACACAAAGGGCGCATTGAGGCAGGTGGAGTAAATAAAGACGTTACCTTTGAAGAAGTGACTGAGGAAGACACAAATAAAAAAATTGATGAAGCATATCAATCAAAATATAAAGGTTATGGCACAAACATTGTCGACTCAACACTAACCCCTCAAGCACGAGCTGCAACCCTTAAAGTAATGCCTCTTAAATAATAGAAAAATTTCGAACTCACTTTTAATATGACAATGTAACAGTTTTTGAGAAGAATTTTTTATTCTCTAGCTGTTTTAGCAAAAAATCCGCAACAGCAGCTCGAGAAATATGTGAAAATAAACCAATATATAGATCTTCTGCTGCTTTATATTCTCCAACAGTAGTTTGATCTGTCAGACGGGCTGGACGCACAATGGTATAATCCAATCCGCTTTGAGAAATCATTTTCTCCTGACGCGGCATCTCGGCAAAAATATTTTTTAATACAATTCGAATAAAAATTTTCTGTGGAAGAAAAATTGACTCATTTAAACCGAAGGATGAAATAAATAGCAATCGTTTCACTTTATGTTGTTTCATTGCTTTAATAATATTTTTTACCCCTTCAGAAATTACTGTAGTACTCTTAAAAACAACTGCTCTTGTGCTATTGCCTACAACACTGATTACAGCTTCATTCCCTTTTAGAGCATCTGCAACTTGTGTGTAATTTCCAATATCGCCAACGTAGACATACAGATTTTTATTTTTTATAGAAAGCGAGTTGGGATTTCGAACAAATGCGGTAACTTTGTAACCTTCTTCCAAGGCGCGAGCAACTACTATTTGACCAATATGACCGCTGGCGCCAAAAATAATAATGTTCACATTGCTATTATCTCATAAAATCAAAAGGGAACATATATTGTAAATAAAGGCTCGAACCTTTTATTTTAATTTCTTTTCTTTGCTATACTGAGTATGTCATGTCTAAAAAGAACCTCACAAAACTTGCTTTCAGATTTGTCTTCATTATTGGGCTAGTCAGTCTATTTGGAGACATGACCTATGAAGGCGCAAGAAGCATCAATGGCGCTTTTCTTGGATCACTCGGAGCAAGTGGTGCAGTTGTGGGATTTGTTGCAGGGTTCGGAGAACTCATTGGCTATGGACTTCGATCCATAACAGGATTTTTTGCCGACAAATCGCATAAGTATTGGACGTTTGCTTTTATTGGGTATGCTATCAATCTGTTTGCAGTACCTGCTCTGGCTCTCGCAGGAAACTGGCCGGTAGCAGCCGCATTGATGATTGCAGAACGAACGGGTCGGGCAATTCGTAAACCTTCAATGGAAGCGATGCTTTCTTATACAGGAAAAACATTGGGGAATGGCTGGGTATTCGGTTTAAATGAAGCATTAGACCAGACAGGTGCAACTATTGGACCTCTTATTGTATCTTTTGTGTTGTTTTTGCATGGGAATTACCAAAACTCGTATGCAATGCTTCTGATCTCTGCCGTTTTATGTCTTGTCGTTCTTATTGTTGCTAGATTGCTCTACCCAAATCCTCACGAACTCGAGAAAAAATCAGCAGAATTTATCAAAACAAAAGGATTTTCAAAAGCTTATTGGATATATGTTATAGCTGGAATGTGTATTGCAGCGGGTTTTGTTGATTTCTCTTTAGTTGCGCTACATTTTCAGCAAACGAAAGTTATTTCTGCAGCTGTAATACCTTTATTCTATTCCTTGGCGATGGCAGTTGGTGCTATCACCGCATTAGTCTTTGGCAAACTGTACGATAAAAAAGGATTGCCAATTGTGTTGATTGCCTTTTTCTTATCAGCATTATTTGCTCCGTTTGTATTTTTGGGAACTTTTTGGTTAGCTTTGCTAGGTATGATATTGTGGGGACTTGGTATGGGCGCACAAGACTCCATGCTCAAAGCAATTATTACACCTGTTATTTCAGTTGACAAGCGAAGTACTGCATTTGGAATATTTGATACAGGCTTTGGCATTGCTTGGTTTCTTGGAAGTGTAACGTTAGGTGTTCTCTATGACAAATCCATTTTTGCGCTTGTTATTATTTCAATTGTATTGCAACTCCTTGCCTTGCCTTTCTTTATTTGGGCGAAGCAACAAAGTGCTGTTCATTAATAAACATCTTTCTTTGAGAGACATAAAACACGCCCGCAGCATCAAAGTACCTCTGAGCGTGTTTTATGATTTTTTATTGAACAATCACTGTCGCTTTCATGTTTGGATGGACACTACAATGATATGTATAGGTTCCTGCTTTCGCAAACGTGATTGATTTTGATTGTCCTTGCGGCAGAACACCTGTATCCCAACTGTTATCATCTGCAGTTGCACTGTGTCCAACACTATCTTCATTTGTCCATGTTATACTTTGTCCCGCTTTTATAGTTATGCTTGCGGGAGAAAAAGAATAATTCTGAATCGTTACAGCATTTTTCCCATTTGTTGCTTGTGTTGATCCTGTTGTTGGACTCTGCTGTGTTTGTTGTGATTGATTCTGCACAGGCATATTCATGTTTTGCATGCTCTGCGATGAATTATTTTTATTCAACAAAAAAATGCCGCCTCCAACAACAACAATTGCAATAACAACACCAATTAAAATTTTACTCATTGTTTCACCTCCTTTCCTAAAAGAGTACTAAAAATTACTCTTTTATTTATTGTTTTATAACTGACCAGACGCCACCGATGCCGTTTCCGTAAGCATCTCCTGTGTCTCCGTCTTTGGCAAAATAATAAAGTGGCATCCCTTTCCATGAATACTGCATAGTGCCGTCTGAGCGCTTTATGACAGTAACATTTGCTGGCAGATTTGCTTCTGAAGTGGCAACATACACCGGCCATGCTTTTAGACATGCTCCAGTACAATTACTGACTCCTGTTGTGTCTTTGGCATAGGTATAAAGAGTCATCCCTTTCGGATCAGTCATAACTGTCCCAAGTTTGCCTTTTGACATCACTTTATAGACGCCATTTTGAGACACGGATGTCTGCTGAGTCGATTGTGATTGAGTACTATATGGATTTTGTTTAGGTAAGAATATATAGTAGAGAGCTCCATATACAATTATTGCAATGACAACATAGAGAACAATCCATTGCCACAGCGGTCTTTTGCTGTAGGCTGAATTCCCTTCAGCTTGTTTTTCTTCCATACTATTCACCTCCTTTCAGAAAGTAAGCCGAAGAAAATAAAAAAGTATTACGAGGAGCTATACATGTGAAGTTTTTTCTCTGCCTGTTCTTGATATGAGTTAATTTGAGACTTTACTGAAGAAAATGTTGAATCTTTTGCAGGAATATTCTTTTCTTCTTTAATAAGATAATTAAGATATTCTTGATATAATTTGTGGCATTCCTGCTGAGTATATTCACCTTTTACTCCTTTTAATTTAAGATTAGATAACTCTGTATTTGCCAATGCAAGTGACTGTAATAATTCCTGAGTATTTTGTTCCGTCTGCTTATTATTACCAAACCTACTTGTCACGTCTTGGAGAGCAATACGTGATTTTTGATATTGATTTGGAGCAAACGCAAGTTTGCTGTAAAGAATTACTGTATGAAATTGATTAGGAATAATGAAAGAAATAGATATTAATACAAAAACTATTACAAGAGCGAGACCATAAAATGCTAGTTTATGCAACTGTATAAAGTGCGCTATAGTGCCAAACGCCTCCCTCGTATAAAAGAGAGATTGGGGATTTGTTTCATTCTTCACTTGCTGAAAAACACCCTGTTTTATATCTCTAAGAGTAACCTGTGAAGGGTTAATTGCTTTTAATGACGTTAATTTACTGATAACTTGTTCTTCTTTCATATTTTTTTCTTTAGCTCTTTCAAAGCTCTATGCAAAAATACCCGTATTGCATTCTCTTTCTTTTTTTGAATAAATGCAATTTCTTTTATTGTTAAATCTTCTACATAATGCAAAAATAGTATATCCTGATAATCTTTCTTCAATTTTTTTATCTTTAAATAGATAGCCTCTAATTCCTGTATTTGGGCAATCGCCTCCTCAGTAGTATCAAACTTGCCTAGAAGTCGTTCGTCTATATTTTCCAAGGAGACCTTTTTGTTATTTTTCTTTTTACGATAAAAGTCAACAATAAGTCCTTTCGCAATAAGGTAAAGCAGTGCCTTATGATTATCTATTTTATTTTTTTTCAACACTTCCCAGTATCGAATAAATGTTTCTTCAGTTATATCTTGTGCCAACTCGTAGTCTGAAACTTTGAAATAAATATATCTAAAAATACTTCCTGCAAATTCTTTAAAAATCTTTGCAAATTGATTCTCAATACTTTTAT
>Ga0265338_10002009_pt1 | contig 31571 bp, 26 predicted proteins | sample 42126metaG_FD_193579 | JGI IMG/M metagenome (GOLD analysis project Ga0265338, IMG submission 193579) | Rhizosphere microbial communities from Carex aquatilis grown in University of Washington, Seatle, WA, United States - 4-21-26 metaG | ecosystem: Host-associated > Plants > Roots > Rhizosphere...
GACAAAAAAACCCGTTCCCCTCATTTTTTCCGTTAAAATCCAAGGGGCAACCGGCTGTTTTGTCTTTTTTTCGGCTCTGCTACTGACGCAAATTATAAAACACCCAACCCACTGTCAACAGGTTTTTTAAAAATTTCTGATTCATTTTTTGCCGCCCTTACCCGGCTCCAACCGGCCTGAAATCCGCCCGCTTTCCACAAACAGCAAAACCCAAGACCAAACCACTGCTGCGGCAGCCCCGGCCTATGCCCGCGGATGAGCCGCGTCATATGCCTTCTTCAACCGCTCGGTCGTGACATGCGTGTACACCTGCGTCGTGATGAGATGCGCATGGCCGAGCAACTCCTGCACGCTCCGCAAATCCGCGCCCGCATCCAGCAGGTGGGTGGCGTAACTATGCCGCAGCTTGTGCGGCGTCAGGCCAGGATCAAGTCCGGCAATGACGAGATACTGCTTCAGCCGCCGGGACAACTGGAGCGGCTTTAGCGGCGCCGCCCGTTTCGTTTCCGCAAAAAAAACCGGCGCCGGACCCGCCGGCCGTTGCTTCAAAGTGCTCCAATAATTTTCAATCGCCTGCAACGCCGGTTTGCCGACCGGCACCAGCCGCTCTTTTTTTCCCTTGCCGCGCACCCGGACCAGTTGCTCATTCCAGTCCATGTCCTCGACACGCAGCCCGCACAGCTCGCTCACCCGCAGACCGCAGGAATAAATTGTTTCCAGCACCGCCACGTCCCGCAAGCAGGCACTGGCCGAGACCGGCCGCCCGGGACCTTTTTGCCTGGGAATTTGCATCAGCTTGATCGGCGCTCCCAGCAGATCGAGCATCTGCTGCTGCGTCAGAAATTTTGGCAGGCGCCGCCCCGGCTTCGGCAGGGCCAGGTTCTTGATCGGCGACGCCCCCGTCACGCCGTGCCGGATCAGAAACTTGTAAAACGTCCGCAGCGCGCAGAAGCGGAGTTGGATCGCTGCGCGGCTCAAATTCTGCCGGCCCAGAAACCGCAGATAGCCGCGAAAATCATCCCGCTGGAGTTTTTCCCACTCGACCGCCGGCCGGGCCGGAGCGGATGCATCCGCGCCTACGGACTGCTCGTCCTCGTGCCAACGGAAAAATTCCAGCAACGCCTGCCGGTAATTCCGCTGGGTGTAAACCGACGCCCCGCGGTCCGTGGCCAGATGCGCCAGAAACTTCTGGATCCATTTGTCCATCGGCACTCCTTTGGTCGTTGAATCGTCAGTCACACAAAAATGAATACACCATTTCACCGGCACTTGCAGCAAAATGGAAAGAGACACTCAGGCCCGGACCGTCAGCCGGAATTTGCCGGAGGGAGTCGGCGGCAACAAGTTCACAGCCTCCACGCCAATCCGGTTCGGAGGTTGAAGCAGGTTTTCGAGCCGGGCGATGATGTTGTCCAGTTCTGCCCCACCCGGTCCGCCGCCGTCGGGAACAAATTGCAGACGGCAGCCACCATCAATCGTTTGACGGAGCGAATAATGCGCGATGCCGCCAACGCCGGTAAAACATTGGTCCAGTTCCAATGTTGTCACCCGCCGGCCATCCCGGCTGTTCAAAATGTCCCGTGACCGGCCGTGCACCAGAAAACTGGTCGCATAAGGTTGTTCCAGTCGTTGCACCAGATCTCCGATACGGTAACGGAGGAGCGGCATGTAATCATTGGTCAACGTGGTCACCACCAGGCTGCCGATGCCGCGTTCATCGGGTTCGGCCACTTCGAAGAAGGCCGTTGCCAGGCTGGGTTTCATTTCGCCACGCTCGTTTTCCATGAGCAAATGGCCGGTCTCCGTGGAGCCGTAAAGATTGAAAACCGGCACGCCGAAAGCGCGCTGCAGGATCCGCCGGTGAACCACGCTGACAAATTCATAGCTGCACAGGATGAATTGCAGCGAGGGAAACCGGATCCCCTGCCGCTCGCAGTAAAGGGCGAACCAGGCCCCGTGGACCGGATCCAGATCCAAAAATGGCGGCGACCATTCGGAAATCTCCGCGGCCATCCGCGCCAGTTCATCGTCGCCCAGCAGGAATGGAATGCGCGACCGGTTTACGTACAGCGTTGCGTCCAGCGTGCGTTCCGAGCGGGATTGCCGGTGGGCAAAACAGGTGAGGCCGTTGCAGACAGGCGGCACCAGCGTCGCGCGGCGCGCGCGAGGATGCTCATCCAGCACCCTGGCAACCAGGCGGTTCAGCCGCAACACTTGCTCCTCCTGCTTGTTCCACCAGCCATGGCCGAACAGCACCGGCAATCGCTCTTCCGAAGTGCCGGATGTGTATTCCAGTTCAATCCGGTTCTGGTCCAGCAACGCTTCAACGGTCTGGCCGGGAAGAAGAAAGTTTTGAGGGAAGTTTCTCCGCATCTCGTCCTTGGCAATCAATGGCAGGTGAAAAAAATCTGCCGGCCCACCGGAAACCGGCGGGCCCTTTTGCGGGCGCGCCAATGCGTTCCGATACAACGGCACACGCCGCCAGCGCGGCAGGAGTTTTTCCAACCGCGAAAACTGCGCCGCCTCGCGAATCAGTTCAGGTGTCGCCAACATGTTTCCGGCGCGGACGTCCGGCCATCCTTAAATTCCACTCACTTGCGAAATCGTCAAGCGGCTAAAATGCTTAAATCTTGCCGCGGAGCGTTACGGGACAACCCGCTCCTGGGCATTGGTGTTCCCATTCAAATTCAACACCGCTTCCTCCGTCGGTTTTTTTGCACTGCCCAGTGCATTACCTTCCAGCACCATGTTGTCCAGTTCGCCCGGTTTCACCGAGAGGAACGTGCCAGTCCCGTCAAACGCCCGGCTGTTCCGTAAAATGGCGCCGGGACAGCGTTCCAAGCGGACCACGGGGACGTCCGCCAGCGGCTGGCGCGATTCGAGACCATCCAGTTCCAATTCCCGGGAGTCCTGCACCAGGAAAGCCGGACCGGTGTCTGCGTTGATCTGCACATGATGCAATTCCATCGCCTCCGTGAAGCTTCCCCTCACGCCGCTTCTGGCGGATGCAATCACATCGCTGATCCGCAACCCGAAGACCGGCATCTCCGGCAGCCCGACCACGTCGATCGCCAGCTTCGCCCGCTGGATGCTCATGCCGCTGACGGCGATGTCGCGGAATACCGGCGTCCGTTCCGAAACCGGTTCTCCGGCGGCCTTGATCTCGCCTTCCATCAGGTAATCGCTGGTGACATTGATGGCTTCCCCGACATCTTCCATGGTCCAGTTGTTGAACCGGACATTTTCGACCACCCCGCCCCTGCCCCGACGGCTCTTGATGCGCACACCCATGGCGGTTTCCTTGCACGTGATGTTTTCCACCACCACATTCCGGATGCCACCGGAAATTTCACTGCCCAGGGTGACCGCGCCATGCGCGTGATGCACCGTGCAATTCATGATAGATACGTTTTCAGTCGGCCGGTTGACCCGCCGTCCGTCGGCGTCCTTCCCGGATTTGAGCACGATGCCATCATCACCGGTGTCAATGTAGCAATTGGCAATCCGCACATTGCGGCTGGAATCCACCGCGATGCCGTCGGTATGGACGCCCGGATACGTTTCAATGATGACGTTCTGGATGACCGCATTGTCCGTGTACAACAGATGGATGGTCCACATTGGCGAACCGACAAAGCGAACGCCTTCAACCATCACATTGGTGCTGTCCATGAAACGGATGAACGAGGGGCGGAGTTCCGGCGCCGCCTTCTGGTAATCCTTATCTGGCGCCGGTGTTTTCAACTCGAGATCCTGCAGCAGGCGCTCCCAGTTGGGCCCGTTGGCGGATCCCGGATCATCGCCGGAAGCCATTGTCCGGGGCATCAACTTCAGCCATTCGGCATTGTCAGTGGTCAGCAATCCCCGGCCCGTAATGGTCACATTGTGCAAATTGCGTCCGCCAATTAGCGGGACCGGCGTAAGACATTCGACACCCTGCTGACGCCCCTTGGTAAACGGAAGCTTGGTTGCCGGAAACCGCAACGTTGCGCCCGCATCAATGTGGAGCACGAGATCGCTCACCAGTTCAATCGGTCCGGTGACATAGTTCCCCGCAGGAACGTACACGGTCCCGCCGCCGGCTGCCTGGGCCGCCCGGATGGCAGAGTGGAAGGCCTCAGTTGAACTGGATGAACCGTCGTTGTGCGCTCCGTAATCGAGGATGTTGAAGCCCGGGCCGGCTGCCTGCGCAATTGCGTTGAACAGAATTGACGAGGCCAGCAGCAACTGGAACATCGAACATTGAACATTCAAATTCCAACATCCAACGGCTTGGCCGGGATTTCTAATGCTTGGATGTTCAGTGTTCGAAGTTGAATGTTGACTGTTTGCCATCGCTTTTCCTGATGCGCCCCGCACACACAAGGGTGCCTATTTCAGTTCCGCTTCGTCTTCGCGGGGTGGAAATTCAAAAGTAATCTTGCCCTTTTCATCCATCACCAAAAAGGCCGGGAAGGGCCGGCCGGCCTTGGAAATGAATTTGTCGAGCAAATCGCTCTTGCTGGCAGCCAGAATCTTCCGGACCTGCTCCGCGTCGATCGGCTGCTGCAAGATTTCCCGGCTGATCTTGAATTTGCACGGCTTGGAATCCGCCTGCGAGCGCTCGCACAAATATCCCACTTCCGTGTCGAATACCTTCCCGCCGCAGCGGGGACATTTGCCCAGCGATTCCTTGCCGGTGAAATCAACCTTTGGCAGCGGTTCCCGGGGCGCTCCACCCCTGACCTTGCCTTTTGCCTCGCGCGGCGGAAATTCAAATGCCGTGCCGCCGTCCTTGACGATCAGGAACGCCTTGAATGCGCGGTTGTTTTTCTTGGAGATGAACTTCGTCAGCAGATCGGTCTTGCCGTTGGCAAGCAGCTTCTTGACCTGTTCCGGCGAAATTTCCTGCTGCAGAATGATTTTGCCGGTGCGGAAGGTGCAGGTCTTGTCCGGACCCGTTGCCTTCTCGCAAATATAATTCATGCCGGCGTCATACACCTGCGCACCGCACTTCGGACATTTTCCCAGCGGCTCCTTGCCGGTGAAATCCACCGGTGCGGCGGCCTCGCCATCCTTCTGCTGCTCGTTGCCAAAATCAAACTCGAGCTTGAACTCAGGAGTCAGCTTCAGCACGGCGGCGAAAGGAAATCCCTTTTTGCTCCGGAAATTTTGCAGCGGGCCGACCTGCTTTTCGGTGATGAGCTGTTCCACCTCTTCAATCTCAAACATCCGGCCGCAGAGCGTTTTCCACATCGAGAAGTCGCACTTTTCATTGATGCATTGGAAATGCTTGTACTTTTCGTGGATCTCGCCGCCGCACTTCGGACACGGCGTTTTGAGCACGCCGAAATCGCCCGGGATCGTGTCCTCCTCGAATTTCTTGGCGCGCTCGACAATGTGCCGCGTCATGTCGGCAATCTCGGACATGAACTCGTCGCGGCTCTTCTGCTTGCGCTGGATCTGGTGCAGCTTGAATTCCCAGTCGCCCGTCAATTCCGGCTTGGTCAATTCCGGGATGCCCAGGCCGTTGAGCAGCTCCATCAGCGAAAACGCCTTGGCCGTCGCCTGCAACTCACGCCCGTTGCGATGAATGTAATCCTCGTAAATCAAACCTTCGATGGTCGCCGCGCGCGTCGCCGGCGTGCCCAACCCCTTCTCGCGCATGGCCTCGCGCAGTTCATCGTCTTCCACCAGCCTGCCCGCGCCTTCCATGGCGCTCAACAAGGTGGCTTCCGTGTGACGCGGCGGCGGCTTGGTCACGTTCGCCTTCACCTCGACGCCGCCGGTCTTGACCTTTTCATTCGGCGTCACCGGCACGAGACTCGGGGTATCGTCGGATTCCGACTCCTTGCCATAGACCGTCAGCCAGCCCGGCGTCACCAGCACCTTGCCCGCGCTCTTGAATGGCTCGCCTTCGACCCGGGTGATGCGGTTGGTTTCCAAAAATTCCGCCGCCGGATAAAAAATGGCGAGAAACCGCTTCGTCACCAGGTCGTACAGTTTGCGTTCTGGCTCGCTCAGATTGTGCGGCGCCTGCGTGGTGGGAATGATGGCGAAATGGTCGGACACCTTCGCATTGTTGAAAATGCGCTTGTTCGGATGCACCCAGTCGTTCTTGAGGATAGTTTCGGCAAACGCCGCGTAGCCGGTTTCGCCGAGCATCTTCATCGCACTCTTCACCGTGGCGATGTAGTCCTCCGGCAACGCCCGCGAATCTGTTCTGGGATACGTCAGCACCTTGTGCCGCTCGTACAACGCCTGCGCCAGGCCGAGCGTGTTCTTCGCCGAAAATCCAAAGCGCGAGTTCGCGTCGCGCTGCAAACTCGTCAGATCATAAAGCAGCGGCGACATCGACGTGCTCGGCTTGCTCTCCTCGGTGACGATGCCGGGTTTGCCCAGGCACTTTTCGCGGATGGCATCCGCCTTGGCTTGTTCCCAGACGCGCTCCGGCTTGAGCTGCTCGTCGCCGTCCTTCGCGTCAGGCTTGGTAAACTTCTCATCGAACCAGCGGCCGGTGTATTGTCCGGCTGCGGCATCGAACGTGCCGATGACCTCCCAGAAATCGCGCGACACGAACTTGCGGATCTTTGCCTCGCGCTCCACCACGATGGCCAGCGTCGGGGTCTGGACGCGGCCGACGGTGGTCTTGAAAAAGCCGCCAAGTTTCGAGTTGAACGCCGTCATTGCGCGCGTGCCGTTGATGCCAACCAGCCAGTCGGCTTCCGAACGGCTGTACGCGGCATCGGCCAGCGGCAGCATGTCCTTGTCCGCGCGCAACTGTTCAAATCCTTCGCGGATGGCGGCGGGCGTCATGGATTGCAGCCAGAGACGTTTGATGGGCTGCTTCGCCTTGGTGAACCTGACGATGTTGCGGAAAATCAATTCGCCCTCGCGCCCGGCGTCGCACGCATTGACCAGCGCGTCCACGTCGGCGCGTTTGATCAGCTTTTTCAGGACCCTGAGCCGCGGCTCGCTTTTCTCGATGGGCAGCAGATCAAAATGCGGCGGGATGACGGGCAGACATTTGAACGTCCATTTGCCGCGCGCGGCCTCGACGCCCTCCGGCGGCACAATGGTAAGCAGATGACCAACCGCCGACGAAACGACGAACTGGTCGCTTTCGTAGTAATCGTCCACTTTCTTGAATCCGCCGAGCGCCTTGGCAATGTCGCCGGCAACGGACGGCTTTTCCGCAATGATGAGAGCTTTGCCCATTTCTTTGCCCCGGCTTGTACACCGGGCGGGGCCAACATGCGAAGAAAATCTTATTTGTCAAACCCAACTTGAAAAATGAATTCTCCAGGATCTGGCCACCAAGGCGCAAGCCCACGGAGTTTTTCAACCACCGATGAACGCAGATTGAAACCATGGAACGCGCCAAATGGAAAACCGCAAAGCTAGATCATTCGTCACCTCCCCTTCAATTTCAAGCAGGAGTGAAATGAGGTATCCCGCAGATGGTACTGTTTTCCTTTTTCACTGTGAACGTGATGCAAACGTCGATCCCGGGCAGGGTCATGAATTCAGTTCCTCAGTTGGAAAGACCAGTTGATCCCGCGCCGGCCGGGTTTTCAACCCGTCACTTCAATGTTTTTTAAAACAATTGATTTCAAGCTTGTGTTTTGGCGGCTCGGACGAAAAACTACTTGTTCCTTATGGAAATACAAGACGCACCGGCGACGTTTCTTTTTAAACTGTGGCCCAAGATTGAAGCCAACTGGATTCGAATTGCCTGGGGCGGCGGCATCGCCGTCGTTGCCGTCCTGGTGATTTCGTTCTATTCCTGGCAGCAGGGCCAGAATGAAATCACGGCGGGCAAGGCGCTCACCCAGCTCATGGTGACCACCGCGCACAATGTTCTCTCCCCCGGGCAGCAGGCGGACCTTTTTCTGAAAGTCGCCACGGATTATCCCGGCACGGCGGCCGGGCAGCGGGCCTGGTTGCAGGGAGCCGCGATTTTGTTTACGATGGGAAATTATCCCGAGGCGCAGGTCCAGTTCCAAAAGTTTCTCGACAAACATCCGGACAGCCTGTTTGCCGGTCAAGCCGCGCTGGGCGTGGGAACGAGCCTGGATGCCCAAGGCAAGGCGGACATGGCCGCCGCGATTTACCAGCAAATCATCAAAAAATATGCCGACGTCATCGCGGTCACGTCCGCGCGGTTCGCCCTCGCGCAAATTGACGAACGCCAGGGCAGGCTGGCTGATGCCGCGGGGCTTTACGAAGATATTGCGCAAAACAACCCCAATGGCTCGATCGGCTCGGAAGCGGGCCTGCGGGCCATGGAATTGAAGATGAAGCCGCAATCACCCGCGCCAGCCGCCGCCCCGGCAGTCCCGTTCAAGCTCAACTAAACATGAAGCTGACGATCATCGGGACGGGCTATGTCGGGCTGGTCACCGGCACTTGCTTTGCCGAAGTCGGCCACCAGGTGGTGTGCGTGGACAACGACGCGGCCAAGGTCAAATTGCTTCAAGCCGGCGGCATCCCGATTTATGAGCCCGGACTGGAGGAACTCGTAAAGAAAAACGTGGCGTCGGGACGGCTGACGTTCACCAACAACACCGCCGAGGGCGTCCAGAAATCCGAGGTGATTTTCATTGCCGTGCCGACGCCGCCGCAAGCGGATGGTTCGGTGGATTTAAGTTTCATTGAACATGTCGCCCGCGACATTGCCGCAGCCATGACGGAATATAAAATCGTCGTGGATAAAAGCACCGTGCCCGTCCGTACCGGCGAGAAGGTGACGGAAACCATCAAACGTTATTGCCCGGCCAAGGTGGACTTCGATGTGGTGAGCAACCCCGAGTTTCTGCGCGAGGGTTTCGCCGTCGGCGACTTGATGAAGCCCGACCGCGTGGTCATCGGCGTCCGCTCGGAGCGCGCCATTGCCGCGATGAAGGAGGTTTATGCGCCGTTCAATGCGCCCATCATCGTCACCGACATCAATTCGGCCGAGCTCATCAAGCACGCCGCCAATTCCTTCCTGGCGCTGAAAATTTCCTACATCAATGCCATCGCAACCGTTTGCGAGGCGGCGGGCGCGAACGTGCAGGAAGTCGCCCAGGGCATCGGCCTGGACGAGCGCATTGGCCGCCGGTTCCTCAATGCCGGCATCGGGTTCGGCGGCAGTTGCTTTCCCAAGGACCTGAGCGCGTTCATCAAAATTTCCGAGCAGGTCGGCTACGAATTCAAGCTGCTCAAGGAGGTCCAGCGCATCAACGCCGACCAGATGGACCGTTTCGTAAAAAAAATCACCGACACGCTCTGGGTGCTGAAGGACAAGAAAATCGGCGTGCTCGGCCTGGCCTTCAAACAGAACACGGACGATGTGCGCTCCTCGCCGGCGATCGATTTGTGCCAGCGGCTGCTCAAGGACGGCGCCACGCTGCGTGTCCACGACCCGAAAGCGATGGACAAGGCAAAGCCGTCGTTGCCGGGCGTGACCTATGTGGATGATATGAACGCGGTGGCCGAAGGCTGCGACGCACTTGTCGTGGCGACGGAATGGGACGAGTTCAAGAAACTCGATCTCGAGCGCGCAAAAAAGGGGCTGACCCATCCCATCATGTTCGACGGGCGCAATCTCTTCGATCCCGCCGAAATGGAAAAGCTCGGCTGGATTTACAAAAGCATCGGACGGTGAGAAGACAGTCGAAAGTCGCGGGTCGAAGGTCGAAGTCAGTCGTCTCCAACGCTCGGCCCTCGACATCCGACCCTCGACCCGCAATCGAAGTTTCCGCCGCCCTGATCTTCCGCGACGGCAAGTTGCTGGTCACCCGGCGTTACGCCAACGCGCATTTGGGCGGCCTTTGGGAATTTCCCGGGGGCAAGCGCGAGCCGGGCGAAACCTTCGAGCGATGCCTGGTCCGCGAAATCCGCGAGGAACTCGGCGTGGACATCGCCGTGGGCAACCTGTTTGAATCCGTCACCCACGCCTACCCGGAGAAGACCGTTCACCTGAAATTTTACGTCTGCCGGTTGCTGAAGGGTGAACCGCGGCCGCTGGGTTGCGAGGCGGTCAACTGGGCCGGCCGGTCAGAATTGGACGATTATGAATTTCCGGCCGCCGATGAGCAACTGCTGCAGAAATTAAAAAACCTGCGCATGGCGTGGGCTTGAAGACTGGGGTGAGGACGTTCAGTGACGCGCCCCACCGGCTCAGACCTTCCCGTAATGTTCTTCGATGATCTGGCGGAAATTATTTTCACCGACATTGACGATGCCCATTTCGCGCCGGGCGTTGTCCGCCGAGTCGCTGGCATGGGCGGCATTGACCATGATGTTCGAGCCGAATTCGCGGCGGATGGAGCCGGGCGGGGCCTTGGACGGATCGGTCGGCCCGAGCACATCCCGGATTTTGGCGACGGCGTTCATGCCTTCATAGACCAGCGCCACGCTCTTTTCCGTGCCGGGCTGGGCCCAGGATTCCTTCGGCAATTCCGAGGGCGCATGGCCGGACATGAAACGGATGATGTTCTCGAATTGATTGTCGCCAAAACTCGGGCAGAGGATTTCCCCGAGCTGCTTTTCCTCGGCCGCGGGAATCTTGAAGCCGAATTCCTTTTCCAGCGCGGTCTTGGCCTTGGACCCGACCACGTCCTTGAGCTTGGTGCGGAGAACCTCCCGGACAGGGCCGTAAAATTCCATCGCCTGCGCCACGCTCATGCGGTGCACCTTGATGCCCACGATGAACAGGCCGGCGCGGGAAAAGAAGTCGATGACGTTGCCGGGCCGTCCGGTTGGAAATCGAAAATTATCCGGCTTGATGATCACCAAGGTGCGCTCGCCAGTATCCCCGGGCTGGTAGTTGATGACGTTTTCCAGCACCCCGCCATCCTTGTCCGAGTGGCGCGCCCATAATTTGAGCTTCGCATCGGCCTCCTCGACGTTGGGCGCAGCCAGCACCGCCGGTTCAAAGTAGCGGATCTGGCCGTTGTCATCCGAGATCAGGTCGCCGTAGGTGTCCCGGATGGTTTCGCCCACGCGACGCTCCGGACTGAGATTGCCGACAACGGCGCGGACTTTTTTCACCGCATCTTCGCCCCGGAACAGGAGTGCCATGACGCGGCGGCGGCGGCCGGTTTTGGCATCCGGTGAGAAATTTTGAACGACATATTGGCGCAGCAATTCCTGGATTTTCCGGTCCTGCGGGTCATGGGCGGAAACAATGGTCTCGGCGTAATCGTTTACCAATCCGGTGCTGGGCGCGAGCATGCGCATCGCCGCCAGATCCAGGCCGGTCCTGGAAATCAGCCGGGTTAGAATTCCCCCGGTGCGCGACTTGTAAAGCGAATAGGGTGTGATGATGACATAAGCGAGTTGTTGGGGCATAATTAATTTGGAGTCGGTGGATTGGCCGGCGTCACGCTGGCGGCGGCTTTGCCACCCAAGATCTTGAACATCACCGTGCCGCAAGTCGGGCATTTGCCCTTGATTGCCTTGCGCCCGTTCTTCATCGTCTCCTCAACGCCATTGGCGATTTCCTTCTTGGCTTTGCACTTAACGCAATATCCTTCGGCCATAAAATATTTTACCGGCCAACGCATCATGCGCCGAACGGTCTAATAGCTTACCGGGGACGCTCCGGCCGCGTCAACTGGGAAAGGGACTTAACTTAAACTATTGAACCATAATCGCTTGCTATCGAAGATAACCTCAAAATTCTGACCGTTGCCTAAGGGCGGTTTTAAGGATTTTGCCGGTGGCATTGCGCGGCGAAGCCGGCATAAAAACGACCTTTTTGGGCACTTGATAGTCTGCCAGCTGGCCGCGCACAAATTGCAGAAGGGCCGCTGCATCCAAGGTTTGATCTTCCTCCGCCGGGACAAATGCCACCGGCAGCTCGCCCTTGCGCGTGTGTGGAACGCCAATGACCGCCGCCGCCTTCCCAATGCGGTCGCCGGGCTTGGACGAAGAACTTGCCGGCCAGTTCCGCCGCCACGGCGCCTGACTGTGCAAACAGCATGGCGCCGTGAATTCGCTGTCGCCCCAGTACAGGGCGATTTTCTCCGGCCGCTTTTCCACCGAAGCGGCGAATGCCTTGGCTAGATTCATGCGTGTCAGACGTTACGAAAAAGGTCCGGTCGCTCGCAAGCGATGAAACCCGCCCTCGCATCAAAAACTTCCGGGAAATTTCTTTTGGCCATCGCCGGGTTTGGCTAGCTTTGCCTCGTGGCAACTGAACTGCGCAAGAAATCCCCCGAATCACCTCGCATCCTCATTGTGGATGACGACCCGGGCCAGCGCAGCCTCTTGAATTCCTTCCTGCGCAGCCAGAAGTTTGAAACCGTGGTCGTGGATTCCGGCCAACTGGCCCTCGAAACGTTGCGCACCGGGAAATTTGACATGATGATTTCCGATGTCCGGATGCCCGGGCTCACGGGTCTGGAAACCCTCCGGCTGGCGCGCAAGGAACACGCCACCCTGCCTGTCCTGCTGGTCACCGCGTTTACCGACGTCCGCGATGCCGTGGCCGCCATGCGGGATGGCGCGGTCAATTACCTGCCCAAGCCGATTGATCTGGACGAACTGCTGGCATCCGTGCGCCAGGCCGTCGGCATTTCCGGATCCGCTCCGCCGCAATTCAGCCAGGAGAAGCCGTTGCCGGATTATGTGGTCGCCCGAAGCCCGCTCATGCAGGCCGTGCTTCGGGACGTCGCGCTGGTCGCCCCGTCCGAGAGCCGCGTGCTGATCACCGGCGAAAGCGGCGTTGGCAAGGAGATCGTGGCCGATGTCATCCACGCCTGGAGCCCGCGAGCCGCGGGCCGGCTGGTCAAGGTCAACTGCGCCGCGATTCCCGAAACGCTGCTGGAAAGCGAATTGTTCGGGCACGAAAAGGGCTCGTTCACCGGCGCGTACGCCCAGCGCATCGGCCGCTTCGAGGAAGCGAACGACGGCACCATTCTGCTGGATGAAATCGCTGAGATGTCGCCGCCGCTACAAGCCAAGCTGTTGCGCGTGACCCAGGACGGGCGTTTCCAGCGTGTCGGTTCCAACCGCGAAGTTTACACCAATGCCCGCATCCTGGCCGCCAGCAACCGCGTGCTCGAGGACGAAGTCAAGGCCGGCCGGTTTCGCGAGGACTTGTTTTACCGTTTGAACGTGGTGGAGCTGAATGTTCCGCCGCTGCGCGAACGGCGCGAGGATATTTTGCCGCTGGCGAGCCGGTTCATTGAGGAATTTACGAAGGGCCGCGCGCGTTTTTCGGACACGGTCGCCGCCGGCCTGGAACGTTATCCCTGGCCCGGCAACGTGCGCGAATTGCGCAATGCCATGGAACGGGCGGCCCTGCTGTCCCGCAGCGAACTGATCCTGCCGGAACATCTGCCCACGCGCGTGCGCGCCGCCGCGGACAAACCCGTTGCGTCCGAACCCGGTGATCTGGAACGTCTGGAGGAAATTGAACGGCAGGCCATCATGCAGGCCCTGCGCCTGCACAAAGCCAACCGCACCGAAACCGCCAGGGCGCTGGGCATCAGCCGCCGGGCGCTGATCTACAAGCTCCAGAGGTTCCGGGAACTCGGTTATACCGTGGATTAAATTCGAAATCCAATTCGAAATTCCGTGTTTACGCGGCCCGGCCCGGAGGCGGCAAAGAAACGCCTGATGGCGGCATTCCGAACCCGGGCTGCCGTCCGCCATCCTATTGGGCGGATGGTTTTTTGGATTACAAATGGACTCGCGGCGGGAGGCAACTATGTTAAATTCTTTTCAGCGGTCCGCCCCATCCGGTGGACCTCCAAAGCCCAACGAAAGGGAAAATTATGGCACAGGCAATCATGGATCCTGAAAAGGTGCGGCGGTTTGCCGACGAATTGCAACGGTTCAACACCGACCTGGAGAACCGGCTGGTTTTGTTGCAGGCCCGTTTCGCATCGCTGGGGGACACCTGGCAGGACCAGGAGCATGAGAAGTTCGCGGATGAATTCCGGCTGGCGATGAAGGCGCTGAAAAAGTTCGTCGAGCTGTCCAAGGATCACACGCCGTTCCTGCTCAGAAAAGCCCAGCGCATCGAGGAATATCTGAACCAACATTGAATGCTCATGGCCGATCGCGCCCAAGTCACCTCCGTCGAGTCCGTGGAATTGTTCCGCGCCAGCCTGATCGTATTCCTGACCAAGGCGCGCGCCGTGCTGGAGGAGGCGAGCGACGATGTCATGCGCACGCGGCTTTGGGTCCAAAACGATCAACGCCGGGTGTGGGAAAACGAAACTCGGGTCCGGGCCAGAAAACTTGAGGAGGCGCGTTCCGAACTGTTCAGCGCCCAGCTTTCCCAGTTCAATGAATCGACGGCCCTGCACCTGATGACCGTACAACGGGCCGAGCGCGCCGCCCGGGAGGCCGAGGCCAAGTTGGCCGTGCTCAAAAAGTGGGACCGGGATCTCGAGAACCGGACCGACCCGCTGGTCCGTATGGTGAACCAGTTGCATAGTTATTTGACCACCGACATGGGCCAGGCGGTCGCCTACCTGGCCCAGGTGGTGCGCTCGCTGGAGGCTTATGCGGATGTGGCCGCGCCGGGCGTTGCACCCGGCTTGACGGCCGCGGGAATTCCTGAGGACATTGCCGGTCAGCCCGGCTCCGGGCCAGGTCAAGCGGCCAAGCCGGCCGATGAAACAGGAAAGTCACCATGAGTTTGAGCGCAAGCAGAAACCGGCTGATCGCCATCACGAAGGAACTCAGAACCCGCTGGGACGAAACCAAGAATTCATGGCGGGACGCCAAGAGCGAGGAATTTGAACGGCGTTACCTCTTCGAGCTTTACGCCAGCGTGGATAAAACCGTCACGGTGATGGAAAAACTGAACGAACTTTTAACCAAGGTGAAGAACGACTGTGAATAGGCCTCTGGGAGTCAATGAATCGCTCGCGTTGCTGGACCGGCTCCGCAGCGTCATCCAGGATTTTGCCGCGCGCGAGGAAAAGTTAATCGCCGAATCTCGCGCCCAGACCGCTGCGGAAACGAAGGCCTTTGAAACAGCCGCCCAGCAGCAAGTCTCGTTGCTGGCTGGACGGATTGCCAATGGGGAGACGGATCTGGTCGCGGCCAGGGAAAGAATCCAGGCCCGCGTTGAACGGCGCAAGGCCCGCATCAGCCAGGCCCACCTGAACAGCACCCGGCAGGTCATGGAAGGCACCGACCGCGAGGGCCGGCAGAGACACGGTCTGCAGGCCAGCGCCCTGGAAGCTGAACACAAACGGGACGCCGGCCTGGCGGGAACCGTTGCTGATTTGGAGAATTTCCGCGTCAAAATTGCCGAAAGCCGGGAGGTCTTCGAGCGCCTGGAAAAATCGGTCCACCGTGCGTTTCGGGGTTATGGCAAATTCCGCCGCCTGCTTTCTCCGCATCAGCAATGGCCGGAACCTCAGCTTCCCGCGGATGACGGTCAATTATTTGAGGAATTCATTCAACTCGCATCCCGGACCCGCGAGGAGCTGGACCGGTTCGGGACCATTCTGCTGCCGCGAATTTTCAAATTCCTGCCGCTGTGGCTGCTTACGATTCTACTGTTGGTCGGGCTGGCCGCCTCGGTTCCCCTGCTCCATAAGTTGGGAGTGAACTCCGTCACCTATGCGGAGCCTGGCGTCGCATTGGGAATTCTCTGGGCGGTTTTACTGGCCGTTCATCAATACGGGAAACATCAGGCCGGTCCATCCGCCAGTGCGATTGCCGGCCATCTGGCCAAAGCGCGCCGGATCCACGACGCCGCCCAGAACCGGTCCGACATGCGCTACCAGCAGGAACAGGAGCGGATCAAATTGGAGTTTGATGCGACCACCCGCAGCCTCAACCAGCAATGGAAGCAGACGGTCAAGGAGGGGTTGGACACCCGGGGCATCCGGGGAGAGAAGATTGATGCCAAGGGTTTCCGTGCCCTGCAGACGAACCAGCAGATCCACGCCGCCCGACTCAAACAACTGGAACTCGACCATCTGGACAATACTGCGCGGCTGCAGCAGGAGGCGGAAGCGCAAGCGGCCCAACGCACTGAGACGCACACGGTGAGAATGGCAAAGCTGGACGCGGACAACGAGGCCCGCTGGCAGGCGTTGGAGGCGGAATGGAAAGGTTCGCTCTCGCCGATTTATGAATCCGTCCGCGCCGTCAACGCCGCCGCCGAGAACTTGTTTCCCGAATGGCCGTCGCCAGCATGGAAACATTGGACCCCGCCGTCAGACTTCAAGAACGCGGCCAAATTTGCGCGACTGGAGGTGGACGTGGCCGCCTTTGCCGAGGCCATGCCGAAGGATAAACACCTGACACTTCCCGGACCGGCCATCTTTTCCGTTCCGCTGGCGCTCACCTACCCCCTCGAAGGTTCGATCCTGTTTGAAACGGCCAAGGCCGGACCCGACGAACCGGTCGAGACAATAAACAACATCATCTTCCGGCTGCTCTCCACCACCCCGCCCGGAAAATTAAGCTTCACGATTTTTGATCCGGTCGGCCTCGGACAGAATTTTGCCGCGCTCATGCACCTCGCCGATTACGAGGAAAGCTACATCAACAGCCGCATCTGGACCCAGACCGGCCAGATTGAGGAAAAGCTCGCGGAGCTGAACGACCACATGGAAAAGGTCATCCAGATGTATCTCCGCAATGAATATGCGACCATCACGGAATACAATGCGCAGGCGGGCAGCATCGCCGAGAAATATCATTTCCTGGTGATCGCCTCGTTCCCGGTGAATTTCAGCGACGTGGCGGCGCGCCGGCTCCGGAACATCGCCGCCAGCGGCGCCCGGTGCGGGGTGTACACGCTCATTCATTGGGACCAACGGCATGCCCTGCCCGCCGATTTTGTTCCCGACGAACTCCGGAAAAACAGCCTCGGTCTGGTCCGCACGGAAAGGGGTTTTGAACTGTCCGGCTGGCGCAAACCGGGAACGCGACTGGTCCTCGATGGGCCGCCGCCGCCGGAATTCGCAACGCAATTTCTTCACGATGTCGGCCAGAGCAGCAAAAACGCGAACCGCGTCGAGGTGCCATTCGAGCAGGTGGCACCGCCGGACAGCCAGATCTGGTCGGAGGAAACAACCGAGGAACTCACCGTGCCCATCGGGCGTTCCGGCGCAACCAAATTGCAGCAGCTTGCCATCGGCAAAGGCACGCGCCAGCATGCGCTGATTGCCGGCAAAACCGGTTCCGGCAAATCCACCCTGTTCCATGTCGTCATCACAAACCTCGCGCTATGGTGCAGTCCGGAGCAGGTTGAATTTTATCTGGTGGACTTCAAGAAGGGTGTGGAATTCAAATGCTACGGCAGCCGGCGGCTGCCACATGCGAAAGTGGTGGCCATCGAAAGCGACCGGGAATTCGGACTAAGCGTGCTGCAGCGCGTGGATGAGGAACTGCGGCGGCGCGGCGACCTTTTCCGCAAGCTGGGCGTGCAGGACGTCGCGGGTTACAAACGCGCCGGCGGCGGCGAGCCGATGCCCCGCTCGTTGCTGATCATCGACGAGTTTCAGGAATTCTTCGTGGAGGAGGACCGGGTTTCACAGGCCGCCGCTGTCCTGCTCGACCGCATCGTCCGTCAGGGTCGCGCGTTTGGCATCCACGTTTTTCTGGGTTCACAAACTTTGGGCGGCGCCTATACGCTCGCTCGCGCCACCATCGGCCAGATGGTCATCCGCATAGCGCTCATGTGCAACGAGGCGGACGCCTACCTGATCATGGACCAGGACAACCCCGCGCCGCGCCTGCTCACGCGCCCCGGCGAAGGCATCTACAACGACACCGCCGGTTCGATCGAGGGCAACAGCCCGTTCCAGACCGTGTGGCTGCCCGAAGCAGTGCGCGATAGTTATCTGGCCAAGGTCCGCGCACGGGCTGACCAGGACGGAAAATTCTATCCGGGTCCATTTGTGTTTGAGGGCAACGCTCCGGCGGAAGTGGCGGAGAATGCCTTGCTGAGTGCGCTGCTGCAGGCGGAATCCCTGCAGCCGGCGGCCCACTCATGCATCTGGCTGGGCGCGCCCAATTCCATCAAAGGCCCGACCGAAGCCGTTTTCCAAAGGCAAAGCGGCAGCAATCTCCTGATCGTCGGTCAAAGCGAGGAGCGCGCCCTGACCCTGTTGTCGGTGGCCCTCGTGTCGCTGGCAGCCCAGCATCCCAAGAATGCCGCGCGATTCATTCTGTTCGACAGTTCTCCGCCCGGATTTCCCCAGCGCGAATTCCTGCACCGCGTCATCGCGGCGGTCCCGCACGAAATCATCCAGGCCAACAACAGCAATCTGGCGGAGGTCATGAATGGTCTGGCGGACGATTTAAAACGCCGCTCCGGAAGCGACCAGGCCCAGGCGCCGGCGACTTTTGTTTTGATTCACGGCCTGCAAAACTACAAAAAACTCCGGCAGGAGGACGATTTCAGTTTTTCGAGCGGCAGCGATGCCGGAACGGCTCCCAATCCCGCCGCCGTGCTGCTCAGCCTGATCAGCGAAGGCTCCAGTCACGGTATTCATGTCATCGCCACCTGCGACACCTACAACAATGTGAACCGGTTTCTGGGCCGGAAGACGCTGACGGAATTCGAGATGCGCGTGCTCTTCCAGATGAGCGCCGGCGACTCCGCCAGCCTGATTGACGCGCCGGATGCCAGCACGCTCGGCCTGCACCGGGCGCTGTATTACAATGACCGCGAAGGGTACATCGAAACGTTCCGTCCGTACGCGCTGCCCGGCAATGCCTGGATTGAGGAGGTCGCAAAACAGCTCAAGCGGTTGCTGGCGTAAGGGGTGTTCAACCAAAGGTGTTTTGCTTCACAGCCGAAAACAATCTTGTTGATTCTGTCGATACTAATCCGAAAGCCGCACCGCTTCCCAACCCGGACGCTGCCGCTACTAAGCCTACCTAAGGTCGTTCGCCAAGACCGACCCGGTGAGCCACAGGCTCGACGTTACACATTGCGTCCGACGTGGAAACCGTTACAATTGCCGCCGATGAAATTTGCTCTGGCAATTTTGACTTATGTGGTAATGGCCACGGTCTTGAGTGTGGGCATTCTGCTGCTGCTGGCCGGCAAACCGTGGTTGTTCATTATTGCCCTGCTCGGCTATCTCGGTCTGTTCAGCAAATTCGGCTGCCTGACCCAACATTGATTCGAAGGCAGGAATTGGGAGTTGGGAGATAGAGAAACCCTGGCCGCCGAAAACTGTGAATTTCCAGTCCTATCTCCCATCTGCCATCTCCTGATATTTCACCTCACCGCCGGCACCGGAAATTTGATCTGCATTGCGTTGAGAATCTGCGGGCCGCTCGCGCCGGCTGATCCCAGATTGCCGGCATAAGCACCGGATGCGAAGGCTGTGGCGGTGGAAGTTCCTTGGACAGCATAGGAGTTGCCTCCGTAATAAACAAAGCCGGTGCCGGGCAGTGCCATGGTGTCCCCGGACCAAAAATTCGCGTACGGAGCAAGCTGCCCCGGCTGCCCCAAAGCTGTCACATCATAAACTCCGGGAATCGCGCCCGGATACGTCGGCGCGTCCACCGGCGTGTTCCCCGCGGCGCCGAAAATCACAATATTGTCGGCCAATGCCAGCTTGACCACTCCGTCAAGAACGGAACTGTCGCCGGAGCTGCCGAGACTCAAATTCAAGACATTCGCGCCGTGATCAACGGCAGCTTGAATGCCCAGTGCCACGTTCCACGAGGTGGTGGTCTGGCTCCCGCCGTAAACGTCAACCGGTTGGATTTGCACGGAACTGCTGCCGCTCGAAGCCTGCGCAATCGCCGTCAAAATGTTGTAGGCCATCGCCGTGCCATGGGTGATGTCGCTGCTGGCGGAAGGGTCCCCGGCCACGGATAGTTGCGGCAGGATGAACTTGTCCAACTGGGCACCGAGTGATTGCACATTCATGTCAATCAAGCCAACGATGACCTTGCCGGAATCGCCGGGCGGATTGAGCTGCAGGGACAACGGCGCCACCGGCGCGGACGAGAGTGCCTGGATCGGCGGTGGCGGATCGAAATAATTGTTGTAGTCCGCCTCGGCCACGTCGCTGTTGCCTTTCAACTGGCCGAGGGCGCCGTCCGTGGCGGCGGCATCGCCAAATTGCAAACGGTAGAGTCCCAATTTATCGTTGCGACCGATGATTTTTGCGCCCAAAAGTTTGGCCAGGGCCTCGGCGTCCGTGCCTGGTTTGAGTCGCACCAGCAACTCGTTGGCAACGCGCCGGGGCACCGGTTTCGGCGCGAGCACCTGCTGCGTGGCGTTTTTCATCACCGTGCGGAATACATACAGCTTCGGCACCGCGTTGGTCTGCGGCACGAGCGCAAAATTGAGATCCCCCAGCATCCGCTTCAACGCCTCCCCGGACGGCAGATCCTTGAATTTTACGGAAGTCGAATGCGCAATATCCGGTTCCACATAAATGTGCCAGCCGGCGCCCACGGCAATCTTTTCCAGCAGCGGCCACAATGCCATGCCCCGCAGGTCGGCATCCACGTGGTCCGTGGCCTTGTTCCAGACCAGCGAATTGGTGTCCGCCGCAAATAGGTTCAATGAAAACGCGGCAACCAACAGAAACATCGAACACAATTTTAACATGGCGTTCATCGGGGTCAAAGGATAGCACAGGCCGGAGAGCGGTGCAGCTTTCATTTGCAGTCTCATGGATGGTTAGAGTGTTTGTGCGGCTAATCGTTCATCAGGGCGCGTAAACCCGGTAAAACTGTTGCGGCATGCCCGTAATGGTTTCCATCCAGAGCCCGGCTACATTCGACGGCGTGACGGTTGCATGCAGTTGAAACGGATCCGTGAGATTCGTCGCATTCCACACCTGATAGGACCGGCCGGCGGTGGCGGGCCAGGTGATGGCCGGTGGCAGCGCGGTTAGCGTGAGGCCAAACGGCGGTTCCGATGCGCCGATGCGAATCCATTGCGTCGCGGTGCGATACTGTTTGCCATCGCTGCGCGTCACGATGGCATAGAACGGATGCAGTCCGATCCCCAGGTTCGTTGCCGCGACCGCAAACGTGGCGGAGAACTGGTTGGACACGACACCGGCCGAACCGCCCGTGGTGAACAGTTCAATCCTCGAAATCGTGTTGGTGTTGGCGGTCACCGAAAACAGGAGTGTGAAGTTCAGCACCGTGTTGGGAGCGCCGGCCAGGGTGGTCAAAGTGGCACTCAATGGCGTGTTCTGGATGCGCACGGTCCGGGTGGCCCGTCCTTGTATGCGCACATGGCTGCCTTCATAACAGACCGCTGCCAGTTCATGGCTTCCATCAGACAGGGTTGTTGTATCCAAAGGGAATGCCAGTGAAAGATTGGTGACTCCCGCCGTGACGAACAGATGGTTCCGCGGCTGGAGGTCGGACACATTGTCGTCCAGGGTGTTGGTGCCGGCGGGCTGCGTGATAAACGTCGGTGAGCCGCTGAAACAGGCCTTGATTTGCGATCGCGGCCAGCCGGAACCGCGGGCGCGGATGTTGAAATCGCCGGCATGGTCGTTCGGCCCAAAGACAAATGAATAATCCTCGTGCATGACGACGTCTTCAATCACCAGACCATCGTCCGATTGAAGGAGCGCATTGGTGTTGACCGCATTGAACAGGGCTTCCGCAAACTGCGCCAGGGTGGTGCCGCCGACGGTGTTGGTCACCGACGTGGTAACAACCTGGCCGTTGGTCTTGATGACGATTAGTTGCAGAAAATCTCCGATCTGGGGCGGGTTCGTGACGTAATAATTGTAATGCTCGCCGCAGGCCGCAGTGTCCAGAAAGTTGGTGCCGCTGGCGGTGACAAAAGCGGTCAGGACGGAGGCGGAGCCGATGGCATTGCTGACCGTCACGGGAACTTGTGCGCCGGGCGGGTTGATGTCGGTGAATTGCAGCCCAATCCGGTCGCCGAAGGCAACCGCTTGCGCCTTCGACTGCAGAACGAACGCCGGCTGATCCAGCACGTTGGCCAGGTCAGCCGCAACCGATTGGAGTGTGGCATTGGCAGGCACGGTGTAGTTGGTGGCGCAGCCATTGATGGTCAAATTAAACTGGTTGCCCACGGCCGGCGCAAGGTTGGTCAGGGTTTGCAGCCAGACGCCGTCCAAAAACAAATCCACCTGCTGGACCGGATGATTCGGAGCACTGGCGCTGCATTGAAGCGTGAGATTGGTTATCCCGCCCAGCACGGCATTCGACGATAGATTCATCCACGCCGCGTTGGGCGACCGGGCGAAGGGCGCGGCCAGCGGCTCGCCCACGATCAAACCTTGGTATGGGTTGGCCAGGCTCTGGTAATAGCTTTCCGCCAGATTGAAACCCCGCGCCTGATAAAAATAAGCCTCCGGGGACGGAAATTTCTGCGGGTAATTGCACGGCTCAACCACGGTGCCATAACTGCCACAGGCACCGGCATTCATGAAGGCCAGCAAGGTGGTCTGGCCGTTATTTTCATAGAGCACCCCGGCGTACGATGTCAGGCTGTCGGCAATTGCCCCCGGCCCGAATGCGTTCGACAGGATGTTAAACGTGGCCAGGCCGGTCTGGTAGCCCAACAGGTTGGTCAGGCCAAAAGGCGAATCTGAATTTGTCCGCGCGATGGACAAATTACCGGTCACGCGGCCGTCGAAAATGGCATTGTCAAATTCCGGATACCGCACGTTGCGGAATATATCGCTGCTCTTGGCCAGCCAGACCGTCTGTGTGGGAAATGAGCCGTCGCTGGCCACGCCATGATCGACGATCGCTTGCGCCTGCGCCAGGTTGCTGGACGTGAGCATGGTCACAAGCCAGGAGTTGCTGCCGGCAACGGGCGGCGTCTGGCGGAACATCCCTTCGCTGGCGGCATAGGCATTGGAACTGGCATTGGGAAGCGAACAGCTGTCCCCAAAATCATCGGGCTTGAATCCGTAAAACAGAGCGGTCGTAGTGCCGTTATTGCCGGATTGCGCGCCGGATTGGACCACCCGGTAGGGAAAATCCATGCTCAACACGATATAATCAACCTGGTTGGTAAGGCCACGGCTGGAAAGCATGCCAAGCAATGGATTGAGCAATGAATTGGTAAAATCCGAGGTTGTCCATTCCACATTCCCGCCCGTCCAGTTGGTGATCCGCAAAAGGTTCTGGGGCGGAACGCCGCGGCGTTCGCAGTAGTAATTGCCAAGCTGAACCGAGTTCGTGCTGTTTTGGTTCACCACCACGACCACGTTCAATCCACTGCCGCCCGCAAACAGCCCGGCGGCGGAAAGGAGCAAAACCGCCAGACCGGTTGCCAAGCGCAAGCGGAAGTTCACGCGGTTACTCTCACCCGAATTTGCCATTTCGTAAAGTGCGACCGAAGCCGCGCCAGGGAAGTCATGATTTCGGCTTGGAAAGGACGGTCTTCACCCAGGCCTGGTTGTCGAGATACCAGCGGATGGTCTCGCGGATGCCGTCCTCGAATTTATGCGCCGGCGTCCAGCCCAATTCGCGCTGGATCTTCGACGCGTCAATGGCGTAACGGCGGTCGTGGCCGGGCCGGTCCTTGACGTAGGTAATCAATTTGCGCGAATTGCCGCCGAGCTGGGGCACAAACTCGTCGATGGTGTCACAAATCAACTGCACGATGTGGATGTTGGCCCATTCATTGTGGCCGCCGATGTTGTAGGTCTCGCCGAGCTTGCCGCGGGTCAGCACCAGCCACAACGCCTCGTCGTGATCGCGCACGTAAAGCCAGTCGCGCACGTTCATGCCGTCGCCGTAAACCGGGACCGGCTTGCGCGCGAGGATGCTCTGGATGACGACCGGGATGAGCTTTTCGGGAAATTGAAACGGGCCGTAGTTGTTCGAGCAGTTTGTAATCACCGTTGGCAGCCCGTACGTATGATGATAGGCGCGGACGAGCATGTCGCTGGACGCCTTGCTGGAAGAATACGGCGAGTTCGGCGCATAAGGCGTCGTCTCGGTGAACAGGCCGGTGGCCCCGAGGGAACCGTAAACCTCGTCGGTGGAGATATGATGAAACTTCTTTCCGTCCAGACGTGCCCCCCAATGACCGCGGCATGCCTCCAGCAGGTTGAACGTGCCGACCACGTTCGTGTGCACGAAGTCGCCTGGGCCGGTGATGGAGCGGTCCACGTGCGATTCCGCCGCCAGGTGCATGACATGCGAGATGGCGTGCTGCTCCACGACCTTCAGAACGGCCGCCTTGTCACGCAGGTCCACCTTCTCAAAAACGTATTTGGGGTGCCGGGCGATGCGTTCCAGATTGTCGAGGTGCCCGGCATAGGTGAGGCAGTCCAGGTTCACGAGTTTGGCAATGTCCGCCTGGTCTATGACGTGATAAATCAGGTTCGAGCCAATAAAGCCCGCCCCGCCGGTGATCAGCAAATTCATGGTTGCAAGTTGAAGGTTGAGGGTTATTCCGGTTTCCACTGGCGCAGCGAATCCTCCAGCGCCTCGCTGACCGGGCGGATTTTGACGCCGGCGGCCAGCAATTTTGAAATGTCCATCACGCAGTTGGACCGCGGAGTTTTGGCGGCGACCCGGTAAAATTCCGCGTCATCCTGCCAGAACTCGAATTTGCGGCCGGGTTTCAGATATTTCTCAATCAATTCCACAACGTGCCGCGTGGTCACAAAACCGGGATTGGTCACATTGTAAATGCCGAAGGGCGCGCGGAGTTCCCAAAGATTGAGGCACGCCTTCACAAAATCCGCCCGGTGGGAGATGGAATTCACGTTGTCGTAAACCTTGGAGTAGCGCTGCACCTTGCTGAGATAGTTGCGCCCGCTGTCAAACTCATCGAACGGTATCCGCAACCGCCAGATATAACTTCGGCCGACCGCCTTGATGGCTTCCTCGCCCAGCGCCTTGGTGCCGCTGTAAAAACTGCACGGGCCGTCGCGAAATGAAAAGTTCGGCGTGTCCGTCTCGGTGAAACCGTGGATGACCCCCGGCGACTTTTCCACCAGCGCGCGCAATTCCGGCCTCGAGAAGTCCTTTTCCGCGCGGGTCTTTCCGTCAATGGTGACCTTGGCGCCGGAATAAATGCAGCCGGACGAAACGTGGCCCCACGGAATGCCCGTCGCCGCGCAGGCGTGCGCGACCGTCTGCGGAAACAGCGTGTTGCCCTGCAAGGTGTCGGCCTTGTGCAGTTCGCAGGCGTCCACGTTCGGCTTGCCGGTGTAGCCCGCGGCGTTGACGACAAATTCCGGCTTGTACTCCCGCAAATACTTCAGCAACGCCTCAAAGTTCGTGTAATCGGTTTCCTTCCGCCCCAGCGGCAGGAACGGCCGCTTGCGCCGCTGAAGCTCCAGCGCGAAGGCCTGACCGATGTATCCCGAGGCGCCGAGTAGCAGTATCATTTTTCGTTCCTGAGTCGTTTTGCCTCCGCCACGACTGCGGCCAGGTAGTCGCGATATTCGCACTTCGGCATTTTGTTGGTAAGGTCTTCCAGTTGCTCGAGCTTGAGAAAACCGGCGCGAAATGCCGCCTCCTCCGGACAGCCGATTTTTACACCCGCGCGCTTCTCAATCGTCTGCACATACGCCGACGCCTCATGCAGGCTGCTGCTCGTGCCCGCGTCCAGCCAGGCAAACCCGCGGCTCAGCCGGTGCACCCGCAATTCCCCGCGTTTCAGATACGCCACGTTCACATCCGTGATTTCCAGCTCGCCGCGCGCCGATGGCTTTAGCGCCAGGGTCGTGGCCACGACCTGGTTGTCGTAAATGTACAGTCCCGGCACGGCATAGTTACTCTTGGGCGACTTCGGTTTTTCTTCAATGGACTTCGCCTGTCCTTGAGCGTCAAATTCCACCACGCCGTAACGTTCCGGGTCGTTGACGTGATAACCGAAAATCGTCGCGCCGGTTTTGAACTCGTTGAATGCGCGATGAAATGAATCGCCGCCGTAAAAAACGTTGTCGCCCAGGATCAGCGTGACGTTGTCGTCACCGATGAATGATTCGGCGATGATGAACGCCTGGGCGATGCCCGCCGGTTTCAACTGTTCGCGATATTCGATGGTGAGGCCCCATGCCTTGCCGTCGCCCAGCAGTTGCATGAACCGCGGCAGGTCCTGCGGGGTGGAAATGACACACAATTCGCGGATGCCGCCCTCGATGAGCGTCGTGAGCGGATAATACACCATCGGCTTGTCGTACACCGGCTGGAGCTGTTTGCTCGCCACCAGCGTGAGCGGATACAGCCGCGACCCGGCTCCCCCAGCGAGAATAATTCCTTTCATTAGCCGACAGGGTAAAAATTTTCAGGAAAAATGAAAGCCGGAAGTTTTGGAAAGGCGCAAAAAACCTGCGGCCATGGTTCTCATCCCGGGAGCCCCGGCGCTTACGGAAGCTGCCTCAAAGTGGGGACAAAGTATTCCTTTTACAGGACTTCCGACGGAACGCCCGAACTGCAGATCGTTTCCTTGGCCACCCAATCCAGCCATTCGTTGAGCACAATCAGGGTCCACAACGCCCGCGCATGATCCGCCCGATGCTCACAGTGTTCCGCCAGCAATTCCAAAACGGCCGGCTTTTGAATCCCAATTTCGCCGAGCCGTTCATTCCCCAACGCAGCCGTCGCCCAGTCCCGCAGTGGACCCCGCAGCCAGCGGCCGATCGGCACGGACAGGCCGCGTTTGCGGCGATACACAATTGACTTCGGCAGGTAGCGCGTGGCGTAACGCTTCAGAAAAACCTTGGTTGCAAAACCACGGACTCGTTCGTTCACCGGCAGGGTCGCGGCAAAAGTCATGACGGATTCGTCCAGGAATGGTGCCCGTAACTCCAAAGCGGAGCTCATGCTCGCGCGGTCCGCCTTGGTCAACAGCCCCTCCGCCAGTGAAACCTCCAAATCGCGCCGCTGCACCCGGTCCATTAACAAACCGCTGTCGTCATCGTCTTCGGGCGAAGCCGGCGGCGACACTCCCAGCCGCGTCAGGATTTCCGGGGTGATGTTGGACAGCCACAGCTTGTGACGGGCCATGCCGTCAAGTTCTGTTCCCTGGACAAATCGTTTGAGCAGGTACGAGACGGTGATTTTTTTCTCGCTGGGCGGCAACGCCGTGATTGCCCGACGAATGACGGCCCGGACCCAAACGGGAAGCCGGGCAAACCGTTCGGCAACGCCCGCGCCGATATACGTCGGATAACCGCCGAAGAGTTCGTCCGCACCCTCCCCCACAAGGGCCATCCTCACATCCTGGGCCGCCCGCCGCGCAAGCAGGGCCGTGGGCAGCCAGGCCGGATCCGCCAGCGGCTCACCGACCGTCCGGATCAGCGTGGACAGCGCCTCCGGAAGATCGTCAGGGCAGACCCAAACCGGCACGGTATTCATCTTCAACGACTGCGCCACGGATTCGGCAAACGTTCCTTCATCGTACGAGTCGTCCTCGAAGCGCAAGGTGTAGGCCGTCAACGACCGCTCTGGGTACAACGACCTGGTGACGGCGGAAACCAGCGACGAATCAACCCCGCCGCTGAGGAATACGGCGAAATCCACATCCACATCGCTCTGCCGCCGGACCGCTTCGCGGAACACGCCGTCGAATGCGTCGAGTGAAGGAGTTTTTTTCGCCGACCCGGTAACATTCCAGCGCCAGTATCGGGTATGGTTGATCCCCCGGGCATCGAAACGCACCATGCTGCCCGGCGCCACCTTCCGTATGCTGTCAAACGGTGCATCCGGCGAGGCAAACAGTCCAAATTGAAGGTATCGATGCAATGCATCCCGGGCAAAGGTCACCGGCAATTTGTTTCCGGAAACCATGCTGGCAATTTCCGTGGCGAAAATGACGCTGTCCGCCGTTTGCGTGTAAAATAACGGGCGTTCGCCCGCCCGGTCGCGCACGAGAATGAGACGGCGTTCGCGCGGGTCCCACACGCCGATGGCAAAAGCGCCCAGCAATCGGCTGGCAAAATCTTCGCCCAGCTCCAGATACATGCCCGGGATGACCGCCACGTCGGTGGCCTGCTTCACCGGCCGGCCGCGTTCCTCCAGCCAGCGGCGCAATTCCCGATGATTGTCGATCTCCCCGTTGCATACCACCACCACGCCGCTGGCCGCCTCCACCATCGGCTGGAGGCCGTCGTCTCCGCCGCGGATCGCCAGGCGCGTCACACCCATCACGGCCGACGCCGAGGAATCCATGTTGACGGCATCGGGTCCGCGATGCGACAGGGCCTGCAACATCGCGCTGGCGCGGAGCCGGGCTGATTCCGGTTCCCGCAGCCCGCCGACGCTGATGATGCCACAAATCCCACACATGTTGAAAATCCTACGGCGGAGGCAAAAGGACGCCAAGATAAAGCGGTGTCAATTGCTGGACGGAAGCGCCACGCTTGGCGGCAATCGCCTCCAAGATCGGCTGGTCATGTCCGTTGGCACGGGCCATCAGATACACCGGTTGGTTCCGGCCAGCCAGCCAGTGATCAAATTCATCCACCGGCACCACGTTCGTCGGCCAGGGCCGCCCGGACTTCAAACAAAAAAGAATGTAATTGCTCGTCAGCTCATCGCCATCCTTGGTGATCAAGATCCCGGTGCGGCCCAGGTAAAATGGCAGGCCGTTGGGAAAACATCTCACGAAGGCAAGTTCGGTGTCCGGCGAGAGCGTCGGCATCTGCTGTGCCAGTTTCCTTGCCGATTTGCCGTCGAACACCAACTCGATTTTTCCCAGGTTCACGTTGGTTAACAGGAGCGGAAAAAGGGCGAAGCAGGCGAAACAAAGACTGACGTCGCGCCGGTAGCGGGCGAACAGGCCGATCGTTGCGAACACCAGAAACAAAATGATCGGTGTGGCAATGTGCCGGCCCAACTCGTCAGCCTCGGCAACCGGGATGCCCAGCCGCCCGGCCTGCGCGTGCGCCAAGGGCGCCAGCACCGCTACCGCAATCACCGCGACAACGCAAAGGACCGAGAACCCAACTGCGGCACGCCGCACGATGAGCGCCGCCTTCCCTGCAGGATTCGTCAGCGCCAGGTCGAAAAGCCGCGCCACCAGGATGCCGCAGGCCACCGTAACGCTGAGGATGTAACCCGGCAGCTTGGAGTGCGAGAGCGAGAAGAAAATCACCACCACAACCGCCCAAACCATGCAGAGGCGGTCGGCCGCGCGCGCCTTGGCCCACCGGAGTTTCCACGCCGCCACGCCCGACTCCGGCAACAGCAGGCTCCAGGGAAAAAACATTCCCGCCACAATCAGCGCATAGAAGTAAAACGGCTGGGTGCGATGAAAACTCGCCGTGGTGAACCGGTGAAAGGACTCCTCGACGAGTCCGTAATACGGAAAATCCCGGTGCGCCAGGGAAAGCCCGATGAACCACGGCAAGGTCACACCAAAAAACACCAGCAGGTTCCACGGCGCGAAATAGCGTTTCACCACTCCCTTGCGATTTTCGATGCGATAGAACACAAACAGCACCAGCGTGGGAATAAGAAAACCCACCGGCCCTTTCACCAGCGTCGCAAACCCTGCGGCCGCGGCGCCGATCAGATACCAGCCGCGCCGGGCGTTGCCGTCGGACGCCTCGGCCCGGTAACCGGCGAAGATGGCTGCCGACGTGAAAAACGCGAGCGCGATGTCAAAAATCACGGTCCGCGCAAGCACCAAGAAGAGCGGCATGCTCACCACCGCCATGACGGCCAGGGCGGCGCATCGGTAACCATGCTCCCGCCGGCAGAAAAGATAGGCCAGCCCGAGCAATCCCAGCCCGAACGCAGCCGATGGAATGCGCGCCGCCGTCTCGGAATTGCCGAAGGCGGCAAGCGACAGGGCAACAGCTTTGAAATAAAACGCCGGTTTGTCGAGGTAATCAATGCCGTTGTAAGTGGGCACCAGCCAGGCGCCCGAGAGCTTCATCTCGCGGGCAACCTCGGCATTTCTTCCCTCGTCGGGCTGCAACAGCGGCAAGGTCCCCAGCCGGAAACAGACGGCCAACCAGGCAACCACCAGAGCCAGCCCAATCCATCCAACTTCTGTTTTCGGGGACAACAATGAGCGACGTGATTCGATGCGCGCAATTTATCAACATCATCCCGCAAGGCAAGTGCGTTGCCGCCGGCCCGCCTGCAAAATGTCGAGATACCGCGTCCCGGCAGGTATTCAGGTTTGCTTTGTGCGGGAACTTCTCTTATTGCTTGCGCATCCGACAATAGATGAAGAAAAAAATAAAATGGATCCTGGCCGCGCTCGCGGCGGTGTTTGCCTTGTTGCAACTCTTCAACCCGTCGCACGCAAATCCGCCGACGGTGCCGGGGCACGATCTGATGGCCGCCAGCCCGCCCCCGCTGCCCGTCGCCGCCCTGCTCCAATCCGCATGTTATGATTGTCACTCCGACCGGACCGAGTGGCCGTGGTACAGCCGCATCGCCCCGGTGTCCTGGCTGATTGCCAGCGATGTAAATCAGGGCCGCCAGCACATCAATCTCTCCGACTGGCCCGTCGAATTTCCGGAACGCGCCGCAAAACGGCTGGAACGCATGAGCGAGGAGATTGATTACGGCAACATGCCGCCTGCCAAATATACCCTGCTTCACACCAATGCCCGGCTCACCAAGGAGCAACGCAAAACCTTGACCGACTGGCTGGACCAGGAAGCCGCGCGGTTAAAAACCACGGCGACGAACAAATAATATTATGCTGCACAGTGAATTGGTTCCCGCCTTTGAAAAAAATTCACAGCGGTTAATGGTGATCCTGCATGGCCTGGGCGACAGCCTGGACGGCTGGCGCTGGTTTCCGGAGGTGATGCACCTGCCTTGGCTGAATTACCTGCTCGTCAATGCGCCCGACGAATACTACGGCGGTTACTCCTGGTTTGATCTGAACGATATGAGCCCCGGCGTTCATTCCAGCCGGAAATTGTTGCTGGACCTGCTGGACGACTTGCGCGCCAAGGGTGTGCGAGCCGAACAAATCACGCTCGGCGGTTTTTCACAGGGCTGCCTCATGGCAGTGGATGTCGGACTGCGCTATCCGCACAAGCTGGCGGGTATCGTCGGCATCAGCGGCTGGGTTTATGACACGGAAAAATTGTTGCAGGAGCTTTCGTCCGTGGCACGCCAGCAACGGCTGCTCATGACGCACGGAACCGGCGACCCCATGGTTCCCATCACCAAGGTTCGCCCGCAAATTCCGGTGCTCAAGGCCGCCGGCCTGTCCGTCGAATGGCGCGAATTCAACAAGGTCCACACCATCGCCGGCGAGGAGGAGATTTCCGTCATCCGCGAATTTGTCCGCGCCGGTTATTCCGGTGTCGTGGGGAAATAACCGGCGCGGTCGTGTCGCCGCGCAGGGACACGGAGCCCCGCCATGCGGGAGGGAAGAATCGTCAATATCCGGGGCTCGCCGCGCTCGCCCTACGGTTTATCACACTTCCACTTCGCGGCTGGCGCCCGGCATCCAGATCTGTTCCGGACGCGGCGTGCCGGCGGCCTCCCAATCCATCGCGCGGCCGACGATGTCGCGCATCTGGTCGAACCACCAGCCGGCGCGGGCGATGCGTCCTTCCCGCCGCGCGGCGTTGGGACGGGGTTGCAGGCCGTTGAAACCGAGTTCCATTTGATTGTCTGTCGCATTTGTCATAATTGAACCTTTCGTTATGCGACATCCTGACAGAGGGGGTTGGACAATGGCTGTCCAAGACAAAATAAAAGCGGGA
>Ga0265338_10002010_pt1 | contig 31556 bp, 24 predicted proteins | sample 42126metaG_FD_193579 | JGI IMG/M metagenome (GOLD analysis project Ga0265338, IMG submission 193579) | Rhizosphere microbial communities from Carex aquatilis grown in University of Washington, Seatle, WA, United States - 4-21-26 metaG | ecosystem: Host-associated > Plants > Roots > Rhizosphere...
CGATCTTCGCCGACGGCAGCTCGAAGCCGATGGGGTGATCCAGCGCGAAGGCGACCGGCACCGACAGGCCGACGACGTCGATCTCCTGGCGCAGCACCCCGTGCGGGCCGCGGCCCACGCCGGCCGTGTCGCCGTGAGCCGCGCCGGCGGGCTGCGCTCCCACGGTCGCGTGCGCCTCTGCGGCGCCGTCGGCGGGCGGCGCGAGATGGGACGCCCCGGGCGGCGAAGCGGCGTCCGACGGCGCGGCGTGCGGATTCGCGCCGGCGATCGCCTCGTGCGCCTCGTGCGGGTTCTGCGCCGACTCGAAGCGCGGCTCGCGGATCAGATAGCGCGTGCCCCGCTGCTCCAGGTGCGTGCGCAGGATCGGCTGCCGCGACCGGACCCAGTGGCCGCTGTCGTAGGTGTCGTAGACCGTGCCGCGCCAGTAGAGCCGCTCGATCTCCCGATCGCGGTGGTCGCTCGGCAGGGCGGCGATCGCCGGAATCGTCGCGCGCAACGCCACCACCTGATTGTCGGTCGACAGGAGCCCGTACTGGCCGAGGGCGACCTCGTCGGAGAACCCGACCATGTTGCGCGTCGTGCGCGGCGTGCCGAGCACGAAGCCAGCGCCGATGCGCGGCACCAGCGCGAACGTCGCCACCGAGCCCGCGAACACGAACAGCGCGACCACGCCCGTCGCCGCCAGGAACGATCCGCCCACCACGCGCCGCGAGTTGAGGATGCGGTTGACGCCGACCTTCTGGCTCGGCGCCTGGCTCGAGTGCTTGATCAGGTAGTTCTCTTCCATCTCGCGGCGCAGGTGAAAGAGGATCAGCGTCCAGGTCGCGAGCACCACGTAGAGCGCGAACGCCACCGCGAACAGAAAGCTCTGCGCCATCGCCGCCGCCGCCAGCACGATGAGGAACGACAGGATGTAGACGTGCAGGAAGTCGCGGTTGACGCGCCGGTGAAACAGCTTGTACGCGAGCAGAAACATCACGAGATTCAGCACCGGCGTCAGATCGGGATCGGGCAGGCGGCGCCACACTTGCCACGCCGACAGCAGGAAGATCCCGAGCACCGCCGCGCGCAGCGGCAGCGCCAGCCGATCGACGACGCGCGCGGTGGCGCTGCCGGCGTCGCTGAACCAGGACAGCGCCCCGACGGCGAGAAAAGCCAGCGCCGGGAGCGCCGACAGCGCGTCGGAGCTGGCCAGCGTGGCGAGCGCGCTCAGCACCAGCAGATACGACATCAGCTTGTGCGTCGCCTGGAACCTCATGCGCTCCTCTTGCGTGTCGGCGCGGTGGTGGCGCTGACGTGGCGGCCGGATCCGGTCTCGATCACCGGCGTCAACCCGGCGCGGATCTGGATGCGCGCGCCCCGGCGGCCTCCACCCTGCATCGTCGCGCCCGCCTTGGCCGGCTCGACCAGCGCCAGAAACCCGAGGATGCGGCTGCGCTGCGCCGGCCCGCCGCCGGAGGGGATCTCGCGATCGCGCGCGCCGAGCGCGACGCGATAGCCGCGCTGGAGCAGCACCGTCGCCACCGACGCCGCCAGCGACACCGCCTCCTCGAACGCCTCGACAGAGGTGCCCTCGTCGAGCGCGTTGTCGAACAGGATCGTCGCTTCCAGCCCCTCGTCGTCCTCGCTCTCACGCACCAGCGTCACGCCTCGCCGCGCGCTCGAACGCCAGTGGATGTCGCGCGGGTCGTCGCCGGGGCGAAAGTCGCGCAGCCCCGCGAACTCGCCGCTGCGCGATCGCCACTTGTGGCGGCCGAGGCCGTAGATCGCCGGGAACCCGCGCAGCAGCGCCTCGGGCACGCGCACGAGCGCCGGGTAGATCAGCAGCTCGCGCGCGTCGGCGACGTCACGCGACTTCTGGATGAGCCCGAACGGAAACTTCGTCGACAGCCGGAAGCCGGTCAGTTGATGGCGCCCGCGCCGCGACAGCTGGTGGCGATACGCGGTCTCCTGCGTGCGCCCCGCGGGCAGCTTCAGGAAGTAGCAGCGCTTGTCGAGCGGCTTGCCGGCCACCAGGTCCTCGACCTCGACCGAGAACGACGGCAGCCGCAGCTTGCGGTTCGACAGCGAGATCCCCATCAGGTAGGGGCTGCCCGCGTAGATCGCCGACGGCACCTTGCGCGAGACGGCGAGGTGGCGCAGGCAGAGCTCCGACAGGACGCCGCTCGCCAGCACCAGGAACAGCATCATTCCCCACACGAGAAAGAGCAGGTTGAGCCCGGCGTTGATCGCCGCCAGCCCGAGGAGCAAGGTCGCGATGAGGAACCACCAGCCCTCGCGCGTCGGGGGAAACCTCCGGCGCGGCGCCAGCCACCGGAGGACACGCTTGGCGGCCGCGGCGAAGGTCACACGCTACCCCGGCGAAGGAACGCGTTCGAGGACGTCGAGGAGGACCCGCTCCTCGTCCTGGCGCGCGCGCGCCAGCGATTCGGTCTCGCCGGCCACCACCAGCCGGTGCGCGAGCGCCGGCAGCGCCAGCGACTTGAGATCGTCGGGGAGCACGTAGTCGCGCCCCTCGCAGAGCGCGGCGGCGCGGGCGGCGTTGCGCCAGGCCAGCTGCCCGCGCGGCGACACGCCCAGCGTCAGGTGCGGCGACTTGCGGGTCTCGCGCGCGACCGCCACCACGTAGTCGGCCAGCTCGGGCTCGAAATGCACGCGATCGGCCGCCTCCTGCAGCGCGCGCACGTCGACCACGCGCAGCACCGCCGAGATCGCGGCCAGCGTGTCGGCCGCGCGCCCCGGCGACTCGAGCAGGATGCGCCGCTCGTCCTCGGGCGACGGGTATTCCATGCGGATGCGCAGCAGGAAGCGGTCCATCTGCGACTCCGGAAGCGGGTAGGTGCCGTAGTGCTCCTCGGGGTTCTGGGTCGCGACCACCATGAACGGGCTGTCGAGCGCGTGCGTGCGCCCGTCGACCGAGACCTGGGCGTCGTTCATCGCTTCGAGCAGCGCGCTCTGCGTGCGCGGCGTCGTGCGGTTGATCTCGTCCGCCAGGACGAGGTTCGCGAAGATCGCGCCCGGATGGAACTCGAAGCGGCCGGTCTTGGCGTCGAGCACGGATACGCCGACGATGTCGGACGGTAGGAGATCGCTCGTGAACTGGATACGGTGGAACGTGCCGCCGATGGACGTCGCCAAGGCGCGCGCCAGCGTGGTCTTACCCACACCCGGCACGTCCTCGATCAGCAGGTGCCCGCGAGCGATGAGGGCGACGACCGCGTGCCGGATCGCCTTCGGTTTTCCACGAATCACGCGCGCGACGTTCGCCTCGAGCGCCGCTATCGGGCCCGCCGCCAGCCTGTCAACCACGACGTCGCCTCTCTCCCGCGGCATGGCCGTACTCATCTGGCTCAAATATATCACCCGGCCGTCGATGACGATACGCGCGCCAGGCCCGCGCTATGGCACCACGCGTGAAAAATTCTGGCCAGGCCCTCGGGGAGTCGGATAAGGTCGGCGGGCGGATCGGCAGGTTCTCCGACATTTCAGCGGATCGGGGGAACCGCCGAAAGCACCGAAATGCGAATTCACGAGCTGACGAATACTCGTACGAGATCGCACACACTGGCCGAGGATCGGCGAAGTCGTTACAATGGCCCGCGCGTGAATATGGGGCCCGTTTCCGAGGAGAGGATCTGATGCTCAAGCTTAGTCGGATGGGTCGGGGAAGCCTGGCCGTCATGGTCGCCGGGGTCATCGCGGCGGGCGCACTCGTCGGTTGCGGCGACAACAAAGCGAAGCAGTCGGCGAGGACCGATGGCGGCGACGGCGGCGGCATCTGCTCCGGGTCGTTCGTCTCGCCGATAAGCGGCGCGACCTTGACGATCGCCGACGACATCAACAAGTCGTGCTCGGGATCGCTGCACACCAACGTCAGCCTAGCGACCAGCGCGGACGACGGCACCAACGTCGATCTCTACGTCGGCACGACGAAGGTCGATTCGCAGAAGGTGAGCGGCGCCGAGGTCCACTTCATGAATGTGCAGCTGCCCCAGGGCAGCGACATGCTGCAGGCGGTGTTCAGCGCCTCGTGCACGATCAGCGAGACGGTGACGGTGAACTGCAACCTGCCCATGTGCACCATCACGGCGCCGACTCTGAGTGCCACCCACGTCGCGCTCAATGGTGTGCCTGTCGCCAACGGCGGTGACCGCGCGAGCGCTTCCGGCACGTCCTACCAGGTCGAGTTCGACGTGTCGACCGACGTCGAGGACGGCCAGCCCGTTCAGCTCAAGGTCACGCCGATGGGCAGCACGGTCAGCACCATCGTCGAGGGGACGGCCGTGAAGGGCAAGGTCGTCTTCGCCGGCGTCACCCTGGTACCCGACGGCAACTACACCATCGAAGCCGACTGCACCAACAAGGCGGGCGTGGTCGGCGCGTCGGCGAAGGGGATGTACCCGGTCGATTCGACGCCTCCGACGCTGACGATCTCGTCGCCGGCCAACGGCACCTACTTCGGTCCGAATGACCTGAAGAACAATTCGTTTCAGGTCTGCGCTCAGACACCCGACAAAGACGCCACCGCGTTGCCGGCAGCGCTGGGCGCGGCGGTGAATAATTTGTCGGTCGCGGTCGGCACCGGATCCCCCGATCCCACCAACGGCTACGCCGCCGTGACCGCGACCGCCACCGATACGTGCCTCAACGTGGCCTGCACCAGCAGCACGCCGGTCGACCTGACGGTGACCCTGAAGGACGCCGCAGGCAACGCAACCGTCAAGACCATCTCGCAGATCTCCTGCGCGACCACGCTGCCGGGCGTGCAGATCGTGTCGCCGACCAGTGACTCGATGCCCTTCGGCGATCCGACCAAGCACCTCTTGGCCGCGTCGTCGACCAATACCCTGCGGGATCAGGATCCCGTGACGCCGGGGGCCCAGTGGACGGTCGTGGCGTGCTCCGACATGGCGGGGCGGGCCACGCTGATGGCGGGATCGATGGGCGGCACGCTGGCGGCGGTCGCGGGTCCAGCCAATACCGTAGCTGCGATGCCCGCCGACGGCTGCCCGAACGGCTTCCCGAACGTGGCCCGGTTCGTCGGGGCGACTGTCCCTGAGAGCCAGGAGCAAAACGATGGGACGTTGGTCACGGCAACAGAGCTTCGCGTCGATGTGGCTGCGGCGACGTCGGCTGTCGGTGTGAGCTCGCTCGTCGACTTGTGGGTTGATTCAGTTGTCCCCGGCGTCCAGCAGTACTCGCCAAATCCTCTCTGCGGTTTGGTTCATCAGAGCGCCACCAACTGGACAACGCCGGTCCAGCTGATCTCCACGAGCCCCATGATCACACTGTCCGTCGCCAGCCCGGGCGGGGCGACGGATTACCCGGTCATGAACTGGGCCAGCAGCTTTGCGACTTTTGGCACCGTCACCTTTTCTCTCGGAGTCAACCAGGTGACCGCTACGGCGACCGATGCCGCCGGCAACGCGGGGGCGCTGATGTCGCCGTGCACCGTCACGGTCGGGACGCCTCCCGTCGTCACCTTCACGGGCCCCACGCCCTCGAACACGCTCTGTGCTTCGACGACGACGACGGGAACCTGCGTGGCCGATGGCGACGGCACCATGTCGGGATGGCAGGGGACAGTCGGCGTGAGCGTCACGGTGATGGGGGCTCCCGCGACAACGGGAACCGTGACCTTCACCGCCGGCGCCGCCAACCTGGGCACCGCCAACATCGACGGCACGGGACACGCGCAGTTGACCGGCGTGACGATCCCAGATGGTAAGTCCGTCACGCTCACCGCCGTCACGAGCGACATCGGTGGAAACGGAACCGGCATCGCTGCGGAGACGCTGGTGGTAGACACGATCGTCCCCGACATGATCGGCACACTGAACGCCGCGGTTCTGAGTCGCCGGCAGACCAGTTTTCACCTCAGCTGGACGGCGCCGGCCGACGGCGGCCAGCAGTTGTCCTCTTACGTCGTCAAGGTCTCGAAGACGCCGATCACGGCGGGGAACTTCGATGCCGCGACGACGATTCCGTTCACCGGCATGGCGGCGGCCCCTGGAATGTCAGACGGAATCGACGTTACGAATCGTCTGATCGAGACCAACTACTTCTTTGCCGCCGCACCAATCGATGCGGCGGGAAATCGCGCCGCGATATCCGTGGCTGGTCCTGTCGCGGCGCATTTCATCCACAACATTCTCGGGCCACCCGCAGGAGGACCGACCAACGAGCGGTTCAGTTTCTCCATCGACGGCGTCGCCGATCTCAATGGCGACGGAAAGTCGGATGTCCTGGTGGGATCGTTTGCCGGACAGAGAGCCTACGTGTTCAACGGCTCCGCCGCGTTCGACATGGTTACTGCACCCTCGGTGGTCATCACTGGGCCGGCGTCGGCGGGGTTCGCCCGTCAGTTCGTCGACATCGGGGACATCGACGCCGACGGCAAAGATGACTTTGCGATTTCGGCGCCGCTCATTGGCAACGGCCGAATCTACATTTTCAAGGGTCGCACCAGTTGGAACTCGACCTATGTGGCCGACGTCGACGCGGATTACATCATCGAGTTGGACTCTTCCTATGCTGGCACCTTCTTCGGAGGCACGGTCACCCGATTGGGTGATTTCAACGGCGACGGCGTGGACGATTTCGCGGTTGGCGCCGGATCCTACGCCGGGGGCCGAGGGCGGGTCGTAGTCGTCCTGGGCAAGGCCGGCTTCTCGGTGGCAGGACTGAATGTCATGACATTCGACGGCGATCCCGCGTATCCCACCGGCGCGTTTGGCACCAATGTGTTGGGGATCGGTCGGTTCTTCACGGGGAATACCGGGAACACCTTCATTGCCGCGGCCACCGCGGCCGGCATCAACAGCCGAGGACGCGTCTATTCCTTCCAGGGCGTTCTTGGAACCACCGGGGCAATCAACGCCACAGCGGCGCAGACGTTCGTGGAGGGCCCCGACAATTCGTTCTACGGCACGACGATGGGCTTGCTGGGCGCTATTGGGGGAGTTCCCGGGATTGGAATCTCCGCTGGCCGAGCGCTCGCGAGCGCTAACGGAGTCGCTGACCTCTACTTCGGGTCGGCGACCAACCCCTTTGGTGGCACCCCGATCCGCTTCACCGACTCGCTGGCGACCACCGCCGGCGACGTCTTCGGGAGGCTCATCATCGGAGGGGTGTTCGCCGGGACGTCAACAACTGCATCTCTCATTGGTGATAACAAGCCTGACGTCGTGCTAGCGCCGTTCACGGAGTCTGCCGGTGGGCCACCTCGAGCCTACATCATCGATGGTGCGCGTCTGTCGATGTTGGGCAGCCCCAACGACGTCGTGACCACCGCCGATGTCATTGTGCCCCTTCCCTCTGACTGGAAGAGTCTGCCACTTCAGCGGAACGGGCTCATCAAGGACTTGGATGGTGACGGCTATTGCGACTTCGCGATTGGCGAAAACGTCGCTACAGGCGTCGGTCGTCTTGCTGTTTATTGGTAGTCGGCGCCGCTTCTGCGTTCCGTAGTGCTCTGCGCGGCTAGTGATGTCGCAGCTCGCCGCGATCTTCGATTGGAGCTGGCCAAGCCCAGGTCTAAGTGACCTGAGCGCACTCTTGACTCGCTCCGCGGCGCGCGCTCCGGACGGTCGCTTCTTCGCCCGAGCTCCTCATGCCGCGATGGGCATTGCACGGAGGATCGTCCGCCGCCGCGAAAGGATAGAAGTTCAGCCCCTCAAGGACGATCGGCGAAAGGTCTGCGCCGTCGGAGATGTGCGGCTCGACAACCGTGACGAGCTCCGGGAAGCCCTGGCCGATGGAAGCCGCTCATTGGAGACCGACATCGCTCTCTTGGCCGCGGGGTATGAGCGCTGGGGGGAGGGTTTGGCCGCGCGTCTGGTCGGGGACTTCGCATTCATCATCTGGGACTGGCGCCAGCGAATCGTCTACGCTGCGCGGGATCCTTTCGGCGTTCGGTCTCTGGTGTATCGGACGACGCCATCGAAGCTGATGTTCGCTTCCGCTCCTGCCCAGTTTCTGGCGCTCGGTGACGTGGACAGAACACCGAACGATGTGACGGTGGTTGATTCGTTAGCGTGGTCCTTTTTTCACCACGGCCCAACCTTCTTTCGTGGGATCGAGAGTGTTCGGGCCGGCCACTACCTCCTTGCCGGGCAGAGCTGGCTGCGGGAGGAAAGCTATTTCGAACCGCCCGGCGCGCAGACCATCTATGCAAACGCTGAGGATTACCGGGAGCATTTTCGCTGGCTGTTCAAGCGCGCGGTAGAGGACCGGCTCGACTCTGAGACCCCGATCATTGCTCAGCTGAGCGGCGGTCTGGATTCATCATCGATCGTGGGCGCGGCGAACGAGATCCTGCGCGAACCATCGATCGCGCCTGTTCGGGTGATCACCGCGTCGGCGATTTTTCCCGGACAACCTTACGACGAACAGCCATTCATCGACTCTGTCGCCGCGGCCGCCCGTTTCGATTCCCGTCGATGGAATGGAAATATCTCGAGCGGGAGGGAGTTCTCGAGTCCCTCTCTGAGCATGGCAGGGGCTGGCGTGGCGCTCAACGGGGGCTCGGTCGGCGACTTGCTCATCGCCGAGGAGGAGGGAGCCAGGGTTCTGCTGTCTGGCGAGGGTGGCGACTACGTGACCGGAGAGATCGGTCTCTACAACGAGGTCCTCAGGAAGGGGCACCTGCTGACCCTACTGCGCCAGATAGCAATCGCGGGCAGCCAGGGAGAGCGGTTGCGCCGGATCCGAGCATGCAAAAGGGCGCTTCGCGAGGAATTGCCGTCAGTGAGTGTGAAGGTTTGGGACGCTTGGCACCGAAGAACGCACCCCGATCCGCCAGATTGGTTACGTCACGACCTTCGCGGGCTTTGGCGAGACCGCCGAGCCTGGCGCCCATCGGGAGAAGGACGATGGCTGAGTCGTTTGGAACGTGACACCTGGGCATTCTTGCGCGCTGGGCGACTCGCGTGGGTCGTAGATATCCTTGGCGAATACACCGCCAACTCCGGGATCGAGATTCGATATCCATTTTTGGACTCGCGAGTGGTGCGTTTTTTGCTTTCCCTGCCCCCTCAGAACCATCTGCTTGGCGCTTTGCCCCGGTGGTTTCATCGCCAGTCCCTGGCGCCTTGGCTTCCTGTCGCTGTCGCGAAGAGAGGCTCGAAGGCGAGGTTCGACGGAGCCGTCGTCAATTGGGGACACCAGAATATCGAGCAGATCCGCAAGATCTTGGAAGGTCGGGAATTGGCATGCGATAGGTTCGTGTCTCAGGAATCCGCCAGCAATCTCCTCGGTCGTTTGACCGTTCTTCCGCCTCGTGCGGAGAACTGGGACGGCTGGCGTTCTCTGCGGTCGATCGTAGATCTCGAGGTTTGGCTTCGCGCGGTTTTGCGATATGCTCCGTGTCCGGAGACTATACCCATGACCGACGGCACTGAGATTGGCGGGCGCGACGAACGTTCGGCAGACGAGATTTCGAACCAGTTGCCTTATGTGGCACCCAAGTTGACCAGCGTTGGAAATGTTCGCGACTTGCTCGCAGGTGGAGCACAGACCGGAAACGACGGCGCTGGTCCCCAGACTCTTGGCGGCTGAGGTGAGCTATCCGTCGGGTCTTCGCTGGATCCGGCTAGGGCGGGAGTTGGCTAACGTGATCCGCGCGATTCCCACGATCGAGTTCAGGCGAAGGACGGCCGGCCCGGCCCCCTTGCTCCGGGACCTACGGGAACAGGCCCAATACCGGCGCCGACGGACGAGCGATGAGCGTCAGGATCTCAGGCGCGTGATTCGTTGGGCCGACGCTCACTTTCCCGGGGGCGGTAACTGCTATCGACGTTCCCTGCTAGAGATCGCACTCGATGCGGACTCCGCTAGCGAAGCCTTCGTCATGGGACTCCGGTCCGCGGGCGGCGACCGATCTGGGCATGCATGGGTCGGGTCAGCCGGCGATGACGGCGGCCTTTACGACGCGATCATATCGCTGTAGGCAGTATTCCCACCGCCTTTCGGAGCTCGTTAATGCCTCGAGGCATGACGGCTCGCGCGGTCGAAGCTTCCTTCACGAGCGTTCGAAGGAACTGAAGAGTCGCGATCCAAGAGGTCACATCCGCCGAACCGAAGTAGGTGCTCTCCATCAGCGCGACGAGCGCATCGGCGCGGGAGAGATTTTCGACGACGATCTCTTCTCCCGCGCGGCGTTCTGCGTCGATGAGCAGGATGCGCTTGATGGGACGGCCCTCGCCCGCGAGACATCCGTCGAGCCCGCCGCACTCGATCGGCTGATCCGGCTGCTGCGCGAGTCTGGCCCCCTCCTGAGCCACCCACGCTCGAATCGTAGGTTCGCCGCCGATGATCGCGCGGGAACCGTCGCCCGGCCTCGACAGAATCAGTAGGTCTTCACTGACCACGCGTCGGCCGTTTTGCCCGAACATCCGGGCGCTTGTGGTTTTGCCTGCGCCACTACGGCCGCAGAAGAGCAGCAACGCCCCGTCCACCTCCACCGCGGCTGCGTGAAGGGCACGAATTCCGCGCAGCGATAGGATCTTCGGAACTACGGACTTGAGCTGAATCTGCGCTTCGAGGACGGTCGGCGCTGATCCGGCTCGCAACCGAACGGTTTCGCCGCGCGCGTCGACCTTGCACACCAGTACGTCGTCTTCGAAGTAGCCGTATCCCTCCGGCGGGGTTGCGATCCAGCGGAATGCATCCTCTGGCGGCTTGGGTGCAACGTCAGGGAACGTTTCGAGCACAGCCATCACGTCGCGGAGGGCCCTCTCGCGATCCAGTCCGAAGCGTCGCATCATCTCGGCGATGATCTCCGCAACGGATCGGCCGGCAGCCAAACTCGCCCAGACCTCGTATCCGGTGCTGTTGAGTCGATACACCGCGCCCGTTTCTCGGTTGAGCAGAATCCCCTCGCCATCGATCTCGATAAGACTGAATCGCGCGCGCAGCGCCTCTTCGTTCACCACGCGGCCATAGTACAATTCACGACGTATGGTTGAAACCACCGCCTCGTTTCGAGCGTCGCCTGACGTCGTCGCGCGCGATATTCCCGAGGGGCTCATGCTCGTAAACCTGCAGACGGGCGCGGCGTTCAAGCTGAATCAGGTCGGGGCGGCGGTGTGGAAGCACCTCGAGGGCAACCGCGACACGGCGGCGATCGTCGCGGAGCTGGAGAAGCGCTACAGTGTCGACCAAGCCAGGCTCCTGCGCGACGTCGAGGTGTTGCTGCGCGATCTCGAGCAGGAGGGGCTCATCTCGTCCTCGTCGAAGTAGGCAGGTGGACCCGCGCGGTGCGATCGGTGATCCGCCGGCCCGCGAAACCTCTGGGAGGTAAGGGCCCGCGTGTTCACCGATCATCGCGCGTTGGTTCGACGATAGGCGTCCGGACGCGCCCCGGCGGTTCCGGGGACGCCCGATCTCGGAGCGCGCCGAGCAACGCGCCCGCGATCGACGGCGCGAGGGCCAGCCCCGCGAGGCGGCGTCCCGGTGCGCCCGGAGGGAATCGCCGCGCGAGCGCGCGGACGAGGCCGCCGACGATACGCGCGCGCGCGTCGGGCTCCAGTTGCCGAAGCAGCGCGGGAATGAAGGGCCCCTCGACTTCCGCGGCGATCATTGGCAGCAGCAACAACGCGTGCGCGTTCATCCCCTGGTCCCGAAGGTGCTGCGCACACCGACCCGCGTCCATCACGCGCACGCTGGCCAAGGCTTCGAAGTCGCCGAGACGGTGAAGGGTGCCGCGGTTGATCCAGTGAAGCGTCGCGTGCAGCAAGAGGTGCGCGAGCAGGTCCTCATTGCTGGGAAGCACGACGGGCGCACCAAACAGGCGCGTGTCCCGCGCTCCACGCGCGAACATCGCCGCTGGCGTGAGCCGCGTCCGGCTCGTGCGCGCGAGGCGGCGATGGAGATCGATTCCGAGGGGCATTCCTCGGGGATTTTTCAGCGTGACCTGCCATTCGCCAGGCGGCCATTGTTGATCGGTGAAGCCATTCGCGCCCAGAAGCGCGCACGCTTCGAAGAAACGCGCCTCGGGCACCAGCAGGTCGACGTCCACGATCGGCCGGAACGATCGGTCGCCGTAGACGAGTTTTTGAAGCAGGACGCCTTTGAGCGGCATCACCGGAATTCCGCGCTGCCCGAGAATTTCAGCGACGTGCTTGACCAGCGTCGGGCCTGCGGCTCTTAGAAACATTTCCGATACAAGTTGCCGAGTGCCAGGCTCCTCCGCCGCGAGTGGAACTCTAGTCACGCGGGAATCGTGCCCGAGCGCGCATTTTCAGTCGAATGAAATTCGGTCACGCGCAAGTCCCTGAAAAAGGGCTGACGAACTCGTGCCCGCGGGCCACTAACGGGATCTACGAGCAACGCAGGAAATGACAAAGACGTGGCGATCACCGTCGCGCAGCAACTTGACACGATTGGAGTGAGTACCTACAGTCCACCGCCTGTAGCGGTGTGAAGTGGACCTGAAGGGCTGACCCAAGACCCAGGAGATTCCAGAGTGATGGATGGTGAACTACAGAGGGCGCACTTTCGGAGGTGCTTTTTGTTCCTTAGGTCTACAGAAAGGTGCGACAGGCGCCGATGAGGCTCGCCGGAGCCATGGCTGGAAGGAACTTTTCGCTAGTATGCTCGAGTCATCAGTGCGATAAATTCCCCGCCGCTGAGATCGCGCAGCCTCCATCCCTACCCCATATCTAATGAACCTCCGAATCGCTATCTATGTGAGCCTGGTTTGTCTCGCGGTGACGGGGACGGCCTGGGGACAGGTAACCGTCCCAACGGGCCCGGATGTCGTGGTCGGGTATCAGGGCTTGCCGTCGAAGACGGCTCCCGCCTCGGCGAGCGGAGTCCAGGTCAGTGAGTCGGCTCTGCTGCACATCGGTGTTGGCGTGGAGGCGGGCTATGACTCGAACGTCTTCTACAGCGACACGGATGCCAGGGGCTCGGCGATCACACGCGTCGTGCCGTTCCTGGAGTTGACCAATGCCGGGCGTGCGGGAACGATTCCAGCCGGGCTCTTCTTCGATCTTGGCGCGGCCCTCACCTACCGGGAATATCTTTCGAACGACGCTCTGATCCGAGATCAGAGGGCGTTCATGCCTACCGCATACGCCAATCTCGAGGTCGGGAGATTCCAGACCGTGGGCTTTGCCGTGGGCGACACGTTCGCCCGAACCGAAGACCCTCCGTACCTCAACGTTCAGAGCCTGCAACCGATCACTCGCGACGTCAATCAGGCGTTGGCCAGCGCTCGGTGGGCGCCCGGCGGCGGGCGCCTGGCAGCGGTCCTCAGCTACACGAATACAATCGACGCATTCGAAACCGACAACCTTCGTATCGCCAACTCCATGGCGAATCTTCTGACCCTCGACACTTCCTGGAAGTGGCTCCCCAAGACCGCACTGGTTCTGCAAATTTCGCAGGGATACACGACGTACTTCAATACCGATCCCACCACCGGCGCGACGAAGCCGACCTCTTTCCCTTTCCATGTGATGGCTGGTCTCAGAGGACTCATCACCGCCAAATTGGCGGTGAACCTGACCGCCGGTTACATGAACGCTTTTTATGACTTGCCGCCGGACCCGAACCGTATTGCACCCTCAGGGTTCCAGGGAAATTTCAGCGCAATGGTCGACCTGGTTTACCGTCCGACCATACTGACCTCGATCAACGCGGGATACCGCCGTGATCTGCAGAACGCGATCCTCGGGGACTTTTACTACCTCGACGCAGTCTATCTAAATGTCGGGCAAGCGATCGCAGGGCGCCTTGGCCTTGGGCTTTCGGTCCGCTACGAGAGCCGGTCATTCCAGAACATCCGCTTGCCGTCGACCAACACGTTCATCAGTCGGCACGATAATTACTGGCAGGCCGGAGCCAATCTCGACTACCACATTCGTGATTGGACGTACGCAGGAGTCGCGTACACGCTCCTGTCCAACGGCAGCGATTACGAGCAGCAGGCCGCCGAGGATCCGGGCCGCGTGAACTACGTGAAGCAGCTCGTCTTTGCACGGCTCGGCGTCACGTACTAAGCTGTGATTCGATGTGGTTAGCGCCCTCGCGCTTCGGGAACGGAGCCCGAACTTGTGGCTGGATACTCGTGACGCTCGTCATGTCGTTCGGGTGCGCGCGCGGCCCGGCAACGGATTCGTCTGCCATCGCAATTCCCCGCGAGAGCCATGACGACCGACTGGGTGTTGATGACGCATTTTCCGTGCGCGTTTATGGCGAACCGGAAATGTCCGGTGACTACCGAGTGGGCACGGATGGCACCATCGACTTTCCCTTGGCGGGACGGATCGTGGTGAAGGGTCTCGGCATCGGCGAAATCCAGCAGGAGATCGTCGACCATCTCAAGGGCCGATACCTTCTCAATCCGCAGGTCACCGTGATGGTCAAGGAGTGGAATAGCCGAAAGGTGTCGGTCCTCGGCCAGGTCTCGCGTCCGGGCGCGGTTCCGTACTTCCCGAACATGACGATCGTGGACGCCATCGCGTCAGCGGGAGGATTTACCGGGGTGGCGGCCAAGAACGCGGTCAACCTGCGACGGGAAGTGACCGGAAAGGTGGAGACGCGGACCTTTCCTGTGGCCGACATCACCGAGGGGCGTTCGCCCAACGTCACGATCCTTCCAGGGGACGTTCTCGTAGTCCAGGAGCGACTCTTCTAGCCGAGCCACCCGGGCACCCCGAAAAGTGGAGCCTCCCAGCGCGACCGTTCCCTTTCGTTCGTTGAGGCCCCCGAGAGAGCAGTCTCGGTTCGGCGCTGGCCTTGTCGCAGCTGGTACGGTCCTTTCGTGCGCCGTCGTCTTCGCCGCACCCCTTCTGGTCGGCTCCGTGCATCGTCCAGCGGTTCTGCTCGTGCCCCTCGCGGCAGGATTGGGTGCGGCATTCGTGGCCCTCGGTGAGCTGTCGCGGGGGCGGTTCCTTCGCGTCACGCCCGCGGTGCTTCTTCCTCTGAGCCTGCTGCTGATCCCGCTTCTGCAGAGCGTCCCCGTGCCGGCGACCCTCGCCAAGCGGATCGACCCTGCCGGCGATGCGCTCCTGGCAGACAGCCCCACCGCAACCTCGCGGTTTCGGCCACTCAGCCTCGATCCGCCCGAAACCCGCTCGACTGTTGCGAAGGCAGCTGGGTCGCTCGCCGTTTTCTTGACCGCCTTTCACCTGGCGTCGGGCCGATCGCGGCGCAGGCAGCTCCTCGTGCGGGTCGTTGCGGCGAGCACGGTGGCCGCCATGGCGATCGGACTCGGGCATCGAATGCTCGGGGAGGTCCAGATCTTTGGCCACTTCAGGGAGAGTCGTGGCCTGCTCAACGGCCCCTTCATCAACCGCAACCACATCGCCGAGCTTCTCGAGCTCGGTGCCTTTGTCTGTGTCGCCTCCGCCCTGGCGGGTGCGGCCGCCCTCAATCGTATCGGATGGCTGGCTGCCGCGCTGATGGCAGGGGCCTGCGCAATCGGCACGCTCTCTCGCGGCGCTCTGGTGGGCCTGGCGGCAGGAACCATGGTCTTCGTCTGGCTCCGGGAGACGGCCGTGCCCGACGCGGAGGAGACCGGCGAACGGCCCCCACGAACGGTCTTGTGGATGACGTTGATGTTGATCCTCCTGGGCGCGCTGGCGCTCGGTTTGGGCGCCGATCAGGTCGTGACCAGGGTTCGCGACACGCAGGTCAGCCAAGAGATGCGCTTCCCCCTCTGGAAAGAGAGCCTGCGGGTCCTGATGGCGCACCCCTTCGGAATCGGCCGCGGGGCTTTCGAGCGCGTGTTTCCAGCATATCGAACCATCGAGGCGCCGGTCGAGATTCGCTTCTCATTCATCGAAAACGAGCCCTTGCAGTACCTGGTCGAGATGGGCTGGGTGGGATTCTCGATCGTGGTCCTCGCCATGGCCGTCGTCACCAGAGAGTGGTGGCGAGCGCGTCGACGCGACCAGATCGAGGCCGCCCTGGTGGCGTCGCTCGTGGCTGTGCTGGTTCACAACGTCTTTGACTTCGGGCTGGAGACGCTCGGCGTGCAGCTTCCTTTCGCCGCCATTCTGGGGACGCTCCTGGGACGGACTCGAGACGTTTCGGAACGAGCCCTTTCACCGCGAATAGGAGTCAGCGCGTGGGCTGCCGCTCTGGGCGGCATCTTGATCGGGACAGCTTCGGTCGCGGCTCCGAGCTCGGCTGACTTCGATCAAATGCTGGAGAGGCCTTTGTCTGCCAGGGAGAAGCACGAGATGACGCTGCGCGCTCAGGTGGCGCATCCAGTCGACTATTTTTACGTCCTGGCCGAGGCCGCGGCTGAGCCGATTGCACCGGACGCCCAGGGCCGCTCCCCTCGACTCCATGCCCTGAATCATGCGCTCTTGCTCTGTCCTCACTGTCCAGACATTCACGCCGCGGTTGCGGGGACCCTGTGGGCTCTCGGAAAGAGAATGCAGGCCTTGGAGGAATGGCACGCCGCCGTCGAGGCCCGCCCGATAGTTTTCGAACCCATCCTCCAGGTCGTCTGGGCCGCGGGGGCGCGGCCCGACGAAATTGCGGTGATCGCGCGATCGAACCCCGAACGGCTGATCCGGATCGCGTCGTTCCTGATTGGCCGGGGACAGTCGGCCGGAGCGCGCACCCTGCTGCCCCTGGCGAGGGATGCTGGCGCCCCTCCCGAACAAGTCTTGCTCATCGAAGCGACTCTCGACGTGGAAGCAGGGGCGACCGAGGAGGCCTTGAAATCTCTGCGCGAAGCGAGGAAGCTTTCGCCTCAGAACCCGCGCGTCTTTCTCCTGCTTGGCGACGCCAATCTTCGGGCAGGGCGGATTGACGACGCGCTTCGAGACCTGGACACCGGTATCGGCATGAATCCACACGATCTATCGCTCCTGCGCAGCCGCCTCAACATCATCATGAGCCAGCGGAAATGGTTCCTGGCCAAGAATGCTCTCGAGGCATTGGAGATCGGGCTGGTCGAGGCCGGCTTGCCGACGACCGAAGCGCATCTCGCGGCAGCGCGATACTATTCGACCCTGCGAGACTACGGGAAGGCCAGCTCCGAATACAACGTCGCGCTCACCCAGGATCCGAGCAACGGGGGTGTATGGGCCGAGATGGGTGGGCTCTGGGAGTCGGCGGGGCGAATGGGCCCGGCTCTCGAGGCGTACCGCCAGGCGAACGTCGTCATGCCCGGCAACGCTGCTGTGCAGGCGGCGATCGAGCGCATGACCACTCGGATTCAGACGATCCGATCCGGCTCGGTGCTGACGCCATGAGCGCGTCGGTGACCATGGCCCCGACGCCCTCGGTCGTCGTACCGAATCGTCCGACGGGTGTCGAGCTCTCGCGTTTGCCTTCCCTCCTCAGTCCGGCGAAGCAATCGTTCAGGACAATCTGGTTCGCTCTGCTGCTCGGGTCCATTTGTCTCGAAGGGTTGGGCCGGCGATATCTTCCCGCGATTCCCGCGACGGTTTTCTACTTCGCAAAGGACGCAGTTCTTATCGTCGGACTAGTCCGGTTTCGCATCAACCGAGACGTGAGGAAGGTCTTCGCTTCTCTCTATGGCGGCTTCGCCCCGTTTCTCAAGCTTGGTCTCCTGTGGACGCTCGTCGAGATCGTCAACCCAGACCAGCAATCGTTTGTCCTCGGGTTGCTGGGTTTTCGGGCCTATTGGTTCTGGTGGATCGCGCCGTTGGTCGTCGCAAGCGTGCTCTTGGATCCTGTCGTGCGCCGAAAGGTGGTCGTATTGCAGGCTGCGGTCACCACGATCGTGGCGATCCTCGCCATATTCCAGTTTGGCGCGCCCGTCGATGACGCCGTGAACACCTACTCGATTGTCGATGGCCAGGAGGCGCTGGCGGCCGCAGTCCCGACGACCGGGCGAGCGCGCGTCGCGTCGACCTTCTCGTACCTCTCCGGTTTTACAGATTTCGCAACGCTCGTGCCGGTCCTGTTGCTGTCGATTGGCATCGGCGAAAGGAACCGCAGGGCGCGGCTCGCAGCGCTGATAGCCACACTCTTGGCGGCGGCGGCGCTCCCCATGTCGGGCTCGCGCGGTCCGTTCGTGATCAGTTTAGTCCTCTGTACGATGGTGGCATGGAGGGCGGGACTGATCTTCACCGCGGTAGGTCGGCGCGTGATCATGCTCGCTGTGGTGGCTGGGTTCATCTCCGTGTTCGCGTATCCAGAGGCACTTCAGGGGACCATGGACCGCTTTCAAGGTGACGACACCAGCGATCGCGTAACCGAGTTCTTTACGATCCTTCCGCCCGTGGCTCTGGTCAGGTACAGCGACTATCCCGTCTTCGGGATTGGCACCGGTATGGTGCAAAACTACCGTCAGCAGTTTGGCGTCAATCCCGAGACGTACGGCGGCGCCGAGAGCGAGGTCAGCCGCATACTGGTTGAGCTTGGCGTGGGCGGATATCTCCTGATCTGGACCGCGAAATTGGGTCTCGCGGTGGTTCTCTGGAGGTCTTCCAAAATTCTGATGAAAGCCGGACGCCGCGCTGCTTCTGCTGCTGCCCTCGCGTATGCCCTTCTGGGATTCTATGGCAACTTAGTCTTTGACCACATCTACGCGGCCCTCTTCTTCGTCGGTTTCGGCTTCATCCTCCAAGAGGTCGTTCAGGCGCAGGTCGTCGTGGCCCGAGGCCTGTCCCACGAAGACGCGCTCCATCGGAATCAAGCTCGTCCCGCTATTTGAGGTCGCGCCCGACCTTCTGGGCGTCGAGTTGCCGTGACAGCCGCCGACCCATCTCCAGGCTTTCGATATGGTAGTTGCGCACGGCGCTGAGGAGCACGCCGATGCCGAGGGACACCGTCCCCACGATGCAGAGTGCGGCCGCGAGGACGGCTAGAGGCACGTGATACACGTATCGCGACCGGGCGTAATCGAGGACGGCCGGCACACCCGAAAGGAGACCGAGCAACATCGCGCCCAATCCGAGGACGGCGAAAAACGTGAACGGGCGATGATCCTTGAAGATGAGAAAGATCAATCTCAGGATGAGGAATCCATCACCAAACGTGCTCAATTTGGAATGACTGCCGGGGGGGCGCTCACCGTACCGGATCGGATGCTCCGTAATCACAAGGCGTCGCGCGGCCGCCTGGATCGTCAGCTCGGTCTCGACCTCGAATCCGGGCGACGACAGGAGCACACTGCGAACGAACTCCCGCGAGAACACGCGGTAGCCGGAGAGGACGTCGCGCACCTGGATTCCAAAAACCCGAGCGACGAGCTTCGAGATCAGCCGGTTTCCGAAATTGTGGAAGCGTCGAAAGGAGCGACCCCGGTGTCCCTCCAGACGAGTCCCCACGACCATGTCCGCCCCGGAGGATCTGGCGATCTCGAGAAGCTCGGAGGCGGCGGAGGCGGGATAGGTGTCGTCGCCGTCAACCATCAGGTAGTACGCAGATTCCACCGTGTCGAACATGTGCCGGACGACGTTGCCCTTCCCCTGCCGGGGCGATCTGACAACGATGGCACCGGCTCGCCTCGCATGCTCCGCGGTGTGGTCGACCGAATTGTTGTCGAATACGTAGATTGGCGCGCCCGGCAGTGCCGTCTGAAAGTCACGTACGACCTTTTCGATCGTCGGCTCCTCGTTGTAACAGGGCACGAGGACAGCGACGTTGTCGTAGAGCCCACTGGGGCCGGGCTCGCTCGTCACGAAGGGGCTGCTCGATTTATCGATCACGAAAGGCATCTCATCATTCGCACGCCGATGGGTCAACCGGGCGAGGGGCACCCCACGGTGCGATTTCAAAACCTTTGACAGGGCTCGCTGGTGCAGGATACCAAATACGCGAGAGAAAATGACAGAAGCGGCCCTTGGCTCAGCGAACGTGTTGCCGCGGCACGACGGGTCGACTCAGAGAGAGCTTCTCTTCCCGGCCGCTGTCGTCGCGGGCGCCTGTCTCCTCTATCTGGCGGTCTCCCTCCTGGTCGGGCGTTTCGCGGTTACAGATGAGGTTGCCTTCAAGGCCGCGGGCCGGCAATGGGCCGCCGGCACCGGTTTTGGAGCCCCCGAGTTGGAGGGCGCCCTGGATGGCGTCTCTCCGCCGGTAACCACGGTCTACTTTCTCTACCCGCCAGCGTACCCGTTCTCCTTCGGGCTGTGGACGCGCCTCTTCGGTTTCGGCCCTCGCCAGTGCATGGTCTTCGATGCCGCGATCCATGTCTTATTGACTGTGCTGACCTTCGCTCTCGCGTGGCGAGCTCTGTCGTCGCTCGGCCATGCGCGGCGTTGGTGGGCGGTATGCGCAGCGGTCGTGCTTCTTCCGATCGGAACGGTCGGAAGGCCGGACGAACTGGCCATGTCGTTCGGCGTTCTCTCCCTGCTTTTTCTCCTCGTCCCGGAGCCTCGGGCCATTCATCACGCGCTGGCTGGACTGGCGCTCGGCTTTTGCTTGGGGACGAGCTCCGGCGCCGCCATCGCGACCGGTTCTATTGCTGCCACGCTCCTCGTCCGACCCTGGGATGGTCTGAGCAGGTTGCTCCGGCGATGCCTGCTGGTTGGCGTGGGAGCGATCCTTGGCGTCGCGATCGCCGTGGGTCCTCTCCTCGCCTCCCACCCAGGCGCGATCGAGCAGTACTTGATGCTCTCGCGTTTCGTCTCCAAGAACCATGGCTCGATCAAGGAAGCTTGGGCCGATGCCTGGCCCCACGCGGCCAAGTACTACACGTTCCTCATCGGGACGCTGGCCTCGGGTCTGCTGGCCGCGACGCTCGCCGGTACGCGCAAGGTCTGGCGAGTCTGGGCCAGCTACGCATCGGGCGCGTTCCTCTATCTGTTGTTTCTGGGAGTGGTCCTCGCACTTCGACCGACATACACTTGGTTCGTCGGTCCATGGATCGCGGTGACCGCTCTACACACGATCGCCTTGTTGGCGACGACGCCCGGAAGACGCACGCGCGCACTGCTGCCGATCGCGCTGCTGGTTGCCGCTTGGTTGAGTTTCGCTGTTCATTTCGTCAAAGAGACCCTCGTGGTCATGACGTTGCCAGCCTCGCAAGGGCTCAATGCCGCCTCCGCGTGTCTCCGGGCGGCAATCCCTGATGGCGCAACGGTCGTTACGAGCGACATGTGGTGGTTCATTGCCGCGCGAAATCGAATCTATGACCCACTCTTTTCGCATCCGCACGAGGGAAGCGTCGACTACGTCGCACTCAGTGCCAATGGAAGCGGTGTGCCGGGGAGGGCGGCTGGGCTCGATACAAGGATTTGGAATTCATCCGTCACCAATCGGATGATTGAAGTCGCGAACAACCTTCCCCAGCAGCCGACGCGGGTTCTAGGTTTCCGTATAACCAACAGCGCTTATGGTTTCGGGTCGATCGTCTATCGGGTGGCGCCCCAGCGACCCTAGCGTTCGCTCGGCGCCTGGATTGACCGGAGGCGTGCCGGGAGCGGGAGGACCGCCGCGAGAGGGAGGAGACGTTTGACACGCCTCCCGCCTTATATTTATAGTGTCGCTCGTGGAGTTTCTGGAAAAATACACCATCCACGAAGACACCCGGGGCAGCTTCCTGGGAATCATCAATAAGTACACCTGGGGCGAGATCAATTTCATCCAAACCAGGGCCGGGGTCGAACGGGGCAATCACTATCATCGCTATACCAAGGAGCTCTTCTATATCTTGACGGGCGAGATCCAGGTCGACGTCAAGAACATCGTGGACAAAGCAGAGCACCACTTTCGGGCTACGCCACATATGGCGTTCATCGTGGACCCCTATGAAATTCATACGTTCACCACGATTAAAGATTCCACGTGGTTGAACATGCTCTCGCACCGGCTGGACGAGAGAAGCCCTGATTTTTTCAAGTTCAAGGACAAGTAACGGATGACTGGCCCGTTGCCGCCGCCGGCCGCCTCCAAAGCGCCCTCGGCCTCGGAGCTCTCGGTCGTAGTTCCGACGTTCAACGAGCGCGAGAATCTAGTGATTCTGATTCCGCGCATTCAGCGCGTCTTCCACGAAAATGGAATTCAGGGCGAAATCATCATCGTCGACGACAACTCGACCGATGGATCCCTGGAGCTTCTGTCAGAGCTCGCGACAACCTACGACAACGTGGTTGTGTCAGTTCGCGAGGGGCCGCCCAGCATCGCCCGGGCCTGGTTCGAAGGCTTCGACCTGGCATCGAAGCAGAACGTCGTTTGTATCGATGGCGATCTTTGTCACGACCCGAACTACTTCCCCGCCATGTTGGCTCAATTGGAGTCCTATGATCTTGTAATCGGGTCGCGATACATGGACCGGTCGATGATGATGAAGGACAAGTCCTGGTTGGCCAGCTATGTGAGCTTCTTTGGGCAGATATTGACCCGGTTCGTCACGGGGTTTCGTGAAACCGATACGTCGCACAGCTTTCGAATGTTCAAGAGGAGCGTCTTTCAAGACATCAAGGCCAAGCTGAAGAACGAGGGGAACGTCTTCCTGATTGAATTCCTCATCCACGCCAAGAGGAATGGCTGCCGTGTCGTCGAGATCCCCATTGAATACGGGAAGCGCATTCACGGTCAGACGAAATTGCGGGTCTTTCGTGAGGGGGTTCGGTACCTGCGCTACATCTTCACCGTGATGTCGATGCGTATCCGCTCATGACCCCCCGGATATTGGTCACAGGCGCAGCCGGCGTCATTGGCTCGGCTTTATCGAGATGGTTCACGCGTGACTACCCCGGCTGTATCCTCCTCGATTGCAGACCTCGCGGTGTGCCGACGCCTGACCCTGTCCCGTTGACGGTCTGCGACCTGGAATCGCGCGACTCTGTTCGTGCGCTGATTGACAGGGTCGAGCCGGATGTCGTGGTGCACCTGGCGGGAAACAAGGATGTCTTTGCCCTGGAAAAGAGCCCCGAAACAGCCAGGCGCGCGAACGTCGACACGACCAGGAACCTCGCGGAGGCCCTGCAGGGCTCCGAGGCGCTCGTTGTGTTCATCTCCAGCGACTACGTGTTCCAGGGGACCGACGGCCCTTACAGCGAGAGCTCGCCGACTCGCCCCCAGACTGAATACGGAAGGTCCAAGCTCGCCGCAGAGGACCTCCTTCGCTCGTGTGGACTCCCGGTTGCCATTGCGCGCTCGGCCAGTCTCTTTGGATTCGAGGGGGATTTCGTTTCATTGGTCAGGAAGACGTTGCGCGAGGGAAAGGCCTTCGTTGCGTTTTCCGATCTCGTGAGCAATCCGACCTCCGTCGCCGATCTCTTCGAGATGCTTCGGCGCATCGTCGATGGGCATCTGACGGGCGTCTTTCACGCTGCTGGCGCGGAGCCGGTCTCTCGGGCGGAATTCGCGCGGAAGGCCGCGGCTGCATTTTCTCTCGATACGAGCTTAATACGAGAGTCGCCTCGGGAAGAACGAGTCCGCCCCGCGGATCTCTCTCTCCAGAACTCTGCGACCTACGAGGCGCTCGCGTATGTCCCTTCTCCTCTGGAGGACGCACTACGCGGTTGAGTCGCGGGGCGGCAACCGGTTAGGAATCCACCGAATGCAAGAATCAACCGCAGAAGCAATGCAAAGCGAAGAGTACTACCTGAAGCGGTTGTATAACGCGCGCTTCAGCCCCGACGAGCGGTCTGGAAAGGACAAGATCTGGAAGTTGCTCTGCGAAGAGTACTTCGTGCGATGGGTCAAGCCGACGGACACGGTCATGGATCTCGCGGCGGGCTATTGTGAGTTCATCAACAACATACGTTGCGGGAAGAAGCTCGCACTCGATATCAACCCGGACACGGCCCAGTTCAAGCATCCCGACGTGGAGCTGATTATAAACGACTGCACCACGATGCCGGATGTGCCCAGCAATTCCATCGACGTGATCTTCACCAGCAGTTTCTTCGAGCACTTGCCGTCGAAAGAGGTCCTGCTGAAGACCCTCATACAGTGCTACCGAGTGCTGCGGCCGGGCGGCCGACTGATGATTTTGATGCCGAATATTCGCTTCTGCTACGACGTCTACTGGGACTTTTTCGATCACCTGTTGCCGGTGTCAGATCGGGCGCTCGATGAAGGGATGCGCGCGATTGGGTTCAAGATGGACGTCCTCTATCCTCAATTTGTTCCTTACACCACGAAGTCACGTCTCCCTCGCGCCCTCTTCTTGATTCGGTGGTACCTGCGTTTGCCGATCCTCTGGCGAATCTTCGGGAAGCAAATGTTTGTCGTCGCGAGCAAGTAGCTCCGGCGCGCAATATCCAGGCTGGAAGATCCTCAACGACGTGCGGGATTGGCCGCATCGTCCAGCTGGCGGATCAGATTGTCGGCCATGTGGTCGATCGTGAAGCGCTCGCGCACGCGCGCCGCGGCGCACACACCGATTCGAAGTCGCCGCGCGGGATCGTCAATCAGCGAGACGATCGCGTTCGCCAGCGCCGTGGCGTCCTCGGACGGCACCAGCACGCCGACCTCATCGGAGTCGATGATTTCACTCGGTCCGCCGCCTCGAGTGGCGATCACCGGGCGACCCAACCCCATGGCTTCGATCAGGACGAGCCCGAAAGGCTCAGCGCCCCGGGAGGTATGACAGACGACGTCGCACGCGGCCATCAGCCGCGGTACGTCGGTCCGGAAGCCGGTAAAGACGATTCTCTCGCCGATCCCCAGCGCTTGGACACGCGCGCGCAGCTCATCGGCGAACTCCGGCTCCAGTCCGAACACCGATCCCCCGACCACAGCGAAGCGACAGTTCGGCCGCTCGCGTACGACACGCGCGGCAGCCTCGACGAACACATCCTGTCCCTTCCAGCGCTGGAGGCGTCCGAATACCCCCACCAAGAGATCTCCCACGCGCGCGCCCAGCTCGCCGCGTGCCGCTTGTGTCTCCTCTTCAGTGACCTGGCGCAGCGGCGTTCCCCAGTACAGGAGGCGGGTCTCCAGGTTCGGTCGCAGGCGCCTGAGCGTTGCCTGGGAGCTCTGCGAGATGGCCAGCAGGAGATCGCAGGGGCCGCGGATCGCCAATGCGTCGAGCGGATCGTTCGCCCACAGGGGAACGGCGTGGATCATGTTCACCATGAAGACCGACTTCACGCCGGAGAGGCGTGCGGCAATGCCCCCGAAGATCTGTGGATGCGCCCCGTTTCCCACGATGACTCTCACACCGCGTGCGCGAACCAGCGCCCGCAGCGCCAGCAAAGTGCGCGCGAGTCCCAGGGGCTCGCGCAGGCGCGCGCGCGGGAGCTCGACCACCTCCGCGCCCACGCCGCGGAGACGCGCCGGCAGATCGCCGTCACCGAAGCCGAGGCTCACGACCAAGCTGCGGCGCCGCAACTCGCTGCTCGCGGAGAACAGGTTCAGAAGCGCGCTCTCTGCTCCCCCCATCTCCGTCGTCGACTGAACGAAAAGAAAATCACGATCCGACGAGCTGCGCGACGGAGGCATTCGTGGTCGAGAGACTAACCTCGCGTGCACTGAGCGACAAGGTCACCCCTCGCTCCTGGACAAGGCGGCTCGGGATCGATATCTATAGGGCGACGACGATGGATCACGACTATGGCGGATGAGGCCAGGCCGACGTTCGCGGACCGAGTCAAGTTCCAGCTCTTGCGCCTGGGCCGTCGAAATGTCGGCGCGCTGAAAAGGACGTTGCGGCCTCCGTCGTGGCCAGCACCTTCAGACGGCCGCCTCCGCTTGCACGTGGGGTGCGGCATGGTGGACGCTCCCGACTTCGTCAATGTCGATCTCTTCGCCGCCCCGCACGTGCACGTCCAGAGCTCGATCGACGATCTGAGCATCTTCCCGGATGGCTGCGCCGACCTGGTCTACGCCTGTCACTGCCTCGAACACTTTGGTTTTCGTCACTCGTCTTCGGTCCTCCAGGAGTGGGCGCGCGTGCTTCGTCCCGGTGGCGTCTTGCGGATCGCCGTGCCCGACTTTGCTGTCATCGCCCGCGCCTATGCGGCCGGCGGCAGCTTGCGCGAGCTACAGAGCCTGCTGCTCGGCGGTCAGGACTACCGCCTGAACTTTCACGCCGCGGTCTTCGACGAAGCGACGTTGACTGCGCTCATGAACCGGGCGGGCATCGTCGACGTCCATCGCTGGGATCCAGAGCGCGTCGATCACCACGGCTTCACCGACGAATCGTCCATCACGTGTCCAGTCGGGGCCGACACCGTGCTGCTCAGCTTGAACCTCGAAGGGCGCAAGCCGTAGCCAGGAATTCAAGCCCGCTTCAGGACCTTTCCGAGCTTCATCTTCACGCTCTGGGGGAGGTTTTGTCTGAGCCAGCCCATGGCTTTTCTCTTGAGACCTTTCTGCCGCTCGTTGTTCATGTAAAAGCAACGGACGCCGATGAGGTCGAAGTACCGGTTGGATAGAAGATCCTCACTGTATTGCCGGAACAACGCCCGCAGGTCGGGCCTGGTCTCGAAAGAGAAGCGCGTGTGGTAGGCCGCAATGACCTCTGGGTGCTTGGGGCTGAAGTGGCTGAAATGGAAGAAGACCAGCGGCTGCTGGTTGACAAGAATCTGGCCATCGACCTCGCTGAGAGTCCGCTCGTGCAAGTTCCAATGGGCGGCGTTCCAGCCCGGATGTTTCTCGATGAGGACCTTGTCGAAAAAAGCCGGGGCCAGGTTCATCCACAGCTGATCGACGAAGTAACCGCGTGGAAGGTCTTGTAGACACTCGAACCGGAGGCGTTCCATCCACCAGGCATTGATCTTTTCGGCCTCGGCACCTCTGCGCATGGCCGCGAAACCGAGGTTGAATACCCCCGTGTTGTAAACGTGCTTCTCTGTGGGAAGGAGATTGTCGTGTATCGGCTGGGTGATTTGAGGCGTCAGGATCAAGTTGAAGGTCTTCAGCTTCTCCGCCATGTCGGTCAGCGGCGCGAAGACCTTGATGTCCGGATCGAGGTACGTCACGGCGGCGGCGTCTGGGTAGCGCTTGAAGAGGTAGTCGAAATAGAACGGCTTGGTCGCGGTCACCAGCTCAACGATCGAATAGCGGGCGCTCATGTCCTCCAGACCGTCGATGCCGATCTTGTCGACCTCGATAAACTCGAGGTCGCCCAGGAAGGAGAGGTCGACGTTGGTGTGGTTCTTGTCGATGAGCCCGATGATGAACTTGTAGCCGGGGTTGTGCCGCAGGACCGAGTCCCCCAACGTCTTGGCCTGCGCCAGGTAGTTGATGGAGCAAAGGGTGAACACAATCTGCATCGCTTGTCGCCTCAGCGAACGACCGTGAAAGGAAGTGCGCGACGGCCTCTGGCGCGCCGGATCAAGATCCGCGCGGATTCTCACCGACTAGCCGACTTCCCGCAAGCACCAACGTGCAGCCCCCGACGGCCATCGCTCAGAGTCGGCCGAGCAGTCGCAGCAGACGTGGGCGGCCGCCGTTGGCGCGCCTGAGAACCTGATCGAAAGTGGCTTCATCCTTGGCGGCGAAGTAGTTCGGCGCTTCGTACGCGGCAAAGAGGCTCTCGATATGCGCGTCGGCGTCGGGCAACTCGAGTCCATTCTCGAGTGTGTAGTGGAGCTGTCGGATCCGGTAGCCGAGCGCGCGGAGCGCATCCGCGACCGGCGCCAGCTCGTGAGCCTCGAAGATCATGGGCGGCGCCTCTGCCCCTCCGAGGAGACGCTGTCCGCCGCGGATGACCTGCAGCTCGGCTCCCTCGATGTCCATCTTCAAGAAATCGACGCGCCGGCCACCGAGGCTGGCGGCGAAGTCGTCCAGGCTGAGACTCGCGACCGTCACGGGCGCGGCCCGTCCGTTGCCCGACGGCGAGGGAATGATGGACGAGATCCCTTGGTTGCTGGCCAAGGTGCTCGGGTAGAAGCCCACTTGGCCGGTCTGTTCGGCCAATGCCTGCGCGTGAATCTCCACGTTGCCGAAGCCATTGCGGGCAACGTTGGCTTCGAGGTGTGCGCGCGTCGCCGCGCCCGGCTCGAAGCTGTGTACGCGGCCGGAGTCGCCAACCAGGCGCGCTCCGATGAGCGTGTAGTAACCGATGTGTGCGCCCACGTCGAGGAACGTCATTCCGGGACGAAGATAGGCTTGGACCAGCCGCGTCTCCGAGATCTCGAACGTTCCGTAAAGGAAGATCGCTCGGTTGATCATCTCGCGCGTCGTGACCTCGATCCGCAGTGACGGCTGATCGTCAGGGAACCCGATCGAGCTGAGGTCGACGACGCGCGGAGCGTCCAGCCAACCCGCGGACAGTCGACGGCCTATTTCGAATTCGAACCGACGACGGGTCGCGAGCCCCACGTTCTCCCAGAACTGTGGCTTCCGGCTCGGACGATTGCGGGAAGCGACCTCACGCACGAGGTTCCATGACGCGCGGAGCATCACGGACCTCTTGCAGCGATCACATCGTCGCCTGGATTCATGAAACGAGGATCGAAGCCCATTCCGGATCCTGCTGGACGGGATGCTCCTTTGGTACGAGCAGCAGTGACATCGTGCCGCGCAGCGAGTAGCGCGTGAGGGGACGCAGGCCGATCCGGCGGCGGTCTGAAAGTGCGCTCGTCCGCGCCAAGCGGATCTCGAAGCACGAGTACCCGTTGTCGTCGGCCCAGATCTGGACCACGTTCGGCTCAAGGCGGTTCTTTTCGAGAAAGAAGGTGTTGAACTCGCCGAGCACGACCGGGCGATGCTCCGCGAAGAACTTCCGGCCCCCGCTCAGCGCTTCGAGCTCCGCACCCTCTATGTCCATCTTGACCACACAGCACCGGCGGCCCGCCAACGGAGAGGGCAGCTCGACTTCGTCGAGGGGCTGGACGCGCACGTCAAGATTCTCCATCTCCCACCCGAGACGCTCGAGCTGGTCGTTGAGCAAGACCGCATTTCCGGCACCTCCCGCCTCGACCCACATCCTCCGGGAGAGAACCCGCTCTCCCAGCGCGATGGGCAGGGCGACGACGGTCTTCGTGAGACCGTTTGCGGACAGGTTTCTCTGGAGCAGCGCGAAGTTGGACGGCACAGGCTCGAAGGCCGCGAGATAGGCATTGTGGCGTTGAGCTTCGATGCCGAGCGGGACCGCGTAGAAGCCAAAACAGGCGCCCACGTCCAAGACGAGCCCATCCGGGACGATGAATCGGCTGATGAGGTCAATCTCCTCATCATCGTAGCGGCCCGTGAAAGCCGCTTGCCATGTCTGCTCCGACGCTCGGGGTAGGTCGAGCACGTGTCCCTTCGCCATGCGGATATGCCACATACCCTCCCGGTTCGAGGGCGACCGCGAGAGGCGTTGCGCAAGCGCTCCTCTTCCCCGGAGGCGTGGAAGAGCACGGGCGACTCGCGCGGCGACGTCGAGAATTGGATCGAGAGGCATCAAGGGGCGCTCCACGCGCGGTAATCGAAGCCGCGACCATAACACGCGTCCGCGGTTGCACCAGCGGATTTGGTCAGGGCTGTTTCGTCCAGCAGCCGCAATAGACATCCCAGGCGCCTGGCTGGGCGGTGACCTCGTTCAGCGGGATGGCGGCACCGCGCGCATGGCTGAAGAACGCCTCGCGCTCGAGCCCGAGTCCCAGCCCGCCCCGAATCGAAGCGATCATCGACTGGTCGTAGATACGATGAGCGTTGAATGCAATTGCCGGGCGGGCTCGCGTGATCGTGGTCGACACCACCAGAGCTCCGCCGGGCCGGAGCACCCGCACCATCTCACCGAGGGCCGTCACATCGCCGTCCAGGTCGAAGTCATCCCCATATCTGCCGAGGCCGAAGTGCTCGATGGCGCAGAGCGAGACCACGAGGTCGAACTGCCCCGAGCCTGCGTCGATGGACTTCGCATCGGAGGTCAGCACGGTTTCGAACGCTGTCGCAGGACTCCTCGGGCGAACGTCCAGGGTCGTGACGCGGTAGTGACCCAGCAGACCGAGCACGAAGTGACGGTAGGATCCCACGTCAAGGATGGACGTTGGGCTCCGGGACGCGACGACGCTGGCCGCGAAGGAGCACTGAAAATCGATATGCGAAGATGGATGATCCCCGGCCTCGTAGATCAGCTGGCGAAACGAGTCGAATCCCCGTCCATTCCCCTGCACCCGCCGGTACCCATCCTCGTACCGGCGCATGAAGTCGCCGGGAATCTCCGACGATCCCGCGCGAGAGATCCGCAATCCGAGCAACGACAGCAGGCGATTGGCAGGGTGCATTTTCGGGAGCTCTCCTCACGTCAGAAGGGTCAAGAACGAGGATGGGCCAGGCAATCTTTGACTGCCGCCAGCCGTCCTCGAAAGGCCGCGCCACCCATCGCGATGCGGAAACCCATCCGGCGAGTGAGGGGAGCCAAGCCGATCGGGAACAGACCGGGCGCCCTCCGACTTCCGATCGCGAACATGTAGCCAACAGCGATCACGCTCCTCGTGATGGGCAGCCGCCGCAGCACAACACGGACGTGATTGTACGCGGACCATTGAATGCCTTCCGAATCGTACAACGAGCGGAGGCCCGTGACTTGGCGCGGGGCAGAATAGTGGCGAATCGCGATCTGAGGATCGAAGACTATCCGGAGACCCCGCGCCTTCACTTGCAGGCCCAGATCGACCTCGTAGCCGTCGGCAACGTTGTGATTGAGCTCCATGTCGAACTCGAGCTCTCGAGCGACCGAGCGGCGAAAGCTCATACAGCCCCCGCCCAGGAAGTCGACGTCGATCGGATCCGTGAACGTCGGCCGTTTGTACAAGTTTCCGAGAAATCGGCCGAAGCGCGTCACCCGCCCGACGGTGTCTGTCTCGGGGACATCGTCAATGACGTCGCCGGATACGTTGATAATGCGGCCGCCCACGGCAGCAATGGTTGCCTCTCGATAGTTGCTCAGGATTCGCTCCGCCCACGTCTCGAGCGCCTCGGCGTCATCGTCCAGGACGGCGATCACTTCGCCCGACGCGAGCGAGATCCCCTTCTTGACCGGGGGAAGAAAACCAGGCTCGGAGACCATTGCCGAGCGCAGAGCAAAGGGCAACTCTTCTCTCCCCAACTCCTCGACGGAACGATGGGTCGGCTCATCCGTGTCACGCATGACCACCACGACTTCGTCGGGCGGTCGCGTCTGCCGTACCAGCGAACCCACGGCGCGCTTGATCCACGTGGGTCGTTCGAAGGTGGGTATAACGACCGATAGTGTTGTCGGAGGACTCAATGATCGAGCTCAGAGTCCGCTCAACTGGGCCGCCTGGACGGCCCATCGGACGAGGTCGTTCACCGGCTGCAGGAGGCCGTACTTGACCGCGGCGCCGGCGGCGACACGAAAGTCGACGTTTGCCGCCTCGAGGCGGCGGTTGACGTCGCGCCTTCTCAGGAGCGCGTGACCAACGAATGTGGGAAGACCAAGCGGGGTCATGCCGAGCAAGAGCTTTAGAGTTCCCTTGGCGAGCAGAGCGCGATTCCTCCGCTTGTCATCGGACCGGACGTCTGGATGTGACACGTAGAACGCCCTCAGGTCGCGGTAGTGGCGCGTGTCCCCGAAGACCGTCGGCAGGCGAATATTCTTGAGTCGGGGTGGATGGTCCACGACCGCGTCTCCTACCCAAACTGGCACTATACCGGCCGCGCGGGCACGAGTGAAGAGGTCGCGATCCTCTGCCACGCGGCTGAGATCCGCCCGAAATCCGCCGAGTCCTTCGAAGGTCCCGCGCGCGAACGCGACGTTCGTCACGCTG
>Ga0265338_10002012_pt1 | contig 31523 bp, 20 predicted proteins | sample 42126metaG_FD_193579 | JGI IMG/M metagenome (GOLD analysis project Ga0265338, IMG submission 193579) | Rhizosphere microbial communities from Carex aquatilis grown in University of Washington, Seatle, WA, United States - 4-21-26 metaG | ecosystem: Host-associated > Plants > Roots > Rhizosphere...
CTAATATCACAATACCCAAAAATATCAAAAAAACTTTTGACTGGACAATATTCTTCAACTTTCCTTTTTGTTGAAAACTTCTCATAATATGGTATTATTATCGCATGTTTTTCAATAAAAAACACCAAAAGAAAATACAGGTAATTTGGATGATAATTTCCATTTTAATGGTCTTGGGTATGATTCTGCTTTACTTGCCGTCTTTCCAGCCAAGATAAATCAGTTATTTCCTCCGCGCATCATTTTTAAGAAAACATCTTGCGGAATATTTACTCTTCCGCGTTCTTTCATTTTCTTTTTGCCTTTCTTTTGCTTTTCGCGAAGCTTCATTTTACGGGTTATATCGCCCCCATACATATGCTGGGTAACGTCCTTTTTCATACCGGAGATGGTGCGGGAAGAGATGATACGCCCCAAGGCTTTACCTTGTATTTTTAAAGTGAACATTTGCCTGGGTAATATGCTTTCCAATTTTACAACCGCCTTCTCCGCTTCCTCTTCCACTCTCTTTTTAGCTACAACTCTGGAAAAAGCCGGCACAATTTCATCAGCCACTAAAAGGTCCAGCCGGGTAACATTTGCCTCACGCATACCTTCTATTTCATAAGATATTGACCCATAACCGGAGGAGACACTTTTTAATTCATCAAAAAAATTGCGCATAAGCTCGCGAAGCGGCATTTTGACGGACATAGATGAACGATTATTGCCAAAATTGTCCGTCTCGCCTATTTCCGCTTCATGGTCAAAAAGAAGCTGCATAATGCCGCCCAGATATTTTGCCGGAGAAATTATTTTCAGTTTAACCCAGGGTTCAAGAACGGTTTCTATGTTGCCGTCATCCGGGAAAAAATATGGCGAATAGATTTTTTCTCTTTTTCCGTTTCGCATCTTCACTTCGTAAGTGATAGAAGGGGTGGTTATAACCAACTTCAAATTAAATTCCCGCTTCAATCTTTCTGTGATAATTTCCAAATGGAGCATTCCCAGGAAACCGCAGCGGAAACCACGCCCCAAGGAGCCGCTTGATTCTTCTTCATAAGAAAAAGACGAATCGGAAAGCTTCAATTTGCCCAAGGATAATTTGAGTTCCAGAAAATCATCCGCGTCTTCGGGAAAAACAGAAGCCCAAACTACCGGCATTGGCTGCATATATCCAGGTAACGCAGGTAGTGGATTTTTTTCTTTGGTAATGGTATCTCCGACGGAAGCAATGCCCGGCCTTTTTATTCCTGTAATAATATAGCCCGTATCTCCGGCTGATAAAAAATCACGCGGAGTTTCTTCCGGAGAAAAAGTACCGACTTCAAGAGAACTGAACTTTTCCCCTGACACCGAAAAAATCAAGCTCTCCCCTTTTTTTACTTTGCCGTCAAGTAGTCTGATGAAAACTATGACTCCCTTATGATTTGAATATTTAAAATCAAAAACAAGCGCGCGTAAAATATTATCACTCTGCGGATAACTTTCTTTGGGCGGCGGAACACGTTTTATTATTTCATTTAAAAGATTCTCTACTCCCTCGCCCGTGCGTCCGGAGACTAAAAGTATTTCATCAGGAGCGCAATTTAAAAGTTCTATGACTTCCTTTTTTACCTCATCTACCCTAGCCAGCGGCGAATCTATCTTGGAAAGCACAGGGATGATTTTAAGGCCTCCTTCACGCGCCATATTAAGCGTAGTAAGCGTTTGCGCCTGCACCCCCTGTGTTGCATCAACCAGTAAAATAGAGCCCTCTACGGCCTTTAGAGCCCTTGAAACCTCATAAGAGAAGTCTATGTGGCCGGGAGTATCAATAAGGTTCAAGACGAAGGTCGGACCTCCTCCAAGCTTGGAGGAGGTCCGACCTTCGTCACTCGGCGTATATTCCATCCTGACAGGCTGCATTTTGATGGTAATTCCGCGTTCACGTTCAAGCTCCATAGAATCAAGCACTTGGTCGCGCATTTTACGCTCCGGAATAGTATGCGTAATTTCAAGCATCCTGTCCGCCAAAGTGCTTTTGCCGTGGTCAATATGAGCAATTATAGAAAAGTTTCTGATATGTTTTAAATCCATCGTTTAAATATAACAGAACTCTTTCCCTCACACCAGGTGTGGGGGAAGTTATTAAAGCTGTTCCTGCGGAGAAATAATAATTTTTGTGCGCCAGAATTTGGTTTTAAGGGTTTCTATAATTTCTTTCAACTCTTCATTTTTCAAAAGATATAATATCAAGATAGCAGCGCAAATACCCAAGATTCCGGAAATAAATCCCTGCAAAAATACTCCCCAGAAAGTGGTAGTGCCGAAAATTGGAGAAAGAACATTCAGGCTAAGATAGGAAACAAGACCGAGGAAGAAAGAAGCGCCCACGCTTTGAAAAAAAGTTTTGGCGATGAATGATTCTTTGGGCATAAAATCTCTTTTCACATAAACCCAATGCAAGACAAAGTTAAGAATAGTGCCCAGAGAATAAGCAAGCGGTAGCATTAAAACTTCCGTACCGGGTATGTCATTCACTTTAAGCAAGGATTCCATAAAATATCGAAAAAAGGGAAAGTTTTCAAAAATTCTCATAAGTAAGTAGGCAAAAAGGATAATTAAAATAGAACATATAAAATTAAGAATGAGCGGACGCTTGGTATCCCCTTTGGCATAATAAGCGCGCGAGACAAGCAGTATCATTCCTTGGGCTAAGACTGAGACGGAGAAAATAGCCAAGCAAGCTGCAGCCAAACGGGTGTCGTTCCAGGAAAAAGAACCGGAGCCTAAGATGACACGCACAATCTGCGCCCGAAGCACAATAAAAAGAAAAGTGGCCGGAATAGACCAAAAAACTATGGACCGGGCGGAAGCTTTTAAGTGTTCATTAAAGTGGTCATGTCTGCCCTCCGAAATAGACCGCGCCAGAGTCGGAAAGGCCGCCACCGCGTAAGAAACGCCGATGATACCAAGCGGGACGGATTGAAGATTGAAAGAAAAATTAAATATAGAAACGGAACCTATGGCTAAAAAAGAAGCAAAAAAGGTCATAGATATCTCAGCCATATTGTTAAAAGCAAGACCTAAAGTTCTCGGAAGCGAAGTGATGGTTACCCTTTTAATATCGTTAAAATTGATAGCGAAAGAAAATTTAGGAGTGAAACCGCAGCCATGCGATGCTATCGCTTGTATGCTAAAATGCATAAAAGCGCCAAATACTACACCAAAAGCTACTCCGGAAATTCCCCAAATGGGATAAAGAAATATAACACCAATAATAATGCCGATATTATAAAGAATCGGACTTAAAGAATAAATAAAAAATTTATGAAAAAGCTGAGTAATCGTGCCAAAAAGATTTGATAGGCCCATTAAAATTGGCGAGAGCAGCATTATGCGGGAAAGTTCAACTGTTTTTAATTGCAATTCAGGGGTAAAACCTGGAGCAATAAAGAAAATCAAGTGAGGCATCAGAAAAAAAAGGACAACAGAAACAAGCACCATCCCGCCGAAAAAAACAGTAAAGACGTCGCTCAAAAGATTCTCCGCTTCTTTAGTCACTTTTTCTCCGGACATTTTGGCTGAAATAAAAGGAATTAAAACAGTAATAGAAGCCAGAGACGCAATACAAACAAAAACAAGGTCCGGTACCCGAAAAGCGGCATAATAAGCGTCAAGTTGCGGCGAGGGACCTATAAAGTGCGCAATATTTCTATCACGAAAAAGCGCTAGCACTTGAGAGAGCACGGTAAAGAGAGCCATCAGAAAAGCCGCTTGATTTACATTTCCATATTCTTTACTGAAAATTCTCAAGATTTTCTGCATCTTTATTTAATTAGCCTCTATTATTTCTTTTTAGTACTTGTGGAAGTAGAAGGATTAGAAGGAGCAATTGAGCTTCCGCTTTTTAGAGAATTAACGTATTGTATTAAATCTTTATTGTCCGGAGCGAGAGAAAGAGCCGTTTGGGCGTAAGATAGAGCATCAGTGTTGTTGCCAGCGCTCTTTTCTATCTGAGAAAGAGTGACTAACCCGTCTAAATAATCCGATTTCAGAGAAAGAGCTTGTTTTGCGTAATCCATTGCGTTAGCTGTATCCCCTTGCGCAAAATAAACACGCGCCGTATCAAGCTTAATACCCGGATTTAATGGATTCAAAACCGAAGCTTGTTTGTACGCTTCAATTGCTTTACTATAAGCATCTTTCACGCCAAGCAATCCGACTGTATTGTATACAACCCCTAATGAATTGTAATTTAAATAATTCGTATTATCATAGGACACGGCCAATTGAGCACCATTTACGGCTTGATTGAAATCCGTCTGTAAATTAGCCTTATCAGCGTCAGATAAAGAAGTGGACCCTTTGGCAACTATGGAATTAATATCCGCAAGATAAACCTGCGCATAAGTGCGTAAATATAAATCATTCTGATACAGTGAAATAGCTTTATTGATGGAATCTTCCGCAGCCGGAACAGTCGAAGCAGAAAGCGCTTTACCGAAATATGAAACGGAAGCCAAACGTTCTATATACTTGAATCCTGTAGCCGCGGAAACAATCATTAATACCACAAGGAGAAGTATGGAGAAAAAGCTTTTTCTAGGGTCATCCAAGAACGAAAATGAAATTTCCCTGTTGGGATGATTGAAAGATAAACCTATAAACACTCCGAGAAAAGCAAAAGCTAACAGGAATATGACCCCGCCTGTGGAGTAAAAAAGAGACGAAACAAATAAATAGAGAGAAGCCACGAAAAACGCCACTACTTCCCAATTCATATTGTTTTTGATACTGGAAAAAAGATATTTTGCGCCGGTAACCACGAATAAGAAGAAAAATATAATCCAAGCCAGAATTCCTAAAATTCCGGTAGTAGAAGCAAAAGTCAGCAGTAGACTCGAACCGGAACTAAAAGAACTATCCCAAAACTGAGTACTGTTAATGACACCCGACTTGTACATCGCCCATACATCTGCAAATTTGTTTGGTCCAACACCCAAAATAGGGCTTTTCATAATGGCTCCCTTCGTCACCGACATCGTGGCTGAAAGAGAAGGCATAATTTCAATATTTGATAAACCTAAACGGCTTGGCAAAATCCCCCCGATGAATTGGCCGGACATAAAAAATAATAGCGAGACCATAACCACGGCAAAAGAAAATGCCGGAAAATCCTTCTTTTCACCGCCTTCTTCCTGTTTCTTGCCAAAAGAAAAAGAAACCTTGTAAACAAAAATAATTAAGGCAAATATTCCAAGGAGTTCCCAGACCAACGGAAAGTTGACCGCGGCAGACAATATGATTGAAAATAGAATCAAAATTCCTAACAGCCATTTAATCATTTTTGAAACTGAAAAGAATTCAAGCACAAAGAGAGACATAACAGAAACAAACCCGGCAAAAATTCCAAATGCGTTCCAGGAACCCAAAAGATTATCAGTTTGCGCGCCTAAAACTCCGAATGATAATAAATTAGGCATAAATAGACGCAAGGCCTGAAACACAAACAAGACCAAGGAGGATATTATTATTCCCAAGAAAACTTTCTTCGCGTTTTTTACATCTTTAAAAATAATGGAGGAAAATAGCATCAAAAGAAACGCCCCAAACATAAAATAGAAAGTGCCGGTATCAAGCATTGTGCCGAAAAGAGAAACTTGTACGGTGGAAGAAAATAAAGCAGAAAGAAGGAATATTAAAGTTATGACAAAACCGGAAAGTAAAAGCGGAGACCTCGGCAAGGTAATTTTGCCATCTGAAAATCTAGCCGCCACCCAAAAAATAATAGAAACTACCAAGCCTATAACCAAAAGCAGACCTTTGGAAGTCTCAACCGGAATTTGAGTGAAAGGCAAAAAGAAAATAGGCAACAATACAATTACTAAAAAAAGCGACCAAAAGGAAATCCTATCCAAAATATTTGATAACATATTATTTGTTATTACAAAAATTAATACTAATAAAAGCTTTAACGACTTTGTTTATCCCAATATCATACTACAAGAGTATTGTATTTAACAATACATAAACTAGCTTAATATGTTGATAACCCTATTTTTAACATAGATTATTTTTTTAGGCTGTCCGGCCGCCATATATCTCAAAACAGTCTCATTCCCAAGGGCTTTTTTCTTTACTTCTTCTTCTCCGTCATCCGCCTGAATTAAAATTTCAGTTCTCACCTTCCCGTTTATTTGCACCGCAATTTTTATTTCCTTGTCTTTTACCAAACTCTCATCCCATTTGGGCCAATTTGAAAGATGGATGGATTCTTTGTTGCCTAAGTTAGACCATATCTCCTCCGTGATATGCGGAGCAAAAGGAGCCAAAATTTGCAAGAATTTTTCATATGCAACTTGCGAAATAAATTCTAATTTTCCAACATCATTTGTAAAAATCATTAATGTTGAAATAGCCGTGTTAAATTTCATTTCCTCAATATCTTCCGTTACTTTCTTTACCGCTTTTTCAATTTCAAATTCAGTATATTTTTTATTTTTTTGCACCCTATATTGCATATTCCAAACCCGTTCTATAAATCTTCTTGAACCGATAATACTCTCAGTGCTCCAGGCTACCGATTCTTCAAACGGTCCCATAAACATTTCATAAATACGCAACGTGTCCGCGCCGTAAGTTTTTACAATGTCATCAGGATTCACAACATTACCGACCGATTTTGACATTTTCACTCCTCCTTCCCCTAAAATCATTCCGTGAGAAGTTCTTTTTTTATATGGCTCCGGTGTCGGCACAAGCTTCAAGTCATATAAAAATTTGTGCCAAAAACGCGAGTACAATAAATGAAGAGTGGTGTGTTCCATTCCTCCGTTATACCAATCAACAGGTGTCCAATATTTTAAATTTTTATTACTTGCAAATTCTTTGTTATTTTTAGGGTCTGTATATCTTAGATAATACCAAGAACTCCCGGCCCAGTTCGGCATTGTGTCCGTTTCCCTTTTTGCTTTACCGCCGCATTTCGGACATTTTGTATTTACCCATTTTGAAATTGTTGCTAAAGGAGACTCTCCTGTATCCGTAGGCTTATAGCTTTTTACTTCAGGCAATTTTACCGGCAAATCTTTATCCGGCACCGGCACGAGTCCGCATTTATCGCAGTTTACAAGCGGTATCGGCTCGCCCCAATATCGCTGCCTGGAAAATACCCAATCTCTTAATTTAAACTTGGTAACAATTTTCCCGCCGACAAATTCGGTGATTTTTTTAATTGCTTCTTCGGAATGTAATCCATTAAATTTTTCAGAGTTTATTAAAATACCTTCTAGTGTATGTGGACCATAAAAAGTTAAATTGGCTGAATTATCTGGTCTCACAACATATTTGATTAATAATTTATATTTTTCGGCAAATTGATAATCTCTTTCATCATGCGCCGGCACGGCCATTATGGCGCCTGTGCCATATTCAACCAGCACATAATCTGCTATCCAGATTGTTACTTCTTCATTATTTGCCGGATTTATAGCCCTGATGCCTTTCAATTCAACTCCTGTTTTTTCTTTATCCTCTGCCGTTCTTTCAATCTCGGATTTTTTCCTGGCATTTTTTATATATTCTTCAACTTCATCTTTGTTTGTAATTTTTAATTTTAAATCATTAACCAAAAAATGCTCCGGCGCCAGCACAATATAGGTAGCGCCAAAAAGGGTGTCGGCACGAGTGGTAAAAACTTTTATGGAGGAGGTCGGACCTCCGACAACTTTAAATTCAATTTCACTTCCCTCAGATTTTCCTATCCAATTTCTTTGTTGTGTTTTTACCCGTTCCGGATAATCAACCAGGTCTAAATCTTTATCTAACCTATCGGCATATTTTGTAATAGCGAGCATCCATTGTTCTTTCTCCCTTTTTTCCGTCTTGCTTCCGCAACGGTCGCAAATGCCACCTACCGCTTCTTCATTTGCTAAACCGATTTTGTCTTTTGGGCACCAATTTATATAAGACTTGGCTTTATACGCCAAACCTTTTTTAAAAAATTGCAAAAATATCCATTGAGTCCATTTATAATATTTCGGGTCGGTAGTATTCACTTCGCGAGACCAATCAAAAGAAAAACCGATTTCTTTCAGCTGTTTTCGAAACGTATCAGTGTTTTTCTTTGTGACAACAGCCGGTTTTTTACCGGTTTTAATGGCATAATTTTCCGTCGGAAGACCGAAGGCGTCCCAGCCGATAGGATAAAGCACATTGTACCCTTCCATTCTCCGTTTGCGGGAAATGATATCCATAGCGGTATTGCTGCGGATATGCCCCACGTGAAGTCCGTCACCGGACGGATATGGAAATTCAATCAAAGAATAGAATTTTTTCCCTTTACCATCTTTCGCCTGATAAATCTTTTTCTTTTCCCATTCCCTCTGAACCTTTTTTTCAATTTTTTTGTGGTCGTAATTTTTCATTTCTAAATTATTATTTTCTAAATGTTTTGCTTCCGTACCGGAATATTATAGCAAAAAGGGGACAAAAAATAAACGCCGGTTGTGTTACAACCGACGTTAAAAGTTTAGTGAAAAATATTAATAAATTTTAGAGGATCTACAGCAGAACCGCCTGAATGAACTTCAAAATGCAAGTGAGGAGCATCTGAATTTCCGGTTGACCCCGAATACCCTATCATTTGTCCTGCACTGACTGTGTCTCCTGTTTTGACTAAAACTTCCGACAAATGAAGGTAATAAAATCGTATATTTCCCCCCACATCAATGACGATCGTTACTCCATTCGCAGGAAGCGTATCCTGTTCTGCCCAAATAACTTTTCCATACCCCACTGAAAAAACTTCTGTGTGGAGCGTCGCGTGCAAATCGTTTCCCTTGTGTATACTTATTTTATTATTGGTGTAAATTCTTTTTTTACCAAAAGGACTAGTGACAACCATCCGGGAAAGCGGGTCCGTAAGTATCTCAATGTGAGCATACTTCTCCCCTGAAGAGGATGCGAGCAACTTCTCATACTTCTTCCATAATTTTTGAGCAATAGTGTCGTTGGGGGAAGTTTTGCTTTTATACTCGCTTTTGTAATATTTTAAGGGAAATTTAACCTTTTTTACTTCTACCTGAAACGAATCAATAGGCTCGTTCCCTGAATATAGTCTCAGTGTGTAATTACCTTTCTTCATACTTAAGTTCACTGAGACTAAAACAAATAAGGAATCATGTCTTAAAACCAATGGCATATCAAAAGTATTTAATTTGGCTTTTAGAGAATCTTTAAAATATTCCACATTGATAGGTACTAATATCGACCCTCCCTGCGAAACTACAACAACCTCCCTACTGTAGAATAAACCAAGGAACAAAATTATATAAAACATAATATCCTCCGATTTTCAGTTTTAAAAGAATTATTTACTTGTATTATGACACTTTCTATAGCGCGTTCCAAATGGCAGTATTAGAAAGTGGAATTTCTCGTTTATTGGATTTTTCGAGTAGACAAAGTTCTCCTGATACTACCTTTCCGCTCAGTCCGGACATAGCATCTTCCAAAGCATAACCAAGTGAGAGTGAAAACGAATCTATAGCGTAAGAATTTAAAATAATAAAAAGCGGTTTATCACTTAAAATTTTACGTGCTGATTCAAGAAGCTTCGGCAAGTCTTTTTCTATTTCCCAAGTTTCTCCTTTCGGTCCACGACCGAATTTAGGCGGGTCCATTATAACGGCATCGTATTTATTCCCTCTTTTTTCTTCGCGTTCTATGAATTTCATAACATCATCGCAAATAATTCTTATGGGCATATTGTCCAGACCGGAAACTTTCTGATTTTCTTTTGCCCATTCTATTGTTTGTTTTGATGCGTCTATATGAGTGACTTCTGCCCCCGCTCTTAATGCAAACAAACTGGCAACTCCCGTATAGCCGAATAAATTTAAAAATTTTACGGGTCGCTGTGTTTCTTTTTTGGCTTCTTTTATTTTACTCTCTATAAAATCCCAATGGCTGGCCTGTTCCGGGAAAAATCCCAAATGTCTGAAGGGTGTAGGAGAAACCAAAAATCTGATTCCCTTGTAAGACAACTCCCATCTGGGTGAAATTTTATTTTTCATCTTCCACCCTTTTACAGCTCCAGTTTTAGAACTCCAAAATTTGCCGTCGGCTTTTGTCCATTCCTTCCCGCTTAAAGTTTTTTTCCAAACAGCTTCCTCATACGGACGCACAAAAGTGTACGGACCGAATTTTTCCAATTTTTCCCCTCCTCCGGTATCTAAAAGTTCATAATCAACCCAATCTTTCGCGCAAAAAATTTTAATTTCCATAATTTTTATATTAAAAATTCTATTACATCGCCATCCTTCACAATATACTCTTTGCCTTCAGTCCGCACCAACCCTTTCGCCCGGGCGTTCGCGTAAGACCCGGCATCCAATAAATCTTTCCAATTAATTACCTCTGCGCGGATAAATTTCTCTTTGAAATCATTATGTATAGCCCTGCCCGCAACCGGCGCGGTCGAATCGCGTTTTGTCGTCCAAGCGCGGGATTCATCTTTGCCTGTGGTAAAAAAAGTAATCAGATTTAATAAATCATAACTGGCTTTAATCAATTTATCCAATCCCGTGCCAAAAATCGGGTCAACTTCTATATAAGGTCCGGGAAGTTTGGAAATAAAATCCCGTTTTACATTTTCTGCCACCTCGGAAGTATTCAAAACATACAGTGTCGGTTTTTTAATTCCTCCCTGCTCCAGTTCAAAATTTATAACTTCTATATCAAACATGGGGTCAATTTTGTCATGAACATGTATCATAGCTTTATCTTCAAAGATACGCACCACTTCAATAATCGCATCCACTTCCCGGATATGCGAGAGAAATTTATTACCAAGTCCAGCGCCCTCCGATGCACCTTTGACCAACCCCGCAATGTCTACAAATTCAACCACAGCTGGTATGGTTTTTTCTGACTTGGACATAACTGAGAGCTTGGTTAAACGCTCATCCGGCACCGGCACAATGCCTACCGACGGGTCAATAGTACAGAAAGGATAATTCTCCGCTGGCACGCTTTTTTTTGTCAGCGCGTTAAAAAGCGTCGATTTTCCGACGTTTGGCAAACCTACGATTCCTATACTTAGAGACATAGTAAACTGAATATAGCAAAATAAATATAAAAAGTCATTTAGAACTATGAACTATTGAGAAAGCCGTTCTCTGATTTTTCCCACCAATTCGTCGATAGTATAATTTGATTTCACTAAATAATACGCGGGCTCATTTTCTAAAATTGCCTTATTGATATTCTCATCATCAGCGCTCAAATTCGTCAAGAGTATAATCGGAACTTTTTTGCCCCATTCATTGGTCGTACGTAACTTTTTCATCATTGTTATGCCATCCATCTTGGGCATAAGAATATCGAGCAAAATTAAATCCGGATGTTCCCGCAGGGCCATTTCCAATCCTTCTTCACCGTTTTTCGCTTCAATAACTTTAAAACCCTCAAGAGAGAATTTATCCCGAATAACTTCGCGAAGCGAAGTTTCATCTTCAACTTCTTCTATGACGAGTAATTTTTTATTATTTACATTTTCGTTGGCCATACATTTACTATTATAACATATAATACCTAATATTATACCACATATTATTTTTTTAAAGTATCAAGGACCTTTTTTACTCGCTCAATAAAATCTTCATTACTCGCACTCTTGTGTATATAATCTGTAACTCCAAATTCTTTCATCCAGTTGATCGCTTCAATGGAAAGGTCTTCATTTGTAAGAAACACAATAGGAATATCAGCCGCTGGAGAACCAGGTTCATTTTTAAGTCTATCGGCTGTTTTCAAACCACCTTCACCTGGCATGTTCATATCCATTAAAATTAGATCGGGATGAAGCCTGCGGGCTGTTTCTCGCCCTTCTTCGCCGTTTTTAGCATAAATAACTTCATAACCGACCTTCCCAAGCAAACCACCAAAAAGTCGGCGCATTACCTCGTCATCATCAATAAGTAAAATATGGAATTTTTTCTCTATTACGTCCATTATATTTTATGTTATAGCAATTTTTTCTCCAAGAGCTTCTCTAACTTTTTTTACAACATCCCGATACTCCCATTCACTCTTAATCATAAAATCTAAAATTCCAAATTTCTGCGCTCGAGCAATCGTCGTGGAATCGTGGGAATTACTCCACATAATAACTTTAGCATTTTTACCCCACTCATCCTTGCGAAGATTTTCTAAGAAATAAAAACCATCAGTATCGGGCATAAGATTATCAACAAGAGTAAAATCTGGATGATCCTTAAGCGCGATATCTAAGCCTCCTCGGCCGCTAGTTGCCTTGAATACAGAGAAACCTTCGTGCGTAAATTTGTCTGAGATGCCATTTAATATAGAAAGTTCGTCCTCAATAATTAATACTTTTTGTTGTGGTGTATCCATATAATTTTTTTATTTTAATTCTAATCTTTTTGTACCTTCTTTCTTCTTCATTCCCTCTAAAGGTATTGTAACATAAAATGTCGAACCCTTATCTTCCCCTAGCGATTCAAACCAAATTTTCCCGCCGGTTTTTTCTATGGTTGCTTTGATTATATATAATCCCAAACCCGTGCCTTCTGGATCTTTTATGCGCGCATTGTCAGCCCGAAACATTTTTGTAAAAATTTTGGACTGAACATTTTCGGGAATCCCATAGCCGGTGTCAGCAACTGAAATAAGGATATTATGGCCATCTTTTTTTATACTAAACGTTATCTTTCCTTCTGTCGGCGTATATTTCATCGCATTTGAAAGCAAATTCTGAAATATCATCCGCATAATATTCAAATCTGCATTAATTGATGGGAGATCCTTTTCAAAATTCGTGGTCACAACAAACTTTTTATTATTGATCCTTGCTTCACTTTCCTTGAGCACACTTTCCGCGACCTCTGCAAAATTCACGGGTTCCGGCTCAACAACGAAAACACCTAAGTCAACTCTCGAAACATTCAAAAGCGCATTAATAAGACCGATCATGCGGTCGTTGGCGTTCTTTATTTCTATAAGATACTCATGTTGCTTGTCATTGATAGGACCGGCATCACCGTCTATGAGCATACCCGTAAATCCCTTCAGAGCGGTAAGAGGCGTACGGAGCTGGTGTGAAGCGATAGAAACGAATTCGTCTTTGGCTAAGTCTAGTGTCTTTAATTCTTTATTTGCTTTTAGAATTTCTTCCATAAGAGGCTTTTGTACAATTTCTCCAATTACAAATTTATTTATAATATAATTTACCAGCAGATAAAATAAAAATCCGATAACGCTTCCCCAGATAATTATTGATTCTGCCATTGAGTTCACCTCTGCCAAATCTTTTGTGCGCACTTGCAGTAAACCCGCTTCCTCTGTTTGCATGTTTATTACAATTGCTCTTATGGAATCCATTATTTGCTTACCTTTGTCCGTGCTCACGTCAGCCATGGCCACAGTAAATCCCGAATTTGTTCTTAACGAAATGCTATTCTCTAGATCCGCAATCTTTGCATCAAGAAGGGGCTTTATCAAAGACAAATTTTTCTGTTGTACAGCATTATCTGACGTCAGGTTTTGCAGTATTTGTAATTCTTTATTAACGTCGGCAAGACCGGCATTATACGGCTGAAGAAAACTCTCTTGTCCTGTTATAACATACCCGCGTTGGCCAGTTTCCATGTTTTCTAAATCTGAAAGAAAAACATTAATATTTGAAGAAACCTGGTAAGAATGAATTTCCCAATATTCATCTGTATCGATTTTCAGCATTGACTGGTAACAAACAAAAGCGACCACTAAAAACACCAGTACAACTGAAAAAATTGAAACCGCGTTGATAAATTTTACCGAAAGTTTTTTTAATAAATTCATGTTATTTTTTATTCCCGTGGATAAAATGTCAGATAATTTAAAGTTAATTATTGTTGCTTTATATAATTATACCACAAAATAATCATGCTATTCCCTTTTCCCCTTCATGCTTTTTCATACCCGATATAGGTATCGCTAGGTAAAAAGTTGTACCATAACCTGCCTCTTTTTCTTTTATTTTCTTAAATAATGTCGGCGATTCAAACCATAGTTTTGCGCCGGATACATCCGCTATAGATTTGGAAATGTACATACCAATACCCGAACCTTCCCCCTCTACTTCGCGCGCATTATCCGCCCGAAAGAATTTTTCAAAAATTCGCCCTTGCGCTTCTTTTGGAATACCAATACCTTCGTCAGAAACGCGCACAACATATTCCACATCTTTCTTTTCAAGAACTACACTTATACTGCTTTTTTCCGGCGAATACCGAACAGCATTATTGATTATATTATGTATAACCTGACGCATTAGTATTTTATCAACGTTTATTTTGGGTAATGAAACTTCCGTTTTTTTGAAAATAATTTCATGATTTAAAGCTGTACTCCATGGTTCTATTTCATGTATAATATCTTTAATAAGCAATACAAGGTCGACGGGTTCCGGCTCAACTTTTAATCCTCCGGTTTCTATACGGGAAATGTTCAGCAAGTCATTAACAAGTTTTACCATGCGTTCACTTCCTTTATAAATTTCTTCCAGATATTTTTTCTGACTTTTATTCAGTTCACCCGCATCACCGGACTTCAACATCTCCACATACCAGTTTATGGCTGTGAGCGGAGTACGAAGCTGGTGCGAAGCCAGCGAAACGAATTCCGTTTTGGCTTTATCAATTTCTTTTTCTTTGGTAATATCGCGGAAAACTTCAATTGCCCCGATTATTTTTTTGTCCAGAATAATCGGAGATACAGTGATGGCAACCGGAAATTTTATTTTATTCTTACTGATAAGATAAAAATTGGTGGTGGTGGTGGTGGTGAGAGATGCGAAAGCTTTATTAAGCTGTCTATCATTGACCGGAACAAGATTCCCTTTTTCATCTTCCAATAAAACAACCTCTTCATAAAGTTTTCCGATTGCCTCTTTGATTTTCCAGCCCAACAGCTTTTCAGCTATTTTATTCATAACAATTATCCTTTTATTTGAGTCTATGGCGATCACTCCGTCACCGATACTCGAAAGAATCGCTTCATCTTTAGCTTTGGCTGTTTCCACTTTCGACTTTTCAATACTTAAATCTTCATTAATATTGATTATTGCTTTATGGGCATCTTCGAGATCTAAAATGCGCTTGTTTAATTCCTGAGTGCGTTTTACAACTTTAACTTCCAACTCATCATGAGCTTTTTTTAGTGATTCTAATGTTTTCTTGCGTTCAGTAATATCTTCGACAATACCGTCAAAATATACAACACCATTTCTGTCTGTTTTCATCACGGCTGTCACGGAAGCCGTAATTTTTTTACCTTTTAATGTAACTAAATCCAACTCTTCATTTCTGACAAATTTGTATTTCTCTAGTTTTTTTGAAAATAAAGCCCTTTTTTGTGAATCCTTATATAAATCACTCACGTTATGCTTTAGAAGTTCATTTTTTGAATCGGCTTCAAATATAGAAATCATGGCAGGATTTACCTCCAAAAAATGTCCCTCGGGACCAGGTGTATTGCGGTATACCCCAACCGATAAATTATTTATTAGGTCTTCATATTTTTTAGAATCTTCTATATGTTCTTTGTCTGTAAACTTCTGGTTTATTTCCATTTAGTCTATGTATTTATTATGAATTTTTATGATTGCCATTACCATTCTTACTGTTTCCATTCTTTTTTAATTTATTTAAGTACTCAATTTCCTTTTTAAGTTCCACCATTCTTAATTCCCTGCCTACCATAGTTTTATTGAGTATTTCCAATTCTTTAATTCTGTCGGAAAGATCTTTTGTCCGCTCAGTTACTTTGGCTTCAAGTCCTTTGGTATAATCCGATAATTTTAGACTTAAATCTTTTTTTTCTGTAACATCTTCCATGGCTAAAATAATCAACTGTACAGAATCTATCTGTTTGGCATTAAGCAATATTGTTTTTTCTCCGATTTTTTCAAAAACATGCGTAACCTCATAATCCCTAACATCTTTTTTGTCCGGCAAAATTTCTTTAAGTAAGTGTTTTAATTCAAGAATGTCCCATTGGCCATTTCCCAGTTTAAAAAGAAGCACATTCTCTGTTTCTTTAGGTGTTACTTTAAAATTACTATAAAAAGTCGGGTTCGCTTCAACCACCCGCAGATCAGCATCAAGAATCAAGAATGATTCTCGGGCTACATCTACCAGTGTTTTCATATAATGCAAAGCAAGGTCTTTTGACTCTTTTTGTGTATTTTGTTTTTTATCGTTTTTCATATTTTTTATATACCCCATAGTGAGATATGCTCTGCTACTGGGATATCACTCACGAAATTAAGTTAATTACGACCTAGGGCTTCATGAGTCTCTAAAAAAATTAAATTTTCAAATATCTTTTTTAAAGATAACTCCGATGGCGCCACAACGGGCGCATTTTATCTCAAAACATTCGGAAGGTAAATGTTTTGCAAGGAGCTTGTTGCACTTACTGCAACGAATGTGATTTTTATTCTCTTGTGTTTTTTGGGGAGTATCTTTCATATTTAATATTCATCGACCAAAGAACTTCAAAGAGTTTCTATTTAAATTATTATACCACAACTGCCGTTTACTATACAACATTATTAGGAAAGTAATTTGTATTTGCGGGAAATTTTCAATTTCTGGGCAGCCTATCTGGGTTTCAGGGCGATATTCTTCACTTTTTCTATAATTTCCTTGATAGGATGATTGGCTTTTACGAAATAATCCACCGCCCCAAGAGAAAGGCAAATTTTAATGTCGTCATCAGAGTCCAAATTGGATAGTATCACCACCGGAATCGTTTTGAGTTCTGGGTCGGCTTTGAGCTCTTTAAGAATTTCTTTTCCTCCTTTTTTGGGCAATAATAAATCAAGCAGTATGATGTTCGGCTTCCAAGTTTCTACTGCCGGTAAAGCCAAATCGCCACTCTCCACGACTTTTACCTCGAAACCTTCATTTTCAAATTTTACTGAAAGGGCCGATGACAATACTTTTTCATCTTCCACTATTAATATTTTTGATATTTTCATTGTAATTATAATTAGCTATTAATACGTAATAATTGCTTTACCTTAGTAATTAAGGAGTGAAAAAAGTGTCTGCTATTGCTTATATCTCCCACATCTCCTTCAACATATTTCTTCATTTTTTCAATTTGAGACAATAATTTTTCCAATAAATATTTTGCGTCAAGTGCGCTTCCGGGTTCTAATCCTTTATCAGTATATTTAGAGAGAATCGTATTGATATCTTTGGTGAACATATTAAATACATTCTCAATATCGCGCCCAGCCATTGTGGAATCCAAACTTCTTTCATTGTCGGCAAATTTAATTGATGCTAGCCCTAAACCGAACGCCCCCAAGACTATCAGTACAAAAAATATGAAAAACCATGTTAGGGTAATTTCCATACCGCCAATAACCAATATTGGCCGATCACGGACGGTTATCAATTCTGATTTTACAACATTACTGACGGCTCCCCGCGTATCCACCGTGGCAACTTCAAATTGATAAGTGTCTTTTTTCACCGGCGTATCCAGACTGGCATTCCAGTTACCCTTCTCGTCCGGCGTTTTAAGGTCGGTATAAATGGCATTACCTGATTGGTCTTTCAGCACCACTCTCACTTTATATTTAGAATCGGCTGTTCCGGAAATAAAGAATCCTCCCTCGCCGGTAAAAACATTTTTATTTACAAGGGTAATTACGGGCGGCTCTATTGAAATGATTTCATAATTGAGGCTGCTTTGTGTGGAATTTCCCGCATTGTCATAAACACTGATTTTCAAGGTATGTTTGCCGGGAGCCTGAAGCGGAAGAGTATAAGAACTGTCGGGAATAGTGACGGAATTATTATTATCAATTCCGATATCGTAACGCGCTATGCCGGACAATGAATCAGCTGATTTATAATTTACGACCGGCGCAGGATTATCTGTCGGCTGCCCATCCGGAAAAACAATCGAAAACTTTGTCGGCGGAGTCGTGTCTAGCGCTATCTTGTAATGTTCCACCGGTCCCCAGCCTATATTATTCTTGTAGCGCGCATGGATGAAATAAATGCCGTCCTCTAGCGCTCCAAATTGTTTCGATTCAAACAATCCTTCGGACGCTGTTGGTATTGTGTTTGGAAATTTATCCAATATCATTGCCACACCGGAAACATCCTGCGGCAATTTCCAACTGGCAAAAAAATTAGCCGAAACATCGTTCCATTTAGTGGGGTCAGGATAAAGCGGAACTGATATTGCAGGTTGTACCGGAGAACCTGTGGCAAAAGCCGGCGCACGATTTATCTGAGCCGGCGTTGTTTTGCCGACGGAGGACGCTAAAGTGATCGTAAGATTATTGCTCTCCGATAAAACATTGGAACCGCTTCCATCGGCTACGGTAATGGCTGCATCACTCAAAACAAAATTTCCGGTTCCGGCGCCTTTCACTTTAAAAGTAATCTTCAGCGCCTGAAGCGATTTGCCGTTAAAGCCAGAAGTCGAGGCGGCTATAAAACTAACTTGACCGGCAGAAACAGCCGGGTCGGTCAGCCAAAAATCAAAAATTGAATCTGTTTTGTCGACGCTAACCGCATTGAGAAGCGTATTGTCGAATTTGATTGTTGCTTGCGCGCCGTTGATACTATCGCTTTCGGAATCAATTTTCACATTAACATCAAAAGTGTCGCCAATCTTATATGTGTCTTGGTTGGATACCAGATTAAGGGTCGCAGCATTGACCTGCCTCACAAAAAACAGCGAAAGAAAAACTGCTGAAAGGATGTAAAAAAGTTTTTTCATATATACGACATTATATTATACCATATTTTAATATACTATAACATTTCTAATGCTTAAGCGCTTGTGTAAAGATACTCACATCTTGCAAATCGACTTTTCCATCGCCATTGAAATCAAGTTTGATTCTAACGGCCGGATCGGTTGATGCCCAGTCTGTATTGAAGATGTTGATATCGCGCACATCCACTATTCCATCATCATTTAGGTCCACTATTGGACGGAAAATATTTGAAAGCGTAAACGAACGGGTAAGGGAGAAATCAGTCGATTTGCCATTTGTCACAGATTTCACGCGGACTGTATGTTTTCCCAATGCCAGATTGGCTGTGGAAATAAGAAGTTTGTATGTGCCATCACTTGCCGTCGCAACCGTCTCTTTTGCGCTCGTCGTTCCGTCAAATTGCGCTTGCACAACACTGCCAGGATTTGCGTAACCATAGACATTCAGGAAATCGGTCTTTCTTATGGCAGAACGCAGTAGGTTTATTGTCGGAGCAAAAACGATATTATTTAAAGTCGCAACATCCGGAATATTTGGGAAAAATTTAACTTGACCGGAAACATGATTTTCATCAGTCAGGGTGACTGCATAAGAAGAAGATTTAGTGTCCGGATTGTTTAATCCCAGCGTAAATGAACCATCCAATTTAGAAACCACGTCTTGACCCAGGCTTACCGCTCCCGCCAAACTTCCGCCAGATGGAATACCGAGAACATTAATGAGCGACCCAAGAGAAGCTTTGCCAGAGAATTTTATCGCAAAATTCGGCGGGATTGCAATTTCGCCACCACTACCGCCAAGGACCAAAACGGAATTGAAGTTTATGGTTTGTGTTGAACTAACATCGAGACCCGTGCTAGAAGTGTCTAAAATAGAAAAGGTCGAAGTCTCAGCCACATTGTCAGAAATGTCAATCGTGCCAATACCGTGAACAAGATGCACTACTCCTTCGCCCGTAACTGAACCGGTAGCTGCCAGGGTCACATTGCCCGTAAAGGTCGTATCGGTATTGCCATTATTATCTTCCGCATTGATTGTTACGGTTGCCGTGGCGCCAATCAAAACATCAGGCGCGGCATTAATTACAAATTTCGTTGCCACTATCGGAGCATTGTTTACAATCACGCTGTCGGCCGCATCGGCTATGCCGGCCGCGCCATCGGGCGAAGATGAATTATCCGAAGCGGTAATGATAAATGTTCCCGCTGTGTCATCAAAATACCAAAAGTTTATCGAGCTCGCGCCGTCCGGAATTGTCACGAAATTTATCGCGCTTCCGCCCGTCACCGCGCCGAAGAAAGCCTTGTTCACACTCGTGGATGAGCTATAGAGGTAAACATTCTCTGGTCCGTTTGTAACCAAATTTCCAAATAAGTCTTCGCGAGTTACCGTGTAATTCAAACGCGTGCCAGCGGTCATATTGCCGGGATCATTTAAGGTAAAATCATGAGTCACTGCAGGACTAATGAGTATCGGGTCGTTGACGTCTGCGATACCAGTGTTGCCATCAGGGGCAGTATTGTTGTCGGAAACCGTAACAGTCCAAGAACCGGCAGTTCCCTCTTCATACCAGAAGGAAGAGCTCGACTGGCCATCAACTATATTTGTTGAAACAATAATATTTCCACCACTTCCCGCATCGTAAAACTTACCCAGAATTCCCAAAGAATTAGTGTAAAGATAAACAGTATTAATACCGGAGGTCACTAAATTTCCGAATTGGTCCTTTCGAGTCACCATATAACTGGAACGAAAGCCCGCTGTATTATTTCCTGGGTCATTGATTGTATATTGTGTGACCGGACCGGGAGAAAAAATCACGTCTTGGGTTGAAGAAACATCTAAAGCAGTTCCACCTGTATCAGATAGAGACAAATTAACCGTCTCGGCAGAATTGTCATTTATATTCACAGTTCCAATTCCACCCAAGATAGTGATAATACCGCCGCCCAATGTAGAGCCGGAAGTATTAAGAGTAACCGTGTTGTCGAAAGAGGTATCCAAGGCACCTGTATCATCAACCGCTTTAACAGTGACTGCAGTTGGAGATCCAGCTATGCTATCGGTAGGGTTAAGAATTATAATTTTGGTTGGAATTACTGGAATCGCATTGACCGTAACATTATCGGTCCCGTCAGTAATGCCTGTGACTCCATCGGGAGCAACCGCATTATCCGAGGCCGTTATTATCCAAGTTCCGGTTGTATCATCAAAGTACCAAAAGTTTGCCGATGAAACCCCGTTCAAAATATTAATTGAAGTAATAACATTCCCGGCTATTCCCGCATTGTAAAATTCTTTGGTCGGACTACTTCCATTGCTATACAAATAAACCGTATCACTGCCAGTAGTTACTAAATTATTAAAAGCATCTTCGCGCGTCGCCGTGTAAGCTAGACGATCCCCTGCGGTCATATCTCCTGGATCATTCAAGATAAAAAGACTCGTTGGTCCGGAAGAAATTGCGATAGAGTCGCTGGCGTCTTCCACACCGGTAGAGCCGTCCGGTGCGGCGCTGTTGTCGGAAACAGTAATGGAATACGAACCAACTCTTCCTTCCCCATACCAAAAATTAGCCGAGGAAGCGCCGTCCGGAATAGTAATTGATGTAATGACACTGCCTAAAGTAGCGGCGTCATAGAAAAATCCCAAGCCGGAGATTGAATTTGTGTAAAGATAAACAATACTTCCGCCATTTGTAATTATATTTCCAAATTGATCTTTACGCGTAACGGTGTAAGAAGACCTTGTCCCGGCGGTGGTGTCTCCAGGATTATTAATCGTAAACTGAAAAAGAGGACCGGCGGCGAAAATCACATCCTGACTTGAAGAGACATCGAGACCTGTCGCTTGCGTGTCGGAGAGTGTGAGATTAATCGTTTCGGCTGTCTGGTCACTTATGTCTAAGGTGCCCACGCCATTTACGATATTTACAAGTCCCGCCCCTGTGGTATTACCAGATGCGACAAGCGTGACATTATTGTTGTAAGTCGTGATTACATTATTTCCGGCATCTTCCGCCTGCACAGTCACTGTGACCGTATTGCCTACCACATTATCCGTCGGATTTAATATCACAAACTTCGTAGCTACCGGCATAACCGTGACCGAATCCGTAGCATCCGCGATACCAGCAGCGCCGTCGGGGGCAATTGCATTATCGGAAGCAGTGATAATGTAAGTTCCAACAGCATCATCATAATACCAAAAGTTCGCGGTGCTGTTTCCATCGGTAATATCAACCGAAGTAATAATATTCCCACCGGACGAAGCATCGTAGAATTTTTTATTGGCACTCAAAGAAGATGAAAACAGATAAGCCGTGGTGACCCCGAAGGTGGCGGGATCGCCGAATTGATTTTTCCTGGTTACCGTATAAGGAAGTCTGGTATTGGCAAACATATCACCCGGATTATCCAAACTAAATTGTGTGGCCGGAAAATTAGGTTCTCCTAATTGAAAATCACCAAAAGATGTAAGTCCAGTGGCAGAAGTTGAGGTGGACAATGCAGAACCGAGTGTAGGATAGGACCATACACCAGAACTGAATAAAGCTGGCACAAAATTTGCGGTATTGGCACTTACATCAACATCAGTCGGGACAAAATTGAAAGTGGCATCATATGTGCTAAAACTGACTCCACTATTGCTAACGCTCCAGAAACGATTGGCGGTTTTATTTGTAAAAAGAGCCGAGGTGGCAATATTCGGATGGTCGGTCGGCGTCGTATTCACCAGTACATCGCCGGAAGCCGTAACTCCATGAAAATTCAGAAGGACCGGAGTGTAATCCGTTCCGGAACCGATTTCAAAGATGGGAGTCGGCGACCCGGATGAAACATTTTTTTGTAGACTTCCAATCACATAACCTGTTGCTCGAGACAAACTAGCACCTGCCGGTAAAATAATTTTATTTGAAGCGGTTGAAAGTTTAGCTCCCCCTACTATAAGAGATGTACTCACTGTTGTATCGGAAATTACAGTATCACTAATATTATAAATGAAAATCACTCCACCTGAACCATATAAACTACTTGAACCTGTTTTACTTAAATTAGCACCGGTTGGTAATGCAATAATTGTCCCTATATCCGTATCACCCAAAGCGACAGTTGAACCAGCAGTAAAACCAAGTCCTGAGAAAGTTGCGTTACCAATAGCAACACGAATATCGCCAGGAGTAACTGTATAGGTATTATCAGTATCTATATAAGCTCCATCTATACCATAAATAAATGTCACGTTACCTGAGCCAGTCTTTTTTAAATTAGCATGACCGGTTGGTAATGCAATAATTGTCCCTATATCCGTATCACCCAAAGCGACAGTTGAACCAGCAGTAAAACCAAGTCCTGAGAAAGTTGCGTTACCAATAGCAACACGAATATCGCCAGGAGTAACTGTACCGGAGTTGTCGGCATCTATATAGGCACCATTTTTAAATTTACCAGTACTTACATCGAGAGTAGTATTGCCACTAACATCAAGAGTTCTATATGTAGTAGCTTTAACATTCTGAGCAACTGATCCATTATAATTAACAACATTTCCACTAGCTGTTGCCGTGAGGGTATTAATAGATGTCGTACCCCCAATATTCAAAACTGCATTTGTACCCTGAATAAATTCGCCTGTACCAGAAAGTGACAATCCAGAACTAACAGAAGATGTATTATTGTTGGTTAATTGAATTCCATTAACAATAATATTTTCTATTAAAATATGTGACGATCCAGTAATACTTTGATTATTTGTAAGAAAATAAAAGAAACCATCGCCAGGAACGAAACTTGTGCCGTCAAATCTTAATCCATTTAAGAAATTAAAATCGCAAACTTCACCTGCAACTCCCAACCAACTGCTCGCAGAGTGCATTGTCAATAAACCACCAAATGTAACCACTCCGCCATTATTCTGATCTTTCAATACGCCAAAAATATCCGTCGTGCCAGTTATTACTACTGTGCTAGATAAAAAATCAGTTATTGTGGCAGTTGATGAGAAGTTGCCTAAAATATTGGTTGTTCCATTCATCGTCCCTGTCTGTCCTGCTTTATCCAAAAACAAATTATAATAAGTGGTTGCTTTAACAGTTTGTCCGGCAGTAGCAGAAGTATAGTGAACATCATTTGGATTTACCGAAGCATCAAGCGTCGTAATTCCAACCGTTCCACCGAGGTTAAGCACCGTATTGATATTCTGAGTGAATGTCCCCACTCCAGATAGCGCAGTATTGACCGTCACCGTGCCGGCATTTGTTTCATTTATCCCTATGCTGACACTCAATGTATTTACGATAAAAGTCGGAGGCAGAGAATACTGTGTGGCGAAGGTAACCGCTCCAGGAATAGAGAGTGAAGAGGCGCTTCCATTTATGGAACCGCCTCCCAGTTTTTGGAAAGTAATTACACCGGTCGTAGTTGTGGCGGTAATAGCTCCGGTGCCGTTGGCCGTCAGATTTCCATTGACCGCCATATTTTCGGCAACACTGAAATTTATTGATGAACCATTATTGATGGTTATATCGCCAAAATTATGCGTTCCAGTCGTACTGGTAATATTCAGTATTTGTGAAGCAGCAATATTAGTCGCGCCATTAACCGTTACTGAAGTCGTAAACGCTCCTAAAGATAATGCTCCTGTTGTTATGGTTAATGTTCCGCTCACTGTCGTGATTCCCGTGCCGCTCCATGCCGCGCCGTTTGAATCATCAAGTTCAACATTACCGAAAGTACTCGTTGCGCCACTAATAGTATGTGAACCTGCACCACCATTGAGATATAGTTTCCCGGCGCCGCTAATCGTTCCATTATTTGTTACATTTCCTTTTGCCGTGACAATAAATCCGCCATCAGCCAAAGTATTATTAACGCCGTTCGCAATATTGCCGTTAACCGTTATTGCTCCATCAGCTGTTTTAGCGACCGCGCCGGTTGCAGTCGTCGTCAAGTTGCCGTAAACCGGAACACTGGAAATCGTTTGAGTTACATTTGAATTATAGTTGACGATGCTAGTGGTATTTAAAGAAATATTTCCTCTAATAAATGAAATCGGAAAATTGGTCGCAGTTGCCGCCGTTCCCAATGTGAGCATCGAACCGGCAGGCAGAGTAAATGTTCCTGTTCCATTGCCGGTAATTTGAAAACCGCCGTCGACTAAATTTCCGGCTGTCACGGTCAAATTGCCGTTGACCATAATGGCACCGCCAAGCGTTCCCGCTATGCCGGCTGTCTTATCCAGAAAAAGATGATGATAGGTGCCCGCATGAATTATCTGCGCCAACAGACTGGTGTAGTGCACTTCATTAGATAAAGCTGATGCGTCAAGAACAGTGATAGTACTCGTTCCTCCAATATTTAAAATCGAACTTGAGCTTTGGGTAAAAGTACCTGTTCCGGATAAGGCAGTAGTGGCAGTGACGGTCTTTGACGCATTGTTGGTGAAAGTTCCGGGACTTGTGACGGTTAATAAGGTGGGAATTGTCAAAGTTGAAATATCGTTTGCGATAGTGCCTGTAGCGGTAAGATTTGGAATAGACAAAGATGCGATAGTTCCGCCGATGGTTTTTGTCACTCCGCTAAAAGTATACAATCCGGTTCCTGCCGTAAATACAGCTCCGGCATTTACCGTTAAATTACCCGATATCCCAATAATTTCATTTATTGAATTACTCCATGTGCCGTTTACAATCACATCGCCGAAGGTATGTGTTCCAGTCGTGGCAGTTATAGCCAAAGTGCCAGAAATTGAAGTCGCACCAGTAACTGCGAGAGTGTTGATTGATGTCCATGTTCCACCGGTTATGGTGAAAGTGCCTCCGATGGTCGTGGAAGAGGATTGAGTCACACCCAGAGTATCATTCAATTCCACATTGTTATAACCGGCCCCGGAAACAGTATGCGCCGTTCCGCCTCCGGTAAATAAAATTTTTCCCGTACCTGTATGCGTGCCTGTCATAGTACTGTTGCCTTTCACTGTCACAGTAAATCCGCCATCGGCAAATGTGCCTGCAGTAACATTCAAATTCCCATTTACTGTAAGCACCCCATCAGCAGTCTTGGTTGTTGCTCCAGTTGTAGTTAGGTTGCCATAATTTGGGATACTCGAAATAGTTTGGGCAGCGGTGGAATTATAGTTGACTGTGCTTGATACATTAAGTGATATGTTTCCATTTATAAACGCTGTTGGAAAGCTAGTTGCAGATGCGCCTGAACCGAGAGTTAAAGTCGAACCGGCCGGCAGAGTAAATGTTCCTGTTCCATTGCCGGTAATTTGAAAACCACCATCAGACAAATTACCTGCGGTCACATTCAGATTTCCATTTACGGCAATACCGGGAGTACCCACGGTTGCCGTCTGGCCGGATTTATCAATAAAAAGATTATAGTAAGTTGCATTTTTAATTGTCTGCGCTCCAGTCGTGCTAATATAATGCACCTCATTTGTATTCACCGAAGCATTAAGAGTCGTCACGGTAGTCGTGCCTTTAAGATTTAAAATACTGCCTGACCCTTGAGTGAAAGTGCCTGTTCCAGCAAGCGCAGTGGAGACCGTAAAACCAGCTGTACTATTATTGGTCACGATGCCGGGACTGGTGACAGTCACGCTGGGAAAAGATAAAGAAGATGCAGAAGTAATAGTTTTCGCGCCTGTATTTATAGTCACGACTCCGGTCGGAACATAAGAGCCATTTCCATCAATAGTTGTCCCAGAACCGGTCAATGTTAACTTTCCGGTAGTTCCCGTTAAGGCTCCATTATTCGTAAAATTTCCGCTATCGGTAATAGTAAACGTTACTTCGTTAAGAATTCCGCCATTATTGACGGTAATTCCGGCAATGGTTGTCGTGGCAACCAATGTCACGGTGTCACCATTCAAAATGGTAATAGAGTCTGTTATTTGAGGGGTGGTTGCCCCGCAATTAGTCCAAGTTGCGGGAACATTAAAATTGCCACCGCCAGTTCCATTTGATTGACAAACATTCGCGGCCTGCGCTTTAAAAGAAGGTATAGCAAAAAATAAAAACGAAAAAACAAACAAAGATAATATTCCTGACCTGCCAATAACTATTATTTTATTTTTATAATGCGTCAACTATTATTATTATATCATACCGCAACTTTGCATTACAACACAAAATTATTCATCTATTATTTCAAAATCATCCCCTGCTCCTTTTGGAACAACTCTTCTGTTACGACTGCGGATAAAATATGCTGCACTCGCGCTAACTCCAAGAAAAATCAGCAATCCAATTTCATATATAAAATTATTTTTGGTATTTGTATTGTTTGTGTTTGGATTGCTTTTTACCGCTTCCGCCACTAGATTACTGACTGGAATTTCAGTGGTATTGACATCCGGTTCTACTATAGATATTTTAACTGGAGCAATATTTTTTACTAAAATTTTAGCCGGCAAAACAGGAGGCAAATAATTAAATACCGTTTTACCTTCCGCATTTACCAATTTTAAAGTATCTTTATCTAAAACGGAAAAACCGGTAATTTTGGGAGATAAAATAATTTTCTTTTTCGATTCCAAAATCGTATTCTGGGGCAAAGTAAAACTTTTTCCGCCGCTTACGAGGCTCCACCTTGAAAGGTCGGCACTGTAATCGGTATTATTGTATATCTCCACGAAAAAATCATTTTCATCTCCAACATTAGATATGGAAATATCCGCCGGCACAACCCTGACAGTTACACTATCGGAAGCATCCGGATTTTGAGAATAATAGTTCTGATAATATTCCAAGAGAACATTATATTCTCCGGCATAGTAAAAAGTATGCGTGAATTTTGCTGCATCACTGACTCTAATTTCTTTTGAATCACCATCGCCGAAATTCCAAAAATATTTGCCGGAAAAAAGCTGCTCATTGGAATATCCTGTGGCATTCGCGCTAAAGTCAGTGGGCATTCCAACAAAAGCAATCATATGGGCTGTTATCTCTGTTTTTATTTTTGGAACCTCGGTGATTTTTGTTTTTGTTTCGGCTGTGTTCTGAGAAGAAGAACCGGCAACAAAAACGCCGGGGTTATCGGAATCATTACCAGAATCTTGCGTAGCAGTATTGGTATCATTAGAAGAAGTATAATTCTGCGCGCCCGGTGTAAGTATGGCTCCGATAGTCCATAAACCATTTTGATTTCTTTGAATGCTCTGACCTTCAGCGGGGTTAGATGTTTTTGAATCCCCACAATCGTTTATATCTCCCCAACAAACTTTATCAACCACTCCTCCATTTGAATTTTTGATTTGAATAATATTTGACTCGGTTAATGAAAAAGAATCCAAAACTATGTCGGCGTTGGCTCTCCCTTTTGAGATTAATAAGTATTTACCTGAACCTATAGTTTTATTTTGAAAATTTGTTTTCGTGACCAAAGAACTAAAAGTGTCCGAATTCTCCGTTCTCCTTTGGATGTACCAGCCTGTCAGGTCTACCGCTGAATTTCCCGAATTATAAAGTTCAATAAACCTGTCTTCTATGGGATTTATCTGAACCTCATTTATAACCACATCTGCCTTTGCAATATTGCACCCAAAAAATAAAAAAATTCCTGCCAAAACAAGGATTACTTTTTTATGCATAAGATTGTTTTAAAAATTAAATAATATGGTATGATTATATCATGAGAAAGATAGATTTCCTGGCAATAGGAGATATTGTCATAGACGCGTTTATAAAAATAAAAGACGCTCACGTGCATTGCAAGCTGGATACAGAAGCCTGCGAGCTATGTTTGAGTTTCGGAGATAAAATACCTTATGAGTCGTTAAATGTAATTCCAGCCGTCGGCAACAGTCCAAACGCCGCCGTGGCCGCCGCGCGCTTGGGGTTAAACGTAGCTTTGGTCACAAATATAGGAAATGATAAAAACGGCAAAGACTGCCTATCTTCTTTGAAGAAAGACGGAGTCATAACCAAATATGTTGCCGAGGAGAAAAATAAAATCACAAACTATCATTTTGTTCTCTGGTACGATGTTGACCGCACAATTTTAATCAAACATACTGATTTTACTTATAAATTTCCAAAATTAAAAAATATTTCCTGGGTTTATTTGAGTTCTCTTGCCGAAAGTTCGTTGCCGTACCATCAGGAAATACTGGAATTTTTGAAAAACAATCCTGAAACAAAACTCGCTTTCCAACCGGGAACTTTCCAAATAAAATTCGGTACGGAAAATCTGAAGGAAATTTACAAAAGAACAGAAATATTTTTTTGCAACCTTGATGAAGCTCAAAGAATTTTAAAAATAGAAAATGAAGACCCTTTGGTTTTATCAAAAGGGATAGCCGGCCTAGGGCCGAAAATAGTTGTGATAAGCGACGGGCCAAATGGAGCTTATCTTTATCTAAATGGAGAATTGTGGCATAGCCCGATTTATCCGGATATCGCGCCCCCGTTTGAACGTACAGGTGCCGGAGACGCTTTTTCTTCCACATTTACGGCTGCCCTAGCCTTGGGTAAATCCCCTCTCGAAGCATTTTCCTGGGGACCGATAAATTCAATGTCCGTAGTTCAAAAAATAGGCGCCCAGGCAGGATTGCTTAGCCGGGAAAAATTGGAAGGATATTTAAAAAATGCTCCGGCAGATTATAAAGTTAAAAAAATCAATTAGATTTTTCTTTTTAATACTTTTTCTACCGCTTCTTTTATATCTTTCACCCCCATTTTATAATGTTCTATCAATTCGTCCGGCGTACCGGATTGACCAAAAAGATTTTGAACACCGATAAATTCCATTAGCACAGGATAATTTTGCGCCAAAACTTCCGAGATAGCCCCACCCATTCCCCCTCTTACCTGATGTTCTTCCACCGTGACTATGGCTTTTGTTTCTTTAGCAAGGGCTACAATGGCTTCCACATCTATCGGTGCGATTGCGGATAAATTCATCACTTTGGTTTTTACTCCTTTTGTCTCCAACTCTTTGGCTGCAACTATAGCCCGATAAGTAAGGCTGCCTGTGACAATAATACCCACTTGGGCCAAGCCGACATCCGGCATCCAATAAATTTGGGCTTTACCCATTTCATACGGAGTTTCTTCGGTAGTTATGATGGGCGTTTTTTCTCGGGCTAGACGCAGATATGCCGGTTTGCCGCTTTTCACCAATGCCAATGTGGCTTTTTTTGCTTCTATCGCGTCGCAGGGAGAAATCACATCCATATTTGGCATTACCCGCATTAAAGCAATATCTTCCAGCGCCTGATGCGTGCCTCCGTCTGGTCCAACTGAAATACCAGCGTGCGAGCCGACTATCTTCACAGGTTTATCGTTGTAAGCTATCGTCGTCCTTATTTGTTCCCAATTGCGCCCTGGAGAGAACATAGCGTAAGAAGAACAAAAAGGCATCTTGCCCATTGCGGCCATACCGGAAGAAACAGTTACTAAATTTTGTTCAGCCACTCCCACTTCAATAAATCTTTCAGGAAATTTATCGGCAAATAAATTCATCTGCGTTGATTCAGTCAAATCCGCGCAAAGAGCCACGACATTCTTATCCGCTTCTCCGGCTAAAAGCAACCCAAGGCCAAAACCTTTCCGGATTGGTAATTGTTCCACATCTTCGTTAAAAATTTTAGGATTTAATTTTAAATTTGGGTTTAACATAATATTTATACCGGTCTATGGTCTCTTAGTTCTTTGAGGGCCATCTCACCTTCTTCTTTGGAGGGCGCTTTACCGTGCCATTTATAATCTCTTTCAAATTCTTTCACACCCTTGCCAGGAATAGTATGAGCAATAATCACAATCGGTTTTTCGAAAATTCCCTGCGCTTCTTCCACGGCTTCATTTAAAGATTTAAAATCGTGCCCTCCCACTTCTATCACATGCCAGCCAAAAGCCCGCCATTTATCCGGCAGTGGTTCAAGCGGCATTATGTTTTCGGTATAACCGTCTATCTGAATATTATTTCTATCCACCACGGCAATCAAATTTCTTAATTTATGTTTTCCGGCAAGCATAACTCCCTCCCAAGTATTCCCTTCATCGTGTTCTCCATCGGACATAAAACAATAAATGTATCTGTTTCTATCTTTTCCGTCTATTTTATCGGCAAGCGCCATACCCACTGCTTGGGAAAGCCCTTCACCTAAGGGTCCTGAAGAATTCTCAACAAATGGCAAATATTCGCGATGCGGATGTCCCTGTAAACGAGTGCCGAATTTGCGCAAGGTTTTTAATTCGGGAACTGGGAAATATCCGCTATGCGCCATAGCGGCGTAAAGCACTGGACAAATGTGACCATTAGAAAGTACCAACCTATCCCGTTCTTCCCAAAACGGGTCCTTGGGATTGTGTTTCAAAATGTGGAAATAAAAAAGGGTAAAAATATCCGCCATACCGAGCGGTCCGGCCGTGTGTCCGCTTTTCGCTTCCACTAGCATTTCAATAATACTCTGGCGAATATCATTCGCTTTTATTTCCAGTTCTTTTATTTTTGAATCATTTAACATATTATAAATTCCTGAACTCCTCTATGGTTCCAATTATATCATCCGTATTAAAAATCGCCGAACCGATGATTAGGCGTGTTGCGCCTGCGTTTATAAGGATTGGGGCAGTTTCAAAATTTACTCCGCCATCAACGGATATGGGGATGTCCGGAAACTTTCCTTTGAGTATCTTTATATTCTCTAAAACTTTTTTATCAAATTCTTGTCCCTGAAAACCGACTTTATCTATACCCATACATTGCACAAAATCAACTTTATCTACTAGAGGGAA
>Ga0265338_10002013_pt1 | contig 31520 bp, 34 predicted proteins | sample 42126metaG_FD_193579 | JGI IMG/M metagenome (GOLD analysis project Ga0265338, IMG submission 193579) | Rhizosphere microbial communities from Carex aquatilis grown in University of Washington, Seatle, WA, United States - 4-21-26 metaG | ecosystem: Host-associated > Plants > Roots > Rhizosphere...
CCGGAACCAGGCCAGACGGATACGAGCTCCGTAGACCTGGAGTTGTTTCTTGGTCATGTTCTTGGTACTCACTTTCATCTCCTCCTACCTTAGGTGAAAGTGTCCAACATGTGTGGTGCCTGGAAGCCCCATTCTCAAGCCCGAACTAACATTTGTCAATTACGCTTATGCTTACAGCCTCACTGGGTAGATCGAGGTTACAGTGTTAAAATATGAACATTATGTCCCAACTAACCCTATATTCCTGGAATGTTAATGGTATTCGGGCAGTTATCCGTAAAGACTCGCTGACCGACTTCATTAAAAAATACCAGCCGGAAGTGTTGTGTGTCCAAGAAACCAAGACCGGCCGCGGCCACGAAGACATTGAGCTGCCGGGTTACGAGCAGTTCTGGAACTCGGCGATTAAGCCCGGCTATTCCGGCACAGCCATTTTTACCAAGCTTAAGCCCGTTAATATTATCAATGGTTTTCCGGATGGTTTTGCTAAAAAATACGATTTTGTTGATAGCGCGGCCCGGGACTCGATCGATGAAGGCCGGGTGATGACGGCTGAGTTCGACAAGTTCTTCCTGGTAACGGTCTACACCCCGAATGCTAAGGACGATCTAACCCGCATTCCGCTACGACACAAGGCTTGGGACCCGGCTTTCTTGGCTTACTGCCAGGAATTAGAGAGATCGAAGCCGGTGGTCTTTTGTGGCGACCTCAACGTAGCTCACACACCCGACGATCTGGCCCGGCCCAAGGAAAACGAAGGCAAAAAAGGTTTTACGGCTGAGGAACGCGAAGGTTTTGGCAACTTTGTGAAAGCTGGATTCGTCGATAGCTTCCGAATGTTCGCGCCCGGAAACGGCCACTACACTTATTGGTCGGCTTGGGGCGGCGCTCGCGAGCGCAACGTCGGTTGGCGGATTGATTACTTTATGATTTCTGAAAAACTCAAAGATCGGGTTAAAGCTGCTGCCATCCACGATGAGGTGATGGGCTCAGACCACTGCCCGATTAGTGTGACTTTGGATATATAACCCAAAATCCTAATAACTGCAGCCTAACTAGGGCGATAATGTTTCTTGCCGCCAACCTCCCGATACGCCACCCTACCGTCCTGAGCCAGACTCCTCAATATTCTTCGCACTGATGCAATTGAAGTCGGTTTACCTTCAGCCTCGATCTTTTCGAAAATTTGATCTGCAGTAGTCTCCCCAGACGATAAAATCGCCATAACTCTAGCCTGAAACTCCTCCTGAGACTCTCTGGCTTTGTAGGGTGATGTTTCCCGTGCCCTCTCAAGTAGTTTGTTAACTGTACTAGCATCGCCCAGAATCTCCTTAGCCCTCTGCCGACCCCAATCCAGGTACCGCTGGTCGCCCTCCATAATCCCCCGAATAGGTATCAGCAGGTCGTTGGCTAACTCTCTTTTGTCCGGATTAATCCGCAAAAATGATCTTTGTTCGTGACTAAAAATTGACCGAGACTCTACTGCACCACTTCTCTGCCAATATTCGACGGCTGAATGAACACGTTCTCTAATATCTCTTTTTTCTGCTGGTGGTAGCGCCTTTTCGACAGCGCGAATGAGGTCCTCAATATTAACTGATGCATCCGGCGTTTCACTTAGCAGCCGCGTCAATTGTTGATGAACAATGCTTGGCAGCGGGCCTTGATCGGGCCTAAAAGGTAAATGCTTAAATTTGTCGGGATGGCTAACTAATACTTCCTTGTCCGACTCACCAGGCACAAACTTTTGGGCATCCACTAAGCCAACTCTTTCCAATTCACGGACTGGTTCAACCAGATTAGCCGCGGGATAACCTATCTTCCGCGATAACTGTGCGATAGATAGGGTTTCATCACTACTTAAGTCTATGAGGACATCAAGAATCTCTAGCCTCGTTTGAGGCGATCTACGTTCCTCTTTACTTTTGCTACTAGTCGCCCCAAATAATTCATATAGGGAGGTTTCGGGGTGCTCGAGAGACAAATCAAGCATCATGCCAACAACGGCCAAACCCATGCGGTCACCGTATTTGGTAACTTCATAACGATCACTGAAGCCACGGTTCGTCTCGATAGTGTTTTTTGCGACGGCGCCAACCGGCACAAAGGTATCTCTAGTATATTGGCCGGGAACGCCGTGCCCAATATCTGCCCAAGCCGGATCTTGCTCTCCCTGCATACCCACAAAGAGTTGATAAATCTCCCAGCTGCTCAGCTGACCGCGACCATCTTTTAGTGCCATGGCCGCAAAAGTTAAAGCCTTGGCTTCGTTGTTGGCAACGGTAGCGACTAACCGAGCGGCATCCTCCAGCAGCACCCTCTCCATAGCAGACTCTGAAGCGTCGAGCTTATCTTGAGCCGGTAGATTCACTAAAGCCGCGTATTCACTTGCGCCCAAATTTTTGGTCTGTTCGCCAGGCAATTGGGGCGTAGATTCGTGAGAGTGGGAGTCATTCATCTTGATTTCATGATACCAGATCTGCGTGATGAAGCGCCCGGCGATATTACTTCCGTTTTTTGGCCACGTTGTGAGCCACAGCCTCGGCAACCACGGCTTTGAAAGCGATTTCATTGAGCTGGTCGGTTTCGTAAATGTTCAGGCCACGACGACCACCGCCAGAGTAGGCGGGGAATAAGCCGGCGGGATCGTCCAACATGCCACCTTTCATAAAGGTTAATTTTAGATGATCTTTGTAACTCTCGCCGGTGCAAATGATGCCGCTATGACTCCACACGGGCACCCCGGGCTTATTCGCCGACGCCCACTTCCACTCCTCCACTACCTCCGGATCGGCCTCGTGGATCAGCTTGCGTAACTTAGCCAAAGCCTGCCCCCGCCAATCGCCCAGCTCTTTGATGCGGTTATCGATTTTGGCCGTTGCTGAATCTTCGCTCATATCTACTGCTTTTTTTTATCGTTATGATCTAAGCCGCTGGACGTTTAACCTCAGCCCGCCGCCGCATCTCGGTATCGACAGCGTCTTGGAATGCTTTGGCATCTGGAGCCTCAACTAGCACGGGGACAATGGTGTCACGGTTTTTCCAAGCACGTTGAGCTTCTTTGGCGACATCTAAGGTCGAGCCATAGGGTTCAGGTTGCCCAGCCGTCTGGGCCTCGTGATTTGCCCTTTGAGCCAGAAAATTCATCGTAGATTGAGCCGATGACTCAGTGGCTGGGTCCATGACCTCGACGTGCGCACCAGTTGCAGCGGCTACCTGCTTCATTACATCAACTCGTTCCCGATCCGCCAAGCCCGCTTCCACGTAGGGCTCAACCGACTCTTTCTCGGAAGCACCTTCTAGCTTTCCATATCCTTCTGGTCCGGCACCCATAGTCGACTGGCCTGATTGATCTTCACCATGCTCGGCGTTAGTATCGCTCATCGTTAAGTCCCTTGATTAATAACTGCATTATAACAAAAAGACCCTCTCGGATCTTTCGAAACTTGACACATTGGGGCGAGTGATGGGGCTCGAACCCACGACCTACTGGACCACAACCAGTCGCTCTAACCAACTGAGCTACACCCGCCGCGTCAGAACCGTACCGGCAGCATGCATAATGTGACAAGTCACATTTCTCCAGCTTCTGTACGGTTCTTCCTTACAAAACTTCAAACAGGCTAAAGCCTTGGTTTGAAGTTTTGGGTTGTTCGCCAGACACTTGGCCCGGCACGTTCTAGTTTAATCAATCGTGGTGAGGATGGACAGTCGGATTGATTAACAAATCACAATTATAACAGATTGGGTGAGGATTGGCCAGGGTTATGGCAGGTCGTAGGCTAGGCGGATGCGATGAAGCTCATAGACATCGCCGGGGAGCTGGTATTGGCCGGCTACCGTGGTGACGGCGGTGCGGAAACCGTCTTGGCGCAACAAGCCCAGGGTAATAGTGTTGTAGCTGCCGTATGGGTAGGCAAAGTCGACCACGGGATGCCCCAATTCTGCCTGCAGCGTGGTTCGTGCCGTGACGATCTCCGACTGCTGCTGATCACTATCCAGTGTCGTTAAATCGGGGTGGTCTACGGTGTGATCACCGATCGTCACCAGGCCGCTGGCATCAAGTGCCTTAACTTGGTCCCAGCTCAGATAGTCTGGGTTGCAGCTCGGATTGTCCGGTTCGCAGCCACTATTAGCCCGCACGATGATAATGTAGTATATCGCCTTCATTTGATACTGCTGCAGTAACTGGAAGGCGCCCCACTGATCGCTATAGCCATCATCAAAGCTAATCACCACCGGTTTCGCCGGTAATTTGGCCCCAGATGTTAGAGCCGCTGCCACCTGGTCCATGGTAATAGTGGTGTAGCCGTGATCGCGAATGTAGATCAACTGTTGCTCGAAGTCAGCCGGTGTTTGGTGGTACAGCAAGATTGGAATAAAGACACCATTGGGCGGGTGGGTAATGGTAATGCTAGCCGACACCGATAGCGCCGACAACGCTTGCTTTAATTTACCTTGCCAAGTGCCGAGATCTGAGTTCAATTTGGCCAGATCAGTTTTGGCATCACCCCAATGGTCGGCGCTCAGATCAGTTGTTATAACCGAGAGCTCACCCTGAACTACCGTCTGATTTACCACTTTAACGTCTTTGGCGTTCTCTTGCTGTAATAAACTCTGAGCGCTCGACGATAATTGCCGGAATTGCTGCCGTAACGCCACGGCCGCTTTTGGAAGCGTACCTGGGCCCATATAGGCAGAGGGTGGTGGCTTGATTAATACCGTTTGCCAGATTAAGCCGACCAATGAGGCCAGCGCTATCACTCCCCAAGGCAGGCTATGGCGCAGATCGTGGCGCGTAGTGAGCGGCTGGACTTTTGTCTTAGCCGAACGCTTGGTTTGCGTTGGCTTCTTGGAGATTGTTGATTTTGGCTTAATCTTGGACGGAGTAGTCTTCTTTGGCTGAGCGGCTGAGAATAGAGATTTGCTCGGCGTCTTCGCTTTCTTCTTAGGCGCTAAAGATTTGACCCTTGCGGTAGCTTTAGGTGCCTTCGATGTCGTACCAGCAGGCCGTTTCGTCCTGGTCGTGGCTTTGGGTTTAGGTTTAGCGGGTTTGGGCATACAAGCATTTTAGCAGGTTAGAAATCAGTCGATAAATGATTATGTGGCCGTTTGCGAACAAGTTATGTTGACAGCAAAAATCGCCCTAAAGTGGGCGATCAAGCTGGCTCAATCGTTATCTAACGGTTTCTTTGAGACGCTTGCCGGCCCGAAACCTGGGCATCGGCATGGCCGGAATCTGAATTTCGCTGCCAGTCTGCGGGTTAACGCCGCGACGGGCGGCCCGTTTACCAAGATCAAAGGTACCAAAACCCGTAATCGAAACCTTCTCGCCGCTCTTAATGGTACGGCCGATAATGCCGGTTAGCTTAACCAAGACATCTTCAACTTGGCGCTTGGTCATGCCAGCTTCGGCGCTCAAACTCTCAACCAATTGCTGCTTTGTCATAAGCTCTCTTTCTCCCCTTAGGACCCTTAGTCTAGCCCTCTCGGATAGCAATTTCAAGCCTTGAAAATCTAAAAAATCGTGTTAGATAAGCGAAAATTAGCGTTTAATGACTAGATCACTAGCGTTATCCGTCTGTATCGCCGCAATAATCTTTTGGGCTACGTGGGCACCAGTCATAAACTGGTCGTAGTTGGGTTCATCGCTGTCGCCAAACAGCTGGGTTTTGATGCCATCGGGATAAACTGCCAGAACTTTGACACCTGCCAGCTCCAGCTTTAGTGCCTGAGTAAAGGCGTGTCCGGCATGTTTTGTGGCCGAATATATGCTGCGACCGGGCACGATTTCCAACGCCGTCGACGATAAAATGTTAACAATCCAACCACCCGGACGTTCACTAAAGTAGTTGGCCACTAAAATCGAACCGTCGATCATCGCAAGTGTATTAACTTCAAAAGCCCGCCTAATACCCTCACCGGACTGCTTGATTGCTGGCCCATCCGCCGCCATAATTCCGGCGTTGTTAATCCAAACGTCTAACTGGCTGTGAATCTTGAGGGTATCCTCCAGTGCCTTGCTCAGTTCATTCGCATCCGCTACATCGGCCGCAATCGTCATAATGTCCGGCAGCTCATTTTGCAGGGAAGCCAATCCAATCTTATCAACGTCAACCGCCACGACTTGCGCCTGGTGACTTGAAGACTCCTGCACCAGCGCCTTACCCAAACCATTGGCCGCACCAGTAATAACGACGATTTTGCCAGCCAGTTTCATGTATGATCAACTTCTTGATGTTGCTCTTTATACCAATTAGGCTCGGTAATCGTTAAAAATTTGAGATCGCGCGCATCCAAATAACTGGCTTGCCCAGGCTCAATAATCACAATATCTCCGGCCTCGATAGTGTCGGTCTTACCGTCTACGGTGACATAACCAACGCCAGCAAGAATGAAGTACCACTCTTTGCAAACACTATTAATGCCAGTTCCGACTCCTGGTACCCGGCCCTCTAGTTCCTGATAGGACAAGCCAATCAAAGAGTTACTCAGATCGTAATCGTATATCTTCACACCCTTGGCATTGACTTCCAATTCGCGGCTAGATTTTTTGATAACCATAAACTACTTAGCGTATTCCGAAGCCCGGGTTTCGCGAATGACGTTCACCTTGATAGTGCCGGGGTATTTGAGGGTAGCTTCGATTTTGGTAGCAATGTCTCGGGCCATTTTAATGGCCTGAAGGTCGTCGATTTCTTCTGGCATGACTAGCACGCGGATTTCGCGGCCGGCCGAGATGGCGTAACTCTTGTTAATACCCGGGAAGGTGTTGGCCAGGTTTTCGAGCTCGGTCATGCGATGGGCGTAGTTCTCCAGGGTATCACCGCGAGCACCAGGGCGGCCGGCCGAGATAGCATCGACTACGCGCACAATCATGGCCTCGGGCGTAGTGGCCTCAATGTCATCGTGATGGGCCTCGGCGGCGTGCGCGATGGCCTCGTCCATACCAGCCTTACGAATATAATCGCCGGAAATGTGGTGGTGCTTGCCCTCCACCTCATGACTCACGGCCTTACCGATGTCATGCAAAATGGCGGCGGTTTTGGTGATCCGCACATCGGCCCCGACTTCGGCCGCTATCATGCCGGCCATCTCAGACATTTCGACAGAGTGCTTGAGCACGTTTTGACTAAACGAAGTCCGGAATCGTAATTGGCCTAAAACTTGCACTAGTTCTGGTGGCACACCAACTACGCCGGCCTCCTTTAAGGCCTGTTCACCTGATTCCTTAACCATCTTGTCGACTTCGGCCTGAGCTTTTTCCACCACTTCCTCAATGCGCGCTGGATGGATACGGCCGTCCTGCAGCAGCTTTTCGAGGGCCACGCGCGCCACTTGACGACGCATCGGATCAAAGCTGGAGAGGATAATGGCGCCGGGGGTTTCATCGATAATTACGTCAACGCCGGTAGCTCGTTCAAAAGCCTGAATGTTGCGGCCCTCTTTGCCAATAATTCGACCCTTTAACTCCTCACTCGGCAAATCGACGGTGGTAACGGTACGTTCCGAAGTTTGATCGCTGGCGATTCGTTCCATAGCCGAAGTTACAATCATGCGGGCGGTTTCGTCGGCGTTTTCTTTAGCTTCATTCTTTAATTTATCAATGAGGCCAACCAAGTCGCCCTTAACGTCGCGCTCGGTCATTTGCATCAACTTGTCTTTGGCGTCTTCGCGGCTCAGCTTGGCTATTTTTTCGAGGTTTTCTTGTTGCCGGGCCCGAATTGCACGGATTTCGTCTTTTAATTCCTCTAGGTCGGTTTCGCGCTGACGCATGGCCTCGGCCCGGCGGTCAAGTTCTTCAAGCTTTTTATCAAGGTTAGTTTCGCGGGTACTCAAACGGTTCTCGGTATCGAGCAGCTGTTTGCGGCGTTCGTTTTCCTCGCGTTTGGCGGCTTCGGCAATTTTAATCGCTTCGGTCTTGGCCTCAAGCGTGGTCTCTTTGGCCTTAGCTTGGGCCTCGTCGAGTAACTTTTTGGCCTTGGACTCAGCACCGGCGGTTTTGTTTTTACTGGTAACAGTATTGGTTGCATAGCCGGCCGCTCCACCAGCTGCCAGCGCTGCCACCGCAATGATTGGTAGCATCTATTAACCTACTTTCTAGAAGGGATTTCGTGGGACCGATCAGCTGGGAATGATGGAATATCAGGAGTAAAGAGAGTAAAAGAGTTTAAAAACTTACAAAAACAGTATGCTAATCGGACTGTGTGCGGATTGATTAGGTAAAGGACTGCCCCATAACTGTACGGCCAAATGGCGAGTGGGTCAAGCTTTGATAACGGCTATGTTTGACACTTCCTTCAGTCGATATTAAGATACGGCTGATCGATTCGTCCCACGACCAAGGGATGTGTGTAATTGAGCCTTCCTAGTGAGAAACGTTGTAGCGAGTGCAAGAATACGATCAAGCCTCATAAGACATGCGGCGGCAGTACCGCATATGTCCATCCGGGCACCTCTGGACAAGAGTGTTGCAAGATGGGTTACAGCACCAGCCAGCACAAAGACGGCTGCAAGAACAAAAGCAAGAAATATACCGAACTCTGAGGCCGACCTCGGAATTTGTCATTGCGAGATCTGCCTTTGTGACGAACCGGCTTCCGGCGAAGATCACCTCTGCAACTCATGCCGGCTCGGAGATTGCCTCAACTACGGCCACGGAGCCCTCTTTGGCCCGCCAAAGTTGGCGAACATGACAGCTGAAGACCGAGCGCGCTGGCTCGCCGAGCACCCGCAGTCTCGCTATCCGTCATCTTGAACAAGACCCGCTCTCAGCCCCGCGTTTACGAACGCTGGGCCCTTTTTACTTTTTGGGCTTGGTAATGTTAGCCTCAGCGCCGTACTCAGGCATGACGTATTGGCCAGGTTTGAAAGATTTTAGCTTTACAAAGCCATTATTGACCCAGTCATCACCACTAATGCCAATAATCGGAATACCTTGGGCATAGGCAATGGTGTTAGCAACGGTTAAACCGATACGAAGGCTGGTGAATGAGCCGGGGCCCTGATAAACAATAATGCCGGTGAGATCTTTGATGGCGCTATTATGCTTCTTTAATATTGCTTCGATGTGCACGAGTAAATCATCGGACAGTTTACGACCGGATTGCCATAATTCATGATCGATTTTTTGATTGGAATCACCTAGTACACCGAGTTCGGTCTCCATGCTGGCAGTTTTTAGCGCTAAGATCATGACTTTAACTCGTCGATAATCTTTTTATAACGATCACTGCCACTAATTGTAATTTCGCGGTCGTTTTCACTAGTTGCCACGAGTTCAATCTTTAATCGGTCCTCGGGCAATTTGGCGCCAACATGCCCAGCCCATTCGATCACAACAATGTTGTTAGGATCGCCAGCTGCTTCGGCCAGTTCCGCCGCCGTGACATCATTAGGCGCTAATCGATAGAAGTCGAAGTGATGAAGCTCTTTGCCGTTAGGCAGCACATAAACACGACTAATTGTGAAAGTCGGACTAACAAGATCGCCCGTGTAGCCTAAGCCGCTAGCTAAGCCCTTTGTGAGCGTGGTCTTACCGCCACCCAGATCGCTGGATAGTTCAATGACCTCGCCGCCAACCAGCTGGCCGGCGAGTTTCTCGCCAAGTGCCATACTTGCGGCGGACGAGGATGAGATAGTTTTGTAGGTCGTAGCGGAATTCATAGATTGCGTATCCCATAGTAAGCGCGCCCAGCCCAATGATCAACCATTTAGCTCCCAAACCGGCGGTTTGCTGCTCGGCAGCATCCACTAAAGTGCTGGCAGTTTTGGGCGCCTTGACCGTTTTGGGAGCGGCTTTGGCCTTAGTCGTTTTAGTGGCAGTTTTCTTGGCAGTTGTAGTCTTTTTGGCGGTGCTGGACTTGCTACTGGACGTAGCTGCGGTGGCCGGTGCTACAAACACGTTTAATGCACCAGGTGTGAGGTCCTCGGTCCACTGCCAACCGTCGTCAAATCGTGAAAATGACAATCCAGGTAGGGAGCCGTCATAGGTCGCTGAGACATCAACGACATTGCCGCTAGGATCAAGTATTTCGGCCGCGCCGCCGCTGTTAGTTAAGGCCAGCTTGGTTTGGGCGGAGTAGAAAACCGAGTAGCCGCCAGGTCCAATAGTTGTTTCTGGCAAAGTATAACTATCATGAAAATTGGATCCAGTCTTGAGTTTGTAGCCCTTTAAATCAACGGCCGTTGAACTGGGATTATACAACTCAATAAACTCATTTTTAGCATCAGTTTGCGGTGAAACTGGATCAATGAATAGTTCGTTAATCTCGATACTAGAGCCGCCGCTGTCGGAGCCATCAGTCCCGCCAACCGTCGAACCGCTCGTACTGCTGCCGCCACTCGATACTGGCGTCGGTAGTGCTAATACCTCGCCGGGAATTTCAATCGGGCTGGCGGTTGATTGCGGCTCGGCCGTAGTGCGCACCATAAAGTCAGTGCTATTGTTATCGGTATCGAGGCCGTTACCAGCATTTGGATTTGTTAGCCCAGGCAAACGCTCCAGACTGCCACCAACCGGCGGAGCCGCGGTTGGAGCCTGCTCAAATTCAACACCTGTCCCCCCACCCCAGCAGATCAACCACATTATCACTACTATCGACGAGCTGGACCGAACCGCCACCCGCTGCCATACCGGCTGAGAAATTGGCATCAGCGTTAGATAAATAGGTGGCCGGCGCAATTAAGTAGAAGCCATCGGCCGGGATACTGCCATGCAGACCGCCACTAGTGTGATTGGCCCAACTGCCTGTAGCCGTTGCGGCATGATACTCAACGTTCCAGCCATCGAGTGCTACGGGCTGATCTGTTGGGTTATACAATTCGATAAATTCCTGGCTGGCATTGATGGTTGTGCCCGTTTGGAGCTCGCTAATCACAACATGATCGGCAGCGGATGCGGCGTGAACCGGCCACGGCAACCACCCAACGGATAATAGAATAATGACGAATAATACTCTGGTGCGTTTCATAGATCCCCCTTTTGGATCGCACCCTGCCTCTGTCAAAACAGCATAACCGAACAAACACCAGACAGTCAACCCCTTGCCAACTTACTCCTGTTGGTTTACACTCTAGCCACTTTCCTACCGTGAGCCGAAAGCTCCCTGACAACTTGGAGGGGGTGAGATGACTAGCCGCCTAACGAGCAAACAAATTACCCTATTAGAGCGCCAATCTAGGCGTGGTGAGCCCCTAGCAATACCGATCGAGGCCCTATTCGAAGAGTTCTACGAGACTCGCGACCGGTTTCTGCGCGATCTGCTAGCAGTAAATCAGGTCGGGCTGGTGGTCTCACTAACAAGACGCTACCGACATCGCGGTGTCGACGATGACGACCTCGAACAGGTGGCCAATATCGGTTTGCTCAAAGCCATCGATCGTTTTGAGCCGCAGCGTGGCAATACCTTCGCCACCTTTGCTACTCCGACGATTCTTGGGGAGTTGCGACGTTACTTCCGAGATTCAACCTGGTCGGTCCGGGTGCCGAGGCATCTTCAGGAAAAAGCGCAGTTGCTGGCACCAGCAACGGAAAGGCTGCTGGCCAAACTGCACCGCAGTCCCAGCCTGGCAGAACTGGCCGCCGCAGTCGGCCTCAGCATCGAAGAGTTGACTGAAGTATTGGAGGTTGACGCTAACTACAAGGCAACATCGCTTGATCAACCATCGTACGGTGATGACACCCAATACGATATCCACGGCACCCCGGAACGTGGCTTTGAGCACGTGGAGGACATCGAACAGCTCAAGCAACTAACTGCCGGATTGAGCGAGCGGCAGCGTGACATTGTTCGGATGCGATTCGTCGATGGCCTTACCCAATCCAGGATTGCGGAGCATCTTGGCGTTAGCCAAATGCAGGTCTGTCGCCTGCTGGCTCAAATCGTCGCCCAGCTGCGACAGCAGATCTCCCAGGATTGAGACTTGCACAAACCGCCGCACGGGGATTACACTCAGGCCACCCTTGAAGTTCAAGAAGTGCACCCTGACAAATCGAGAGGAGGGAAGGTGTTCAGTCGCCACGACCTCAGATCAATGCTGTTTTTCTGTACCGCGCCGGAAACAGTTCGGGAAGAAGCCGGTACTGCCACGGCAAAGTTGTCGCACAAGCGGAATCTCTCGAGCCGAGAAGCTTCAGCTTCCATCCAAGCCATTATCCATAGTGGCTTTGGGTCGATGCGTAAAGGTGGAGGCTGGGTCGACGTTAATGGCGCCGGCCGAGCTCTGCTAACCCGACTTGGCATGTTGCAGCCGGAGGCCACCACGAGACCGGTACCGCCAGCTCCACCGGACGCCGACATCGACGCGGCCGTTGTGAGACTGGTGACTCACTCACCGGACCGCGGCCTAATCGACCGGGACGACATCGATGCGACCATTGCGCAAAGACTCGGGCTCACCCGAACTCAGGTGGCGATGTCACGTGCCCGGCTCACCACCCGTGGCGCTCTCAGTCGCATCAAAGATGGCGCAGAGCTGATCGGGCTCAAGCAACCGGGTACTGCTGGGCCATCATTCGACCACGAGGAGAAGCCCAAGCCGGCAGAGGTTGCCCCGGTTGTTTTCCCCGAAGCTCCCGCTAAACCGAGCGCCGTCGAAGTCCTTCCGGCACCCGTCAAATCGGTTGAGCAATGGGCCGAGGAGCTGTATGTTCAGTTGCTGGAGGATGATTCGCCGCCGCGTACCAACCGCCAACGCATTGACATCTGGGCGGCCGCGCAGCTCGGCTGCGAACCAACGGTGGCCCATCAAGCCATCGATTGGCTGGTTTTCCGTAACCGTGCCGTGTTAGTGCGTGGTGCCAACTGTCTGCTGCTCAAGTCGCCGCAACGGCACCGATCGCGTGACCGAGATAATGCCGGCGAGCCTACAGACGAAGTGTTCACAGAGCCGGAAGGCGACCTGGAGGGGCTAGGCAACATCGAGACCGAACCCACTAGTCTCGAACCGGACACCGCCGAAGCACCGGAGCCAGCCGGCACAGCCTGGGACACGGAGCCGGCAGCAATGCCCATCTCCACACCTGAACCGGCCCCAGTAGTGAGTGACAATGCCATACCATCACCGGACGATACCCCAGAGGCCGAAATGCCTGCGGGTCAAGACGAGGAGAGTTCTATGGTTACCACAACCGCGCTAACGCCCCAGCAGTTCGCGGCGTTGGCCTTCATTTGGAGTTCGTACAACCAAGTGGCCGAGCAGGACCAAGTAGCCCTGGCCGTTGAACTCGATCTCAAAACGCTCAAGCGAGAAGTGCTGAGAGCTCTCGAAAGCGAGCACCGGCTGTTGGAACGCGACGGCACCAGGATGAAGGTGACGAGATCTGGCGATAGGTACGTCAATGGGCGTACCGACGAGGCGAAACCCATACTCGAAGCTATGGAGGCGCGTGGACTGTTCGCGAGCACCAATGGCAACGGCAACGGACGCTCAGTCCCGCCGCCACCACGTGCGCCGGCCGTCAAGTCTGAACCGGCAAAGAAACCTCATCTCAAAGCGACTGCTCAGGTGAAGATCTTGGTCTTCCTGGAGGCCCAAGAGCAACTCGTTCGCTCCAACGAGATCAAGAATGCTACTGGGATCTCGCGAAGTTCAACAGCAGCCTTCCTCGTTCGTCTGTCGAACGACAACCTGGTCACGAGCCAGAAAGTCGACGGCCGCAATGCCTACCTCTATGGCGCTACTGAAGCAGCCAAGCCCTACCTGGCTCACAGAGCCGAAGAGGTAGCCCTCGCCAAGGCGGAGCTGGGGCTGGTAGAGGCGGCCGGGGCGGCAACAGCTACTGCCACCAGCAATAGTGGCTCAGGAGCAAGCCAACCGGAGGCCTCAAGGCCGATGGCAGGCCCGGGCGACGACAAGCTGCTCACGCTGCTGACGGTTCTGGATGCTCATAAAGTGCCAGTACGCCGGCGCGATATCCTCCCCGAATGCGGATTTACCACCGCAGTACTTGGCTACTACCTCCGGCAGGCGGTGGAACAAGGCTTCGCATCGAGCGAATTGGTGCCGGGCCAGCAGAAAGATCAGCAGTATGAGATCACGGCCGAGGGTCGAGCCAAGGCGGGCCTGGAGCAACCGGGCGAAGCTTCTGTCAGTCCTATCCCTGCCCCCGTGGCCGAAGAGCCCGAGAATGCGAATGAGCAGATGGGTCGCAAGACCCGGAGAACAGACGCAGCGCCGGTACCAACGCCAGCCAGCCTCACCACCGAAGCCGCCAGGCAGGTTGTTCGGCAAATGCTCGAGAGTGCTCTCGACGACTACGACGCCGCCACCGCCAGCAATACAACACAGCGGCAGACCGAAGTCGCAGCGGAACTCGCGCAGGTCAAAGCCGAGCTGCTCGTCATGACAGCTCAACGCGACGCCCTGCAAGCCAAACTGGCCGCGATTCAGGCCCAGTTCGCGTAAGCCCGGTTGGGCAACCACCCAACCACGTGCCCCCGTCCTAGCGACGGGGGCACTACTCGTTTATAACCCTGCCTCTTGCTAACCGAGTCCACTTGATCTACACTCTAGCCACTCGTCCGCAAGCGCCAAAAGGGGTGATCAGATTGAGCGCTCGTCTACGCCAGCGTTACGACTCCAAGCCTTATCGAGCGCTAGTTATCTTTCTGAGCCAGCACCTTTTGGGTTGCACATTAGGAGAGGCGGCCCGCGGAATTGGCAAGCAGTCGTCTAATACCCTCACTCTCCTTGCCAAGTTGGTTGAAGATGACCTGGTGAGAGAATTCATGAACAACGGCGAGAAGCTCTACAGCCTCAAACCATTGGAGCCGGGCTGGATCGAACTGATCGCGGCCGAACAGCCGCTTCCACCCGATACCAGAGTTACGGCGTCGGATAGAAAGCAGACTGAAGAACGGGCCAGAATGCAGAGCACCCTGAAGCTACTGACCTTCCTGGCCGGCCAAGCGGAAGGACAAACCCGATCGACTACTCAGAGAGGTTCTGGGCTATCAGCCGGCCGCTTCCATGTAGCACTAACGGATGCCCTGGAACAAGGTTTTGTAGAGGCCGGACCGCAAGTACTGCCTCTCAAAGGCGCGCGGTACAGCATTACCGCAGCGGGCCTAATCGAACGTGACCGTCTGGCGGCCGAGCTCGCACTTCTCGCGGCCGAATAACCAACTGCTCCAAGCCCATGGGCTCCGCATCACGGCGGGGCCCTTCAACCTTATTATCCTTATGCTATAATTTGCAGTATATGCAGATCGCCGATAAAGAGCTAAAGAAACTCTTGCTGGCCTCGGATAAGGTCAAACCGGTGGCGCTCAAAGAGGCTGAGAAATTCGTCGAAGAGTCGGGTGATAGTTTGCTTACCACCGTGATTAAACGCAAACTCATCGGCGAGCGCGACCTGATTAAGTTGTATGCCCAGAGTATCGACGTACCATTTATTGACCTGTCTAACGTCAAAGTACCGCACACTATCCTTATTCAAATCCCAGAACGCATTGCCCGCAAATACCAAGTCGTGCTGTTTGACCAAAAAGATGGCACATCTAGCCTAGCTATGGCTGACCCGGAAGATTTCCAAGCCATCGACTTTATCGAAAAACAGCTCGGCCAAACGGTAAAAGTTTATGCCGCTGCCAGTACCGACATCTTGGCTCTCATAGACCAATACAAAGGTAATATCGACAGCGAGATCACCAAGGCCATCCGCGACTCCAGCGAAGAAGAAGCCGAAAAGCAGGAGGTTAGCGCCAAAGACCTAGCCGAGGACGCGCCGATCGCCAAAACCGTTAACATTATTCTGGAATATGCCGTTAAAGCCCGGGCCTCGGACATCCACATTGAGCCGCGCGAAAACCAAGTGCAAGTCCGCTATCGAATCGATGGCGTACTGCAGGAATCAATGACCTTGCCCCGACCAATTCTAAATGCCGTGGTGTCGCGCATCAAAATCCTGGCAGATCTTAAGATCGATGAACATCGCATCCCCCAAGACGGCCGTTTTAAATTCACGATTGGCTCTAAGACGGTGGCTTTGCGGGTTTCGACGTTACCGGTAATGGACGGTGAAAAGGTTGTCATGCGGCTGCTTGATGAATCAACCCGCGCCCAGACGCTGGAAGAACTTGGTTTTGAGGGCCGCTCGCTCGAAGTGGTTAAGCGCAACCTCAAACGCCCGCATGGCATGACGCTGGTTACCGGCCCAACCGGCTCCGGTAAATCAACCACCTTGTACAGCGTGCTGTCGATGCTGAATACCCCCGGTGTGAACATTTCGACGGTTGAGGATCCGGTGGAATACCGCATCCAAGGTGTTAATCAAACCCAAGTTAACCCCAAAGCCGGCATGACCTTCGCCAATGGCCTAAGAGCACTACTGCGCCAAGACCCCGACGTAATGATGGTTGGAGAGATCCGCGATAAAGAAACGGCCGACCTATCGGTGCAAGCCGCCTTAACCGGCCACATCGTGCTCTCGACCCTGCACACCAACAATGCCGCCACTACCCTCCCCCGCTTCCTCGATATGAGCATTGAGCCATTCCTCATTGCCTCAACCGTTAACACCGTCATTGGCCAACGTTTGGTCCGCCGGTTGTGCAATGTTTGCCGAATCCAGTACGTCCCAAGTGAAGCCGAAGCCGCCAGCATCCGCGAGACCTTCCAGGTTGATGCCGCCCAGATTCTCGCCAAGGCTCATCCAGTCGCCGCCAGACAGGTTAAGGCTGTGCCTGATAAAGCCCCCAAGCCCGAAGATCACGGTATGAAGGTCGTTAAGCCACTACACAAAGTCACTGCCGACGATTCAATTCTCGATAAGATTGCGACCGACCCCAACATCATTAACCGCCCGGTTGGCTCTAAAGCCGCCGAAGCACCTACTCCTGCGGCCGCACCGGCACCGACCGGCCCCAGCGTTGACCCCAAAAGCCTCTCCAAAGACCAATTTATTCTCTACCACCCCGGTCCTGGCTGCGACCAGTGCGGCCCCACCGGTTATAGCGGGCGGTTGGGTATTTACGAGGTCATGGAGATTGACAGTATTATCCAAAAGTTAATTGTGTCTCGGGCTACTAGCGACGACATCCAAGCCGCCTCAATTAAAGCCGGCATGGTGACGATGCAGCAAGATGGTTTCACTAAGGCGGTGCGTGGCCTGACCACAGTTGAGGAAATCCTTAGGGTAACCAAAGAATAAATCATGGCCCAATTTGATTACACCGCCAGAACCAAGGCTGATACGCTCCAAAAAGGCACCTTAACGGCCTCCAGCCGGGCGGCGGCTCTGTCTAGCTTAACCGAGCAGGGGCTGACTCCAGTTCTCGTTAAACCTTCCAGGACCAGCACGGGCCTCAACATGGACTTGTTCAAAAAAGGCGGCAAGGTCAAGTTAAAAGACAAGGTCATCTTCTCGCGTCAACTAGCTACCATGGTTAATGCCGGTGTGCCAATTGTGCAGGCCCTAACAATTTTGCGCGAGCAGGCATCGGATTCCAAACGGATGCAAGCCGCCTTGCAAGACGCTACCAAGCGGGTGGAGGCCGGTGGTACCTTGGCCGACGCCTTGGGGCAACACCCCGACATCTTCAGTAACGTCTACGTCAACATGGTAAAGGCCGGCGAGGCCGGTGGTATCTTGGACCAGGTATTGGAACGCCTGGCCACGCAACAGGAAAAAGACGCCGAAATCGTCGGTAAGGTTAAGGGCGCCATGACCTATCCCGCCGTCATCGGCGTAGTTACCGTCGTAGCATTCTTCTTTATTATGACGGTGATCGTGCCGAAGCTGTCGGCTATCTTCGACTCCCTTGGCGGTAAATTGCCGATATATACGCGCATTTTGCTAGGGGTAAGCAACTTCATGACGCACTCGTGGTACATTTTGGTAGCGGTGACTATCGCGCTAGTGGTTGGTTATACTCGCTTCCACCACACCGCTCGCGGCAAACGCATAGTCGACCACATTTTGGTAAAATCACCGATCATCGGTCCGATCATTATCAAGGTCAACGTGGCTCGGTTTGCGCGCACCTTTGGCTCATTATTGTCGTCCGGGATCTCGGTGATTGAGGCCTTAAACGCCACCAAATCAGCACTTAATAACATGGTATTCCAGGAGTCACTGACGAAAATTGCCGAAGCTGTGAAAAACGGCAAGTCGATTTCGGAGCCATTACGCGACTCTAAGTTGTTCCCCCTAATCGTAGCGCAAATGTCTCAAGTCGGCGAAGAAACTGGCAAGCTCGATGAGATCCTTTTAAAAATTGCGGAGTTCTACGAACGCGAGGTCGATAGTGTGATCGCCGGCATCTCCTCGATTATCGAGCCACTAATTATTATCGTTCTAGGCGCTATGATCGGCCTGATTGCTGTTTCGGTGTTCGGCCCGCTGGCTTCGCTTAACAACACTGTCCAAAGCTTCGCGCCGCTGCATTGGTTGGTATAAGTTGACACGGATAGCATAAGCACTTTATGATAATAAGGATTACAGCTAAAGCTGAATCGCTATCATAAAGGAGGTGAGCACTCACATGCGAAAACTATTAAAGAAACAACAAGGTTTTACCCTGCTAGAACTCTTGATTGTGATCGTAATCATTGGTATTTTGGCTTTGATCATCGTACCAGGTCTGGCTAGTGGTCCGAAGAGAGCTCGCGACGCCCAGCGTAAGAGCGACCTCCGAGCGGTTAAGAACGCCCTCGAGACTTACTACAATGACAACACCGCCTACCCGGCTGGCAACTATGCTGGTCTCGGTACGTACTTGGTGACGGCCTACATCCCCAGTATGCCGCAAGACCCCAAGAGCGGTAACCCAGCCTACACTTACACCCCGACACCTTCGGGCTGTGCCGCTGGTGCCTGTACGAGCTACACACTCGACGCTACTCTGGAGAACAACAAAGACTCCCAGATTAAGTCTGGCACCACCAACACTTACGAGGTCACCAGCGTCAACTAGCTTGATTCTGACTCGCCTAAACCAAAAAACCGACGACTTGCGTCGGTTTTTTGGTTATCGTCAAGACCCAGTACGAGCATTAATTCTTAAGCTTAACTTAAGCTTGTTTATTTATGCTCAAAATTGAAATTCAAGCTTAACTGTTATAAGTAAAGAAGGTGAGCATTTGCTATGCGCAGACTATTAAAGAAACAACAAGGTTTTACCCTGCTAGAACTCTTGATTGTGATCGTAATCATTGGAATTTTGGCGCTCATTATCGTACCGGGACTGGCTAGTGGTCCGAAGCGGGCTCGCGATGCTCAGCGTAAGAGCGACCTCCGTGCGGTTAAAAATGCCCTCGAGACATACTACAATGACAACACCGCCTACCCGCCAGGCGATTACTCTGGCCTTGGCACCTACTTAGTGACCGCCTACATACCGAGTATGCCGCAAGACCCCAAGAGCGGTAACCCGGGCTACACCTACACACCGACGCCGAGTGGTTGTGCTGCCGGTGCTTGTACCAGCTACACGCTCGATGCCACGCTCGAAAATAATAAGGACTCACAGATTAAGTCTGGCACCACCAACACCTATGAGGTCACTAGCGTCAACTAACGGCGGCGTTCAATCACTAGAACCCGGCTCCCAAGCCGGATTTTGGTTGACCAGAATAGCATAACCATTTTATGATAGTAATTGTTAGTCTGCTCTTATCTAACGCGCCCAAAGAGGTAAAGAGATTATGCCAAAACTAGTCAAACAGCAGTCAGGCTTTACCCTGCTTGAACTCTTGATCGTCATTGTGATCATTGGTATTTTGGCCTTCATTATCGTACCGGGTCTAACCAGTGGCCCCAAGCGCGCCCGCGACGCCCAACGTAAAAGCGATTTACGTGCAGTACGCAATGCCCTAGAATCTTATTACAACGACAACACCAGCTACCCACCTGGGGTCTATACCGGCCTGGGGAGCTATTTAGTAACCGCCTACATTCCGAGTATGCCTGGCGACCCTAAGCCTGGTAATCCTGGTTACGCCTACACCCCAGCGCCATCCGGTTGTGTTGCCGGTGCTTGTTCGAGTTATGCCCTGGATGCCACACTCGAGAATACCAGCGACTCCCAGATTAAGTCTGGGACTAGCAATACTTATGAAGTCTTGAGCATCAACTAAGACCGCTAGACTATCAATCCGTGGGCTCAAAAGTCCACCGCGACATCTCGGCTCATGCTATAATTTAAAGTGCTAATGCTGAGGTGGGGTTGCAATCCTCTCTGGTCTATCATAAAGGTTCCATAATAGGAGTCGATATCGGCAGCCATACCGCCAAGTTGGCCCAGGTCCATAAGAGCGGGAAGGGCATTGATGTCTTGGTATACGGTCATATCGACTTTGGCCCCGAAACTGTCGTGGAGGGCGTTATTGTCGATCCTGAGAACCTAGCCAAAGTCATCAAGCCCTTACTCGCCAACGTTCACGGTAGTGCCCACAAAGTCGCCACCGCCCTACCAGTTGCCAAAGTGTTTACGCGCATACTGCGGTTGCCGCCAATGGAAAAGAGCGACCTCGAAGAAGCCGTGCGGCTGGAAGCTGAGCAATCGATTCCGGTTACCCAAACCGATTTGTACATGGATCACGAGATTATCGGTACTGTGAAAACCGATAAGGGCGAGACTCATACCGACGTTTTGGTGGTAGCCGCACCGAGGGCAATCGTTGATTCGTATGTAAAGTTATTCGGCTTGTTAAATTTGGAGATCGCGGCCATCGAGATTAGTTTAATGTCGATCGCCCGCACACAGACGGTAGCCCAACAGAAGGGTGGTCCGGTGCTCATGATCGATTTTGGCGCCAGCTCAGCCGACCTAGCCATTGTTGACGGGGTGGTGCGTTTAACCGGCACGGTCGGTTTTGGTGGCGACAAGATCACCGCCACCCTCGCCAAGAATCTTGGGATTACGCCCGAGCAAGCCAACGAGATCAAGTTTAAGTTTGGTATTGGTCCGAGTGGGCTGCAGTCAAAAGTTATGACGGCGATCAATCCCCTGCTTAAGGGTCTCGCTAGCGAAATCACCAAAGCGCTGAAGTATTACAAGGACCGCTATCAGGGCCAAGAGGTTAAGGCGATTATTCTGTCGGGTGGTGGCGCTAGTATGCCTGGATTACTGCAGTACCTAACTGAGAACTTTACAGCCGCCACAGTCAGCCTAGCTAACCCTTGGTCCAATCTGAACACTACCCATGTTAAGGCTCTCGATTCGCTCGAGTCACCGCTTTATACTACTGTCTTGGGTCTCGCTCTGGTAGAGGTAATGTCGTGATCAACCTACTGCCGCCAGCCGTTAAGTCCGAGGGCACCTATGCCAAGCGTAACACCATGTTGATCCGCTATATTTGGTTGCTGGTGGTAGTGATTTTGGTCGTGGGTGCAGAATTTGGCGCTACCGAGGTCTATCTAGCCCACCAGCGCCAGAGCTATGCCAAAACCATCGCCACCAAACAACAGGCCGTCGCCGGCTACAAGAATCTCCAAGACCAAGCTGCTGCCGCCAACGGCCGACTGAAAGCTTTTAAGGTGCTGGTGAGCCAACAAGCCCGCTTCTCTGCGCTATTAGCCGACTTAGCCGCCCATACACCCAAAGATGTGTTTATAAATTCCATCAGCCTTACGGGCAACGCCGCTCAAGCCGTACAAATCTCTGGTACCGCTAATTCCTATGCCGCCGCCGCTAGCTTGCGCGACGCTCTGGCCAGCTCCCCACGTATTCAGGCTGCCGCCATTAACGATATTTCCAACCCGTCGGCCGGAGTTTATAACGTTAACGTTACCATCGCTTTTGCCCCAGGAGCGTTTAAATGAAATCCAAGCGATTCTTCTTCGTACTGGTCGGAATTTGCGTAGTACTGGCCGGCGGTCTTGGCGCAGGTTACTATTTCGAGATCGGCCACATTAAAACCGAGAGCATCAAATTGAGCCGCCAACAGGCCGATGCCACCCTGGCCGGCGAACAACTCGACCAGCTGGGCGACCTCAAGCAACAATTTGCCGAAATTCAACCTGTTCTCACCAAGCTTAATATCGCCCTGCCCAACCAAAAGAACCAGTCTACCGTTATCTTGCAGATCCAACAATTAGCTGCGAATGCCGGGATGACTTTGCCCAGCGCCAGCTTCCAGGCATCGAGCGGGCTGCCTAGTGCCACCAGCCAAACAGTTGTTTCAAATGGCGTTTTGGCACTACCAATCTCCTTCCAGCTAAGTGGCAGTTACGCCCAGCTCCAGACCTTTCTGCAGCAGCTAGAACAACTAAGCCGCTACAACGATGTTACGGCCCTAGCCATTACCAAGAGCCAGACCAGTTCGGCGTTAGCCTTTAGTATTAGCCTAAACATGTACATGAAGCTATGAAGTTGCAACTCAATTACATGAAGATTTTAAAAGCTGCAGCTGCCGTACTGTATCGGTTCCGTACACTCCTGATTATTATGATTATTATCGGGTTGGTCGGATATGCTGGCTACTTGGGCGATCGGATGATTAATCTGCAACCCGACCAGACCTACTTATCTACTCAACGCCAAAAACTCGGCCAAACCAAAATCAATTTTGATAAGCCGACCATCCAAACTATTAATAACCTGAAGCAGATTAACCCGACCGTTAACCTTAACGATATTGGTAAGAGCGATCCGTTCTCGCCATAACTCGTACATAGTTTATAAACTTAATGCTTCGAACCCTCTGGCTGCGCTAGACAACGGGAGATTTAGACGGAGCGGACTTCGGCCGAGACGGAACCCTCAAGAGCTTCGTGGGCCTGCATGATCCGGTTAGCTAGTGTTTGCGGGTTGGGTACTTGCTGAAAAACAAAGTTTTCTTCTTCGCCGGCTGTTTCAATCGTAATTGTGCCATAACCAAAGATATTGGCCATTAGCCCTTTTTGGGCTGCCGAGACATCTTGCAACTTAATTAAGCTAAACTGCGAGGTGGTGTGGTTAAATAGACCGCGACGTGTGTACTCAACAATGTGGTGATTCGTTAGTACCAGCCGGTTTTGACGAAAAATCCAGATTGATAAGATCGTAATGAAAGCCACAATCGCTACATAAACCAGCACCAGGCTACCGATAATGGCCGCCGGAATATACTGATTGATCGCGCTCATATGCCGGCCGTAATAGTAGGAGCCGGCCGGTAAGAATAAAATGAGGATAAGGCAGCCGAACAGGATCGGCGCGATGTTGACCCAGTGTTTACGCGTCTCGGTGATTATAATTTCATTAACGACGTTCAAGGGCGCTTGGTCAGCCACGTTTAACCTCCAGGTATGCTCTTATTATACGCCGGGCGCCGAGCGCACTCCACAGTTGCACCAGATTCATTGGTCCCTCGGTGGCAGCTTGGTCATTGTAAAAGTGCGGTTTGCCGGCATGGTCGTAATGCAACTCCGGCACCGAACCGAGTCTGAGCCAGGCAGTAATGCTGGCGCTAGCAGTTGCGGTGATTGCCCGTTCAAGCTGGCGACGCTCGGCTAAGGGCCACCGCTGCTGTATAGCCCGGTCAAGCTGGCGTTTTAATCCGGCCACCGCGAAGGCTGTTTGCTTAGTCCAAATCACCCGACCATGATATTGAGTGGTAGTGTAGCCATCACCGGCGCCTACAATGGTAGGGCCAGATTTAGTATAAAAGTACTTCGGATCGAGCAAGCGTTTAGCGAACGACAGCACCTCGGCTCGATCCGGCAAATTATAGAACAAATCGTAGGCTTCATCGAGATGGTTGACTTTTAACTGGTCATAACTAAGTTTGCCGGTTTTGTCGGTATTAATGTTATAGAGTGCTAATGCGAAAGCTGAATGACCATCATGATTCCGAAACCGGTACCACTCCCTAAGCCGGGACCATTTAACCACCAACGCCAAGGTTTGGGCCCTATCGACACCCAGCAGTTTGGCGTGTTTGTGAATGATGTCGAGCGCCCGCGGATAAAACACCACGTTCACGTCATAAGGGGCTAGCACCGGATGAACTTTCAGAAAGGCTGTCTCACTGTCGCGCCAGTTACCAGCACTATAATATTCGTCGTACTTGTGACGGCGCATCAGGCGAGGGATCTTCTTAAAAGTGATGATCTGATTATTGGTAGCCTGCAAAATAATGAAATGCGCGACTTTTTTGGCCCGCTCCAAATCATGCTCACTAAGTAGTTTGGCTGGCACCGACTCAAGAGCGAATAAATAGCGCGGCTCAATATCAACCATATTGCGAGTAATGTACATCTCAGTAATTTGATTTACCAATTCGCGCAAAGAGTGGCTAACGCGGTTGGATTGATCGACCAAATCATCAAGGCTCTGACTTAGTCCCCTGGCTTCTTGTTCCTTCTCGTACTCGAATTCGCCAACAATGTTTTCGTGCCAACCCAGCCCCTGCGGGTTAATGAACTGGTAGGCCTTGTGATACATGTAAGCTACCGCCTCGGGGGTAAGGTCGCCGGTGCCAAGGTCGGCCGACTCCATCCAGTCACGCGGGAACACGGTGCCATAATCAAAACCACTAGTTTTATTGTTCTTAATGAGATGAGTAGCCTCAAGCATGGTGCGATCGAGCAACTTATTGACGGCGGTTTGCTCAGACCCAAGCGCCTTAGTGTCAAGCGGCCGGCCACTGACAACGTTGGCTAAGTGCGATTGCGGCAAGGTGTCGGCATCAGTCATCAGCTTGAAGCCAATCGTCGGTTTGGCAGACTTTAAGACATACCCACGCTTACGCTCATGGCGATGGACAGTTGTACCCGGCTCGATTGTTAGCCGCGCCCCATACCAATGGTCCTGGTAAAGACGCTTGTAGGTAATCTCGTAGCCTTCGTTAGTCAATTCCAGGCCAATGTAGTTGGGTGCAAGGTCGGTGGGATACCGGCGGTAAATACTCAAGAAACTCGGCAGCGGCTTACCCGGAATCTCGGTTAAGTCGCGCACCCGTTTAATGTGGCCAATAGCCGGGTCGTGCAGAAATAGTTGGTCAGTCAATAATTTACCGACGATGACGAACTGGTTGTCCTGGTTGTAGGTACTATCAATCTCGATTTGATCGCGATACAAATCGACCGAGCCATAATGCAAGTGGTTATTAGGACCAACGATGCGCAGCTGGCCAAGCTTGTCGAAATCGACATAATAGGCGCCCTCTATCCACATGTTGGTCTGTAATTGCATCGGTTTTCCTTATAGTAATTGGGTTTGATCCGCTGGACGGTCAGCGCCGAGATGGGTGTAGGCCTTAGCGGTGGCGCGACGGCCTCGGTTAGTACGTTCGAGCAGCCCAATTTGTAATAAGTACGGCTCGTACACGTCTTCGATGGTCGAACGTTCCTCGGAACAAATTGCCGCTAGCGTCTCCACCCCCACCGGTCCGCCGGCGTAATTATCGATGATAGCCACAAGCAAGCGCCGGTCGGCGTTATCGAGGCCCAACTCGTCAATCTCGAGCATATCCAAGGCCTTGCGCGCCACCGGTGCCGTAATGCCGTCGAGCTTATGCACCTGCGAATAGTCGCGCACCCGTTTAAGCAGCCGGTTGGCGATACGTGGCGTTAGGCGCGAACGACTGGCGACTTCGCGAGCGGCATCATCATCGAGCTTAATGCCGAGGATCCGCGCCGAACGGGCCAAGATCTGCATGACTTCCTCTGGCGTATAGTAATCGAGCCGGTGAATCATGCCAAACCGGTCGCGTAACGGTGCCGACAACGCCCCCGCCCGGGTGGTCGCGCCAATAATCGTAAATGTCGGCAGATCCAGCCGGATCGATTTGGCACTAGGGCCTTTACCCAGCATCACATCAAGCCCAAAGTCTTCCATGGCCGGATATAACACTTCTTCGACCGTCCGCGGCAGGCGATGAATCTCGTCGATGAAGAGCACATCGCCGTCGCTCAAGTTAGTGAGCAGCGATGCCAAGTCGCCAGCCCGTTCGATGGCCGGCCCGGACGTGACGCGAATGTTGGCACCCATTTCGCGAGCGATCACGTTGGCCAGCGTCGTCTTACCTAGCCCCGGCGGCCCGTAGAGTAAGATGTGGTCGACCGATTCGCTACGGCCCTTGGCAGCCGTTAGCGCATAGTGGAGGTTTTCTTTAATGCTAGCCTGACCGATCATCTCATCGAACAAGCGTGGACGCAGCGTTTCCTCAATCTGCTCATCCTCAGGTTCAGCCGCCGCTTCATGGGCATTTAATCGTTCGATCATTTGCCCAGTCCCCTGAGGGCCAATTTGACCCGCTCGGCCGAATCCTTAACATCCGTTGGCAATTTAGCCACCGCTCCAGCCGCTTGAGCCGAAGTGTAGCCGAGACCAACCAAAGCCTGGTAGGTCTCATCCCCCATCGCATCGGTAGTCTGATCCAGCTTTCCCTTTAATTCCAGGATCACTCGCTGAGCCGTCTTAGCGCCAACCCCGGCCACACCACGCAACATATCGGGATCGCCTGTTGCTATCGCCTGCTTGAGATTGTCCAAACTGGTAGCCGATAGAATCGCCAGCGCCACCTTCGGACCAACCCCATTGATGCTAATAAGCCGCGTAAAGAATTGACGCGTTTCTGGCTCTCTAAAGCCAAAAAGAGTGTGCTGATCTTCGCGAATATGCTCATGAACCACAAACCTGACCTCATCGCCTTCGTGCAAATCAGCTAGGGCGCTCGGCACCGTCAAAATCTCATAGCCCACGCCGCCCACTTCGACAATGGCCGATTCAAAGTTCTTTTCGATAATCTTGCCACGAATCTGAGCAATCATACGCTCAATTGTACAGGGTTAGGTATGAGATTCAAAACCAGTTATGCCAGTTTACTTTTGTATAGTTTTTGGTTATAATAGGCCGGTTCTTGTCCCAACAACCGGTGGAGGTGGGCATGAAGCCTATCACGGTAAATAGACGTCTGCAAGGCCTGGCAATCGACCTCAACGGCGTCATGATCGACTGGCGGCCTGCCCCTGAACATTCAGCCGTAGCCCAGCGGTTGGGCGAGCCCGAAGCCAACTATCTCCAGGCGTGCCAGGAGTACGACGCGGCTCCAGCCCATCCCTTCGAGGTTGGCCTCAGCTGCGGCGAGCGCATGCGTGGCATCTTGGTGAAGCTCGGCAGAAACGATCTGCTCGACAAAGTCGATGACCTCGTCGACCTCGAGTTGGATGAGCTGATTGCCCGCAGCTACTTGCTCCCCGGGGTATTGGAGACATTGGAGAAATTGCGAGCCGACGGGCGCCGTCTGGTGATCTGCTCTAACGCCAGTCCCTACGGTGTGTCGGTAGCCCGCGAGCACGGGCTGATCGACGCCGTTGACGGCGTCACTTTCTCTTGCCACGTTCACGTTCGCAAACCCGAGCCGGGCATCTACGAACGATCGGTGGCACTGCTGGGACAGCACCCCGAGAACTGCGCCTTGGTCGACGACGGCAACGATGACGCTCTGGCTGGCGCCAAACGCTTCAACCGCGCCATGACCACCATCCGGGTAGATCATCCCGCGCAACCACCCGAGTCCAAAACTGGCCTCAATTGCGGCGATCACCGCATTCCCGGCCTCAACATGTTGCCGGAACTGCTGGAGTTCCTGTCGGAGTAAAATCCGGCAGGGACTCCGGTCCACTTATTACTACGGCCGGCCGAGCGAAGCAGCCGAAACTTCTGCGAAATAATTATGACTGCTTAGATCAGGGGTGGCTAGCGGATCCTCGAATAACCGCAGCGCTTCATCGGCCACAAGGCCGTTTACAGCTTGATCAATGGCGAGCAAGGTGTCGCCCACTAGGTAACGTTGAGTTAAATGGTCAATGCAAGCAGCTGATAAGTAGAATCGCAGCCGCTCAGGCAAGGTATCGTCACCCAATTCCTGGTGTCGGGCCAAGATCTGCTTCATTAAGTTCGTAATATGCCTGGAGTCGATGACATCGCGCCAAAAGAACACCGACCGAGCATCGCTGTTGGCAAAATGCAGTGTTGTACGCAACTTAGCAATATCCTCAGCCGCGTCGCCACGGTGCACGCTCTCCCAATCAATTAAATAAACGCCTTCACTAGCGGCAATCACATTCGGCCACCATAGATCGCCATGAACGCGGACCTTGTTGGTGCGGAATAAGTCCGGCGAGCTGGTTAGCATAATGTCCAAATCGGATAATAATTGACGATAACGTTTAGGGTCGCGACCCATCAGTTCAATGTGCTTGAGAAACGGCTGCTCAACTCGCTTGAGTTGCTGCTTAAGAGCCGTATACGACACCTTTTGACGATAGCGCAGGCGGTGCAAGGTAACAACTTGGTTAGTTAGATCGGTAATCGAGGCTTCGTTTAATAAGCTGGAGTTAATGGCGTGGCCCTCGGGCACTTCAATGATGGCTAAATTAGTTTTGCGGTTATCTTCTAGCCGCTCCTCCCAGGCGAATAAAAAGCGGTCCTTGGGCGTGACTTTTTTGAGATTCTTTAACTCAGCCCGTAGAGAATCCCTTGAATCATAAACTTTTAGCACATGATAAACGCCGTTAATCGTTACCGAAAATGCCATTGCCCGGTTGCCTTTACCGAGTAACCCAATTAAGCGGATTTCCTCGACCGGCAGGCCTTGGGTGGACAGGATATCAATGAGCTCGAGTTCGAGATCGGCGAGGTTGAGGGGTGGCACCGGTGGTAAACCTTTCGATTAAGTAGCGGCCGAGGGCGGCACCGCTAGTATTGTAATTGTTGTCGTTGAACGGTACGGCCAAGACCGGACAACCGAGGGCTTCGGCCAACGGCAAACCTGGATCGTCGGTATCGTAAAAACCGATGGTTGGCACTTGGCGATTGAGTGCGGCCCCGGCAAAGCCGTGATCGGCCACTACAAAGTCGGCACTTTGAAGTTTTAACAGCGCCTCCATGAACTGAGCGTCATGGGTGTGGATAGCCGAACAACCATCAGAGGCCACCAGCACCCGGCCCAGCATATCAAGCTTTATGCGGCCATCAACGGTTAGTGGCCGGTCGATCCGTACTAGTTTGGCACCAAGCGAGTTGGCCCAGGCCGCCAGCTCATCAAGCAATCCAACCATAGCGCCAGGGTGGCCGGTGGCAAAAATGATAGTCTGCCCAGCCTTAGCCCGTTTTTGAATGTCTACGAGCGCCTCGAGCAAACGTTCCGCCACCAGCCGGCTGTTAAAGTGGCCGGGGCCATGGCGCCTAAACCGCTGGATGGTAATGCCGGATGCGGCCACTTGGTAATCACGAATCTCGGCAGCGCTAATCTCATGATGTTTAATAGCCTGCTCTACCCGCTTAATACCAAAGGTGTAAAACGGGTGGCCCTTCATTAACTTCTTAATCACCATCCAGTTCTTGTGGCCGCTGTTTTGAGGAATATCGCCGCTAAAGCCATGATAGCGCAGATAGTCTTCGAGTTCCTTTAACTTAGCTTCAGAGGTAGTCACTAGCGCATCACCGCTTTCTTGGGTTCCAGGCTGGTTTGGGCGGCGGCGATGGCAATAGCCAAGGCGTCGGCGGCATCGTCGGGACGGGGGATTTGATCAAGCTTTAACAAGGTTTTAACCATTTCTTGGATCTGCGGCTTGGCGGCTTTACCATAGCCCGTCACGGCTTGCTTGACTTGTAACGGTGTAAACTCAATGATACGGATGTTGGATTGGGAAAGGGCTAAAAGTACCACGCCGCGAGCTTGACCGACGGTCATAGCCGTCGTTACATTGGTGGCAAAGTAGAGTAGTTCAACGGCCGCGAGGTCGGGTTTATATTCCGCGATGATTTCTGATAACTCGCGGTGGATAATGACGAGCCGGTCGGCCATAGCAATGTCGGGCTTGGTTGTAATAACGCCGCCATCTATAAATTTAAGCTGCTGACCCTCACTCTCAATCACCCCGAAACCGGTGGTGGCGGTACCAGGATCAATGCCAAGAATACGCATTATTCCAAACCCTCAGCCAGATCAAAGTTCACGTAGGTTTCGGTAACGTCGTCGAGTTCGTCGAGCATGTCCATGATGCGCATGAGTTGACCGGCGATTTTCTCATCGCTGATTTCGATGGTGGTACTGGGAACGTAGGCCAGGGTGGCTGATTCGACCGGCAGGTTTGCCTCCGTGAGAGCCGTACGGACTTGATCAAGCTTAGCCGCCGGTGTTGTCACATACAGCTTGCCGGTGTCTTCGGTAATGTCGTCGGCACCGGCTTCAATGGCAGCCAGTTCGGCCTCCTCGCCGGTGGCGCCAACAATAATTTGGCCTTTGCGCTCAAACTGATAAGCTACTGCCCCGGTTTCGGCCATGCGCCCGCCGTGTTTGGTTAGGGCATTACGCACTTCGCTCGAGGCCCGGTTGCGGTTGTCGGTCGCAACTTCTACTAGTACGCCAACACCGCCCGGTCCGTAACCTTCATATAAGATCTCTTCAACTTGAGCACCACCAAGTTCACCCGTTCCCTTTTTAATGGCGCGCTCAATATTGGCTGTGGGCATGTTGGCGCCCCGAGCCTGGGTAATGGCCAAACGCAGCCTAAAGTTAGTGTCGGGATCGCCGCCCCCCTGCTTGGCCGCTACCGTTAGTTGGCTAGCCAGCTTGGTAAAAGCCACCCCGCGCTTGGCATCGGCGGCCGCCTTTTGGTGCTTGATACTATTCCATTTGGAGTGTCCCGACATGTTCCTCGTCTGCCTGTTTTATTCCATTATACCAGGTTGAGAGCGGCTTGGGACGATGTTGTAACACAATGATTAAGAGCGCCATAAAACCGTACCAAATGATCATAAAACGAGCCGACACCACCACGTTGGCTGGAGCTAGTTTTAAGGTTCGTTCGATTAATCCGACTATAAACCGCAGTATCACCGTAGCTGGCCAACTGATCCATCCGCCGACCAGGGGAACGGTCAAAGCCGCTAGCCCCGCTACAAAACTCAGCAGCATAGCTAGCGGCACCAGCGGCATCACAATCACGTTAATGAGTGGCGCCGCCAGAGCCAGCGTCCCAAAACTGTGCAAGATGAGTGGCAGCGTCATAATGTAAGCCGCCAGAGCCTCAAATACCAGCGCGATGCCGCCGCGGGACTCCCCGCCGAAACGTTTTGATAGCTGCGGTGCCAACATTAGTATGCCAATGAAGGCTGCGAACGACATTTGCCAGCCGAGGTCGCTCCACAGCGAATGAGGATTAAACGCAGCTTTCAGAGCCGCTGCTACCGCGATCAATACTGCCGACTTGATCGATCGGCCATAATATCCGGCCGCTCAAACTAAGACTGAAACAACAGCCGCATGGATAATCGAAGCACTGGCTCCGGCCAAGGCCACGAAGCCAAAGATTAACCATAAACTCAAACCCAAAACGAAAAACTTGCTCGATTTTTTGAACAGCCGCCGGACGCCATTCACTAAAATCGTTAAGTTATAGCCGCTAACAGACACCAAGTGACTCAACCCCACTGCCGCTTATTGTGCTTGCAGTGTCTTCGGAATCAATGCCCGCGCCCCGATCAATAATCCTAAGGCAAATGACGCCATTGGCTCGGGAATTGCCGTGCGCTCGGCCGCAAAGTACTTAAGGCGCAGTTGCTCCAGCCAGTTGAGGT
>Ga0265338_10002014_pt1 | contig 31520 bp, 30 predicted proteins | sample 42126metaG_FD_193579 | JGI IMG/M metagenome (GOLD analysis project Ga0265338, IMG submission 193579) | Rhizosphere microbial communities from Carex aquatilis grown in University of Washington, Seatle, WA, United States - 4-21-26 metaG | ecosystem: Host-associated > Plants > Roots > Rhizosphere...
GGCCGCGTCGACGTAACTGCAGATGCTCATCGACTGGAAAGCCCGCGCCCAGCCGCGTTCGAGCAACGCGTACCGGTTGTTATGCAACGCGATGGTACCCTTCGTCTCGATCAGGTTCTCGCGATACAACCGTTGCAACACGGTGTCGGTGATCAGGAGGCCGAGCCTCATCCGCTCGCTTACGCTGGCCGTGGTGCCCTGCGGGTCGGTGGAAAGCGTCTTCAGCGCCAGATCGGTCACAAAATTCAGATCCAAATCCAACTGGTCGGGCGTTTCGGGGAAGGACGGGATGAGTTGGGCGGAAGCCGACCGCGCTTGCCCCAACGGCACTACCGCTGCCTCCTGCAATTCCGCTTCTATACGCGTCTCTTCTTCCATCATCGCCATCAAAGCCTTATTACCACAAGACCTGCCGTCATGGGAACAGTTTTAGTGCTGCTCCGCTTTCAGACCCATCCGCCGTTGAAATTGGTCTTCGTTTGTTCCAAAAAATCACCATTCCGGTGCCATTTCCGGCGCTTTAGTCCCTGTTTTTTGGGTCGCTTTTTGCATAACGAACCCAACTCATGTTTTATGTAAGACCTTCATAAAAAATTAGTTACGAATTTTTTGCTTGGGTTCGTTTGGCAGAAACACTCTTCTCTATAGAGAACCCCCATGCCAGCCGCCCTGCCGTCGCGGGGCTTGACCCGCGACCGAATCCCTTCCGCCCTCCTGCCCCGGGACCGAACCCAAATTCTGCCCGAAAAAACGCCACTTTCACCCCTCCCGCCGCCTTTCCCCGCCTTCAATTTGGGTTCGCTTTGTCGACCGAACCCATCTTCGTATTTTCCCAACTACTTAATGCCTAACCAGATGCGTTGTTTTTACTTGGGTTCGGTTTTCCAAAACACCCTTTTTGAAAGCCAAGCCGCTGGGAGCGGCGCGACGCAGTTCCGCGAAGCGGAAAGCCGGAGGCCGAGCCGAGCGGAAGCGAGCGAGTGCAATCCCGTACCAACCGCCTTATGCGTGCTCCCTCCGGTGTGCGAGCGGTCTCTCACCTGCGCGGACGAAGCCGGTCCAGCGAGGCGAAGGCCCGACCCCGCACATCCCCGCGCCGCCGGAAGGTAGCGCGACCGTCCCGGTTGCGGCCGTTCTCCCTATCCACCATCTCGGACACATGTCAAAGAACATACTGTTCATCATACCCTCCCCGGCCCGCCCCGTCCAGCAATGTTATCGGTTTCCGATAGACGAGTCCGACGACACGTCGTGCATTGTACTCCCGCGCCAATGCCTGGAAGCTTTTTCACCCCGACGCCTTCTTCCCAAACGCCGTCACCCTGAGCTTGCGCGCCCGCCGACTTGTCCGCCGTAGCCTTGGCGCAGGCGGAAGCCTTGGCGAAGGCTGGTCGAAAGGTCTCTTCGTTCGACGCCCATTTCGCCTTGCGCCAAACGTGGGCGCGGGCGTACTTTCGCGTCAGCAAGGATGTATTCGCAAACACGAACTCCTGACGCGGGCGGAAATAGACGCCAAACTGGCGTCCTTGTTTGCGCCATTAGGCTGTCTAATTCTTGTTAGGCGTATTCGGCGATAGCCTCCAAGAAAACATTATCAGCTTTTGTTACCTTGGAATGTTCAGGCGATCCGAAGTTTCTGTAGCAACAAAGCATGGTTGAGAATAAATGCGAGCCAAAAAGCCAGTGTGCTTCCGCTGCGTCGCTATGATGGACGTCTTGGGTTTTCAGGCGCGACTCTCACGAGCCAGCGTTGAGAGAATTGCTTCAGACATCGACTTGCTCGTCACAGGGTTTCCAACCCAACAGGATTGGGCGGTTGTCACGCTCGACGGGAAGGGCACCTCGGGTCGCGACCGGATTAACAAGCTGCTGTTTAGCGACACTATATTCTTTTGGTCAGATGAGATTGCTGAGGAGGGGATCCGGCGCGAAGCTCGCCTGAGCTCGTTCGTTAGTATGATCGGTCGGATCATTCTCAGGGGGCTTATCCTCGGAATTCCTCTTCGAGCCGGATTGGCCTACGGGGAAGTTTTCGTGGATTCCAGAAAGCTAATCGTCGTGGGGCAACCCATCGTTGACGCACACAATGTCGAAGAATCTCAGGACTGGGTTGGCGGAGCCCTGCACCACAGTTTTCCCGTGCCAGCACATGCCTTTGGAAGCGTTACTGCCTATGAAGTGCCGACAAAACTAGGTGCGAATCCCCTTCGGCACGCTGTTGATTGGACTCACAACGCACTATTTCCGCTGCCAGAATGGGGCCCCCAAGTGGCGCGCCGTATCTCAACCGGCGTGCTCCGAACTTTAGAACGCCGCACCGACCACGGATTATCCTCAAGCGTTCGTCAAAAATACAACAATGCGATGCTATTCTTGATGGCGCAGCGAGACTATGCTGCGAGAGGTAAGGCGTGGCGCGGCAAAAGGCGTATTAGGGTCGGGAAGTGGGTGCCTCCATCGATGCACAGTGTCAATACACCTGCAATGGATAGACCTGCTATAGGTCGCTGATGTCGCTCACTATGACGCGTAACACCGCGCTGGAGCCAACGCCGACTGCCCCTTGAGTTTATGGATGGTTTGGAGATTATACAACGACGATCGAGTTTGCGGAGTCGCTCGCCCGTCGTCGTGGCTTAGCTTTGGATCGTTGGGCGTGAGATGACAACGAGCTTCCTCAGACATCCGACACTCTTTCCCCTTGCGCGAGGCACAAGTGCGGGCGTACCTTCGCGTCGGGAGGGGAAGGGCGAGCTTGCAAATGTGAACGCCTAATACCGGCGAGAAGGCATCCCCAATTGGCATCTGGTTTATAATTAGACGAACGCGTTGATCATGGAAAAGGTTGATCGTCAATCGATTCTTGTCCAAGCGGCGAGAAAATTGAGGGCAGATTTTCAAGCATTGTCTCCGATTCCGCATCACCAGCTGCGTGGCCAAGAGGCGGAGAAACTAATTCGCGACTTCCTTAACAAACATCTCCCGAAGCGGTTTAGCGCAGGAGCTGGCTTTATCCTTGATCCCAAAGACGTCATTTCGAAACAGACGGACGTGGTGATATATGACGCGCTGAATTGTCCTGTGTATTATGCCTCAGAGGATGCCGCGATTTTTCCGAGTGACAATGTGGCTGCGGTAGTTGAGGTGAAATCCACTCTTAACAAGCAGGAGTTAGCCGACGCGTGGGAGAAGATTCAACATACAAAGGCATTGGCAAAAACGAAACCGCCAAATGTTCCTTGGCTCGTTCAAACTCAAACTCTCGGGATAGTCTTTGCGTTTTCATCGGATACGAGCTTGGACGCGATTACCGAGAATTATACCGCTCTCTTGCGCCAGCATGGGCTGGGGCTACACATTGATCTCGTCGTGGTGCTCGATAAGGGGATCGTCACACTTAGTGCCAAGCACCGGAGTCTGAGTAGTTGGGGATTCGCTTTTTTCGAGGGAGCTGGAAGCCCTTCAGCCGAGGGAAGTCATATTGGGGTCGCGCAAGCAGATTTTGCAGAATACAGCCTTGATGCGTTTCTTCGGTTTCTGTTGGCGCACCTGATTTTCTTTCGGGACAAAGTCCACCATCCGGGTTTTCAGTGGAGTTCTTTTCCCGGTGGCGACGCGATGAAAACAACCTACTTAACTTCCATCACGCTTGAGAAGGATCCACAGAAGGCGCGAAGGAATGTGGAGCGCTATCGGGCTCAGGTTGTGGAAGAATTCAAAAACTACCCCGAGCCACCAAAGGAAAGCGGCGGCATGTCGGCTTAACCGTTCACTTTAGCCACTCGTCGCCCATCGACAGCTAGACGGTGAACTAATCAAATGCATCGTAATTTCCTCCAGACACTAACTCCGAAACAGCTTCTTCAATTGACCGGTGAAGTCATAGACGAGCTACGTTCACGAGGAATTGCGCGCAGCGGAAACAATCCCCTTGCTGATTACACAGAATGGTTGGTCACAGTGAGCTTTGGGTGGAAGCTAGCAGATGCTTCAGTGCAAGGGTACGATGCCACAGACAAGCGCACCCACACTCGGTACGAGATCAAGGCGCGTAGGATTACTCCACGGAACAAGTCGCGCCAATTGAGCGCCATCAGGGATGTTGAAGGTGAACATTTTGATTTCCTGATTGCGGTGATCTACGATCAGAATTTCGACATCTTGCGCGCCTTCAAGATACCACGTGAAGTAGTTCAAAAAGCAGGAAAACATTCCAAACACACGAACAGTCTCATCCTGCACGCGCGAGATGCGCTGCTTGATGAGGTCGGCGTCAAGGACATCACGAAGCAGCTCCGCAAACACGGTCGATAAATCACTGGAACGAAAGCGACCTAGCGCGCCGCTTTCTTCAACGCCTCGGCTTTGTCGGTGCGTTCCCAGGTCAACGCCTCCAGGTCATCGGTCTTGCCGAAGTGGCCGTAGTTGGTGGTCTTGCCGTAGATCGGGCGGAGCAGGTTCAATTCCTTGATGATGTTCGCGGGTTTGAAACTGAAGGTTTCGCGGACAGCTTTTTCAATCTTCTCGTCGGACACTTTGCCGGTGCCGAACGTCTCGACGAGCACGCTAACCGGTTCAGGGAACCCGATGGCATAGGCGAACTGGATTTCGCAGCGCTCAGCCAAACCGGCGGCCACGATGTTTTTCGCCACGTAACGGCCCATGTACGCCGCGCTGCGGTCCACTTTGCTCGGGTCTTTGCCGCTGAACGCGCCGCCGCCGTGACGCCCCATACCGCCGTAACTGTCCACGATGATCTTCCGTCCCGTGAGACCACTATCGCCTTCGGGACCGCCGATGACGAACCGGCCCGTCGGGTTGATGAGATAACGCGTATTCTTGTCGAGCAGGTTCTTCGGGATAATCTTCTTGATGATTTCCTCGATCAGAACTTCCGCAATCTCCGAGTGCTTCACGTCCGCCGCATGCTGATTGGAAATGACGACGGTATGGACGCGGACGGGCTTGTGGCCCTCGTACTCGATAGTGACCTGTGTCTTGCCGTCGGGCCGGAGCCACTTGATCTGGCCGCTTTTGCGGGCCTTGGAAAGTTTCAAGCCGAGCTTGTGCGCGTACATGATCGGCGCGGGCATCAACTCCGGCGTCTCCGTGCAGGCGTACCCGAACATCAATCCCTGGTCGCCCGCGCCCTGCTCGGCGGTGGCTTTGCCCTCGGCCGCCTTGTCGTCAACGCCCTGCGCGATGTCGGGGCTTTGTTTGACGATCGCGCATAGGACCTGGCAATCCTCGTCGTTGAACATCGTGCTCACGTCCTTCGTGTAGCCGATCTCGCGAACGGCTTCGCGGACGATCTTGCAATAATCGAGATGCGCCTTGGTCGTGATTTCGCCGGCGATGACGACAAGGTTGGATTTGGCGAGTGTCTCGCAGGCCACGCGGCTCTTCGGGTCCTGCTTCAGGCAGGCATCGAGCACCGCGTCCGAAATCGTGTCGCAAACCTTGTCCGGGTGACCCTCGGTCACCGATTCCGATGAGAATAAATAACGTTTCTTGTCCATAAAGATTCCTTCGTTTTCAAGGAGAGGTGCTTCTCAGATGCCTGGTCAAATACCTCGCCGACTCAGGCATGGAATTTACTGGAATAAGCCCAGAACCACAAGTGATTTTCAAGCGGCGCCGGATTAGGGCGATTCTCTTCCACGCTTGAGCTTCCGACGTGAATTGTGGTATGAGCCAAGCCTACCCCGTGCGTTAGGAGAGGAGTCGGCTGATGAGAAAGAGTAATGTCGGCAGGCGACTACGCTTGATATCTCTTGGGTTCTGCGCCTGGACCATCGTTTTGATGGCCATCGTGGCCATGCGCGCACAAGCCCAAAATGCCGATCTCGGTGTGAGTGTTGCAGTCGTGCCTTCATCCACCGTTACGGAGAGCAATGTAGTGTACACGATCACGGTCACCAACAGCGGTCCGGATGATGCGACGGGGGTGACTGTCACCAACTCGCTCCCGCGCGAAGTCAAATACCTCGGCTGCGACGCGGGCGTTGATGGAGACTGTGACGGCAGCCTGGGCGTTGTCGTGGGCGATTTCCCGTTGTTGGCGTCGGGCGAGTCAGAAGCGCTGGTTGTTACGGGTGAGGTGCGATGCCTGGCTTTCAATAAGGCCCTCTTGACCAACACGGTGGCGGTTGGTTCGGACGTAACGGATGCGGTGAGCGCAAACAATCAAGTCACCACGATCACCACCAACAGCAATCCGTTGCGCAAGCCGTTCTGCGCCGAAAGTATTTCATTTGTGGAATCTTATGCAGACAAAGCTTCCTGCGGAGGTGGCGGTTGTGACGTGTTCCCCGGCGATAAAGTGGTCATCGTTGCTGTCATCTCGCTCGAAGGCGTGGACATCACCCAACTTACTGAGGACACATCTGTCGGTGTGACTTTGGGCAACTACTTCGTCCTCCATCAACTCGCCGACGATCCGCATTGGAAGCCAGGCAAGACCAGCGCGACACTTTTCAATTGGGACTATAACGACAGTGGACGAATCGTGCAGACCCAGGTCATGCGCCTGAAATGGACGGCAAAACAATTGACCGTTAAGATCACGATGAAAGTGGATGATGTTGAAGGAGTCGGTCAAGGGTCGGTGCTGGCTGATCAATTCGAGGGTGTGCCCTCCGGTCCGATTGCGCAGGTCATTTCCGGCAGCGTGGAGTTCGATCCTGTCAACAAATCGTTCGACACCGTGTATGCGAATGGCGGAGTTGTCAGCACCAACGGTGTTATTGTCAAAGCCCACGGCCCGTTCAATCTTTCCACAGTCGTAGTCGCCGGGGCGAGTGGCGATTAAGCCGCGCCGAGTACCAACGAATCTTACGCAAACTCGCGGTTGGCTTGTTCGAGCGTTTCGAAGCTGCCGATGTCAAGCCATTGGCCGCGGATTTCGTGGGCGTACACGGGCTGGCGCGGATAGAGCCACGCCACGAGACGGCCGGGTTGGTCGGGGTTGTTGCCTTCCTTGACGTATTGATCGATCAACGGCAGGACGGCGCGCGGATAATAATAGAGACACATCGCGGCGAGCGTGGTCTTGGGTTGGGGCGGTTTCTCAACGAACTCGGTAATCCGGCCGCCGGCATCGACGCTGACACTTCCGTACTTCTTCATCTCCTCGAGATTGCCAATATCATACACGCCCAACGTTGTGCCGCGTTTGCCCGCAAACTTCGCCAACTCGGCGAGCGGCGATTTGAACAGGTTGTCACCACCAATAATAAGTAGATCGTCCGCGACCTTTTGCGAGTCGATCACGAGTTTGATGTCGCCGATGGCGCCGAGCTTGTTGCTGTCGTCTGTCGAATGATCGTTGACCACCGTAATGGGCGGGCACTGCGGACGCGTCTGGCGATAGGCGACGGCCCACGCCTCGAAATCGCGCGAGAACTTCTCGTTCGTGACAATGAAGATACCGTCGAGATTCCTTATGCCCTCGGTGGTGGCGAGCACGTGCTCGATCATCGGCCGGCCCGCGACCTTAAGCAACGGCTTGGCGGTGTTCTTCGTCAGCGGATACAATCGCGTCGCATAACCGGCGGCCAGGATCAGCAGTTTCATCGCAATTGTTTATCCCAGCAGATCAGGATCGACACGTTGGAGGAGCGCGTTGAGCATCCCGAGTACTTCGCGGCCCGAGTTGGCATGCAGGGATGCGGCAGCCAGTTCCTGCGCTTCGGAGAGCGTGAGACGGCGGATGACTTCCTTCACGCGCGGCAAGCTCGCCGCGGCGGCGCTCAATTCGTCGATGCCCATGCCGAGCAATAGCGGGGCAAACAGCGGTTCGCCCGCCATTTCGCCGCACACCCCCACCCAGATGCCGTTGTTGTGCGCCGCCTCGACGACGCCACGAATGAGTCGCAGGATGGCGGGGTGGGTGGGCTCGTACAGGCCGGCGACCTTTTCGTTCACGCGGTCCACCGCCATGGTGTACTGGATCAGATCGTTGGAGCCGATGCTGAAGAAATCCACTTCGGGCGCAATCATCTCGGCGGTGAGCGCCGCGGACGGGATCTCGATCATCGCGCCGACGTGCATGTTTTCGTCGAACGGAATGCGCGCTTTTTTCAGGTCGATCATGACCTGCTGGAGGAGATCGTTGGCCTGCACGACCTCGGCCACGCCGCTAATCATGGGATACATCATCTTGACGTTACCCTCGGCGCTGGCGCGCAGGATGGCGCGCAACTGCGCCTCGAAAATGTCCGTGTTGGCCAGGCAGAAGCGGATCGCGCGGAACCCGAGGAACGGGTTGACCTCCTGCGGCGTCGAATCCTCGGTGCGAAACTTGTCGCCGCCGATGTCCAGCGTGCGGATGATGAGCGAATTCGGTTTCACCGCCCGCGCGACGGCGACGTACTTCTCGTATTGTTCCTCTTCGGTCGGGAATTCCCTGCGGTTGAGGTACAGGAACTCGGTGCGGAACAGGCCGATGCCTTCGGCGCCCGCGGCGAGCACGGTGGGCACGTCGCTGGGCAGTTCGATGTTACCCGAAAGAATCATCCGATGTCCGTCGAGCGTCTGGGCGGGCAAATCGTGCAACGCGTCGAGGCGTTCCTGGACGTTGTGGCGTTTGACCTCGAGTTGGCCGTAGATGAACAGCGTCTGCTCGGACGGCTCGACGATCAGCGTGCCGCTATAGCCATCGAGGATCGCCGATTGACCGTCGTGAACGTATTGGCTGAGGTCGCGCAAACCGACCACGGCGGGCAGGTTGACCGACCGCGCGACAATGGCGGTATGCGACGTATGGCTGCCCACGTCGGTCGCGAGACCGGTAACATGCTGGCGATCAATCGAGGTGGTGTCCGACGGCGACAGGTCGTGGGCGACGACGATGGTATTCGGCGGCAGATTCGTCAGCGCCCGGTGATCATGGCCGAGGAGGTTGCGCATGACGCGGCGCGTGACGTCTTGCACGTCGGCGGCGCGCTCGCGCATAAACTCGTCCGGCAACTCCGAGAGGGTGGTGACGAATTTGCGGGCGACATCGTTGAAGATGAACTCGACGTTCTTCTTTTCCTTTTCGAGGCGGTGGATCACGCGATCGATGAGCGCGGGATCCTCGGTGATGGACAGATGCACGTCGAGGATGGTGGAGGACGCGCTGGTGCCGATACCCGAGGCGATCCGGTCCTGCAACTCATGCAACTGTTCGCGCGTCTTGATCAGGGCCTGCTCGAACCGCGCGATCTCCTTCTTGACGCCATCGGCCGCGACGTCGTATTGGGGCACGACCTCTTCGGCGATGCCGTAGACATAGATCCGGCCGCGGGCCACGCCCGGTGATACGCCAATGCCCTGGAAGGTGCGTTCTGCCATTCAGCCTTGCTGCAGCTATTCTTCGTCGAACTTGCGTTGAAACAACGACTCCAACTCGCGCACGGCGGCCTCGGCATCCGGGCCCTCGGCGGAAATGATGAGCTTGGAGCCCTGACCCGCGGCCAGCATCATGAGTCCCATGATGCTCTTGCCGTTGACTTGCTCGCCGTCCTTTTCGACCATGATGTCGCTTTCGAATTTGTTGGCGGACTTGACGAACATCGCGGCCGGACGCGCGTGCACCCCGAGTTTATTGATCACCGTGACCTCCCGGGTCGCCGTCGTGCTTTCCGGACCGCCTTTGCGTGAAAGAATCATAAGTAGTTATTGATTGTCTGTGTTCCTGGTCAGTCCTAGCCCGGCGGTCGCATGCGCTCGATCAAGCGCTCGTTGAACTCGCGCGCCGCGTTGTGGCCGAGGCTCTTCAACTTCTGGTCGAGGGCCGCGACCTCGATCAACCGCGCGATGTCGCGCCCGGGCCGGACGGGGATAATCACGTGCGGCACCTCGATCCCGAGGATCCGGTAGGTTTGCCGCTCGAGGCCGATGCGGTCGACCTCCACCATTTTACTCCAATCCATCAAGGTGACGACCAAATTCAAGTTCTTCTCGGGCCGCACGCTGGCGACGCCGAAGACCGCGGGCACATTGATGATGCCCAAGCCGCGGATCTCCATGTGAAAGCGGGTGGTTTCGGATGACGTGCCCACCAGCTCGCGGCCCTCGAACAGGCGAATGCGCGCGATATCGTCGCTGACGAGGCTGTAGCCGCGCTCCAGTAACGCCAGCACGCTCTCGCTCTTGCCGATACCGCTCTCGCCTCGGATCAACACGCCGATGCCCAGAATGTCCACCATCGAGCCGTGCTCGCTCACCTGCGGTGCGAATTCCATTTCCAGCGCGATCGTCGCGGCGTTGATGAACTTCATGGTGACCATCTTGGTCTTGAACAGCGGCACCTGGAGGTCATCGCATTTCTGTTGCACAAGCGGTGGCGGGTTCGTGTTGCGCGCGAACACCAGGCACGGAATCTTGGCCTTGAGCATCCGCTCGATGCGGGTGGCCATTTCCGCCTCGGTGAGGGACTTCAAAAACGACCACTCAGCGCCGCCCACCACCTGGACGCGCTTCATCGCGAAGTATTTGAGGAAGCCCGCCAGCGCCAGCCCCGGGCGGTTCACCGAACCCTCCTGGATTTTGCGTGATAAGCCCGCGCCCCCGGCGATGAGCTTGAGCTGCAGCTTCTCCGCGTGATTCAGGTAGAAACGCTCGACTGTGACGATGGGGATGGATGCAGTCGGCATAATCAACTCAGGTCGGGTTGGATGAGGCCGAAATCACCTTTCTTGCGGCGATAGATCACGTTCACTTTTTCCGACTCGGCATTCAGGAACACGAGAAACTGGGTTTCGGAAAGCTCCAGTTGCAGCACGGCCTCGTCGATAAACATGGGTTTGATGGCGAAGTTCTCCGTCTGCACGATCCGCGCCGTGCCTTCGTCTTCCTGGAGATCGTGGGTCAGGACGGATTCCTTGACGTGATACGGCACGGCTTTGCGCGGGCGGTGGCGCTGCATCTTCGTCTTGTACTTGCGCATCTGCCGCATCACCTTGTCCACCACGCGGTCGATGGAGGCGTAGAGGTCTTCGCTCACTTCGCGGGCCTCGATGGTAATATGGTTGCCGCATTGCAGGACGAGTTCCGCGATGTGGCGGAACTTGTCCACCTCGAGGATGTAATGCGCGCTGAGAACGCGCGGGAAATCGATCCCGATATGATCGAGCTTCTTGCCCGCGTATTCGCGAATGGCCGGCGTGATGTCCACGTGCCGTCCCGTAACTGTCATTTCCATCATGTGCTCGTCTCTGTTTGCTGACGCCTCGCGTACTCTACATGGTGAACCGTGGCCCGAGGTACAGCTCGCGGCTCTTTGGATCGTTGATCAGGAAGTCGCTGGTGCCTTCCGCCTCGACCTTGCCGTCGCAAATCAGGTACGCCCGGTCCACGATGCGCAACGTCTCGCGCGCATTGTGATCGGTCAGGAGGATGCCGAGGACCTTGCGCTTCAACTCGACGATGATCTTCTGCACCTCGTACACCGCGATCGGATCCACCCCGCTGAACGGCTCATCCAATAGCATCAACTTCGGTCCCGTGACCAGGGCGCGCGTAATCTCCAGCCGGCGCCGTTCGCCCCCGCTCAGGGTGTACGCCTTGTTTTTCGCCAACGACGCAATATCCAATTCTTCCAGCAAATATGCCAGACGAAACTTCCGTTCTTCCTCGGTCAACGGCAGCGTCTCCAAAATCGCCAGGATGTTCTCTTCGACCGTCAGTTTGCGGAACACGCTCGGTTCCTGCGACAAATAGCCCATCCCGCGCCGCGCCCGCTTGTGCATCGGCATCCGCGTCACATCCTTGGCGTCGAAGAACACTTTGCCCGCGTTCGGCTTCACCAGCCCGACCGTCATGTAAAATGTCGTCGTCTTGCCCGCGCCGTTCTTACCCAACAACCCGACGATCTCGCCAGCCTTGACGTTGATGTCCACGCCGTCCACGACGCGCCGTCCGCTGTAAATCTTGACCAACCCCTGGGTGCGCAGCAGGACGTTGTTGTCGGGAGCGTCGCTCATTGCGTCGCAGTGTAGCAGAAAGGCGAGCGATGACAAGATGGGTCAGCGATGGGATATCGTCCCGTCCGCATTCGGTCGCGGAGACACAATCAGCGGCGTAAGCCTGTCGCCAGGAATTCGGCGACCTCCTTGTCGAAAGCAGCCAGATCTGCCGACGACGAAGGAATCTGCATGGCACGGCCATGTCGGAAATCATAGGCGGCGACATACCAACCGTGCATGGAAAAGGCCACGCGATCTCCATCTTCCGACCAGGTCACGTCATATAGAACGGTCCAGCCTGGATTCGCTACGGTAGTGGTTCCTTGACCGGTCCGGATACCGGCAGGTTTGTCGCGCGCCTCAGAATAGCCGGGCAAGTTGACCAATCGTTTCTGGAACCACCCATTCTTCAGACACGCGAAGAACGAGGCATCAAGAAACCCCATCAACCGTATCTCGATTGTCGGATGTGTTGTGCCCGGAAATGAATGAATTTCACGCGACCGGGATGGCACCGGGGAAAACAAAAGCCAGACAAAGACGAGAAGCAAACCTAGTGAGGCAGCGCCACGCCAGCGTTTAGGCCTTTTCGGCATCTTGAACGCCTTCGGTGAAACGGGCACAACTGGTCGAAACCAAGACTACTCCTTCTTCCGCTGTTCCTCGGGATAACTGAGAGATGTCCCGTGAGCACGACTTTAGCATCGTCCGCCGTAAATCTTGACCAGCCCCTGAGTGCGCAGCAGGACGTTGGTGTCGGGAGCCTCGCTCATGGGGAAGTCGTGTCCCGCCAGTTCATCGAAGCGCAGTGTACCAGAATCGCCCCCGCTGACAAGGTCATCAACAGCAAATCGAATCTGGCCGTGGTCTGCGTGAGGGGCTTACGGTTGGCAATTGACAGGATTGGTTCGGGGGTTTAACAATGGCGTTAGGGAAGCAGTGATGAAGTGAGTGGCGGTTGGCAGGCGAAGTATTTGCTTGCCGGGGCGGTTGGTCGAACCAGGGCAGGAAGCGTGTCTGTCATGAGTCCACGACGAATCCCATTCGCCAAGACTGGAGAAACCCCCGTGGTGGGCGAGACCTCGCGGCGGCCTCCCAATTCGAAGATATTTAGCGACGAGGCCTGGGCGGAAATTGCCCGGTCGTTGAAACTCTCCGGTCGCGAACTCCAAATCGCGCGCGGCGTGTTTGATGATCGCATCGAATTCGCCATCGCCGGCGATCTGGGCATCTCCTCGCACACCGTCCACACGCACATTGAGCGGCTGCACCACAAACTCGGCGTCCGGAACCGTGTGGAGATGGTATTGCGCCTCACGAACGAATTCCTGGCGCTGACAGCCCGACCGGGGAGCACGATGCCCCCTATCTGCGCCAATTGGACATCTGGCCACTGTCCGGTGCGCCGCGGTTGAGCGGGCGGTTGGACATCCCTCCACAGCCGACAGCTCAGTAGCTGACTTCCCCAGATTGACCACCCAATGCATAACGAACATGGCGAAGTAGGAGAAATCGATTTCTCCTGAGTCGTCCCGGTGTTTCGGACCGGTGCACGGGAGGAGTCGCAATCGGTCGTCGGCTGTAGCGAGGGTCAGGCGAGCAGAGTTGCTCCACAAAGCAACCGTCGAAACTCGCATCGAAAAGGAAGTGAAACATGAAAAGGCGTTGCCTTGATCGCCTGTGGATCAAACTCATCGTGGCAGGCGTCGTGTGGCTGGCGTTTCAAGCGCTCGTTGTGTCGAGCGAAGCGCAGGTATACACCCTGAGCGACAATAACTCTCTCGTACAAATCAACGTCGGTGCTCCGTCGGGAATGTACACGTGGTCGGTGGATGGCACCAACCAACTCGACCAGCAATGGTTTTGGTTCCGAGTAGGGAATGCGGCTGAGCAACCCATCAACACCATCAGCGCCCCGTCGGTGACCACACCCAATGGCCGCACCTTGTACACCAGTTACAATAACGGTCAGTACGGGGTTGAGGTTGACTACATGCTGACCGGGTTTGCCCCAGGCAGTGGGATTTCCGATATTGGCGAGTCGATCAGAATCACCAATGCCACCGCCACCGCGCTTGAGTTTCATTTCTTCCAGTACGCAGATTTTGACCTGGCAGGGACGGCGACAAGTGATGTCGTTCAGCTCGGGAAGAATCTTCACGGTCTTTTCAATGAGGCGTTTCAGCAGAAGGGCACCGAAGAATTGACCGAAACAGTCGCGACTCCCGGGGCAAACCATGGTGAGGTCGCGTTTTTCTCTCAAACACTTGGCGAACTCAATGATGCGCTCGCGACTACTCTCAACGACAATGCGGGCCCGGTTGGTCCCGGGAATGTAACCTGGGCGTTGGAATGGGATTTGACCATTGCTCCCGGAAGTTCGGTAGGAATCAGCAAGGACAAGTATTTGATCCCAGAACCGGCAACCGCGACTCTGGTGGCACTCGGGTTGGTAGCTTGCGTGCTGCGCAAGCGCCGCCTGTCAGTGTAACGGATAGCATGCGCCGCAGTTTGTCACGCACATCCCCGAGATTTCTGTACCGGCGGTTGACCGGACGGTTGGATGTTCCCTCCACAGCCGACGGTTCAGTAGCTGACTTCCCTCAATTGACTGATCGAGGCATAAAGGCCACCGCGAAACAGGAGAAGTTGATTTCTTCCGTGTCGTCCAGGTGTTTCAGGTCGTTACGCGGGAGGAGTCACAACAGAATTCGGTTGCCTGCCACAGCGAGGACGGGCAACGGGAGGTAAATAGATGAGAAGTTTTAATGTCAACCGGCTGCTTCTGGCAGTCGTGGCGTGTGTGCTGGTTATCGGTCCGCGGAGTCATGCACAAGGATTCACGTTGCAGGTTACCGAACGGACAAACGACGTGCTCAACTTGCTGAATGGCGTAACCCACCCCGGGTTCCTGTTGCAGGATCCCGGCCCGGGTGGTCTTCCAAATGCGCTGACGTTTACGACGCCGGCCGGGCTTGTGGCGGGAGATCTACTCCTCCAGGAGCCGGGCGGCGGACTTTCCGATCTGATTCGGTGGAACCCCAACAACGCCACGCTGGTGTTCTATTCGGATATTGACACGAACGACCAGCCTCCCTTTGATTCAGCCGACATTGGGTTTCCTGGCGCTTCGTATGCCAATACGCTCTCGGTTTTCGAAACCGGCCTGTTTGGGAGTCCGTATTCCGAGGCGACCAACGGCTATGTCTACGTACCGCTGGTAGGTCAACCGGGATACTATCCGGCGGCCGGCCCGAACAATCAACCAACGTACATTATCATCAGCGACATACCTGAGCCCAGTACGCTGGCATTGTTGATCTTGGGGATGGGCGGCTTGTTAACCGCCTGCCTACGGAACAGGAAGGGATAGCCCCCAGGTTGCCCACCCCGTGAAGAGCGGCGAGGCTTGGGTCCTGGCGCAGAGCGAAACCGGGACCCTTGCCTCGTGCGTTGATTGCCCGGCAAAGCGGACCGATCCTTCAGGTTATTGGCCGTCCTGTTTCTTCCGCTGTTCTTCGGGGTAGATGAGAAGGCGGGCGCGATTGGTGGTGGTCTGGGTGTTTTCGACGTCCATCCGTTGCGATTCGCGCCAGAAGATAATGCGTTCGCCGGTGACGATGCCGTCGGCAGACTGGGCGTTCGGATGTCCCGTAAGCACGACCTTGCCATCGTCCGCCGTATACACGGCGTGGTCGCTGTGGGTGATTTTGTTGTCGGGGGTGGTCATGACCACGGCGCCCTCAGCAATGATCTTCTGGACGGAACGGGTGGTGTTCGTGCCCGCGCTGGTGACCACGTTCGTGCCGCCGAAAAACACGGTCATCTTGTCGGCGCGCACGGTCATGCGCGGGTCAACCGCCAGCACGTTGCCTTCAAACGTGCCGAGGTTGTGTAGATAGTCGCCATGCAACACCTCGGCGGTGATGATGGTCGGCTCGTTCGTCGAGCCGCCGCTGGCTGCGGGAGACTTCGCGACGACGTTCGTGGCCGGTGGTGAATTCAGTGCGGCATCCTCGGCGCGCAGCAACGGCGCCGACACCAGCAGAGCGATCAGGAACATCAAGAGAGTTTTGTTCATGGTTGTTTCGGTTGCTCCACAACCGCCGGTTGCCCGTTGCTGATAACCACGCAGACATTGCTGCGGATCACCATCGAGGATTTGTTGCCGTCCCACTCGCCGCCGATCCCCGTCATCACCATGTTCGCGCGATCGATGCGCACGTGGTCGTCGGTGGTGGCGTGGTTGTTGGCGCGGTCGAGCAGGCAGGTCGGCGAGGTGAACACCATATCCACGGTGTTGGTGGTGTAAAACTCGGCGCGGGCGTTCTGGATGTCCATCATCCCGTCGGGGCGAATCACGGCGCGTTCGCCGAACAACTTCCATTTCAGGTTGCCCTCGTCGTCGCGCTCCGGCACCTCGAACTTCTCGATGTAGCCGGAAGCCTCGGTGGAAGGTTTATTCGTGCTGGTGCTCGCCGCACGCACGCCGGCCACCAACGCGCCACTCAACAGCACCACGGTTGCCGCTCTCTGTAGATTGATAGTCATACTCCCGTCGTATTACCGCGCTGCAGTGTAACAGAACCCGTGAAGCTGACAAGAGACGTGGCTGGATTCGGGTCTGTGTTCACGGCAGTTTTTTGAGAAATGTTTCGAACAGCGCGGGCCAATTGGTGACTTCTCCGCCGTGGACGCCGAGACCGAAACCGTGTCCGCCCTTGTCATAAAGATGCAACTCCACGGGCACGCCGGCCCGCTGGCAGGCGTCGGCGAACAGGACCGAGTTGGTGACCGGCACGGTGCCGTCGTCGCGCGCCTGGACGATAAATGACGGCGGTGTGTCGTGAGTCACAAGCTTCTCGCATGAGAATTGGGCGAGAAGTTGCTCGGACGGGTCGCGGCCCAGCAGATTCGTGCTCGATCCCAAGTGCGGCGAATTCAACATGCTGATCACTGGATAAATCAAGCCGCAGAAATCAGGACGGACGGAGGGGCCGACGTGCTGGTCCTCATGGGGCAGCGGCTCGGCAAACTTCGTGGCCGCGCACGCTGCGAGATGTCCGCCGGCGGAGAAACCGAGGATGCCGACGCGGTTCGTCTTGATATCGAATTCGGCGGCACGTTCGCGCAGGAGGCGAATGGCCCGTTGCGCGTCCAGCAGCGATACGAGTTGTCCCGAGGGAACACGACCGGGGGCAGGGAGCCGATACTTCAAGACCGCGCCTGTCACGCCGCGGGCCTGTAGCCATCGCGCGACGTCCGTACCTTCTTTATTCCACGACAGATAGGCGTACCCGCCGCCGGGGCAGATCACCGCCGCGATGCCGGTGTTGCGGTCGCGGGGCGGCGCAAAGATGGTCAAGGTGGGGACGACGACGTTATGAATATGGCGGTTCGGCGGCTGCTCGGCGGACATCTCGACCAGTTCGGGTGGAGGATTGCTGACACTCAACGGAGCTTCCCCCGGCCAAAGACGGATTTCGGCGGGCGGGGAATTTATCGCGGCGGTATCGACAGCATTCATGGCCATCATTATCGTATAACTACACCATGTACTTGGCGGTCGCGCGTTTCCACAAGCCCCGCGCTTTCAGGATCATCTCGATGACTTCGCGCACGGCGCCAGCGCCGCCGCGCCGTCGCGTCACGTAATGGGCCACGCGTTTGACCTCATCAACCGCGTTCGACACGGCCACAGCCACGCCGACCCGCCGCATCGGCGGCAGATCCACCAGTTCATCGCCGACGAACGCGATCTCGTCGTTCGCGAACCCGTGCTGGCGTTTGACCTCCTCGACCATGTCCATCTTGTTCGACGGTTTCTGGAGCACGATATTCACTCCCAAATCATTCGCGCGTTGCGTCGTCGCCTTCGATGCCCGCCCCGAGATGAACCCGATGGTCAATCCCACGCGCAATGCCATCGCGATTCCGTGGCCATCCAGCGCGTCGAACGACTTGAACTCCTGGCCGTCGCTGGTGAAATGCAGTTTGCCATCGGTCAACACGCCGTCCACGTCCAACAACAGGCAGCGAATTTTGCGCAAACGACGATTCAACGCCCCCTTGGTGATTCTCATGGCGCGGCGAGTGTAACAGAACGCTTTTATCTGACAAGTCCACCGCGACCGGCAAAACAAAACCTCCCCCGGGGCTAATCAGGAGAGGTCTTGCGCGTGGAGAACAACTACTATTCCTTGGTTTCCTTCAGCACAACGAAAACGGAGGAGCGGCCGCGATGGACGTACAGCAACACGCCCTTGGCCGGGTCGGCCTTGGCGACGGCGGCCTTGAAATCATCCGCCGAATGGGCCGGTGCGCGGTCGATGGCCGTAATCACGTCACCGCGCTGCAATCCCGCCTGTTGCGCCGCGCTGCCGTCGGCGACATCGGTCACCACGACGCCATCAGCGACCTCAAGTTTCAAGTGCTCGGCCAGATCCTTCGTGAGGGTCTGCACGGTGAGGCCGAACGCGCCCCAGACCTTCGGTTCGTTCGGAGTTTCACGTTCGTGCGAGGCCCGGCGCACTTCATCGGGCATTTCGCCCGTCTGCAACGCGATTTGGATCGTTTTGTCATCGCGCACCACGCCGAGCATGACTTTCTGGCCAATTTGCTTGTGGAGGATTTGTCGCTGCAAATCGCGCGGGGTCTTTACCGTCACGCCGTCGACCGACACGATAATGTCAGCCAGCGTAAGGTCGCTCTTGGAGGCGGGCGCGCCGTCCTCAATCTGGTTGACCACGACACCTTCTTTCAAGGGCTTCACGCGCTCCAGGAGATCCTTGTTGTCGGTCAAGGCCTCGATGCCAATGCCGATCCACGGGCGGGTGACTTTGCCGTCCTTGATGAGTTTCTCGGCGGACTCCATCGCCATGTTGATGGGGATGGCGAACCCGATGCCGCGATTCAGACCGCGGATGAGGGTGTTGATGCCGATGACGCGACCTTCGATGTCACAGAGCGGGCCGCCGGAGTTGCCGGGGTTGATCGCCGCATCGGTCTGGATGTAATCCTCGTAGGCATTGCTGCCGCGGTTCCAGACGCCCGTGCGCCCTTTCGCGCTGACGAAACCGACCGTGAAACTGTAATCGAGTTCGTACGGCGCGCCGATGGCCATGGCCCATTGGCCGACTTTTACCTCATCGCTGTTGGCGAGTTTGGCGGCGGGAAGATCTTTACCATCCACCTTGATGACGGCCACGTCGATGCGTTCATCGACGCCGATGACCTTCGCGTTCTCGAACTTCGTGCCGTCCTTGAGCAGCACGGTGATCGAGTCCGCGCCGTTAATGACATGCATGTTGGTCAGGATATAGCCGTCCTTGCGCAGAATAACGCCCGACCCCTGGCCTTCGACGTCACGGTCGGGCTGGTGGAGTTGCGGCGTGTGCGGCATGCGCCGGAAGAAATACTCGAACGGCGTGCCTTTGAACTGCTGACCATCACCGTTATCCTCATCCTCACCGTCCTGCAGGTCCATGGCTTCGCTGACCTTGCGTTTGGTGGTGATGACGACGACGGACGGGCTGGCCTGGTCGGCGACCTTCTCGAAGGCGCTTTCCAAACGCCGGGCGAGGTCGATATCGCTGGTGGCTGACGACGGGGTCGTGTCCTTCGCCAGGCAGAGCGGGCCCGAGGCAGCGACGATGAGTGATAGACCGATGGCAAACCATCGGGTGGTTGAGGAACTGCTTGGTAAATGTTGTTGGTGCATCATAGTTGTACTCTTCGACCCCGCTACGCAGGGCGCGTTCAAATGTTGTGTTTGGTACGCGATCGCCACCGTTGCCGCGCGCAATATCGCCGAAGTTTGACGACTCGGCAAGTGCGGACGATATTTCGAGCGGGATAGGGGTCTGATGGCTATTCCGAGACTTTCACCACGGGGAAATAACGCGACGGTCTTCCGGAAATTGAGTGACATCAATTTCACGGCCACTGGCCAAAACATATTCGTGGTATTCGGAAAGAGGGATGGAAAAACTGCTACCGTCCTTCCTGTCAGGTTCATAACCGGCGGAGTTGACATCTAGCAGCCATTTCGGGGAAACGCCGCGGTAGCAGATCCGTATCTTATCACCCACGTGCGAGTGGATTTCCTCCATGGGAATCAAATACGTGTCAACCCGGACGTTCTTTCCTTCAGAAGTTTCCACACAACGCATTGCGCCTCGACCCTTGGAATCACTCTTCATGGGTGTGATGGATTTTTCACTCAGACGAATGTAGTAATGCAAACCGTTGAAGCCCGGCGGCGAATTCAGCGCGTAGGTCCTATCGAGCCCGGGCGAGCCTTTCCCGTCAGCGATCAGGTCAAGCACGTGCAGTGAGGACCGATCCGTTACCAACTGAATTTTGTCAGTCTCGCCCAGCGACGCATGGCCATAAGTCCATAAGACTGCTTGAACGACCAGATATTGATCATTGTTCCACACTGAAAAGCGCAAATCAGGTCGGTCGCAGATTACCTTCGCATCCTTTTGGGGAAAGGCGAAGGTGCCATTCTCACGAAGTCCGGAAAGAGACGGTGTGGATACGTTTGCCGTGTCAGCGGCCGCAGAGACAAATGTCGAAGCAGCGAGCATCAATGAAATAGTAACGAGTCTCTTCATGCTTGGTGATGCTACCCCCGATTGAAAGAGAACGCCATGGCGAACGACCAGCCCGAATCTCGTGTTACGTCAAGCGTTTCACGGACAAGCCCGCGTTGACAATGCGGGTGAATCCGCTACCCTGAATCAGGTGCGAGTTTGCTCATGATTGCGACGGCTGATACCACCGAACTACAGGAACGCGTCCGCGAGCTGAAAAAGCTGCGGAACGCGGTCATTCTCGCGCACAATTACCAGGTGCCCGAGCTGCAGGACGTGGCGGATTTCGTGGGGGACTCGCTGGGGTTATCGTTCAAGGCGAAGGAGACGGCCGCCGACGTGATCCTGTTCTGCGGGGTGCATTTCATGGCGGAGACGGCGAAGATCGTCAACCCGGGCAAGACGGTCATACTCCCCGATCTCGACGCGGGCTGTTCGCTGGCCGATTCGTGCGACGCGAAGGCTTTGGCCCGGTGGAAGGAAGCGCATCCCGATGTGACCATCGTCGCGTACATTAATTGTACGGCAGCGGTCAAAGCGTTGGTGGACATCATCTGCACTTCGGGCAACGCCGTGAAAGTGGTCAACTCCATCCCGCCCGACAAGAAGATTCTGTTCGTTCCCGACCAAAACCTCGGGCAATGGGTGATGGCGCAAACGGGCCGGCAAATGATCCTGTGGCCGGGCGCGTGCTCGACGCATGTGCTATTCACGCACAAGGCAATCTTCCGATTAAAACAGGAGTATCCCGACGCGAAGATCGTGGCGCACCCGGAATGTTTGCCGGCGGTCCGCATGATGGCCGATGACGTGTGTTCGACGGAGAAAATGGTGGGTTATTGCCGGGATTCGTCCGCGCATGAGTTCATCATCGTCACCGAGGCGGGCATGTTGCATCGGCTCAAGAAGGAACTGCCCGACAAAGTGTTCATCCCCGGCCCGACGGATTCGTGTCACTGCAACGAATGCAGTTTCATGAAGAAGAACACGCTTGAGAAAGCCGTCGCCGCGCTGGAAAGTTTGTCTCCCGAAATCATCCTCGACGAAGACATCCGCCGTCGCGCCCTCGTCCCGATTGAAAGGATGCTGGCGCTGGGGAAGTGAGTGGCGCGCGTGTCATTCGGCTCGTAACCAAAATCAAAAGCCCAGGTAGATTGCCTTGAGATAATGGGCTTCGGGGAAGGTCGCCGGGTGGTCGGGAGGATGGCCGGTGGTTTGAAGTTCCTTAAACGGGCGGCTGGATTGGGTGGCGGCCTCCCTGACTGCTCCCAGAAATTCGTCTGTCGAAACATGTGCCGAACAGGAACAGGCGACGAGGATACCCGCTGGCCGCAAAAGTTTCAGGGCACTTCGCACCAACCGACCATAAGCGCGGATGGCTTGCTCGCGTTCGGATTCCCGCTTCGCCAGCGAAGGTGGATCAAGAATGATCAGATCGAATGATGTAGGTGGGGCCGAGTCCAGCCAGTCGAAGGCGTCGGCTTTCACAATCTCGTGGTGACAGCGGGCGATGGCTGGATGGTCGAGGTTCAAGGCAAAGTTACGGTTCGCGGCCGCGAGGGCATGCGGGCTAATATCCAGGTCGGTAACGGAAACGGCCCCACCGCGGGCGGCATACAGCGAAAAGCCCCCGGAAAAGCTGAAGGCATTCAACACCTGCCGACCGTGGGACAGCGATTCGACGAGGCGACGGTTGTCCCGTTGATCGAGAAAAAAACCTGTCTTCTGTCCACGGACCACATCGATTTCGAGACGGAGCCCCGACTCCAGAAAGACGACCGGGTCGAGCAGGGGCTCTCCGCGAACAATCTGTCCTTCGGCGTACGGAAGCGCTTTGTCCTGAATATTTCGGCTCAAGCGCAGAATGATGCGCTGGCAGGGGACTTGTTCCGCGATGATTTCCACGATTTCTTCCAGACGCGGAATCCAAACCGTCGTGTAGAGTTTGAGGACCAGGGTCGAGTCATAACGGTCCAACACGAGCCCCGGCCAGCCGTCGTTTTCACCGTTACAGAGCCGGTAGCCGTTCGTTTGAGAATCAAACAGGTTGCGTCGTCGGTCGAGTGCTGTGGTCAGGTGCTGTTGCCACCAGGCGCGATCCAGCTTTTGCGGTTTACCGACATGCAACATGCGGACGCGGATCGGCCCCTCTGGATCAAACAGGCCCATCCCCAGGAAACGGTCCTGCCGGTCGTAAATGACGGCGAGATCGCCTGTTTGGCCGGTGCGGTTCTGTTCGCGAATGCTGTCGGAGAAAAGCCAGGGATGGCCGGAGCGCAGAATCGATTCCGCCTTCTGCGAGACACGGAGCCTGAGGATCGGAGTCGATTCAGGGCTCATGATATTGAGGTGGTCATTTGGGATTCAAAACGCCCAGTGCCATGATCGTATAACATTCCGGTCTCGGCAGGATGTAGAACAAAAATTACCACACGGGCTGGCGCTGGGGAAGTGAGTTTGTCCTGGAGAACCGGGATTTGCTATTTGCGGGGAAGGTTGGTAGGTAATAAAGGAATCGTTCGGGGAAAAAACGTATGAAAATCATCGCACTCGCTGTGTTCCTGGCTGCTGGTCCGGTCTTCGGCGCGACCAATGACTTGAAGCAGACCGTACGTGTTGAAGCGCAGAAGTGCGCGGACGCGTTGCTGGGTGGTGACTATGAAACGGTGATTGGTTATACGCACCCGAAGATTGTCCAGCTCATGGGCGGGAAAGGGCCCATGCTGGAAACCCTGAAACGCGGCACCAAGGACATGGCGACGCAGGGGTACGCCATAGAAAAGATCACCATCAGCGTTCCCCACGACCCCAAAACGAGCGGAGACCTCCTGTACGCCATGATACCGGAGACAATGATCATGAAGGCTCCCGGCGGACGGCTTACCAAGGAAAACATGATGCTTGGCTTGTCCTACGATGCGGGCAAAAAATGGGTGTTCATCGATGCCGACGCGTTGACCGACCCGGCGACGCAGGCGGCCCTGCCGGAACTTGTCGGTAAGATTGTCCAGACGCCACAGAAACCGCCGGTGTTCACCAAGGACGCACCCGCCACCAAACAGCCGTGATGCCGGTTTGACTTTCTGATGCGCCGATGTCATCCACTCTGCGTTATTTAATTCCCACCGAGATGAAAAAACTGCTGTTTCTCTGTTTGATGATGTTGGGCGCGAGCACGGCCCAGGCGCAGTTCACGCCGGACAAGGCCGTGCTGCGGGCGACGCTGAAGAACGGGTTGCGGGTGGTGATCGTGCGCAATCCATTGGCGCCGGTCGTGACCACCGTGGTGAATTACCAGGTCGGGTCAGACGAGGCACCGGCGGGATTTCCCGGCATGGCGCACGCGTTGGAGCACATGATGTTTCGGGGCAACCCGGGACTTTCCGCCGAGCAACTCTCGCAGATTTCCGCGGCGATGGGCGGCAACTTCGATGCCGACACTCAACAGACGATCACGCAGTATTATTTCACCGTGCCCGCCGACGATTTGGAGTTGGCATTGCACATCGAATCGTTACGGATGAGCGCCATCCTGGCCACCGACGAGCTGTGGGGCAAGGAACGCGGCGCCATCGAGCAGGAAGTCGCGCAGGACCTCTCCAATCCCGAGTACCTGTTGGAAGTGAAACTGCTGGAAGCGCTGTTCAAGGGCACACCCTACGCGCATGACGCATTGGGCACGCGGCCTTCCTTCGACAAGACGACCGGGGCGATGTTGAAGAGTTTCTACACCCAGTGGTACGTGCCGAACAACGCCATCCTGATCATCGTCGGCGATGTCGAACCGGCCACAACGCTGGCGATGGTGCGCGGTTTGTTCGAAAAGATCCCGGCGAAAAAACTGCCACGTCGGCCCACTATCACACTGCAATCCGTCAAACCCGAATCGATCCAGATGACCAGCGATTTGGGGTACGGGCTGGCGGTGATCACGTACCGCCTGCCCGGATCGGACAGCCCTGAGTACGCAGCGGCGCAGGTGTTGGGCGACGTGCTGGCGAGCCATCGCGCCGAGCTGTATGAGTTGGAAGCGGAGGGCAAAGCGCTGTCAACTGGGTTTTCGTTGGACGCGCTGCCGAAAGCGAGTTTGGCGTACGGCATGGGCGCCTTCAAGAAGGGCGGCGACGGCGCGGCGTTGATCAAGGAGATGCAGGCAGTGTTCAGCCAATACGCGAAGCACGGCGTCCCGGCGGAATTGGTCGAGGCGGAAAAGCGGCATCGACTGGCGGCGGAGGAGTTCGAGAAGAATTCCGTGGAAGGCCTGGCCATGAGCTGGTCGGAGGCGCTGGCGTTGGAGGGTCGGCATTCGCCCGACGACGATATCGCGGCGATCAAGAAGGTGACGGTTTCCGAGGTGAACCGCGTGGCGCGGAAGTACCTGAGTCTTGACCACGCGATCATGACGATCATGACACCGGAGGAATCGGGCAAGCCGGTTTCCTCGGCGAGTTTTGGCGGGCATGAATCCTTTGCGTCCAACACGGAAGGAAAAGCGCCGTTGCCGGACTGGGCGTCGGCGCATATGGGACGACTGACCGTTCCCGAGTCGACTATCCATCCCACAGTGTTCGTGTTGACGAATGGACTGCAACTGATCGTGCAACCGGAATCGATGAGCGGGACGGTTAGCGTGTACGGCAAGATCCGCAACAACGCGGCGTTGGAATCGCCGGACGGACAGGAAGGCGTGGACCAGGTGCTGGGCCAACTTTTTGACTACGGCAGCGAGTCGTTGGACCGCGTGGCGTTCCAGAAAGCGTTGGATGACATCGGCGCGACGGAATCGGCCGGCACGGATTTCGAATTGGACGTGTTGACCAACTACGTGGACCGGGGCGTGCAATTGTTGGCGGACAACCTGTTGCATCCCGCGTTGCCGGCGGAAGCGTTCCAGACGGTGCGGCAGCAGGTTAATGATACAGTGGCGGGCCTGCTGGAAAGCCCGGACTATCTGCACGGCCGGGCGTTGACGGCGGCGCTGTTCCCGAAGGGCGACCCGGCGTTACGGCAGGCAACGACTTCGACCGTCAGCTCCCTGACACTGACCAACACGTTGGATTATTACCGGCGCGTGTTTCGTCCCGACCTGACGACCATCGTGGTCGTGGGCAATGTGTCACCCGAGCAGGCAAAATCGGTCATCGAGAAATGGTTTGGTAGTTGGACGGCGACCGGGCCGAAGCCGGAGACGGACCTGTCGCCTGTTTCGGCCAACGGCCCCTCGGTCACGAGCGTTCCCGATAAGAGCCGCGTACAGGACAAGGTGGTGCTGGCGGAGACGCTCGGATTGACGCGGTTGGACCCGGATTTCTACGCGTTGCGGTTGGGCAACCTCGTCCTCGGCGGCGGATTCTACGCGACCCGGCTGTATCGCGACCTGCGGAAGGATTCCGGGCTGGTGTATTCGGTGGGCTCATCGTTCAATATTGGAAAGACGCGGGCGACGTACGAGGTGGAATTCGGATGCGACCCGCCGAATGTTTCCAAGGCGCGCGCGATCATCGAGCGCAACCTGAAAGACATGCAGACCAAACCGGTGAGCGCCGACGAATTGCAGCAGGCGAAATCGCAGTGGCTTCGAGACATCCCGTTGTCCGAGTCCAGCACGGGCGACATTGCCGCGAACCTGCTGGCGCATGCCACGCACGATCTGCCGTTGGACGAGACGACCCGGGCGGCTCACCGCTGCCTGGCGTTGACGGCCGAGGACGTGCAGGCGGCGTTCGCGAAGTGGTTGCGCCTCGAAAACCTCGTTCAAGCCAGCCAGGGGCCGGAACCAAAGTAACTCGACTGGATGGCGCTCGTGGGTTAAGTTTGTAGAAAGACCGTGGCATTGAAGCCCGGGCCCGACAGTACACAGATGAAACGAATCCTATTGCTCGCCGTGGTATTGCTATCGCTGGTCGCGCCGATTCGCGGCGAGGATAGCCCGCAGTCCAAGAGCGCCGATGAATCGTGGGCGCACCTTCAGGACGTGTTGCACCAGGGCATGCCTGCCGACCCGGCGCAGTATGTCGGGAAACTGGAGACGTTGCGCGGCCTCATGCTGGAGTTTGAGAACCGCTATCCGAATGATCCACGCCGCTGGGATGCGAAGCTGATGCGGGTAGAGGTCGAATCCGTGCGCGCACAGATCGACAATCGCCAGCCAGACAAAGCCGCGCTGCTCAAGTTGACGAAGGAGATTGCGGCGGCGCCGGATGCCTCTGCGGTGGTGAAGGCGGATGCGAGATACCTTGCAGCGAAGGGGCACATGGACGCGCTGGAGTCATCCGGTTCGACGATCGATTCCGCCGCGCGCAAGACGGTGGAGGGCGACATCGCCGAACTCCGTAAGGATTATCCCGACGACCTGCGGACCGCCGCGTTACAGTTGGATTTGGCGATGTTCCTCAAGGTGCGCGATGCCGATGCGGCGGAATCCATTTTGCGGGAGATGGTAAGCAGCAAGAATATCCGGGTCGTTGCGGTGGCGCAGCAGCAATTGGATTTGATGAGGACGCAGCGCAAGCTCGCCAAGGTCCCGCTTGATTTGAAGTTCCAGGCGGTGGACGGTGGACAAGTTGATTTGGCGAAGCTGCGGGGCAAGGTGGTGATGGTGGAGTTCTGGGCGACATGGTGCGGTCCGTGCCGGATGGAGGTCCCCAATGTGGTCGCCACGTACAACCAGCTTCACACGAACGGGTTTGAGATCGTCGGGGTTTCGCTCGACCAGAACAAGGACCAGTTGGTCAACTTCACGAAGCAAGTGGGCATGCTGTGGCCGCAATACTTCGACGGCAAGGGCTGGGCGAACGAAGTCAGTTCCCGCTACGGGATCAACAGCATTCCCACGGCGTGGTTGGTGGACAAGAAGGGGATGGTGCGATCCACCGAGGCCCGCGGGCCCGACCTCGCACAGCAGGTCAAGACGCTGTTGGCAGAGTAGGGAAGCAGCGACCTGCCTTGTAGAGGCGAATCAGCAAGTTTCTTGACAGGCTGATGGCGTGGGAAATAGAGTGGATGGCATGAAGACGACGTCACGTTTCCTTTTGATTTCCGCGGTATTTCTGCTCGTCACAGCCGCCGGGGCACAGGCACATACCATTCCCGGCGACGTTCATGGATTCGGCAGCGGGTTCGGGCATCCGCTGCACGGTTTCGATCATATCCTGGCGATGTTGGCCGTCGGTTTGTGGGCGGCCCAACTCGGCGGACGGGCGCGCTGGCTTGTGCCCGCGAGTTTTGTCGGCGTGATGGCACTCGGGGGAGCGCTGGCCATGGCCGGGCTGCGCGTGCCATTCACGGAAGCGGGGATTTTGCTGTCGGTGCTGGTACTGGGGATCCTGGTGGCCGTGGCGGCACGGTTCCCATTGGCGGCGAGCATGGCGGTGGCGGGGTTGTTCGCGTTTTTCCACGGGCATTCGCACGGCACGGAGATGCCGGCCAACGCAGTGGGGTACGCGTACGGCGTGGGGTTCATGGTGGCGACGGCGCTGTTGCACGCGGGCGGGATCGGGATCGGGACGCTGGCGCAGCAATCCGCGAAGCAGCCGGTGATTCGGTATGCGGGCGCGGCGATTGCCGTGGCGGGACTTTGTCTCTGGGCGTTCTAACAGACGGGCAGAACGCTGACGGCTAATACTCTTTCTTGAGGAGAAAACCATTATGCAAACATTGTTACGGGGTAAGGACTACATTGAGACGCCGGACTGGACGAAGGAAGAACTGGAGACCGTGCTGGACGTGGCGGGCGACCTGAAGCGGCGGTTTGCGCTGGGCGAGCCGCATCGGCTGTTGCAGGACAAGACGCTGTTCATGATGTTTTTCGAACAGAGCACGCGGACGCGCAACTCGACGGAAGCGGCGATGACGCAGCTCGGCGGCCACGCGCACGACCTCACGCCCGATAAGATGCAGATTTCGCACGGCGAAACTCCGAAGGACACGGGCAAGGTGTTGTCGCGGTACGGTCACGGCATCGCGATCCGCAATTGTTTCTACGGGGTCGGCAACAAATATCTGCGCGAGGTGGCCGAGCACGCGACGATTCCGATTGTGAGTTTGCAGGACGACGTCGATCATCCGCTGCAGGCGATTGCGGACCTGATGACGATGCGCGAGAAGTACGGCAATGATCTGCGTGGCAAGAAATGTGTCGTCTCGTGGACGTATGCGCCGGCGTACGCGCGGCCGCTCAGCGTGCCGCAGGGATTGATCTGGTTGTTGCCGCGGTTCGGGATGGATGTGACGCTGGCGCACCCGAAGGAATTCAATTTGATGCCGCGCACGGTCGAGGCCGCGAAGAAGTTTGCGAAAGAGAACAAGACCAAGTTCGAGATCATTCACAATATGGACGATGGCTTCAAGGATGCGGTCGTGTGTTACCCGAAATCATGGGGTTGCCACCAGTATTTGCAGGACCAGGGTGTGCCCGAGGACCAGCGCAAGGAAGAGGGCATGAAGATCCTCAACAAATACAAGAGCTGGGTGTGCACCGAGAAGCGGATGAAGCTGGCGAAGAAGGAAGCCTGCTACATGCACCCGTTACCGGCGGACCGCGGGGCGGAAGTCGAGGACGCCGTCATCGACGGCCCGCAATCGGTGGTGTTCGACCAGGCCGAGAACCGCTTGCACACCGTGAAGGCGATCTTGTCACTGGTGATGGGCGGCAGGCCGTAGTCGCGACGGATTTGAGAATCAGTGCTTGAGGTTGATCACCCGCACGGTTTGTTGAGAACTGTCGGGAGAATGAGTTCCTTTATCATCACCTGAATCGGACGGGGACTCCGTTGTTTTGTTAGCTTGATCGCGGGACAGAATCTCGGCGGCCTCATCCAGGGTATAAGAGTCGCGTAGAACTTCGATACCTTCCTTGGTTTTGCAGAACTTCCGTCCAGAGTATCGGGCTTGGCGAATTCGCAGGACGTCGCCCGCGCTGAGGTTGTAATCGTAGACGTTAACAACGAACGGGCTGTTGCCCACCGGGTGAAGGTCGAAGGTGGTTTCACTCGACCAATGATAATCCTGCACGGGCAACAGGCTTCCCACAGTGCCTTCGGGCTGGGGAAACTTGAGTTTGGCGATTGCCTGTTTCAGGGTTTCGACCTGCCGTTGGCTCAAATGGAGATGATCAACATTTTGGCCTGTGCCGCGAATGAACCCCGGCTCATTGTTGTTACCTATCGAATGGGCCGCCTGGCTGACGGGCGCGTTTTCAGGGTGACGTCCGCAGCCGGCAAGCGCGGATGCAACAACCATGATTGGCAAGAGCGACCTTCTCACGGGAGATTATCTTACAGGCATGGGTAGGGGATTGTCACGGCTATCGTCCAACTTAGACGTTACTTGGGCGGGTCTTGCTTCAGAAGCTGTTGTTCGGCGAGGGCGTGGAGGAGGTTGGTGTTGGCGTCGGGAAAATTCGGGCGGAGACGGAGGGACTCATGGAATTGGGCGATGGCGTCATCGGTGCGTTTGAGTCGGGCCAGGACCACGCCGAGATTATTGTGGATTTCTGCGTAGCCGGGGGTGAGGCGCGCGGCTTCCTGCAAATGATCCAGGGCGAGCGGCAATTCGTCGCGGTGTTCATACAGATTGCCGAGATTATTGTGGGCGAGGGCACACGTCGGATTTTTCTGGAGCGTGTCGAGCCACAGCCTCTCGTTATCGTGGAAGACTTCGGAGTGGTGAAACGTAAGCATGTGGAAGATGACGATCACGATCACGGACGTAAGAACCTGAGTCAGCCGGTGTTTCACGGCGGAAGCGAACCCGGCGACGACGAGCGGGATGAACGCCATGCCGGCCAGGTAGGCGAAATGATCCGCGACGAACGAGTAACGGAAATAGTAGATGTTGGCAAACCCGAGCACGGGGAACAAGGCGAGCGCGTACCAGCCCGCGCCGAATGTGAACGCTCTCGGCCATGGGTGACGGCGCAGCAGCCAACAGGCGAGGGCGAGGATGAGCAGGGCGAGCCATGGCAACCAGGCGGTGACGGCGTTCGCGTTGATCTGCCAGCGCGGATAGACGAACGCGAGGTTCAACGGCCAGAGCAGTTTGCCGGCATAAAACCAGAGTGCATTCCCCGCGATCACGAATCGATCAGCAATGTGTAGCGACCAGTCGGCGGTACGTTCTCGTTGAACAAGAAGTTGTTGTTCGAGAACGGCGAGTAACGAAGAGACACAGGCCATGGCGGCAAAGGGAAGAAGGTAGAGCGAATCCTCGCGTTGCCAACCCCGTTCGGATCGGGGCAGACGTCCGCGCTGCCACCATATATACAGGAGCAAAGCGGCAGGCAGAAACACGGTGGACGGTTTACTGAGCAACGCGGCGGCAAACAGCACGTTGGCGGCGGCGAGCCACCACCATTGTTCGTGTTGATCGTCAAATCGCAGGTAACACAGGAGACACGAGAGGAAGAAGAAACCGGATTGGGTGTTTTTCAACTCGGTGACCCACGCGACCGACTCGACGTTGATGGGATGGACACCCCACAAGGCGGCGGCCACCCAGGCACCGCGCACTTTCAGTTTGCGGAGCAAAAGATAGAGCAAGACGGTATTGAGCGTGTGCAGGGCGATATTGACGGCGTGATAGGGAAGCGGCTCCAGCCCCCAGAGATGGCGCTCGGCCCAGAACGTCGTCAGGGTCAGCGGATAGTATCGGGAAATCGACAGGGACGACCAAATCAGGCGGAGACCATCCGGCGCGGCGACAGCCGGGTTCTGCGTCAGATGATCGTCATCGTCCCAGATAAAGCCGGCACTGAGGGTGTGGTCGTAGGAAATGGTAGTGACGAGGACGAGCGCGAGGATGGACAAGACAATGCGGTGGCTTGTCGCTCTCAGTTCCATCAAGGTGGCCAGCGTAATCAGACAGCTGGACGTTCACAAGAACTATTGCGATAGTGATGGCTCCGCATGGGCACACGAAAACATCGCGACCTCGGGTTCATGGCCATCGCCATCCTCAAGCTGGTGAAAGGCGC
>Ga0265338_10002015_pt1 | contig 31515 bp, 37 predicted proteins | sample 42126metaG_FD_193579 | JGI IMG/M metagenome (GOLD analysis project Ga0265338, IMG submission 193579) | Rhizosphere microbial communities from Carex aquatilis grown in University of Washington, Seatle, WA, United States - 4-21-26 metaG | ecosystem: Host-associated > Plants > Roots > Rhizosphere...
CGTGTACTTGATGTTGCTCTTGGCCGACCGCGACAGTCCAAATTGCAAAATGGGACAGCAAATTGCAAGAACCCTGTGCGCATAGAATCTCCGCATTGGCCGCGATCGGCCTTTGCGGAGGACGTTTACAACTCGGTTCGACCGTCCCTTCGAACGGCCGTCAAATAGAGTTCGAATCGAGCCTCATCAGGCCGTCTGCACGGCCACCAATTCACTCAAGCCGGGCGGCGGGGTGTCACGCGGGACAACCTGCAACGCCGCACCGTTCCCGTCGCTGATGCCGGCCGCAGAGAATGCCTGCACCGCAAGCAGCTGACGAATACCTTGCTGAAGACCAGACACGACCACCCTTCGAGCCGAAGACGACAGCGTGGCCAGGACGGTCGTGTAATCCACCCGCCCCACTCCGGCATCACCAAATACTTTGAAACTGGACGCCTGAACCGCCGCGCCCACATCGTCATGCAGCCAGGTCAACTCCACATCACCATTCGCCGCGGGCGACGCCGCGATGAGCTGAGGCGCATTGGGCCGGGTCAGCAATTGGGAGCCATCTGATGCGAGTCGCAATGGAGACTCGACTGGATCGCTCGCCAGAGTGCCCTTTCTCGCACGGACATATGCCGCCCATCTTGTTCCGGCAGCCCCAGGAGCAAATGACACAGACGCGGTCGTGACAATGCCAAACCGCGCCGCCGCCGAAAAATCAACCGGGGCACCCTCGGGAAGAATGACCACGTCGTATCCGTTCGCCGGCGGCCCAAGCCAGGCCAAATCGAGCGGCTCGGTCTCGACGAACGGGATGCGGCGGTAAAGCCGCTCAGGTACTACATAAGGATCGGGCATTATGCATCCCTGCCGACGAACGCGCGAATTTCGTAAGGCTGCGTGTTGTAGACGCAGCTGAACACGACCTGATAGGCGGAGCCCGAGCTAATTCGCGAGACGCTGGCCGCGTCATACTTCCATCCGGGCGTACCCGGAATGGCCGTCATGGCCGTGGTCGCGATCAAGTTCGTTGCGTCATCTTTTATGACCTTGATGCTCGAACTGGTCACCGCAGTGGGCACCCCATTCACCGTCCACACCACGCGCCACTCATCGAGCGAGCTCCCCTGGTTCACCGTCAGCTTGTAAAGCAGGCCGATGACGTCCTGTGTCACAATCCCGCCGATGGTGTTGATTCCCTCGCACAAGTCGTGGGTGTCAGAGATCGTGTTGATAACCGCCGCGAGCGCTCCGAGACTCGAAATGGTGCCATCAAACGCCCCGAAGTCGGTCGGATGATTGGCCGCCGCGTTGGCCAGCGCGGTGAGCTTCTCATCCAATGTGTTGTGGTTCGACGTGACGCCCGTGTTGCCCATCTTCGCTACGAGCGCGTTGATGTTGTCGAGCAGGAACTTCCCGACGCTTCCGGACGTGGTGAGGCCGGACGTAAGGGCCGCCCAGAGCGCCGCGTACACGTCGGAATTAATATTCGCCGCCGCGATGGCCGTGCCCCCCCAGATGGACGAATCCAGTGCGCCGGGCGAAATCGCGAGCAGGTTGTCGACCTGGCCCACTTCCGGAACAATCACGTTGGTGAACGTCGTCGGCGATCCGGGCAGCTTCGCGTTGGACAGATCGCAGCCGGCTTCACCCGAGCTGGCCACGTCGAGCGAATTCGCCGGCGTGGTCGATCGCACGAGCTCGTCGACCGTGACGGCCCGCGTGTTGATGACGAGCATGCCGTCCTTCCATTGAGCGCCGGCCACGTCGTGCCATTTCAGGATCACCACGTCCGCGTTCATTTCACCGCTGTCGAGCACGACCTTGACGATGCCAGAAGAGGCTGGCGATTCAGCTGGCAGCGTGTTGGGGTTGGCGATCGCTCCGCCGTCCTGGCTCACTTTGAAGTCGCCGGAGGCAATCGTGGGCGAAGTCTGGATGCTGTCGTCGGACTGGGCGCGCAGGTCGATGTATGTCGTGAACGCCGCCGCCTTCTTGGGTCCGTGGATTATCACGTCCATGCGATCACTCCATCAAGCATCAACGGTCCATGTGCCAGCGAGCTGGCCGAGAAGCGTGTACCGCGAACTATCGATCGCGACGAGCACGAGCGAGCTGCCCGCCACTGTCGACTTCACAAATCCGCCCGAGGCGCTCGTGCCGATCCCGACCAGGCGAATTGTGTGCCCCGTCTGCGCCTTGAGCTTGAGACCCGCCGCCACGTCGCACACGAACGGAAACACCAGCCCCTTGGCCGGGGTTGGCATTGTCAGCGTTACCAGTCCGCTGGCCCCAATATTGGTGTGCAGTCGATTCGCATCCGCGGCTGCCAGCGTCGCGTCTACCGCGTGATCGGCCTGGTCGTATCTGGGGGCCAATGGCTCAGCGACGATGCGCATGTCCTGCTGATGCCTGAATTCTGTGAAACTCGACCAATCCCACGTTCCCGACGAAAGCACGATTGTGCCCAGGCGGACGCAGGGCGTGGTAGGCCAGCCGGCCAAGGTTGCCGTGAAGGACAGGGCCACCGGATCCGCATAGAGGTAGTAGGTGCCGTCGCCGCCTGACATCGGGATGTTGATCGCGCCGGCAATGCTCACCACCGCGCCGCGATAAAGCACGTCCAGGCCAATGATGGAGCACTGGTTGTCGGCGTCCGAAGAGTCACGGTACACGCGCCCGCCGGCAATGGCCGAGATCGCCCGCTCCAGCGAGTGCTCGAGCCTCACGAGCTCCGTCCGGCCCGGATAGGCCCCCAGCTGCTCGTAGTAAAGGCCGCTCCGCGCGGCAATGACGTCGCTGTAGTTGCCTTCCGCGTATCCGCCGCCCATGACTTCGTCGACGCTTAATTCAGACACAGCAAAAGCCCTCACATGTCAGGTGAAGCAGTCCAGCTCAGTCCGACGCTTCCGCCGCTGTACCCCGTAAACTGCAAATTCCGAGGAGGCCGGGGCACGCCGGCCACCACGATCGTCGCCACGATGAGCGCGTCCGTCTGAATGGTTCCCGCTTCATCTTCGAAGCGAATCGCGAACTTATACGTTCCGTCGCGGAGGGCCGGCAGGACGCTTTGCGTGCCCCAGGAGAGGCGATCGCCATAGAGCCCGGCTTCCGCATCGCCCGCCGCGCCATCGGCCGCCCCAAAGCCCGCTCCAAAGTTCGAGGGCTCACCAACCACGCCGTCGCCCGCTGGTTCGTCGCCAATACCCGCTTTGCCCAAGGGCCAGACCTCGACCGGAGCGGGCGTCAGCGGATTGTCCGCGTCAACCGCAGCCGACGGATCGGCATTCGGGATCCCGTCGCCGTTCGAGGCAACGCCGCCGTTCCACAGCACGTGATAGCGCAATCCGGCCGGCCAGGCGTTGCGTCGCAGAAAACTCAGTCGAACGTGCGCTGCCACTGCTCATCAATCCCTTACGGATAGGTTTGGTGCGCCGCCGTTTTCAACGCGCGGTCGGTCACCACGTAGACGTTTGCCCCGTCACTGGCTGTATCATTGCAGACGATCCCACTCCACTCCCATTGCCGGATCCCCGCCGCGCGGGTCAGCCCCACGAGGCATGGAGACTGGGGACTCGCCCCGACCACGTTCGCAGCGCCGAGCTCAACCCGAGTCCAGCCTGCGGTACCGTATTGCCAGTTAGGATGCAAGAACCGGAAGATGGAGGTATTAAAGAAAGCATTTCCGGGCATTGTGCTGACGATGTAGAGCTCGTTTGCTGACACCACTTTCAGATCTATGCCGCGCTCCAGGGAACCCCCGCTCGGCTCGAAAACCGGAATGAACTGCGTTAATGCTCCTGCGGCCGCGAGAGAATAGATCCAGTACCATCCTGGCACATAGACGACGGAGCCTTGACCAAAGAGCTTTCCAGGCGTACCTGAGGGAATGGCGGTGGTCGACAACAGGCCGCCAGCCGCTGAATAGATCGAAACACTGAGGCCGTCGAGCGACACGAGCGCCGTCATGCCGCCATTGAACTGGGCCGCGAATCCACCCAGGCTGGCGGCCGCGCTCCACAGCTGGCTGCCCGTTGGAGAATACTTGACCCAGGCGTTGTTGCTCGCCCAGACCCCGGTTGAATCGCTGCATATCGCACCGTTTGAGCCCGGAGTGGCCTTCGACCATGCGATCGCGTGGGCCGCATTTATGCGATAGAGTTTTCCACCGCCCAGCACGTAGCATGCGCCGGTTTCTTCAGGGGCGAGCGATATGCTGGCCAGAGTGGGCTGACCATCCACGTCGGCCGCCCACAGCAGATTGCCGGAGAAATCAAAGCACCACAGATTCGCGTAACTGCTGTCCCCGCCGTGCGCGTTGAAGCCGCTGCGCACGTTGGCGTTCATACCGCTGCGGTTCCTGCTGTTGAAGCCCGCACTCATTGCTTGTCCCAGCTCCTGGCGGATCCCGCGTCATACCAGGCCAGCTTTGCACCCGACACCGTTACGCCCGTTCCTCCTGCAGGAGCCGTCCGCGCAGTGATCTCTTCACCTCCAAAACCCGAGCCACTGCCCATGTAAGATGGCACGATCACTTCAGTCTCAGAAGTACTGTCGCTCGACCGCGTGACCACGCGGGTATATCCGTTGCTGTAGGCAAAACTCAGCGTGTCCGCCGCGCCCAGGTCAGTGTAAGCGATCGATTTGCCGTCATAGCTTGACCGCCGCAGATGAAACGGCTTGGCCACAAGGATGTCGACCGCGCCCTCTGCCACGCCGTCCCAGAAGCGACAGACCAGGTGGTCGTTCTGGACGCTCTTGACCCGGCAGCGCATCTCGAAGCAGCGCTGCACCGCGTAAAACACATCCGTGCCATCGTTCGCCCGCCCCGCCCAGGTGACCCACACGTGCGTGTCGACCACCAATGGCGAGAACTCATCGTTGCCATCGCCGATGCCAAAGAGCGGCACAGACCGGATCGTGATGGGAGCATTGTCGACGGAGTCTTTGATCTTCCAGGCGCCACTCGGATCGAGCGTCTGCCGGATCGCCGTGTAGTGCGTCTCGTCGACTCGCGCCGTCACGTGGGCCAGAAACGTTTCGCCGATCTGAAGCAGGGGTGAGCCGGGCGCGAGGGCCAACGCATTCGGGTCGGTGACGAGCGGGGAGACCTTACGCTCCACCAGCGTGATGCGCAGCGTATCGCTCCGCTGTCGCGCGGTCAGCTCTTCGAGCCGCTCGCGCACCTTGCGAAATCCCCGGGCTACTTCGGTCGTAAAACCCATCAGTTCGCCACGTCTCCCAGGTAAGCTGATTTGTCGGTGCCGAGCTCGAGCACGGTTTGACCGGCTCTGAAATTGTGTTCGAACGCCCGCAGAATCATGTTCGCGTTCTCCAGGCCGGTCGACTGTCCGCCCGTGATGGCCAGGTTGATCCGCGCGTTCAGATTCCAGATCGCGTCGGGGACGTCCATATTGATGGCAAGCGGGCCTTCGTAGAGCACGTCTTTTTTCATGTCGAGCATGCGCCCGACGCGATCGAGTGTGATGTCCTCGTTGGGCAGATAGACGGTCTTCTCGCGCCGCAGCTTGTAGATGCTGTTGGCTGTCCCCGTGTATCCGCTGTCCGGCTTGCGCAGGCCGGGGATCTGCGACCCGATGGTGCGCTTGTAGATGAGGGCCATGCCCACCGGCGGCATGCACTTGCCGTGAATCTTGGGATTGACCACCTGGCCGTTGTTGTCCAGGATCACATCGGGGGCCGGGAACTTGCTCCAGATGAATCCGTTGTTCAGGTCGATCGCCCCGATCTCGATGCTGATGTAGCTCAGCGAGTTATCCGGGTTCCTTGCGACCTGGAGCAGCTGCAGCTGCTGATCGAGCCGCATCTCATAGGCTGACTGAGCGTCGAATGAAAACCTCCGGAACACGTTCGCGTTGCGCGATTGGCTCAGACTGCTCCCGCTCGTCGCCTGGCCAGCGGCGTTAAATGTCCAATTAGCTTCGAGCGTGCGGTCCCAGGCGTAGCCCAGGTCGATCGCGTGATCCTCAAGGTTGTCTGCCGACTGGCCGATGATCCGAACCGCGCTGTACCGGTCGCGCATCGATTCGGTGAGCTCTGATTGCCGGGCGTCGATCTGGTCCTGCCCAACAGTCAACGTGATGGGCGGCGCGTTGAAGACGAGCACGATGTTCAACGTCTTCTTGGCCGGATCGATGATCCAGGTAAATCCGGGTACCGAAGTGGAGAGCTCGCTGAGGGCGCTGCCGACCGTAGCGCCCCGCACGTGAAAATTCGGCACGATGTCGGAAGTCGCCCCGACGAACGTGGGCACCAGGCCCACCGCGGCCAGGTCAGGATCGAACGTGGCCGCCAGGGTCAAACCCTCTACGATCTGGTCGCAGATCGATCGAAGCGTCGACCCTTCGGGCGTCTGGAACTCCGGATAAAACGTGAGGGCGCTCATCAGGTCGAATCCCTTGATGAGCTCTTCGTAGCCGTAGCAGGTGACCAGGTCATTGTTGCGGATCCCCGGCGTGAACCGCCGCGTGAGGGCTTTGCCTCCAAAACGCACCACGCCGTCGATGAGCAGCTCCACGTCCTGGTACTGGATGTTCGGACCGTACCAGCGGAATGCGAGCTCCCGCGGCTGCTCGTAGGCCACGCGGATGGATTCAAGCGCCGCCCAGGGCTTGGTAGTGCCGCCTGGCGACGGCGGGGCCGTGGTGCCCACCTGCACCTTCTTGCCGCCGATTTTGAGTTCGTACTTCGCCATCAAGTCACCGGATCAAACTCAGTCGAGTGCATGAACACGACCCCATCGCTGAACCGTGCTTCGAGCGGCGAGTTGGGTTGTGGCCGATCGAAGCCCGTGAAAAATGTCTTGGGCCACGTGATCGTGCCTTCGGGCCAGTACCAGGCCAGGTCCTGCCGGCCGGCCCGCATCAGCCGGGCGTACTTGATCATCTGCAATGCGAAGGCCAGCTGGTCGCTTTGATCTTCGTAGATGATCGTCCGCAGCCGCCACACAAGGTTCGTTCCGGCATCGAACAATTGGGCTGACGCGGCCAGTAGTCCGCTCTGCTCGACCGGATCCGTGATCCGCTGTGCGAGCGGCAGGCCGTACAGCAGCTGCGTGCCCAGCTGAACGTTCCCCCAGGTGACGACTGGAATCGTGACGGCCAATAGCCGAGCCTCCTACCCGATCGCGTCAATCTCCGCGCGAAGATTCCGGACCTGGTCATCCATCCGCCTGCCACCCGTTGCCATTGCCAGCGACGGCGCCACCGAGAGCTGCAGGGCCGACGCGGCCTTCAATAGTGCATTCGCTGCGTCGAGCAGTTTACTTCCCGCGGGAAGTTCTCCTCGAGGACGGGCGGCACTCTGCGGACTCGTGCCGTTCATGATCGCGTTGAACTCTTCATCGCTGAGCATGGGCGACGGACCATTGGGGTGGAGACGGCGCATCTGGTCCGCGCGGCCTATCTCACTCATGGGGCCGTTTGCAAAGAGCCCACGCAGCATGATGCCAGTGCCGCGGCCAAGGTACTCCATCGGGCTCGCATTCCACGGCAAGGGAGATTTCTGATTGGCTCCGGAAAGAAAACCTGAACCGATGCCAAAGAATCGCTCCACACCCTCCCCAAGCAGTCCGCCCATTTGAGTTGCATTCGTGACGATGCGACCCAAGTCGACATTCAGCAGTCCGCTCATGAGGCGCGGAGCGGATCCGGTCGATCGAGCAGCGGAGGATCCTGGCCTTCCGGTCGCTACAGCCGTCTCTGGCGAAGCAAAAAGCCCCGATAGGATTCCGGCCGCACCGGGTCCGAATAACTCGCCCAGGCCGGAAGCCGCGCCTCCCGCCATCACGAGCGCATCCCGCAGGCCATCTTCCGTGGTCCCAGCCCGCTTGACCCTCGCTCCAAATTCGTCGCGATAGAGCTTCTGAAATTGCTCGCGCTGCATCTCCCACGCTCGCTGACGAATGACCTCGCGCCGGGCCGCGGGCGTAAAGCTCCGCGGTGGTGTCTGCGTGAGGTTGCCGGCGAAGAAGGCACGCGTGGCCTCTGCCGTGAACTCAGGCCCAATCTGGCCACCGGTCAGCAGCCGCGAGATTCTCGCCCTCCGAAATCGATCGCGGTTGATCTGCTGGAGAAGCGCTTGCCGCTGCTGTGGGGTGAGTCGTCCGCCCGCTTCCTCATCCGAGTTTTCGATGCCGCTGATTCCGAGTCGCTGGCCTCTCGCCAATGCTCCGGCAGCGCCCAGGGCTCGACTGGTCTCCTCGAAGGGGGCGTGCCCCTTGAAGCCGAAGATACTATCGATCGCCGGTGAAATCGGACTTGGCCGCGACGGCGACAGCACCTGGCTGATGGCTTTTTGATCGAAGACGCCGCCGAACAATGGGATGAGAGACAACTGCTGCTCGAGCTTGGCGACGAATTTCTCTGCTGCATCGATCAGCGTGTCCAGAAGGAACTTACCAACAGTCTTGATCCCGTTGAGCAGCATCGGCCCGAATTCCTGCGCGGCCTCGACCAGGCCCTGAGCCAACAAGCGGCCCGTATCGACGAACACCGCCTTGAGCAGCGACTTGGCCCCGCCAAAGAGGTTCTCGAGAGCCTTGCCCTGATCCTTGCCGCCCAGGCCGTTCGCGATGTTGTCCGCGATGTCCGCGGCGTCACGAACGAACTCCTTGAACCTCTGGTTGCCGGCCAGCGCTCCAAGGAACTTATCCTTGACCTCATCGACGGTCCCTTTCAATCGCTCGAACTGGAATACCGACTCCCGGCCGGTCACGCCCAGGCCGCCCATTTGCTTCTGGATCCCGCCCATCGCCGCTTCAAGAAACCTGGCATTCCTGGCCGCAGGATTGAGCTGCGCAAAGGCGTCGGTGCCGTGGATCCGGTCAAACTCCTTCTGCACGGACTCCATGCCGCCGTCGAGTACTCCGAGCTCCTCAAGGAAAGACCCGGCTCCGCGAGAAAGGGACCGGAAGATGCGATCGATTGTTTCGCTTGTGGCCGCGCCGGTCGACACTGCTTTTTTGCTCGCGAAGTCGAGCACGGTCCCGATCTGGCTGAGCGTCAGGCCGGCGGGAATCGCCTTGTTCGCCAGCTCCATCGCCCGCGCCGTCGAGAGCATCCCATGAGCGGCATTGGCGAGCTGTCGCGCCATCCGCTCGGCTGCCGGCCCGGTGGATGAAGTCAGCGCCTCAAACGAGTTTCGAACTACTTCCAATCGGCCCGCGCGTTCGATCAGATCGCCGATGCGCTCACCGAGACCCTTGATGATCTCGATGTTCTCCATGAGGGCGAAGCCCTTGAGCGATGTCAGGGCCTCGAACGGATGCCGGATCGCCTCCCCAAGTTTCTTAAAGGGCTCAGAGGCTTTTTCCGCGGCCTTGTGCGAGAACTCGCCGATGTCGCCGAGCACGCGCCGCAGAACGCTGGCGCTCTCATCTTTCGCCTTGACGGTGTACTCAAGTTTCTCTTCAGCCATCAGTTCAACGTCCGTGCAAAGCCCGTTCCAGTCGCGCCCGCGCTTCTCTGGCCGCCTGATCCGCGTTATAGCGCCGCATCAGGTAGTTCCGTTCCTCCAGGCTCAGTTCACACAAGACCTCGAATGGCACCTGTGTATAGAACTGAACCTGCGCGCAATCGTAGATCAGGTCGAGCTTGCGCTGCTCGATAAAACCAAAGGGCCTTCTTTTGTCTCCCCGGCCAGGCCGTTCACCTGGAATAGGTGGTTGCTGACGGCGCGGCCCAGGGCGTCGTCATTGCCCAGCAGCTGGTCGAGCCGCTCCTGCGTGAACTCGACCGGCTTACCCTGTTCGTCGGCCACGCCGCTCCAGCCCTTGACGCACGTGGTCAGCAGGATCTCTTCGGCCGTGGCCAGGTCACCGCGGGCCAGCGCCGTCGCTGCGTCGACCTTGCGGATCCGTCCCAACCGCCGCAGCGTGAGCGTGACCCGCGAGCCGTCCTCCGTAGTGAACGGGGTGCTGCTCTCGAGAGACCTGAAGATCGTTCCAGTTTCACCCATGCGTCTATCCTTCTTCCCTGTCGCTTCTGAACTTTTCCCTGATCCCTGCCGTCACGACGTGACGTAGGTCGGCACGATATCGTTCGCAGCGGTCGGCTTCTGGCACACGCCGGTGACCGGCTGCTCCACGTTCGCCCACTGATCCTGTGCCTCTTCGGGTCCTTCGAGGATCTGGACTTCGGCCATCGTCAGTGTGAGCTCCTCGGTCCCGACGCCGCTATAGAAATTCGCCACGATTGGCACGATGCTGTTGGCGCGAAGGATGGCGCCCAGCAGCGCATCGTCGAGCGACTGCCGCAGCAGGATCTGGACGCGCCGGCCGCCATCCTTAATGAACAGCGGATAGCCCGTGGTGGGATTCGGAGGACCGACCACCAGGTTGTTGGCGATCGTGATCTCGCCGCTGAGCTGCTGGAAAGACTGGCCGTTGACGGTCACGACCGTCTTGAGCCCCATGAGCGGCGTCCCGCTCGCGACAGAGCCGGCGCTGAACGATGTGCCCGTCGCCAGGCCGAGCGTCTTCCAGTCGTAGTCGAAGATGACCGGGCTATCGTCGGCGCCCCAGCGGATGGTGAGCTGCTCGCACACGCTGCCCAGGTACCGGGCGTATTCGCCGTTCGTCTTCGCCTTCTGCCAGCTGAACGAATCGAGGGCGCCGCTCGTGCGCTTAATCGCCATCTCCAGCATGGTCTGCATGTTGGAAGCAAATACCGGCGTGACCAGCTTGCCCTCGCCCTTCTTTCCGGTCTTGACCACGCGAGTCATCATCGGGAACGTCGAGGCGAACTTGCCCTCGAACGCCGTCCGCGATTCCTGGATCCGTAGCCCCTCGCCGTGCAGATCAACCGACGTCCACGACGTGCCGACCGTGCCGCGCGTCGCTTCGGGGGCGAATTGTGCGAATTCCTTTCCAGCAATACCCATGATGGGCTCCTCAAAGTCAGTGGTTCGTTGTCAGTTGCCAGACAGGGCAGCGGACCCTAATCACCGACGAGTTCAAACTCCCCCTGCTCGACCAGCCACGCGCCGATCTCGCCGTCGCAGGTGACGATCTCATCCAAGCGGACATTGCGTCCGAGCCGGTTCACGAACCCCGGCGTAAAACCCTTCTTGTAGCGCACCTTGACCGGTGGCAGTTTTTTCTCTTCGGGCTGAGCGCTCTTCTCTATGGGATCCATGTTGCGACCTCCGTTCGAGTTTTCTGAAATTCCACACTGATCTTGGCGACGCCCGCCCACATCTCGTCGCCTTCCTGCTGTACGCGCGACTGCATTTTGGCGACCTCGTCGCGGATGAACATCCCGTAATCTCCGCCCGTGCACCGGACCGCCGTGACATAATCGAGACCCAGCTGGGGGCTCTGATTCGTCAGCGTCGCCATGCAGCCCATGATCGCGCGCTCGATTGCTTCGAGCTGGCCAATGTCCATCACGCCTTTGGGCAGATTGAACAACACCTGGAAGTTCCGCGTGAACTTCCACCGCGCGTTTGTGAAAAAAGGATCCACCGGACCCGCGAGCGGATCGACGCGCAACCACTTGGTGATCTCTCGCTGCGGATCCACGCTGGCAATGCCTGCCGCTTCATTGAAGCTCCAGATCTCGTCGACCAGCTTGCTCATGTGGTCGGCGAAGATCTTTTCTATCGCCTGGCGGATTGCGGTGAATTCATTAGCCATGGGCCACCGTCACTCGCCCCTGAGCCCCAGATGCCGCATCAGCCGCGTTTTGAGAAACTTTGAGGCCGCGGCATCGAACGCGATAAAAGGCCGTGCCGGGATCACGCTGGCTTTGACCAGCAGAAACCACGGGATGAGGTCTTTTTCCTTGTAGTCCCCCTCGCTCCCGCGCAGGTACCGGCGTCGATGTTCGCCGGCCACCCGCTCTTCGTGCGCGGTCTGAATGCCGCTGGCCGGTCCCATCAGGATCCACTGGCCCTTCTTGCTGACAATCAGCTTCAAGAAATCCTTGGGCAGATCGCGCGGCCAGATGTGCCGCCGTCGCAGGTTCGGCAGCAGCGGTATCGCTATTCGCTTGAGCGGCGGCTTGGCTCGAATGCCCGGTGCGCCGAATCCCAGCTGCTGCACGGCCGCATAGACCAGGTTGCTGCCCACCGTGACCTGGTCGGAGCCCGCTCGGAACGTCAGCGACGCCCGCAACGCGCCCGTCGAGTCGTCGCTCTTGGCCGTCCGCTCTCGGAGCCGCCGGCCAGCTTCGCGCACCATGTAGAGTCCGAGCTCGCTCATGGGCTGGCGCAGATCGCCCGTCTTGCGCAGCACGTCCGACAGGAGTTTTTTGACACCTGCGTCCTGCACCGATACTGACAGCGAAACGGCCAATCAGAACATGCCCTCCATGCTCTCGCGCGTGAACTTGCGCTTGGGACCTACCACCTGTGCGTTCTGCTGGCGGGTGCTCGCTGAGGTCAGGCCCGCCAGGATCAGCGTGCCCGCCCGGATCTCGTCGAGCATCTTCATCGCGTCGTCGCGCTGTTTTTGGACGCGCTTGGGTCGATCTTCGCGTCGGCCGCCCCACAGCGAGTACTCGACCAGGTCAATCTCCGTTTCACGGAGCAGGTCGGTGGTCTCGGTGGGGAGATCGACCGAGAGATCGAACTTGGCGGCGAGGTGCCCCCGGATCAGGGCGTAGGCTTGCGATCGCCGCCGATCGACGGCGTCCGCGTCGTAGGGCGTCTGCTGCGTCAGCGCAGCCAGCGTCGCCGCCGTCATCCGCTGTTCGACATCGCCCGTGGTTGAGTACGTGTCCGCCATGATCCGTTACTTTCCGACTTTCCCACTCAACTTTGCCGCCGCGGGGGCATCCGCGTCGAACGGCCCCCGCGACGGCCTCTTGGAAGGGTTTCCGATTAAGGCTTATCGCCGTTGCTGGACGCACGCTTGGCGGAGGCACGCTTCTTGTTTGCCTCCTCCCGCTTCTTGGCAAGCACGTCGTCCCCACTCGGCACATCGCCGCGGACAACATCCGCACGGCCGGGCGGCGGAACGGTCGGAGTTTTCTTGTTTTCCATTTCCATCGATCGAGTCTCCTTGGTTTCGCTATGCCCGCCGCCCGCGGATCGTCACCCGCGGGCGGCGGGCGCTGGGTTAGCTCATCACGCTGTCAGCCTTCGGCTGTCAGCCGTCCATTTCTCACGTGAAGGTCGTGCGCACGCAGAACTGCCAGTAGGCATAGGCCATCGCATAGCGGGCGCGAACACCGTACTGGAACTTTTCGCGTTTGAACCCTTCCTCACTCTGGATCTCCAGGGCGCCGAACTCGATCGGCTCGCGGTCCTGGAAGATGAACGGCCGAACGATGCCGTTGTTCTTCATGACGAAGAACTGCGTAGCGTCGGTCAGGCGCACGAACACCTTGACCATCGCCTCGTTTTCCAGAATGTTCGTGGTCTGATTCAAGATCTGCGAACGCAGCGCGGTGCGTGCTATCGTGCGCAGTTTGGGCGGCACCACAACGATCAGGCCGTCCTCGTCGGGCGACATCGGCTCGCCCTGGTCATCGACCAGGCCCAGCATCGTCTCGACCGCCTGGGCGTAGGCGTCGTGGAACTCCTGAGCGGTCGGTGTCGTGCCGGTCGCGGCGGCGAACGTCAGATCGTTCGATTGGCTCCCGCTCTTGCCCGAGACGTGCGCGCTGTTGAAGTAGGTCACGCCGTCGTAGGAGTTGTATCCGCTCGCGCCGCCGTTGATCAGGAGCTGACCGAGCAGATAGTCCTTGTGCGTCGCCGCCCGCTGGGCGAGCTCCGCGATCCGGATCCGGATCTGGCCGGTCTGATCGTCGGCCAGTTCGTTGCGGTCGACCTCGATCGTGGCCTCATACTTCGAGGCATTCACGTCGTAGCTTTCGGCCCGCAGACCCTTAGCCAGGCGGCCGTTGCCAAAGTCCCGCATCTGGGGCACCGTGCCCAGCCAGCGGTACTTCTCGACCTCCTTGGTCGATTCGACGCGGGTCGAGACCTGGTCGTAGAACGTCGGCGTGGAGGCGATGCGATTGAACAGCTCGCTCCGCGCATCGCGCGTGAGCAGGCCGGTATCGATCACCACGTTGTTTCGGAACACCAGAAGCGCCGCGAGGCCGGCGATGACCACGATAGCCATCTTGGCCACATGCGGCGTCATCATCGCGAGATTTTCATACATAGGTCAGATTCCTTTCATTTGAAAGAGCCATCCTTGAGGCTCTCGTCGTTTCAGGTTTGAAGGTTCCCGCTCTCAGCTCTCCAATCAGGACGGTACGCGCGGCGTGGTGTACCACTGCGTGGTGGAGGATGCCTCGAAGTCGGCCGACGTATTAGCCGCCATCGAGATGGCAGCGTTGGCCGACAGGGCGTTAATCGTTCCACCGGTGGCCGGATAGACCTTGAGCACGGCCGCCGCCGTATTGATCACGCGCACGCGTCGACCGACGACAGGCGTCGGCGGCAGGATCGCGCCTTTGGTGGCGTCCGCGCCCGAAACGAAGTTGACCTCAGAGACCAGGGCGACGCCGTCCGCCTGCGAACTGCCCGCTGCGGCCGGGGCCGCGACGTTCGGACCCGCGAAGCTGAAGATCGTCCGCAGCCGCAGCACGATCATGTTCGTGGCCGGCTTGGCCACCTGGAACCCGACCGGCGTATTGCCCGGCCCGGTCAGGGTGACCGTGTCGTCCGCGCTGGCGTAGACCGGGGCGCCGTTGTTGGCAGCCGAGGAGCTGGTCAGGGCATGCTCAAAGTCACCCTGCACCCAGACTTTCACGCTGAGCGTCCCGTCAGATCCGCTGGTGTTGTCGCACTCCTCATAGGCGACGCCGGCGAACGCATCGCCGGCCGTCAACGGTCGGATGTATCCGGCCGTGATCCCCACTAGCGCGCCCTGGTAAATGTGGGCGCCCGATTTGACCGGCAGCAGGCGCGTCTCGGCGTCCACGTACCGATCCAGCTGTCGATTCGCACTCAACGCACTCAGCCGCATCGCCCCAAAGAGCGAGGCCAGGCCGACGAGCAGAAGAAGGATTTGCATGTTTCAAGTTCCTTTGTGTTGTCCGTTGTCCCTTGTCCGCTTTCAACTGTCCGTGTTCGGTCTCAGTGTTCAGAGGTCAGCTGAGGATCTGGTGTTCCTTGGCCTCCTCGTCGGTGAGCATCCGCTGGCCGCGGGCCAAAATAGAGCCGTTGACGTACACGCGCTCCGACGTGACCAGCCGCGGTTTGCCTTCGTCCTTACGGAACTCATCGCGGGCCGAGAGGATGAGCGATCTGCGATCCGAGCCGCCCGTTCCGCCCTCGCTGGGCGGCGGCGTGGTCCGGCCCGGCTCGCGAACGATGGGGGCCGTCTTCTCCCACTCGATGAATCCGTCGCGATCGTTCAGGATGTACTTGCGGGCCCAGGACTCCATCGCCACCGTGAGCTTCCCGGCATCCCGGGCGGCGGAGATCAGCTTGTCCGCTTCGCCGCCGGCGACGGTGTTGCGTAGGGCCTTCACTTCCTCCGAGAGGACTTTGACGGTCTGCTCGGTGCCCTTGAGGGCCTGGATCGCGCCGGTGATTTTTTCATCGGGCTGATCCTCGCCAACGCCCAGCTCGCTACACACCAGCTTGAGCGTGCGGGCCGCTTTTTCCCCTTTGCCGGCCTTGTCGCCGAGTGCCTTCACGGCACCGACCACATCAGCCTCGCTCGCGTCTTCTTTGAGCGCGAGCAGAACAGCTACGTTCTTCATGATCTTCTGCTCCTTACTCGCGCCTGGCTCGACGGAACGCCCGTCGTCGCCCGACACGTCGTCTTTGTTCACCAGCGGCACCGCGTTCAGCGTCGCCGGCAGATTGGTCAGGGAAGCGCAGCGCAGTCGCACCGCGCGAAGGTCCTGGTCGTTCACGTCGATCACGGGCGAGTGGTAACGGTATTCGCGGTTCGACAGCGCCTCGCGACCCTTGGGTGTCCAGTCGACCAGGGCATATACCCCTTCGCCCTTCACAGTCTCCAGATCCTTGATCCAGCCCATGGCCGGCGCGCTGCCATCGGGCGCGGAGTACTTGCCGCCCAGCGACTGGTGATCGCGATCGATTACCACGTCGACCCCGCCTCGGCGGAACTCGGCGATCACGTCTCGTGCGGCCAGCTCATCGAGCACGTAGTTCCCCTTGCGCGTCTCGACCGTGCCCCAGGGCAGGAGGAGGAACCGCTTCGGTGCGCTGGCCAGGCCGGAATCGAAAAGCAATTCGAGTTGTCGCGTTTTCACTTTCTCACCTTCGCTTTTTCTCAACCGGTCGCTCAGTGCTTCGGGATCGCTCTCATCGTCCTGCGTCGTGTCCATCGCGAGCTCAATGCCCTTGGCGCGAAAGAGCTGCTGGATCGCATCACGCAGCGCGTCGGGAATCTCGGAGACTTTGAGCGGCTCGACCTGGCTGAACTTGGCCGGGTTCCATTCGAAGCGATTGCCCTCGGCCGTGGCTGACGCGCCGGCCGGGAATCGCAAAGCTTCGCCCGTCACCGGATCATTGCCGAAATGCTTGCCGACCAGGCTGTCTGATTCGGTCGTTCGAACGTCGTTTGATTCCGTGTCGAACACCGGTTCAGCCACGCACCGGCAATTGAATTCCCAAGGTGGGTAATAGCGCCGGTCGGCCATGTCGAAGATCTTGCCGTCGAGCGCCAGGTGTGTCGGCCGCGTGCGGCCGTCGTGGAGTGACGAGTACTGCCAGCGTTCGATGCCGGCATCGCTCATCTGCTCGAACCGGCCGGCGGTATACGCCATCTGCGATTGCTGCCGGAAGACCAGATCGGCGTGCCAGGGGCGATCGCCGCCCCAGCCGGCCTCGTCGACCATCTGGGGGAGCTGCTGGCGGAAGTCACGCACGCCTCCGCCCGATTGGAGCGTGCGATTGAAAGCATCGTGGATGTCGGCGAGTACTTTGGCGGAGTTCTGCCAGGCGACGGTAAAGACGCGGCTTTTGACCTCTCGCGAGAGCTGATCGAAGATCGACCGCGGCAGATCGATCCGCTCGCGAGCCGCGTCGATGGCCTGGTCAAACGGAATCGGATCAAACCCGACAGCGCCGGGATCTTGATCCGCCAGGACGATCGGTGCGCGCTCACCGCCGGCTGCCGGCTGCCGGGCCACACCCATTCGCCCCGTCAGCATCGCCGCAATCAGCAGCCGCTCCAGCAGCCCGCGCCACGCTTCAGCCGTCGCGTCCGGCATCGCCGGGATCGCCGCGGCCAGGGCGGCCGGAAACGCCGCCAGGTCGGTGATCGAATCGAGGACTCCCTGCACCCAGGACACGAGCGGCGCGACGACGCCACCGGACCGCTCCAGCGCCGCGATCGCGAGCTCGTCAATCTTGTGCTGCAGGTCAGCCATTCAGGTCCTTCGCCTCGGTGCCATCTTCCTGCACAGTTTCGGCGTCCGTCCCATCCCCGTCGGTTGCCGCCGCACCGCCTGGCTGATTGGCTGCGTCGCTCATCGCCGGCACAGGCTGCGCGGCGATCACGTCTTCCTCGTCGCTTTCAGCTGCTTCCACGATCCCCAGCTTCGATACGACCCAAGACTTACTGACGCGGATCCCAAGCTGATTGACAGCAGCGTTCACCATCTGCGTGAATGGAACGGGATCGACTTTCTCGTCGACGCGCCGACGGAAGTAGGGCACGGGAACATCCGCCCCGAATTGCCCTTCGCACATCGGCCGCAGCAGATCGCGCCGGATCGTGGCGCCCTCCGCGACGATGTCGTCGTCGCGAATATCCTGACGGACCTCGTTCTGTACGCGGCCCAGGGCCTGCGAGCCCCGATCGCCCTGCTCGGTGGTGAGAGTCTGCCCCAGCCACGCTTTGGAAAGTTCCGCGTTCAGGAATGAGCACAACGCCTGATACGGCGCTTCGCCGCGATTAGAGACTTCCGTCAGCTCGAGCTCGACGGCTTTACTGAAGATCCCCGCTGCGTCCGTGCCCAGGCATTGCAACATCCTGAGCAGCTCTTCCTTGTCCGCCGGCGTGGCCGATGGATCGTACTTACCGACGCGAACGGGCATGCCGAATACTTCTAGGAAGATCAGCCAGTCTTTGAGCGAGAACGCCTTGGCCACATAGCAGGCGGCGGTCAACCGGAGCAGTCCGCCCCGCATCGGCGCTCCGGCGATTGCCATCGGCTTGTGCACCACCCATTTGTTGGGCACCAGCGGAATGCCGCGGGCTCGCTCTTCGAACGTCTTGATGCGCAGCTCGGGAACGATCTCCTTGCCGGGCATATAGTCGGCGCTGACCCAATACAGGAGCCGCGTCGCCGGGACAGGCTCCAGATGAACGACTTCGCTGTTCTCCCACACGATCTCTGCCACGGCGATGTTTCGACCCAGGGCGAGGCTCAGATGCTTGAGCACGTCGGCGAATGATTCGATTGCCGAGAGTTTTTCGCGGACATAGTCGCGGGCCTCGTCCGCCGCCGCACGATCCTCGATCTGGTCGACGTCCGCAGCGCTGATGATCTCCCAGGGCAGCCCGGTGAAAGCCAGCCGCCGCGTGTTGGCGACAGAGTAGATATGGGCGTCTTTTTCCTCGAACTGCTCGCAGAGCTGCACGCCCAGGTCCAGGCGCCCTTCGTCGAACGAATGCATCAGGGCCGCGAGCTTGACCGGCGTGAGTCCTTCGCTGACGTAATGCCGGACCGAATCCTCGCGCATCGGCACGATGACCTGGTCGCCATAGCGCGGCGAAAACATGTCGCGGATGCCCTGGGTGGCCGCGAGCACGAGACGCCGATATTTCTTGCTCAAAGCATTCAGCATTCAGCAACCAGCTTTCAGCCACCCGGGAGGCGATGCTCCGCACGAAGCGAATCACGTGTTGATTCGACTTCTGAACCATCGGCCCGGAGCACGATCTCACACTCCTTCGCCGTGATGCAGTCGTTCGTGACGCCGGCAAACGGCCCGGGATAAGCCAGATACTTCACGTGATCGGCCATATTTGTCGTGCATGACTTTCCTTTCGTGTTACCAGATTCCCGCTCTTGAAAAAGCCAGCTTCCGGTCAGAACCCACGTACTCCATCGGCCCCGACGCCATCGTGGCCGCGTCCACGCCGAGTGCAGCCGCCCAGAACCGGTCGGCGTGTCCATCGGGTGTCGACTCGGCCCGGTACCGGATCGTCCCGCCCGTGGTCACGGCCCGCTGGATGGAGTGCCAGTCGTTTCGGATTGACTCAGCGCCCGGGATCGTGACCGTCGCGTCCTGCACCCGGATCCGGAACTGCTCGGCGAGCTTCTGTTTGACGGGGACGTTGTCGCCCTTGGCGTTCGTCGTCGATCTCGAGAAGTTGACCTTGTCGATCCGCCAGGCCCCAAAATCCTGTTCGGCCGCCTCCGCGATCGCCATGCCCAGGCCGGTCTCGTCGATCGACAGCCCTTTAGCTCCGGGGCATTTCATGATGGCCGAGAGCACCGCATACTGATCGTGAAACGTCCGGTTGCTCATCTCGATCACGCCGCGCGTGATGAGTTGCGTGCCGACTCGCTCCCAGATCCAGAAGACGGTGAGATCTTTACGCCGGCCGATGTCCATGCCCGCGTAGAATTCGCCGCCCGCTCGCAATCGCTCCAGGATCTCCTCGATCAAGCCCAGGGCGTCGTCATCGGGTCCGATCTTGACCGGACCGGGCAGCTCAGGATCCTCGCAGCGGACGATCTGCTCGTAGGTCAGGAACGCCAGGCCCTCATCCAGGAACTCGCACATGAACTCCTGGCGGAACAATTCATCGTCGCCCAGTCCCGCTCGAAGCGCGGCGATATCGATCTTAAGCCCGTCACGGACGGCGTCCTCGATTGTCACGACGTTGTGGGCGAAGGTCGGATTGCTGCGGAGCTCGTAGAACATCCCCTGCTTGCCCTTGGGCGTACTGGCAACGTCGATCTCTCCGTTTACCCGCGCGACGGTGGGAAACATCGCCCCCCAGATCTCGCGGCTGTCGCGGTGGATCCCGAACTCATCCAGGAACACATCGCCGGTATAGCCTCGTGCGGTGTCCGGGTTGGCGGGCAACGCGAAGATCCGCAGGTTCCCGGGCAGCTCGATCCGCTCGACGCTGTACGTCGTGCCGCCGATCAGCTCCTCGAATGAGAAGTAATCGGAGGCCACGTTCAGCGCCCGCACATGCTGGCGAACTTTTTCCATCAATTCGCGCGACTGCCGGGCGCCTGCCGAGAGCAGGACCTGGTTGCGTCGGTAGGCCAGTGCCCGCGTCAGTCGCTTGAAGGATTTCCCGAAGCTCTTTCCGACCTGGCGGCTCCAGCAGCTCCACGTAAAGCGCGACGACGATTCGATGTCCGCCTTTTGGTAAGGCAGGAACTCGATCACCGGGGCCTTGACGATGTCAGCGACTGGACTCACTTTTTCTCCGGCAGCGTGATGTTGTATGCCTCTGCCATGGCGTTCCGCAGGTTCTCGAGGGCCATGTGCGGATCACGCCGTTCTTCATCCTTTGATCGCTTCAGAGCGTCTTCGACCGCTTGTTCCTGCTTGCGGTGTCGGTCATCGTCGCGCGTCTCAGTGGCGGCCAGGGCCGCGTCAGCGCTCGCGAGGTTCAGGATGTCCTTGGCCTTCGACTCCTCCTTCGTGAGCTCGACGAACATCCGGCCCTTCAGGAGCGCCCGGTTTTTCTCAGTAAGCGATCCGACATTCATCATGACGCGTTCAGCCATTTCCTGGATGCGCTGGTTGCTCATCAGGAATCGCAGATAGCTCGCATGCCGATAGAAAGCCGCGAAGCTGATCCCGCGATCCTTGAGCTCCAGTTCTTTGTAGAGCCCGGTGTAGTCGCAATAGCCCAGCGCCCACGACTCGAGCTCCGCCTGGATCTTCTCGAGAAGATCCGGACCCAGCGTCTCAGTCAGCGAGTTTTTTCGAGCTTGCGGCATAGCGGCGAACTCAGACCTCCAGCGCCGGATCGTCGTAGACCTGGTCGGCGACCTCGGTTCCGCGGATCGTCAGGTGCCAATCCGCTTCGTGCCATTTGAGCTCGGGATCAGTCGTGACCTTGCGCGTGACCGGATGCTTGCGCTCGGCGTACCCCTTGCCTTCGAGGTAGGCCAGATCCTTCGAGCAGAACAGGCGTTCGTAGTCCGGCCACCGGTCGATCATGATCCGGTACAGCTCTTTGCCCGGCAGCGTCCCCGGCCAGCAGGCTCGCAGGCAGGAGAGGATCGCGTTGCGGTGTTGTTTCAGGGCGATCGCCCGTTCACTGTTCATTCGGGTCTCCGCTCCGTGATCGCCGATGCAATGGCCGCTCCGATGCTGATCATGGCTTGCTTGCTGCCTTCATCCTGATCGAGACGCGAGGCGATCTTTTCGAGCGACTGGCGCGTCCGAGCCATTTCCCGGATGAAGTCTTCCTTGCTGCAGAAGTCCCGCTGCTGGCTGGTCATCTCCTGGCGGATCTCCCGCAGCTCGTTGTCATGCCCCAGAAGCCGCTCGTCATGCTGAGCCTGCGACTGCTTCAAGGCATCCAGCGTGCTCTTGAGCAGGTACCCGATACCCGTTACGAGTGGCACGAGCACGGCGTTGACCACGAGCGAACAGATCTGCAGCCAGCTCATTCGCTTCCCTTCTCCAACAAATCCGAAGGTACGGTTTTTCCCGGCGTCGCCGCCGCGGCTGCCGGCTTGATTTCCACGCTCAGCGTGGCCGGCATACCGATCGAAGCCGCCTGGACCTCAAACCCTTCGCGGCGCGCGATCCGCGTCATGACCTCGATCCGTTCCAGCGAGCAGCGGAACGATCGGCAGGTCCGCATGCCGTTGTTCCGCCGGCAGGCGATCAGCAGCTCGTAGAACTCACGCATCGCCGCGTAGTCCGGGCAGAGCTCCTCGTCGCTCGCATACTGGGCCGGCATGACTGGTTTTGTGGTCGCCACTGAGTTTCTGTTCCCTGTTCCCGGCTGCCGCTCACTTCACCGGCGGCTTTTGATTCTGGGCGATCGTCAGCAGCGACTGCGCGTCCTTGAGGACGGACTCGAGTTTCGCCAGGCGTCCGTGAAGACCCAGCGTGATGATCCCGGTGATGATCACCGACGCACCCCGGGCGTAATTGTGATCCGCAATCACGTCGCCCAGGCCGGTGCAGATCAGCGACGCTCCCGCGTAAATCGTGCCTTGCAGGTACCACGCTTTCATCGATCGAGCCCCTCTTTAACCATTTCCTCAACGCCCTTCGTATGCCCGGGCGTCGCTGTGTCCTTGTCCGCTGCCTCTTCCCCGTTCCCCGTCGCCTGTTCCCGGCTCGCCGCTTCCTGCTTTCCCATGTCAATCGTGAGCAGCGAGTACTTGCAACCCACTTGAGCCACAGAGGCACAAAGAACGCAGAGAAGGCATATCGAGGAAGCTCTTTTTCGGGCCGTTTTGTTTAATCCAGTAGCCCACGCTAATCGTCCGCTTGCGCGACCAAATGCCTCATGAGCCTGCTCTGCCTGTCTGGATATCAGAGTCATCTTCCCTGTGATCTCTGCGCCTCTGTGGTTCAATCAATTCGCCGTCTGCGTAGCCGGCGGCGACGTCACCGGTCCCGGCGTGGCCTTCGTCGCCACTGCTGGCTGGTTCAGCGGCAAGAGGCCGACCGATTGCAGGAGCTGCGTTACCGTTCCGAGCATATTGCTCGGAATGGTCAGCGTGGTCGTCGTGGGTGTCTGCGTCGGGCTCTGCGTGCTCGTCTGCGGAGCGCCCGTGGCGTTGCCTCCTGGACCCGCGGCGTTCGTATTGCCCGTCGCCTGCAGGCTGTTCGCGGATCCTGGGAAGCCGAAATTCAGGGGCGCGGTCACGGTGGCGGTAGGCGTCTGGGTCGCGGTATAGGCGGGACTCGCCGTGCTCGTCATCGCCCCGCCTGTCGCCGTCTGGCCGGGGTTCTGCGAGGCCGATCCAGAAGTGTCCCCTACGGTGACGCTGCCCAGGTTAAGCGTCAGACCCGATTGCTGGTTGGAGGCCAACGCCTTCGCCACACCGATGACGCCATTAACGAGGCCATCCAGCTCGGCCTGCGGCTGCACCGACAGCGTGCCGGGAGCTGGTTGCGAAGCTGGGATCTTCGTGTTGCTTCCGGGATTGTTCTCGACAATGGTCACGGGCTGGTAGATGACCTGCGGTTTTTGCAGGTCATACTGCCTTGTGGCCTGCTGCGTCGGCTGAGTCTGCTTGGTGTCGTTGGTCACCGGACTCTTCCAGCCCGTCACCTGAGAACAGCCCGCGATCACGACGGCGAACAACGCGCCACACGCCACGCACAGTTTCGAGTTTCTCATTTTCTCACCTTCTCACTTTCTCACTCTGAAAAAGATGGGGAGCGGCGATTCACATCCGTGTCCGGAGCCTCTTCGCTCCTCTCGCCGCTTCCCATTTCGGGTCGCTGGCCGGCTGAACCCCGTGGCCGCGGGCGCCGGAACGCCGAGCGTCCCGATCCCGCTGGGCGGGATAAAGAAGTATTGTCCACGCCCGCAGAACGCTCTACAGGTGATTTCTTCGTAGAATCGATAAAAACCGGGGGGCAAAGTGCCCGGCGGAGCTGCCCGATCAGCCGGGCAACCGCACAAGGAGGCATTGGCTTCCATTCGCCATCGCATTCCCATGCCGTCCCGCACCGTGGGCATTCCGCCAGCCGCTCGCCCAGCAGCGTGACCGCGATCGCCACGCCGTGCTCCATGCAGCACAGGGGGGGGGATACGGAGGGGTCTGGGGTCGGGGCGCTGGGACCCGGGATCGGGGCGGGCTTGCGGTGAGCTTGTCGAACCACCAAAGCGCCGCCACGGGCGCGGGGGTTGCCCGCGCCCGTGGTCACTCCGACTTCACCAGTGGCATGAAAAGTATCCTGGGGTGGGCAAGCGCTGCCCAGACTCAGGGAGCGACCCTGAGCCTGGGCGTTGGAAGCAATCGCACTCGCTTCGTTGTTCTGTTGTTCCCCGATCTCTCCCCTTCGCCGGGCTGCCGCTGCACGCACCGCTGCCGAGATCTTCGCTCGCCGCTCTGCCGGCATCGGCTCGCGCCGCCGATCGACCGGGGCCGGCTCTTCTTTTGGCTGTCGACTTTCGGCTTTCGGCTGTTCCGCCGCCCTCCGCGGACCATGGTGCACCGTGATCTCCGGCCGGTTCGGCAGATCGCCGTCGCCCTGGAGTGCCGGTCGCCGTCGGCCGAAGATGTTCACCTTGGGGTCAGGTGGAAGTGCGTCAGGGGCGAATAACTCGTCGACATCGTCGGGCAGGACATGACACGCGCGCAGCGGCGTGGGGCGAAACAGGGGGGATGAGATTGCTTCGGCCGATCCGGTGGCCATCGAGCGTCCTTGCTTCACGCGCGATCAATGCGCGGAATCGAAAGGTCCGCCCGGATGTTTGAAGGAAGGCCCGGTTTCTGAAGGAAACCGGTTATTTCACGAGTTGCACCGCGCTGTTTCTCGCGGCTCATCTGCTGCCGAAGATTATCGGAGTCCCTTGCCGCCTGTCAAGAGGTTCTTTCCTCAAATACGAGTGGCTCCGCGCAGGACGGGCAAGAAGCAGGATCAATCCCTCTCCGGAAAGTCATCGGGAACTCCAGCCGAGCACCACAATTCGAGCACTCAAAAACCTGTCGCTCGGGAAATGCTTTTCTCCAGAACCGGTGTCCAAGCGACGCTACAGCGGTCGCACCCGATGCCGCAATTTCCGCAGCTCTGCTCAGTCTCTCATTATGCACGGGCGATTCGCTGGCGACCTCTTTTTGGGGATCAGGGGACGGCTCATCAGCTCCGGCGTTCACGGGTGCGTTGGTTGCCCGATAGTGCGACTCAACGATCCACTCAATCTGCATGGCCGATCGTTCAGATGCTTTCGCCCCCCTTTCGGCCATCAGGATCGCATCAAATGAGTTGTTTGCCATGTCCCTTACCATGGCCAGAATCTCGCCCGCCAGGATTGAGATAAATCCAAGCGCCACAAGGGGAAGCAAACCCAACGCCAGTACGGAGTCGTGTTTTTCGATAAGCCCACAAAGGGCAAGCACACTGAGCACCCAGCACACGACACCAACCGCGTAAAGGCACATGATCAGAAACCCAGTGATCGAGTACTTCATGGAATGCATTTGACTGTTCGCATTTTGTACGGTATGTTCCGAAACCGCCCAGATAATCCCTCCACAGGGATGCAAGGCTTATGATCGCAAGCTCAACCCATCAACTCGCTCTCCAGGCAGCCACAGACTCGAGGCTGCGCATCGGAACGCATCTCATCACAACTGCAATCTTCTAAGTATACGAGAGGATTGCTGCTGATACCGGTATGCGTTCAAGAAACGAGGCAAGCCGCTGCGCCACGGCGATTTGCGGAGAAATCAAATGACTCGACACCACGCCATCGGTCTGCTTATTTCGAAGGTCGTTTGCCTTTCCGACGCCGCCCTCTTTCAGATCGTGCAGCGTCTCCAATCTCAGACATCAGTGCACAAGAGAGCTTCATTTCGTCGTCGGAAACCTCGGCCCCAGAAGCGCGGTCGCAGAAAGCCTTGACGAGCATCTCCTGCGTCTCGTTATCGAAACGCAGGAAAAGCCACATGATCGCTGAGACGACGTCGCCCTTGCTGACTCGCTTCCAATCCTTGGCGATCGCCTCGGCGCGCGCTTCGAATTCCGGCCAGATGGCATCATCGAGACGGTAGCTTCGAGAGTTCGGTTTCACTATTTCAGTTTTTTTTTCTTCCACGTAAGACCTTGATAGTTGTGTGCTTACAGACGGTCAACGTCTGCTAAGAGTCTGCTCACTGCATACACACTGTTGACAGTTCATCCAGACCGACGATAATGCTGCAATCATGCGTAAAACTGGCGAGAAACTGATTCTGCAGCGCATGCGGTCGAGCACGCGGCAGAAGCTCGTTCAGCTCGCCAAAATCGAAGACAGATCGCCTGTCGCAGTTCTGGACCGTCTACTTTCTGACGAGATGAAGCGGCAGAAAATCGCGAACGTTGATGCTGTTTCCGCCGGAGCATGTGGCTCCGGCTAGTTTCACGAGGCCCGCCCGGATGGGGCGCGTCTGGCCGACTGCGAGAAACGGCGGACGCGCCCAGGGCGGGCAATACTCTCAACCACGGCTGCTCGCCGTGTTTTCCAGGTCGGCGGCTTCACCCCGGTCGCCGGCCTTATTGAAAATCGAAGAAGTGGTCACAACGACTGGCCACTGACCAACGACGCTAGCTTGGACTCCACAGGTCGAACGGCCGGGGTGTTCCCGGCCCGACGCGCGGGACTCAGGTGAGGATGGATCGACGATCGCCGGGCACTCAGAGATCTCCATATGGAAGGTTCGGTTACTCAGCATCCCTCGCCCTGCGGTTAGATCCACTGGCCGGTTCGATTCCGGCCCCGCGCATGGTTTTCCGGCAAGGAAGCCCCGATGAAACTCATTCGCAAAACGCGGCCCGATGGACAAAGCGCGTTCGAGCTCGTCGACATGACGCCCGACGAGTTCGGGGCGGTGTTGGGCACGCTCATATTTGGAGCCCGGTTTGCTGACGAGCGCGGAATCGCACAGGACCTGGTCGGCCAGGCCAACGAGGTGATGCCTGGCCTGGGGATGGCGCTTCCGTTCCCCGCCACGTTCGATCTGCGCGTTCCCGGACCGCCCAATCAGGAAAAAGTCGCGCGGCTGATCGATGCCGCCCGGATCGCGAACGACACGCTGGCGAGTGTATGAATTCGACGCCCGGGGCCGCAAGGGATTTGTGGCCTCGAAATCCGCCATGGAGAGCACCCAGACGTGGATCCCAAGATGGCACTGAGCAACGAAGTCGCCCGAGAGGCCCGCGAACGGCACTGTATAACGCTCGCCCAGGCGGCGGTGATCACCGGGTATTCCAAGTCGCACATCCAGGCGATCGAGGCGGGCGACCGCACGCCCAACCCTGAATACCTCTCCGGCCTTTTCCGGGCAACGTTCGATTGCACGCTGCCCCAGTTGATCGATCCCTACTATCCCGCCCGCATCGAGCAGTTGAACGGCATGAGCCGGCCGCATCCGATCGCCCCGCCCGGCGATCCGACCAAACTCCTGGCGCAGGAGATCGAATCCAACAAGAAGCACGCGCACCTGCTCAAACTGATTTACGACATCGCCCGCGACGGCCACGTGAACGAAAAAGATGCACCCGTCGTGGCCGACTACATGAAACTCAACGCCGAGCTGATCGAGCAACTCGCACGCACTGCCGCCGCGATCGTTGCCCTCAGTCAGCAGAACGGACACCGCTGATGAGCACCAGGCAAACAAAGAAAGGCCCGCGCATGGGCAAGGCTCTGGCCTGCTGGGAGGCTCCGCCCGCATTGACCACCGCGGACCCCGGCGAGCCGGCCTGGATCGATTCGCTCCGCCGCCACTGGCTCGCCGCGCGCGTCAACGAACGCAGGATGGCGATCGAGCACCTGCGATTGTGTTTGAGTTATCGCCTGGTCGACACGGCCTCGAACGCCCTGGTGCGAGCCATTGAGGCGCTGGCCTATTCGCGCCAGCAGCTCGCCGGTCTTTTCATCCACTTCGGCGTCCGCAGCGATATCGGGTCGCTCAAGATCGTCGCGTCGGCGCTGCTGCAGCAGATCGATCTTTTCTGCCCCATTCCACCGGAGGTGATTCCATGCCAGCCGTAATGGATCGCACTATCGCATCCGGCCAGCCGACACAGCCGTGCCCCGCGTGCGACGGCACTATGCCGGCCGAAGCTATCAAGTTCACCGCCTGGCGTCATCGCCAGGACCTGGCCGGCCCGTTCATCGAACGGACGGTCGCGATGCACTGTCCGCACTGCGGCCACCAGGACGCGAAGACCATCCGCCGCCCGCAAGCGGCATAAACATCAAAGAGGTTTCAACCTCAAAGACGCAAAGGACGCAGAGATGATTTCACACGAACTGAATGCTCAACTTGTCAAGGCCGCGGAGGAGCTTGAGCGGTTCCTGGAGAACGCCAACGAACTGCTCGAACTTTTGATCATCAAGATCAAAGCGGACGACAAGTGATGTTCTCTGCGAGCTCTGCGTCTCTGCGGTTAAGAAGTATTTGGTTTTAACGGACAACGAACAACGAACCACTGACCAACCCCATGCCCAACGCACTCGCCATCTTCGACTCCAACAAACTGCCGACTCCCGTGCCGGCGGTCTGGATCTCGATCGCTGAGGCGGTCGCGCGCAGCGGGATCCCCGAGCGAACGCTCCGCCGGCATTGCCAGCGGCGCTGGCGTGCGATGGGCTTGGCGCGCATCGACGCGGCCGGCGACTGGCGGATCGATCCGACCGCCGACGATCGTTTCGCCGCGCCCGCCAGCCAGAACGCCGACGCCGAGCTGCTCGACCTCCGCCAGGTCAGTGCCACCAAGCGAACCATGGCTGCCCGCAAGCGCGAGGTGGTCAGCGACCTGACCGGCTACATCGCCCGGCGCGTCAGCGAGGTCGGCCGTACCACCGCGATCGCCGAGTTCGCCGCCAAGTACGGCGGGAGCGGGGAGCAGGGAACAGGGCTGCCCTATGGCGTCAAATTCTCGGCCCGCACGCTCTACAGCTGGCTGGACGCCGCCAAGCACGCGCCCGTCTCTGGCCTGGTCGATAAGCGCGGCCTGGTCGGCGATCGCCAGGAGCCGGATCCCGATGTGATCGGGGCGTTCGTCCAGATCTGGCTGACCGATCCGAACCGCGGCTCGCTCAAGAGCGCCTATAAAAAACTCTGCTACTTGTGCGACCAGGGCCACAAGTGGTTTTTTGGCAGCTATAGAACCTTCTGCCGCTGGGTCAAGGACACCTATCCGCAGGCCATGATCACACTCAATCGCGAGGGCGAGCAGGCGTACCGGAAACTGCACGAGCCCTGCCGCGATCAGGACCCCGAGGCTTTTGCGGCCGGCGAGATGTACGTAGGCGATCACCACCAGTTCCGCCACGTCGTGTGGCATCGCGGCCGGCTCATTCGGCCCTGGCTGAGCGCCTGGCTCGATCAGCGCAGCCTGATGTTCACGGGCTTTGTGATCGTGCCTGAGCCGAACCAATGCACCGTGCTCGCCGCCGCCAAGCTCGCCTGCATTCGCTTCGGACCCAGTAAGTACTGGCTCATGGACAACGGCCGCGATTACAGCGGCTACGCGATCTCCGGCGGCTGGAGCCGGCGGATCTACCTGAAAAAAGGGTATCTCGACGAGACGCACGTGAGCGGGATGATCCGGCTGCTGCAGTCCGAGCCGGTCTACTGCCTGCCGCACTCGCCCAACTCCAAGATCATTGAGGGCCAGTTCAAGATCATCGAAGAATCTTTCGGCCGCGAGCTGCCCAACTATTGCGGCGCGGAACCCGAGGATCGCCCGCACGATTTCGACGAGCGCATGAAGCGCGATCGGCACGCCGCCCCACACGCCCGCCGCTTCCCCGACCTCGAAACATTCACGCGCACCTGGTCGACCTGGCTGACCGAGGTCTATCCCAACGCCGCCAGCAACGGAAAGTACTGCCGTGGCCGCTCGCCCAAAGAGGTGTTCGAGGCGAACCGCCAGCCGACCCAACTCGCCGATCCCAAGGTGCTCGATTTGCTCGACCTGGTCTGGAGCCGCGGCGGCGACGATGCGGTGGTGGTCACGCGCAACGGCGTGCGGTTCCAGGGCCTCACGTTCGGTAAGGACGATCCGCAGATCATCGCCCTGCACGGCCAGAAAGTCCTTCTGACCTACAACCCCGGCGACATCACCAGCGTCGGCGTGTGGGACCTGCAGCACCGGTTCATCTGCCGCGCCGACGCCAATCGCCTCTATAACCGCCATCCCGCTCTGGCTCCGTCCGACAGCGACCGCCGCGAAGGCTTCCGCCTGCGGAACTCGCTCAAGAAGGCGATGACCGTCGTGCGCGAGCACGGCCACATGCAGTTCGCCGATGCGTCCGAGTTCGCCCTCGAGGCCCAGCGTCACGCCATCCGCCGCGAGAATCGCCTGCTGGAATCCGATGGCAATCTGCCGACGGTAGCCGACAACGAACCGCGCACGCTTCGCCTGATTCAAACCCCGCTTGACGGCCAGTCGGACCGCGTTCGAGCGGCGTTTGAAACGCCTGAAACGACCGAGGGGGACCTGCCTGCGATTCCACCGGCCGAGAGTATGGATGTGTTCGAGCCGCTTTCTCTACCGGAGCCGCTTTCTCTGCCGCCTATACCGCCGGCAATCGCCGCGGATGACAACGAGGTCCAGGATGTGTTTGAGCGGATGAAGGAGGTGCCCCATGGCGCCTGATCAGCCGCCGCGCGACGACAAGGTCAGTGACATCTATGAGGCGCTTGCGGCATCGATGCCGCGACAGGAGGCAAGGATGCCCGAGCCGATTTCCACCGGCGAAGCGGTCCAGATCCGTAATGATTTCAATCGCTACATGAGCGAGCACGGGATCAGCGTGGCCCGCGTCGCGCAGCGGCTGGAGACGTCCAAGACGACGGCCAGCCAGGTCCTGAGCGGCAAGTACAAGGCCGACGACAGCAAATACCTCCACCGGATGCGCGAGTGGCTCGCCGATCCGGAGAGTTATAAAACGCTTCGCGCCCCGGTCCCGTTAACCACGGCCGAGATCTCGTGCCTGATGGACATCAAGAACGTCGTCGATCACGCCTATGCGGATGGCTCGTGTGCCGTGATCGTGGGCCAGTCGGGCACGTGCAAGACGGCCTTCGCCAAGGCCCGCGCCGCAGACCGCACGAACTGCGTGCACGTCGAGCTCACCGGCCGGCGCTACACCGATTTGGCCATGCTGCAGGCGATCTCGGAGGCCGTTGGCCTCGATTTCGAGGAGAACCGATACACGAACGGCCAGCGTTTGTGCGCCGCGCTCTGCAAGCGGTTGAGCAACCCGCCGCGCGTGATCTTCATCGACAACGCTCACGTGCTCGACACTGGTAATCTCTGGCAGCTGCACGCCATCCACGACGTGACATCGTCCACGATCGTCGTCATGGGTCAGCCCAAGCTGATGGACACCTTGGAAAAGAGCCGCAGCGACAAAGGAGTGGGTGCGACGCTCTGGAGCCGGTTCCTGTTCAAGCTCAATCTGCACGACGCGATCGCCTCGCGAATCAATCCGAATGATCCCGGCCGATATTACCGCCCATCGCGCCAGTACCTCCACACCACCGAGGACATCGTCAAGCTGCTCAAGACGCTGGCCATCAAGGTCCATCAGGGCGCGGTCGATCGACTTGTGCAGATCGCGAATTGCCCCGACTACGGCGGCACGCACATGGTCACGGCCATCGCGCGCAACGCCTGGCGGATCTACGAAGGCACCGGGATCAGCGAGCTCACGCTGGACCATGTGTTGCAGATGGAGCGCATTTTATTGCCGGATCTGGTGCATCGGGCGCTGGTCAAGGCGGTGGACATCCAAACCGAACGTGGCCGCTCAAGCATGGCCACGGCGGCCGGCTGATCAGCAGGGAGGCTGTCGTGCTTATCCTGAAGATTGAGGACAACCAGGTGATCAAGATCGGGGATGCGTTCATTCACGTGACGCCGCGTCCGAATCCGATCGGCGATGGGTTTTCC
>Ga0265338_10002016_pt1 | contig 31504 bp, 29 predicted proteins | sample 42126metaG_FD_193579 | JGI IMG/M metagenome (GOLD analysis project Ga0265338, IMG submission 193579) | Rhizosphere microbial communities from Carex aquatilis grown in University of Washington, Seatle, WA, United States - 4-21-26 metaG | ecosystem: Host-associated > Plants > Roots > Rhizosphere...
CGAAGAGGTATACTACGATCCGTTCGGATATACAACCGGTGTTTTTGCACCGAAGACGACATTGTCAGAAGTAACCGTGACCTATGAATATCATGTCTTCGATCCGTTGATGGTTCGATGTGAATTTCGAGATGACATGTCGAACGTTGCTGGTGCTTTCAATACCGCGAGCGCCAGTCCTTCTTTTTCAGCAAAATCACAGCCAACACTTCTCATTGGAGTTGTGGCGACGTTTTAATTTAACCGAGGAAGTTGAACAACAGCTTTGTTGAGAAGCGTATCACATTGAGATGACAATGAAATCGAAACACAATCACATCGTACACAATTCAAAGGAGTACCATCATGCTCATTCACATCTGGCTTCTCCCGATCGCCATTCTTGTTACAACCACAGTCCTCGCTTTTCCGCTGAGCCGGTTCCTCGCCTGGATCATGGACGGCAAATACAAACCTCTGCCGGTCTTCCGCTGGGTTGAAGACCGGCTGCACAGCGGCCCGCAAACCTGGAAACAGTATACAGCATCCATTCTTATTTTCAACACTGTTCTGTTCGTCTTTGGATTCGCCGTGCTCGCGTTGCAGCCGTGGATGCCGCTGAATCCCGACGGCAAGGACATGCTCGCACCGAGCACGATCCTCCACAGTGTGCTTTCTTTTATGACCAACACGGATTTGCAGCATTATTCCGGAGACCAGCACTTATCGACCTTCAGCCAAATTTTCTTCGGGCTGGCGAACTTCTTCTTGTCGGCTTCCATCGGGTTCTGCGGCTTGACTGCCATCATCCGGGCATTGCGCAGCGACTCCTCACTCGGCAATTTCTTTGTCGATATGTGGCGGGTCGTGATGTACATGTTCCTCCCGATCGCTTTTCTTTTTGGAATTATATTCCTGCAGCAAGGCTCGCCTATGACGCTGGAGAGCTCGTACCACGTTTCGACACTGGAACGAGGCTCGATGGGAGTAACGGATAAGGGAGATCCCAAACTGCAGAACATCGTGGTCGGTCCGCTGGCGGCGTTCGTACCGATGAAACAATTAGGCACAAACGGAGGTGGATTTTACGGAATGAACTCCGCTCATCCGTATGAAAATCCTACTGCGTTCACGAATTTCATTTCGTGCGTTGCGATGATGCTTTTTCCGTTTGCGCTCGTTTTGATGTACGGCCGCATGCTCGGCCGATTAAAGCATGCATACGTTATTTTTTCGGTGATGATGATCCTCATGGTGGGGACGATCGTCTGGGCGGTGTACTTCGACACGCTCCAACCAAATCCGGGATTTACGAGCCATCAGAGACAGACGTACGAAGTGGCAAGTTCGTCAGCACCCGGGGGAAAGCGACAGGTTATTGTTCCTCCGTCGTCGTCGCTCCCGGTGGACCAGCATCTTGGGAATCTTGAAGGAAAAGAAATGAGGTTCGGCACCTCAGCTGGGGCGACGTTTGCTGCATTAACTGTTGACGTAACAGATGGCGCGGTCAATTGCGAACATGACAGCCTCAACCCGATAGCGGCGATATCTCCCATGGTCGGGATGTGGTTGAATTGCATCTTCGGCGGCAAAGGGGTAGGAATGATCAACATGCTCCTGTATGTTATCGTCGGAATTTTTGTGGCCGGAATGATGGTCGGGCGGACGCCGGAATATCTCGGAAAGAAAATCGGCGCGCGGGAAATCAAGCTGGCAGTTATCGCGCTTCTGATCCATCCTCTTATGATCCTTTTTCCGAGCGGCTTGTTTGCTGCTACAGACTGGGGATTGAAAGCCACGAGCAACCCGGGTGCGCACGGGTTCTCCCAGATCATGTACCAATTCTCGTCTGCCTCGGCGAACAACGGTTCTGCGTTCGACGGGTTGGGCGTGAGCTACGGCTTCTACAATAATCCGAATCCCGCTCCCGAAGCCGTCGCCTGGGATATTGCAACGGGAATCGTCATCATCATCAGCCGGTTCATTCCGATCATCGCGCCGATCGCGATGGCGGCGTATCTCGGGATGAAGAAGAACAGTCCTTTTGGCCTTGGCACGCTGCGCGACAATACACTGACATTCGGCACACTGCTTTTCGCGACGATCATTATTATCGGCGCGCTTCTCTTTCTGCCGATCGCCGCACTCGGGCCATTCGCGGAACATCTGGGCCCAATTCCGTTCGGAGGATGAAGCAAAGCGATATTGTCTAATCAAGTATAAAAAAGGCCGGTCCTCAATGGGCGCCGGCCTTGATTTCTTTATGAATCGCCAAAATATTAGAACCTATCGTAAAAACTCCAATAAATGTCATTCTGAACGGAACGAAGCGAAGTGAATGCCGAAGGCATCGCTTCGGGAGAATCCATGACAATCATGCATTGTGAATCTACGAGGCTTCAGTGTCGTGGATACTTCTCCCGCCAATCACGAAGTGATGCCTTCGGCAAATGCGGCGGGAGAAGCATGACATTTACAAATGCAATCCTCATCGAAACCATTTTTGAGATGGATTCTAGATTGAAACATTGAAAAATAGAATCACGCGAAGGCGCAAAGCCGCATAACCTTCATTTTTAATGTTCTTTGCGCCTTAGCGGCTCTGCGCGAGACAAGCTTCCTGATTTTTCAGAAGTTTCAGATTGTGAGTTGAAAGCCTAGGTATCCTGTAATCGTTGCCGGCCCGGACATACTTCGACCCGCAGAAAAAAGAATATGGTCGTTGTCATTGAGATTGATAAAGCCGCCGACGTTGAACCCGCTGCTCGATGGAGAATCCTGGATGTCGGCTGACTGATGATAGATCTCACCGCCAAGCGTCACAATCTCAGAAAAATCGTATTGAAATTCCCACCCTTCAAATGCCCAATTCCTCTCTCCGGCACCCGGATTATACCAAAAGCCGCCCCCCGCGTACGTTGTGAACTTCCCCCAGCTTTTCTGGACCCACAGTGGTAAGTATACCTGCGCTTTGCCCGTTCCAAGTTCCTCATTGTGATTTCCGGTCGGCAGCTCTACCAAGGGGAACACCCCTACTTGAGGAATCGACTCTGTTTCCCCGACAAAGCGATACTTCACGCCGAGTTCAGTGTCAGAATAGCCATACCGGGTTCCATCGGCGGAGTGGACGTACTCAAGAGGTGCAATTAGATGAAGCTGCAGATCCGGAATGACGCCGTAGTTCATTTCAAAGTGAGGAGCAGTGACATCGGATTCATGATTGCCGAATTGCTGCAGCGAAGCGATATAGAATTCCCAATGCCGATAGCCGACAGGTTCCGGGTCATCAGTGAAGAAAGGAGGGCCGGCGGACGCATTTGCTGCGACAAGAAATAACAAGATTGAAATTTTGTTCCACTGCAGATTTTGAATTTTCATCTTTTGAACATTGATCGACGTTGTGTAAGGCTATTGCACTTCACAAATGGTACCAAAAAATCTCGTGAGAATCTATCAGCAGTGTCCACAGTAAGGCGGCTTCTTGCTTCTGCAGGAATCACGTCAACAGTGCTCTGCTTTGTCATTCTTTTTAGAGATCCTCCCAAAGGGATCCAGCTTCGCTCCGTTCAGAATGACATAAGCTCTGTTTTTGAGATAGCTTCTAGAAACCATTTCAAAAGCGCGTTACTTGATCCTTCGACGTGCTCTCCCGCTCTTCGAGCGGGATCGTTTCTCAGGATGAACGGGCCATTCTTGTTGACAATCTGCATAGATAATCCCATATTTTAACGGCGATTTGCGGGAGGAGATCTGGTATGGGAACGAATAGTGCTGCACTATTTTCTGCACCTGCATCGAGTGAATCGAACAAAGCCTTGGGCGGAAGTATGTCCACTAAAGACAAATTACAATCGGCGAGGATAATTTTTGAAATTCTTTTTCTGGCAAGTCGTGCTGTTGATGTTCTTAGCACTAACGCTTTTCGCACACGATCATACGGCAGGAGGTATCACCGGAACAGTATTAAATGAGTCGACAAAGCAGCCGCAGGAGTTTGTCAACGTTATCGTATTGAAGGTATCGGACAGTTCCCTGGTCACCGGCGCGGTGACCGACGGGAAGGGGAGATTCCAAATCACCAACGTACCCGCCGGCGCCTACTTCCTAAAGTTCAGTCTCCTGGGGTTCGAGGAAAAGAGATCCTCAAAATTTGTTATCGATCCCGACCGGAAGGAATTCGAAGCGGGATCGACCCTCGTACGTGAAACTTCGGTGAACCTTGGGGAGGTCACGGTATCCGCCCAGAAATCTCTCATCAATAATTCCATCGACCGGAAAGTGTACAACGTGCAGCAGGACGTGTCGAGCAAAACCGGTTCGGTGAGCGACCTTCTGCAGAATGTACCCTCAGTGCAGGTCGATGTCGACGGTACCGTAAGCCTTCGTGGCTCGCCCGATGTCCAAGTTCTCATCAACGGCAAACCTTCTCCTCTTCTCGGCAACAATATCGCAGATGCCCTTCAGCAAATACCGGCAAGCTCGGTTGAGAAGATCGAAGTGATCACGAACCCATCGGCAAAATTTACGCCGGAAGGAACGGCCGGTATCATCAATATTGTCCTGAAGAAGGACGCCAATCTTGGATTCAACGGCAGCGTGACGGCGAACGCAGGAAACAACTCGCGCTACAATTTCAGCACGAGCGACAACTACAACCTGGGTGAGGTAAACATTTTTGGAAGTTACAGTCTGCGGCAGGATGAGAGGAACACCGTGGGGACACTTGCGCGGAAGCAGATTGACTCTACGAACGAGCCGAATTACTTCAACGAGAACGGGAGGGCTGTTTCGCGTCCCCAGTCGCAATTTGCGACGCTGGGAATGGAATGGCACCTCAGCGAGATGGACGACGCGGGGGTATCCGGCAACTATCGGTACCGGCATTACACGAGCAACGATGTGACCGCCGAAACCCATTTGGACAGCGCCGAGTCGGTGGTGAATGATTACGATCGGCGCCGCATCGACCACGACCAGACCGGCTCGTCGGGTGCTGCCGGATTCTTCGAACATGATTTCGATGGAGAGGATCACAAACTCCGGATCGAGTTCAACGGAAATAAAATGTTCGACCAGGAGGATAATCATTTCACCGACGCGTACCGGGTTCCGGCGGGTTTGATCGAGTACGACAACACGCTCATTCAGGAACATGATAAACGGGGATTTCTCACTGTCGACTATCATCGTGTGCTCGCCGATCATTCCACGTTCGATGCCGGCTATGAGGGGAGATTCGACAAGGACGATTTCAATTTCTACGGCTCCTATTTCGACTCCGTAAAGCAAGTGTTCGTAGAAGATACGACGGAGACAAACCCGTTCACATACCGCGAGTCAATTCACTCATTGTATGCAACATACGAAAGCTCGTTCGGCCTCTTGAGTATCCTGGGCGGATTGCGGGGTGAAGAAGCATTTATTACATCCGAGATCCTCGCCAGTGGAACTGAAGTGCACAACGATTATGTCAAACTCTACCCGACATTGCATCTGGCGTACAAACTTGGCGAGTTTGATGAATTACAGCTCAACTACAGCCTCCGCGCAAACCGTCCGCGTGGAGACGACATGAACCCGTTTCCCGAATACCGGGACCCGAGAAACGTCTATGCAGGTAATCCGTACCTCAAGCCGGAGTTTATCCACTCGGTTGAGTTCGGCGTCCAGGTTCAGGATGAGAACGTCACCATTCTGCCGAGTGTGTTCTACCGCAACAGATACAACAAGTTCACGTCCGTCACCGAAGGGCTCAACGATTCCACCGTTCTGACGACGCGCGAAAATTTATCCACCGACCAATCGGGAGGCGTCGAATTCGTGATGACGGGAAGCGTGTTGAGTTTCCTTTCCGTCAACGCGAGCACGGATGTGTTCTACGAAGAAATCGATGCGACGAATCTTGGGTACGGAGTGAAGAAGTCCACCGTCTCGTGGACCGGGAATCTGAACTGCAGTGTGAATATTGTGAAGGGGACAACGGTACAGGTAAACTCCAATTACCGTTCGCGGCAATTGACGCCGCAGGGGGAAAATCTTTCCAGCTTCGTGACAAACCTCGGGCTCCGCCAGGATCTTTCCGACGAGAGGATCTCGATCGTCGCTACGGTGTGGGACATTTTCCGCACCTTCAACAGAAAGACAGAGCTGAATACGCCTTCGCTCATTCAAAACAGCTACAACGTCCGTGATTCAAGAGTCGCATTTCTTGGGCTCACGTACCATTTTGGCGGTCCGCCTAAAAAATCCAAAGACAAAGGGTTGGACCTCGACGAGGAGAACTGACCGGCGGCTGCGGTTGGAAACGCCGCATCGGTGTCAAAAACTATATCCTGCGTTCAGACCTACTTCGACCTGATTGTAACCGCTTAACCTGTTTCCGTTGAATGGCGCTTCCATGTAAATCGTTCTCAAACCAGCTTTCGGCATGAGCACAATATTCAGATCTTTGAGAGGGACGAGGAATCCCGCGGCAATTCTGTCAAAGGTCTTATAGAAATATTTCGGAGAGGTGTACTCATAGACAGGATTCAACCGGATGATCCCGAGAGAGACCTGGACAAACAGCGGGTGAAAGGCATCGATCGGGTGGTACCGGAAACCTGATTCCAGAGACATGGTTTCTAAACCAATATCCATGCTAAAGTCCCATGGGAAGAAGAATGTGCTGATACCCGATTTGATGGTCACCGTTTCTTTCATCCTGGAATACGCGAACGATGTAAGAATTGCTGCGTTGTCATTGATATAAAAATCCGACTCAACCGCCCAGTTCGAATTTGATGCAAACGAGATATCGGCTTCGTCGGACGTTATGCTCTTCATTATGCCGACGGAGTAGCCATACGAATATCCTCCGGAGAGAATGATATTCTTCGGGAGGTCGTGTGCAGCAGCTTCGTCATTCCTTTTTTCCATCACGCTAAAGTCGCTGCTCAGACCGAACTGAAACGTCTCCCATGGCAAGTTCCAATTGCCGTAACTGTTAAAATTATTGTTGTGCCACCTTCCTGCGTATCCGGCAGTAGCTTTTATTCCGTGTGTCTCTATGCCGATGGTGAATCCATGGGTGTAAAAAGAATTGGTTCCGTCATTCGGTCCCGTCGAAAAATACCCTACGTACATTTCCTGAATAAGTGACACTCCCGCCCCGAGATAGACGGGATGCCACAAATAGTTCAGCCCAAACTGCACGGTCATGTCGTTGGGAAAATCACTCCAGTCGGAGGTGAGGGCGGTGAAGGAGGATTCTCCGTTGTAGTCCGGGAAACCAGTTGTCTTCTCTATTGGTTTCTTTGCGCCAAGCATAAAATCTACGTCTGCAAAAGTGTTTTTGACCGCCGCAACATTCATTCCGAGGTTTATCTGTGCCGGCGGGGGATCCGAAAACGTTAGCATTCCCGGAACGGAGCCTGGATACTTCACAGCAGTGCCGAAATTCATAAACGAAAGGCCCAGGTCAAACCGATCGACAAAAGCCGCCGGTCTGTAATTTGCACCGAGACTGAATAAGACATGGTCAACCGTGTTCGTGATTCCAAACGTGCTCCAGACATATCTCAATTGTCCGCCTATTGCAAGCTCATCGCTCAACGGCATTGCATATCCAACTGCCAGAGAACGCTCATACTGAGAATAGTATTCTCCATTTCCATCGGGATATTGTTCAGTTGTTATTGGTATGTTTCCGAAATCCCAATCCGTATATTCCGCTCCTACGACCCCGCCGTTCGGCAATCGTGCCGCTGCATTGAATGATGTCAACGGTAAGCTTCCAATAAAAAAATCCCATGGGTTTCTAAAATACGACATTGACATATTGTCGCTGAATATGAGGTTCGCAGGGTTGTACTGCATTGCGTCCGCCGAGTTCATCGAAGCGACTCCTTGTTCACCAAGTCCCGATGAAGTCACCGTTCGGGGGTAAATCAATGAATGGAATGCCGAATTAAATTGTGCCGAGACGTTCATACTAAAGAGCAGCGCAAGAAATGAAATGACCAAAAGGATACGTTTCTGCATTGTGGACCTTCTTTCATGAGGAATGAGCGCGGGTGCCGAATGAGGATGCATTCTTTGCCTTGCCGAGTTGCTTTTCCTAAAACGAAAAAGCCCTCATCATCGCACGTGCGAATCCGAGGGCTATCGTCTTTCGTCTATTCTCCCAGTTCCCCCGGGTTTGAAATGTATGAAAAATGTAGCAGGAAATGGGGGGAGAGTCAAGGAGAAAAAATCGTTCGCACGACCATGTTATTTGGGCGGGGCATCGAATTAGATGCGAGTAATCAGAGAGTTATCGGCCGATCTCGACGAGCAGAACCCGGGCGTTGCCATGATGAATGAAAAAACGACCGCACCGCTCATCCAATAGAAGCCGCTGAAGCCCGAAGAGAAAATCGAGATCTCGACACGATGCGCGGCAGAACCGTTATCGAGCATTCTCCAACCATTTCTATTACGACAATGGAATCGTCGATTCGGCAGTGGACCGGCATGCGTTGACCCCTTCCTACATGCTTTCTCAATCACCTGCGTCTTGTCTTCGCCAGGAGTCTGAGGATCTCGATATAGAGCCAGATCATGGTTACCATAAGACCGAAGGCCCCGTACCACTCCATGAATTTTGGGACCTTGTTCGCCGCGCCTTGTTCTATAAAATCAAAATCGACAACAAGGTTCATCGCCGCCACGATGACAACAACGACGCTGAAAATGATGCCGCCGACCGAACTATCGTTGACAAGGGGGAGCCTCATGCCGAACAACGATGCCCCCATACTGATCAAATAATAGAAGGCAATCCCACCCGTTGCAGACGCGACGATGAGTTTGAAATTTTCGGACGGTTTGATGATCTCCATTTTGTAGATGAGGAGAAGACATGCAAAAATACCGAAGGTGAGGAGGAGCGCTTCGATGACAATGCCCGGATACGCCGCTTCCATCATTGCCGACAATCCACCCAGGACAAGGCCTTCGAACGCGGCATACAGCACGGCAAGATATTGAGCGAGATGTTTGTTGAACACCAACACAATCCCGGTGATAAATCCGCCTACGACACCGATCATGAGATACGGAGCAACAGCGCTGAAGTCGTTCGCGACGGTGAAGCGGTCCCAGACGAACATCGCAGGAATGAACAACGTCAAAAGAAGGAGGCCGGTTTTGTTGACGGTCCCCTGCAGCGTCATGACGTTTTGTTCGTCCGCGGTTTCTGCAAATCCTGAAAAAACTTCCTGCTTTAGAGCTGGATTACCCGACTTGAATATTGCCATGTGATCTTCCTCGGTAATATGGTTGCATGTGAGTGTTCTCGAATCGAAATTGCTTAGAGTTCAGCGGCAACGGTCACTTCCGCTGCGCGGCCTGAACCATCCGGTACACGCTCCCGACATTTTCGATCAACTCAAAAGACGGTACAGCTTGTTGACCCGGTCCGGTCCAGCCGGAATTCCCGAAGAACGAGCGGCTCGGATATGGGGCGCCAAAAGTGATCGTCCCGCGCCCATTCGGCCTTTGTTCAAGCGATATGTCATTCGTTGATTTGAGATTGACAGATCGGACCGATTGACCGAAGACGCCCGAAAGAATAAGCGCCCGTTCCGTTGTGAGGCCATACACAGTGTTCTTCCGTTTCATGGCATCGTATCCGAATCGACCGACCGTGATGTATAATCCCACGAGGACGAGAGGAGCTCCAAAAACAAGAAAGTGAACCGGAGCGCCGGAGTTGTAGACCATGACCTCCCAGAAGACGGTGAAACCTCCCCATGCCAGGCTGAACGGAATCATGATCATGTCCGACTTTCTAAACAGCAGGCCGCGCGGCGGACGTCCAACCCAGGTCAGAGTTTCATTCGGCTCGAGGTAACTCGCGAACGCTTGCTGGTCTTCAAATTGCATAAAATTTCCTTCTGATTGCTCATGGAGTGACTATGGTCCTGCATCTTGCAGACTCGCAGGATAGCAACTGACTTCTTATTGTAGCGATTTGTGTGGAGGCATGTAATCCTGCGACATTAACGACAGTTTTTGATGGAGTTCGATGCAATGTTTTTCGAACCGAAGCGCGCCTTTTTGCAGGCATCCTTTTTTGATTCTTCTTTTGAAAAACTAATGCATTTCAGATAAAAATGCAAAAGTTTTTAGCGGTTTTCCAAATTAATTGAAAAAAGGCCCTGACTCACGAGCGATCGCTCACATCGACTGATCGTTTGCGATGGAACAGCAGCGCCTTACCAGATGCAGCATTGATCCAATGCAGATTTGTCCAATGTGACCTCCAATTGAAGGATTCATCGAAGGACGACGGGAATCCATCGATACTCGCGGGAGCGTGAATTCTAAATTTTTTGATCCTGGAATTTGGAGAGGGCCAACTACGTTATGGTATTTGAAAAGGATTAGCTACCTATTCGTCCCTTTGGGCTATTGCACCTCTTTACGGTTAGCGATATACTCGTTCACCGTTGAGGGACACAATTCAAAAGGGTTGTAGGTCGTCAAAACGATTGGACGATGCGGAATACTTGCCACCAACGTTCTCAATTTCTCGCGTCAAAAGATACGATGCAATCGGTGCACGCAGTGTGCAAATCTTGCATGTCGAACCTTCCCGGGACCATCATAATCCTATGATAACGATGAAAAATCAATGGCATCGTTGTTGCAGGAGGTCATGGCACATTGAATAACCGGGCCTCTTTAATCCATCACATATTTGTTGAAAGGAAGAAACGGATGCATTCGATTGATTCTGCAATCAGGAGAAATTTCACAATTCTCGTTCTCGGCACGCTTACGATGGCGGCTTTTTTTGCTGCAGGCTGCAAGAAGAATGACAGTCCTCCAAATACTCCTTCAGTGACTGCTTCCGCGGACGTTTCCGACGCAGCCGATGCTGTTTCCGACGCGCTGGCCAGCAACAACGGCGGGGCAATGGATCAGGTCAACGACCTTTTTGAAATTTCCGGAGGAGTTGCGGTAAGCGGCGGTGTGTTGGGAAAAACGTTCGGAGACACGACAATCAACGGAGCGGTGTATGACAGCTCAAGTATGTCATGGACAAAGGTCATCACAAGAGGGGATTCGCTTTTCGCCCCTGCCTTTTATGGTTACTGGACCCGCGTTTATTGGCTTCAATTCCGTTCGGACGGACATGCGCAGGAGTTTCGGAAAACAAACAACATTGTTGCGGACACGATTTGGCATAAGCTGCTCGGCGGTACCGGTTATTTCTGGACCCCGCGTTTAGTTCACCATCTGCTCTCCATTAGCAGCAACTGGACAGTCTCGAACACCAACACGGACACGGTGACGATCAACGGAACGTATACGTGGTCGGGAATCGATTCGATAAAATCGATTGTGCTTGCCCGCAAGGGGAGAGTACTGACTCGCACCATTGCTCTGCTATTTGAGAATGTCAAAGGTCCCAGGGGCCCGAGGATCGCACGGTCGACGGGGACAAGCGGGAAAATCGTTGTCACCTATTCTGCCACGGTCACCGCTCCTGGCAAGTTGCCGTATACCGTCACTGAGCAGTTCACCGTCGTTCTCGGCGGCGGCAGCGCGGCATTCTCAATCGAGGGGACAAAGTTTGTGTCCGATCTGGCGACCGGCGATCATTAACACGCGACCGCCTCGAGGTGAAAGACAAATTGGACGAAGGCTTTTTCGGGCTTCGTCCTTTTTATTTACGGATATTCAGGACGCCTAAACATTCGCTGCGTTCAATTGAAAACTCGGCCAGCGGAAGCGGTTCGGCAAAATTGTGGAAGTGGAAGAAGTGAGGCAAAGGAATTCAATCAATAGATACCGTAATGCGGAGGATTGCTACGGTTGTTCCAGCTCTTTCAAAAGAGGGGGGAGCGAGCGGTAAATAATAGAGGAAAATTCTCTGTGACAGCAGTGATCAGGATGAATTCTCGCTTGAACGAACTTATCAAAAACTAGAGTCACCTCGACCGTCCCATCCTTGCCGCAGACAGGACAAGAAAGGGGCGAAATGATAGCTTCCAATTTCGTGGTCAAAGCTCTTGCTTTGACCTTGAGATCCGGCTCCTTGATGTCATCCAACCTTGTCGAACTATCTTCAATCTGAAGATTTATTTTTATCATGAGCTCACGCCTCTGCCTGGTGATTCAAGGGATAAATTAGTGCATTTGATCTAAAATTGCAATACGACGGCAGATTCGGTAGGGCTGCAATTCTATACTAACGGTCATTCCGGCGAAAGTTCCAAAGAAATTCCTTTGGACAGGATTCTGGTTTAATCGCCCTGAAAGGCACCCGTCAACGGGATACTCCAAGGAAGTCTGGCGAACACATCCGGTCAGACCTTCGGGCTTTCTCAGGCGGACAGACATTTTTTCGGTTTGATAAGCTCAATACTATACCACTTTCCACAACCCAAAAAACCGCGCTCGACATCGCACATCTATAACTTACAACACCGTTGAATGTTACATCGATTCTTGCATCCATGACAAAGAGGTGCGCATCTGAAAACCTGCACACAATGGAGCAGGTTCGCTGCTTCAGGCCATGTCAACGCCGGACAACCGGCATCGATGGCCGTCTTCACATTAAGGGGTTTTGGTTTTCGGAGTCTTCGGCATTCAAGTCAAAGCTTCCTGAAAAACCATTTTGATAGCTGATGCCGCAGTCATATCTTCATCTGTCTTGAGTGCTCGTCCGTCAGATTGTGGTGTGCAGCGCTTGCAAAAGTATTTCATGATTGTACAATCGGATTTCGCACCCCAGGAATAAAATCCAAATTTTGTTAAGCGTGGACAGTTTGGAAAGATTACTGCGTGCGGGTAAACGGATTCTTCTAATCTGGCAGCGGCTGTTGCGATCGCGCCGACAAGTTGTTGAACCATGAGTTCTCCTTAGAATTGTCCTCATAATTCTCATACCTTGTTTGAGAAGCCTCAACCCCTAAGGTCCGAGCAGCTTCGTCTTTATACTTTACGGCTATCGTGAACCGGAAACAATGATTGCACGGAAGGGATTTTCTGCTTCCTTTCGGTGTTCCTTCAGAACCCTGGCATAGCATCGTGCCCTGGTTGGAATGTTCATGAATACGAACCATTCCCCTGAGAATTTCGCGTATAGAAAATCCGCCGTTAACGCAAAATGGACTGTGACAATCGATGCATTCTCCGACGTTTGTTCCATAGACGCGTTTGCCGTGATGAGGGAGCTTCGACTTTTCTACGAACGCTTTGGCTTCACCTTCGGTCTCTGTCACAGTCATGCACAAATCTTCGATTTCAGGAAAGGCCTCGTGAATAGAGAGCTCATTTGAGAATACGAATTCTGCAGCCATGACAGTTTTCGATGCCTTCTTTGTGCCTCTTTTAGACATAGTAATTTCTCCAGAATTTGCGACCAGTCAACAATATGTTCGTTTGCGAAACTTCACGAAAGGACAATTAAAATTTAGATCTGTCGTATAGATCAGACGTCATTCAGAATAGACGGGTGTGATCCTCAAGTCTTCAGAAAATCGAGAACGTCGGTGTTGAACTTGTCTCTGTGTGTCCAGGGCAAGCCATGTGGTGCGCCTGGATAGACTTTCAGAATCGCATTCTTGACGAGTTTAGCAGCGCAGTGTGCCGAGGCGCCGATCGGCACGATCTGGTCGTCGTCGCCATGGATAATCAACGTAGGTACGTTGAACTTCTTGAGGTCATCGGTGAAGTCCGTTTCTGAAAACGCCTTGATGCAGTCGAACTCGTTCTTCAGACCTCCTTGCATCGCCTGAAACCAGAACGCGTCGCGGAGCCCTTGGCTGACTTTCGCGTCCGGTCTGTTGGCGCCATAGAACGGCGTCGTCAGATCCATGAAGAACTGCGAACGGTCGGCTGCGACTCCGGCGCGGATGCCGTCAAATATTTCGATCGGCAGGCCGTTGGGGTTGGTGTTTGTCCTGAGCACCAGCGGCGTGACTGCACCTACCAGCACTGCCTTGGCGATGCGTTTGGTCCCGTGACGCCCGATGCAGCGCGCGACTTCTCCGCCGCCGGTGGAGTGGCCGATGAGTGTGATACCGTTCAGATCAAGGGAGTCGATGAGCTGCGAAAGGTCATCTGCGTACGTGTCCATCTCGTTGCCGTTCCAGGGCTGGCTCGAGCGGCCGTGGCCGCGGCGATCATGGGCAATACAGCGATAACCGTTTGAGGCCAGAAAGACCATCTGGCTTTCCCAGGCATCGCCGTTGAGCGGCCAGCCGTGACTGAAGACGACAGGTTTTCCCGATCCCCAGTCTTTGTAATAGATTTCCGTGCCGTCTTTAGTGGTGATTGTATTCATGGTAAGATTTCCTTCGTTGGGATAACCGTTCGTATGGCAAGTAGGCTTGGATACCGATCACAATTTCTACGGGGAGTTCGAGAAAGCGGAGTCTCCGGAATTTGCAGGTTCATCTGCTGCAGGCTTTTTTCGCTTACCGTGGAGCCGCACGATGGATGACCAGGCACTGTAATATTATAGAGTGCAACAACGTCTCCAGATTTTGTTTCCTGCCAGCCAAGGAATTTCGCATCTGAATCCGAAGCAGGCTGATTGTTGTATTCAGACTTCGTGTTTTCGGTCCGCATTGAATCATCCACTTTTATGTTTCCCAGGTGTTTTTGAGTTTCCCAGTTTTCTGTGCTGCCTTTTCTTTGATGAGGGTCAACGGCACCTATTGTTCCCCATTGCTGGTTGTTCGAGAAATGGTCTGGAGTCTCGTAGATGTACGATGCACCCATCTCCGAATGCGCATAAGGATATTACCATAGATGTTGAAAATCGGGAATACTCCAAAAGGATGAAAAAGGGATTAATCCCATTTTAGAGATGCAGCCAGGCGGTTACTGGATGACCGGGTTGCGTTCGGAATTTGACAATCCCCATAGACAAAAGTATATTTACACTATAGTTTGCCGCTAACCGACTTGGATACTTGATTAGGCCGCAGGAGGTTGGTTGTTGGGTGCGTCCGCACATTTGCAAGCAGATGGAGTGCCTATGTCGAAAATCCGTATACTGCTGGTAGAGGATAACCGCATCCTGAGGGATGGAATCACTGCCCTTATTAGCAGGCAGAAAGAATTCACGGTTACAGCCGTGTCCGACGGGAGCCACGATGTAGCAGCAATGGCACGCACGGTGAAACCGCATGTTGTGCTGTTGGACCTTGGCTTAGGAAGTCAAAGCAGCCTGGAAATAGTGGAGAAATTGAAGAAAGAATTTCCCGGCATCAAAATAATCGGGATGGGGCTTGCTCCCGCACAAGCAGACATTATGGAAAGTGTTCAAGCGGGAGCGGACGGTTTCATTCTGAAGGATGCAAAGGTTGAGGATGTGATCTACACGATTCGAGCAGTAGCTGCGGGAAAGACAGTGCTTCCCACTCCTATGACCGGTTCCCTTTTCTTTCAAATCGCTGAACAGGCTCTCTTGAGAGGAAAAAGAAATCTCAAGCGAGCTGTTCGGATGACGGAGCGGGAGAAAGAAGTTATTGCATTAATTGCTGACGGTATGAGCAACAAGCAAATTGCGAGCAATCTCAACATAGCAACATTTACAGTCAAAAGTCATATTCATAACATCTTGGAGAAATTAGAATTGCACAGCCGTCTTCAGATTGCGACCTACTCCCACGACGAAAAGACATCGAATCCCCGTTCCGACCGACCTTCCAAAAAGTAACGCCGCCGACTCTATCCAGAGCAACGCAGTCCCGCTTCTTCAAACTTTTCGACTCGACCTAAGCTCTCAACGCACTACATCGTTGAAATAGGATTAGCTCCTTATCCATCCTTTTGGGCTATTCCAGCTGATTAAAAATATTATCAAATTATTACGATTAATAAAAATGGCCGCACCGCCGAACGAAGGATAGGTGCGACCATTTTTGATGCCTGATTCTTGTCTTCAGACCGCATTGTTCAGTGAAGGCTCACCTCACAGACTTATATGCATGAAAGTGAAAAAGAGACCATTGGCATAGAAGAAGGACCGGTTGAATTTTAAATGAAATCCGGAAGAGACCCTTGCACAAGTTCAACGGGTTGAATTTCCCAGCGGTATGGGTGATGTTATTGGTTTTTAAAATCTTTGTCCACCGCTGTTAACAAAACATACTTCCTTCAGACTGATTGAAAACCAAACTGTTAGACCCATTTCACCAAATGATCCTCACGATCATTCTATTGATCTGCATGTCAGGATCCCTGACAGCTCAGAAGAAATATATTGCCCATGACGACTCGGGTGAAACGGTTGTCCAAGCGGTGAAAGACTATTCGGAGGAGGACAATATATTCTCAAAGATCGTAAAGTCTGTGCTCGTTCAGGATGATGAACTGCTGCATACTATTGCACTCGATCCAGACAGAAAAAAGATCAGGCAATATACCGGAAAATTTATCAGGAACATCAATATTGAAATTCTTGACGTGTTTGGCGGGTCTGTTACTCACCCAAAAGATTCTGTCCGCACTTGGTTGGAAGAGACAGGAAATTCCATCCATTTGAATACAAAAGAATGGGTTATTAAAGATATGCTCATCTTTGCTGAAGGCGATAAATTTATTCCTTTTGATGTTAAAGAAAGTGAACGGATAATTCGACTGAGCACTTTTGTATATGATGTCCGGATCATCCCCCAAAGAATAAAAAACAATGCGGACAGTGTTGATGTTCTGGTCTATGTCCAGGACAAGTGGACTATTAATGGGAGCGCTTCGATTCGGCCGAGTCAAAAAGACGGCAGCGTTTCATTGAGCGACCTCAACTTCCTTGGATTCGGAAATGAACTTAAGGGCGGACTGACGGTTGATCATAATCTCCCCCGCGGATGGGACTGGAATGGCAGTTACTCCATTAGTAACATTGACAGGACGTTTCTTTCATCGACAGTGTCGTATGCATCAGATCAGGTTCATGAACAGTATGGCGTTTCCATCGGCAGGGATTTTTTCTCGCCGATCATTGATTGGGCGGGCGGCATAGCACAGAATTGGGTAAACACAAGATACCCGGAGTTTTTAGATCCTTCGGGATTTGCGGAAACCGTTCGGTATAACCAGCAGGATTACTGGCTGGGCTATGCATTCGATCTTACCACGGTCGATACAACGAAAGAAAATCAGAACAAATTCAATATTGCGGGGAGAATTACAAGAACCGTCTATAGTCAGAAACCTATTCTGGATTCACTCGGTGTATTCCAGAACAGCACGTTTTTTCTAGGCCGCGCTGGATATGCCAATAGAACGTTTTATGAAGATCAATATGTTTTCGGTCTTGGTGTGACAGAGGATATTCCGTTAGTGCAGATGATCGCACTTCTTTTCGGTTTTGATGAAGGTTCAAATTCCAGCAGACCATACTATGGAATACAAACCGGTTATAGTCTTCATGATGATTCACTCGGCTATGTGTACGGAGGGTTTCAGTTTGGAGCATTCCAGAGCCAGGGGAAATGGCTAAATCGCAGCGCCCTTCTGAACTTTTTGTATTTTTCAAATCTCAGTGCTGCCGGTAATTGGAAATGGAGATTTTACATTGGAAGCAGCTATTCATACAGCTTTGACCCGCTTAGCCCGGTGGGTATTTTGAACATCAATAATGGAAATGGACTGAGAGGCTTTTCAGACAACAATTTAATGGGAACGAAGAAACAGCTGTTGAGTTATGAAGGCGACTTTTTTTCTCCATTAAAATTCGTCGGTTTCAAGCTGGCGGTCATCATGTTCGCCGATTTTGGAATGATCTCTTCAAACGATCGTTCGATCTTTGCCAGTAAGGTCTTTCAAGGATACGGTGTCGGCTTCAGAATTCAAAATGAACATCTCATTTTCCCATCATTCCAGTTTATGTTCAGTTTTTACCCCAACATTTATCAGGCGGATGGTGTTCACTATGCACTATTCCATGAAGGCGCAACATACTATCAGTTCAACAAATTTCAATTTTCGAGCCCCGCCATTGTTTCGGTGCAATAAAATCAGGAAAAGGATTAGCTACTTATTCATTCCTATGGGCTATTACGCCTCCGCCCAATCGTGAGTATATTTTTTATATTCCAATTTGAACGCACCATCAGGAACTCGGCAGCTTATTACTTCACATTTTTTCACAAACGCAAGAAGGTATGGTATGAACGCGCTCAGAATGAAAGGCAGCTGGAATGAAACCGTAGGTAAACTCAAACAGCAATTCGCCGACCTGACGAATGATGATGGACTTTTTAGCAAGGGGAAGGATGAAGAGACCTTGGGAAGGCTTCAGCAGAAACTTGGGAAGACGAAGGAAGATGTTCGCAAGATTGTTGGAACAGTATGAAGAATCGGTCACCTCTGCATCGTTCGAGTGGAAGACCGCGTGACTTCGTCATCGCGGTGAATCTCAAAAATATATTCGGGGCTTACCTATGAACAACAGCGTCTCGCTGCAATCGCTGCTGACGGCGTTCTTCTCCTTATCTTCGGCATTCACGCGTGTACTCCATCCCGTTCCGATATTGTCTCAAAAATAATTAGGGAGACTGGAATTGCGCGCGATGGTGGAAGGAAAACATTTGCACATGACAGATGATACTCGTATGACACACGGCATCCACAAGGGGACGAGGATGAAAGACGTCCCTGCTGCGTACTTGCTCCGTCTATCGAAAGATGCGGCAACTGTGGGGCTTACAAAATACGTCGCCGATAATCATGATGTTTTGAAGTTGGAAGCGAGAAGGGACGGATCGCTGCTCTATCGAAAGAGGATGGTACGGCGGTAATTGAGATAGCAGATTCTAAACCGATAGGAAAGTCATTTCTCATGAAGAGAGGATGTGGTACAGAATGGCTAACATCAAAGTAACCCGGCGGACGTACGTCCGCAAAGACCGCACCGTGGTAAAGGGGACCACCTACTATACCAATGACAAGGGTAAACCAGGCAGGACGCCGGAGAGCGAAAAGTTCTATCATCCCAAGGTAAAGATGCACTGGCATAAGGATCAATCGGCTGCAGTGAGGCGTGCACATGCGCTTACGGCGCACAACGGAAATACACTTTCCACCGCCAGAGCGTTGCAGGCGTTGGCCAACGTAACAACGGATGCTGCGACCGCTGCGCTGGCAAAAGCTGACGCAGACTATTTCTTCAAGCGTTAGTTCACTATGTGCTACTAGTGCGATCTGCTGCGACCGGACACGGTTCTAAATGAGGAGAAATCATGAATAAAAAAATTCGTTTCACTATTGCTGCTGCGATGACGGCGTCGCTCATTCTGTTATCCTGCGCATCGACACAAATTTCGCATACATGGCGAGACGCATCATATACGGCAGGGCCGCTGAAAAAAATACTTGTGGTAGCTGTCAGAAAAGATCAGGCAAGGAGACGGACGTGGGAAGACGGCTTTGCGGCTGCTCTGTCGGCACACGGCGTTGATGCTGCTCCATCGTACCGCCGTATTGCTGAAACGCTTCCCGATACGGCTCTCATCAATACCATCGCCCGGGAGGGGAGATTTGATGGCATCATGCTTGTCGGAAGAGGGTCCACCAGGACCACTGAGGGTGTGCTAGTAAGCTCGGAGATCTCTACGACGGATTCCCCGTATCAGCAATGGAGCGGGTCGTACTCTCAATATTATGACCGCGAATATTATCCCGGCCATCCTGTGATTAATGAAACCATGAAAGACGAGATATCGATATGGGCCATGCAGGGAGGGGGACGAATGATTTGGACCGGAGTGGGTGAAGTGAACGAAAGCGGCCGGGACGAAGACGTAAGCGGCGAGATCATTTCCCTTATTGTACACGAACTTGCGAAGCAGGGAGTCATTGGTGCGGGATCGTAAAGAACCATAAGCGCGCGGCACAACATTCTCACACAGCATCGGAATACGATTCTCGAGATGCATCGACGGACAACAACTGTACTGTGATTAGGGAATGTCTGCGTTCTACCCCTTGCTTAGAACGCCTCAGAGGACGTAAAATACAACCCTGATGAGTTTTTGCCGAATCCGAGATCGACCCGGAGTGTAACATGTTCATCGGGGTCGAGGATATATCGTATGCCGCCGCCGCCTGCGAATTTGAATTCATTCACACTCCAGTCGCCAACCCTCCCCGCCACCTGGCCGATTCCCGCAAACGCAACAACGCCGATCTTCCACCACACTGGAATTCTGTAGTCCGCTTGAAAAACAAGAGAGGTATTGTCTCTGTATTGTCCGTCGAAATATCCGCGGACCAGGTCTTCTCCGCCGAATCGTGCGAGATTCTGGAACGGCGCCGTCCCGCCGATGATCTCAGCTGCCGCCTGCATTGCCAGAACCTGAGTCGGAATGAATTCATAAAATTGCCGCACATCGAGCTGAAGGTCGTTGTAGTTAAAATCGCTCCCAATACTTCTTCTGTTGAAAATGGAAGTCACCTGGTAGAGACTCCCCGACTGCGTCGCTTGGTCATTATCCCGGGAATCCCAATTGATCGAGAATCCCAACCCCGAAACAAATCCTCCTCTGCTTCCGGGAATCATTCCCGGCGCGAGGGCGCCCAGCGGATCGGTCTCGACAATCGACGTCGACTCATACCGGAGCAACGGGCCAAGATTGAGGTTCGGCTGAATTTTTTTGTAGAGAACAACCTGTATGAGGAATGACCTTGAGGTATAATGTTCGGCTGAATCAGCAGAAACGTTGTTTCCGATACCGTAGAACTTGTTCGGAAAATTCTTGAACGAGGAATTCGCCAGCAGACGGTATTCATCATTTCCGAAGAAATAGTAATCCGCACTCCCCTCGGCGATAATTTGCTTCTTCAGCGTGTAGGTCATGTCAAAGGTGAAATCGGACGTCCGGCTCAGCGGACGTGCCAGGGAATCCCGGTAGAGATACAATGCGGCGGCGCCGATCGCGACTCCCGTCTCGGGAGTAAAGTAGACAATCGGGAAGGGATAAACTCCTAATCGCTGCGCGCGTGTCGTGTCCTTCGCGAATTCTCCGGCACGAACCTGTTCGACCAACGGTGACAAGACTGCCCATGAAACAATAAAAAGAATGAGAGCTGGTTCCTTTATCACAATTTTTTCTTGACGACGACCCAAGAGAGTCCACGAGCATTGAGGGGGATCGACACCTCTTCCAGTGGCGATCGTTATATGAAGATCCTCCTCTATCAATCCTCCGGCGTTAAGGATCGTTACCGCCAGAAGAAGTTCAGCTTTGTGTTGCTACGTCGTTCTCAAGAATCCTCTTCTTCTCCTGATATTCTTCGGTTTTGATTTGTCCTGAAGCAAAACGTTTCTGCAAAATGTCCAGCGGAGAATCTTTCTTCTTCCGCTGGCCCGGTATGTTATAGGGCGTTGCGAAAATCCAAAACATGAATATGATCCAAATGAGCCACCATATAAGGTGCATTCCCCCAAAATGATAACCATCGTAGAACATAGGTGTTGACCTTTCATTTTTAATGATGTAATTGTATCTCACTAACAGCATGGATTACGGTAATCGCGTACTCAATGAAGAACTTGGTTCACCGAGCCCAAACCTGGTTTTTTCGCCGGCATGCTCTCTCAAATCAGTCAATAATTTTCGGGGATCAATGGAGCTTCCTACCTTTACCTTCGATGCGGGTCTTGTGTTGTGAGCATGTTTGGCCCGGCAGACAATGAGATGTTTAATTTCCTTTTCAATGGCGAACAAACAAAGAGCACGCATATAGAAACGGTTGAATTCACTTTCTGCGATGATTTCATCTGCATTATTGGGAATATCGGAGGAGATGGTTCCTTTCTTCGAACGCCGCAGTTCAATCGAATCGAAGTAACCATGAAGCTGCCCCGTAAGCCAAGCGGCGTCCTGAGATTCAATAGCGTGTTTGAGTTTGGCCAAATAGGTTATCTGTCCGGTGCGATTGAGACGAGGACTCAAATATGTTCTCCCCCTTTGCGCGTCATATTCAACCTCATGAAGCATCAACTTCCGGATAACGTCATTAAGGTTTAGAAGATAGAGAGCCATTTGAAATTCCGCATAATGGAGTGACACAGCGTTATGAGCGGGAGGTTTCCCCGGCTCGGATGCTGTTGAGAAATCAGCGAAGATGGCAGGTAATTCATGCCTCTCTGAGAGCCGCAGCTTAATTAGATCTTAGCAGAGACAAGAAATGTATTTCAGATCAGGAGACTTCACAAAATTGTTTGCGCATCATTCCCTCAGACCCAACACCAGCAACGTGGTAAAATATACAAGCCCCGGCGTTGGGAAGTAATAGGCCAAAAGGATGGTTAAGGAGTTAATCCTTCCAAACGGATGATATGGGAATGCCCTAATTCAATGAGGAAATTACTGTGGAGAAAGGCCGTTGCGGCGTAGAGGTCCTGATCGAAGTAAGTTTTGTGTGTCGAGAGAATGTAATCGAAGGGATGAATTTCAAGGGCTGATTCGGGGAGAGTCTGAAACGCTGCTCTGAAACCCTAATAGCCATCCACTCTCTTCATTCGCCATCGCTCGAATTCAAATGCTGCCGCCACCATCACAAGCGACGCTGCGGCATATGACAAGACAATGGAAGGAGTCGCAATCCCCTGCAATCCGGCGAAATCGAAAGCCGGGGTGACTTTCGAGCTCATGGCAATGTAGAGGAAGAGCAGAAACATCACGACGAATGTTTTTGGCGTCCCCGTCAGGAAGCCCAAAAGTGTAGCGGCAGAGGCTATAAAAAGCATGCCGTTCAGCGCCGCTGCCGCGCCGAACGGATCATTCAGACTCATGCGGAGCAACGGAATGAATCCGACAAGCATCGTTGTCAATAGTGCGGAGAAGAATTTCAAGATCACGTACTGTCGTCGTACATAGGGGAGAGTGAAAATTAATCGTGCCGTATTCCCAATCCTGTCTCTTATAGAGATCGAAGCGAGCAAAGGTACGAGGACGACATACGTGAAGGGAAGAATTAGAGTGCGGATCGCACTGATCGGAGCCAGAAGACCGCAGAGCAAAGATGTTGCGATCACTATAAAGAAGATCGGGTAGAGCGCAAGCGTCAGCCGAACATCAAGGACAATTGCCTTGACTAACGAGGGGGGGCCGACAGGCCATCCGCCTCGAGGAACAGCGATGCGAAGCCAGGCAGAAACAATCGTCTGCCGCAGGCGTGCAATCCTTCCGGTCTTGGCTTTTTCGTGCGAACTCCCCCTTGCAGGATCAAAGCGGCGAAAGGCGGCCCAGGCGATCGTGAAAAATGGAATCGTGAAAAGTGCGGATGCCATCCTCAAGATCACGATCTCGGAAGTCCACTTAAGTCCGGAGAAAAAGACGGGAGACAGAGCCGCGTCGAAGGGAGCGTAACCGATCGTGAAATCATGCGCCCCGGTTACCGATATGATCTCGTTGACGAAAAACCCCAAGCCTGTAAAATCTGCGGCAAGAATCCATGCATGCCCCTCGGATGCGGAAACAAAGGCAGGCGGGAGCGCCAGCGTCAGGGTCCAAAAGACAAAGTATAACACGTCTCCGCCTCGCCCAGAAAGGAACGGTACGCACTCGAACATCAGCGCGATCGCTGCGATGCAGGGAATCGAAGGGAGGAACATGATCCCGAAAGTCTGGACGAAAACAATCGGCTCAAGGGGCATCTCTCCGCGAAGTAGGTGCATTCCCATACACGCGATCATGAAGACAACGGCCATGGCCATAAGGTACAGTATATTGCCGGCCAATTTTCCAGCGAGGTATCGCAACGATGACATTGGAGTCGCAGCGATAAGTTTCCCAACACCGGTCCGGAGATCGCGAGTCACTGAATTGCTTATAAGGTAGAATCCCACCAGGCTGAATACTAATCCTCCCATAATGGCCGATGTGAGTGCGGTTGCAGCGGAGTTGAGCAGGACGCGTCGATTGCCGATCAGAAACATGACCCCGCCCGAACTTGTCTCCGGCATCAGTAAGAACGCTGCGGCGCATAGGATCAGGAAGAGAATCGGCGTGGTCAACCGCCGGAACCGGAAAATGCATTCCATCACAAGCACTGACCGGATTTCAATGAGCTTGTTTTTCATGGTGCAACGGCGTTATCGGTGAGAAGAAGATATGCGTCCTCCAGTTCAGGTTCGACAGCCGCCGCTCCAGGAGGAATTCCATCAGACCTTACAAAACGGACGTGAACTCCATCAGCTTTTTGAACAGCGGAAGATATCCGCATTTTTGATTTTTGATGTTCGAAGTCAGCCGAGCTGATAACAATTTCCCAGACTTTACCGATCGCCGTGGAGAGGATCTCTTCCGGTGCGCCGATGGCAATGAGTTTACCTTTCTTAAGGACTGCAATTCTTCCCGCAACGGACGCAAGATCGGAGACGATGTGGGTTGATAAGATTACCAGCGAGTTGCGGCCAAGCGTTGTGAGAAGATTCCGGAATCTGATCCGTTCTTCCGGGTCCAAGCCGGCGGTTGGTTCGTCGACGATGAGCAGTTCCGGATCGTTCACGAGCGCCTGGGCGATTCCAAGCCTTTGTTTCATCCCGCCAGAAAATGTTTTAACCATCATGTGGGCTGATGCGTGAAGGTTCACCGCCTCCAGCATCTCCATTACTTTTTGGCGGGACCGGATTCCCTTGAGTCCGCCGAGATAAGAAAGAAACTCGAATGCCGTCGCACTTTCGTACACCCCAAAGTCTTGAGGCAAGAACCCGAGTCTCGAGCGAACAAAATCTGGCTCGCGCCGGATATCGCGGCCGAGGAAGAGTATGCGGCCGGAGGTCGGACGGGTAAGCGTTACGATCATCTGCATCAGCGTAGTTTTACCGGCTCCATTGGGTCCGAGCAATCCCACAACTCCTGCGCTGCACTCGAGAGAAATATCGTCGATGGCGATCGTTCCGGATCGATAGCGCTTCGTGACAGATTCGATGGTCAGCATGTAATGCCCTTTTGTTTTGTCTCCATATAATATGCGGGAAAAGGAGAAAAGTTACACGGTAATTTCCGAAATGCGCAAGGTCCTCATAGACTCGGGGCAATTAGACTATGATGCGAAGGGGGTTGACTGGTGCACCAACGTAGAACCCGAGCCAGTCGCGCCCAATAAAGTAAAGCCGGCACCCTTTCGAGCCCGGCTTTCTGTAAGTCGCCAATCGAAAAATTGTAAATGTTGTTTCGGCCCCAACGAGGAATGAGGGAAAGGAACGTTATGATCGCCAAATGGTCGGCATCTTACCCCCCAGTCTAAATCAATACTTGTTCATGAAGTTCCCCGATCGCTTACGCCTTATATCTTTCATGTCTTCCCGGATTTGAACAACCACCCGAGGTACCCGTACCCTTCTTTTGCGAGATCCTCCTTCGGGATGAAGCGCAGAGATGCCGAGTTCATGCAATAGCGCAGGTGAGTGGGAGCCGGGCCATCATCAAACAAGTGGCCGAGATGAGAATCACCCGCTTTGCTGCGAACCTCAATGCGATCCATTCCAAGCGATGAGTCACTTTTCTTGACAATGAATCTAGGATCGATCGGCTTTGTGAAGCTCGGCCATCCAGTGCCCGACTCGAATTTATCAAGCGAGCTGAACAGTGGTTCACCCGAGGCAACATCCACGTAGATACCCTCGCGGTGATTGTCCCAGTACTCGTTCGCAAATGGTCTTTCCGTACCCTCGTTCCGCGTCACATCATACTGAAGGTCGGTCAATTTCTTCTTCAGTTCTTCCTTTGTTGGTTTCTTGTATTGTTCCATTTTCATGTCACCCCAGATTCCTTTGATGTATTCATCTCTGCCGGAACCGTTTCGATAACTGTAGTAACGGACAGGGCTTTTTTGGCAGAACTGCTGCTGATCCTCACCGGCTGAATAAAACGCAGAAAAATGAACGATATCCGTAACTACCGGCCGGTCAAATATTTTCGCTTCGTTAAGGTCTTTTTTGGAACGGTCTGCAATTGTCTTTTGCATATCACTGTGAAAAAAGATGGCGGATCGATATTGACTTCCTCGATCATAAAAAGAACCGCCGTCGTCTGTTGGGTCGAACTCTCTCCAGAAAACGTCGACGAGCTCGGAATAACTTATAATGGCTGGGTCATAGATGACCTGGACAGCCTCGCGAGCACCGGTGGTCCCGCTGGATACGAGTTCATAGGACGGGTCTTTAACATGACCTCCGGAAAATCCGGAAATTACTTCTTTGACTCCGTCCAGCTTTTCGTAAGCGGCATCCATACACCAGTAACACCCTCCGGCAAAAGTGGCCGTATCCAGGCCGCTCGTGGACGAGGGAATGAATCTCGTAGTATTTCCCTCCGCGGTTTCCCTGGTACATCCGCTGAAAAGAACAAGACCAAAAAAGCATATTGCTGATAATGGATTCATTCGTACCTTCAGATATTAATGTTCTAAAAACGTGAAGACTACGGAGCACCTTCCATCGAGTGCACGGTTCTCACAATTGGCTGCTCGTCGGACAAGGCTGGGGGCAGATGTATTTTTTCATCAAGTTATACGAAAATATGCTAAATGCTATCTCAAAAATGGTTTGATGGAGAGTGTATTTGAAAATGTCATGCTGATCCCGCCGTACTTTGGCGGGAGAAGCATCCACGACACCGACGCCTCGTAGATTCACGATGCATGATTGTGATGGATTCTCCCAAAGGAACTCCGCTTCGCTACGTTTCCCGAAGGGATCCCCTTGGGACAGAATGACATTGTTCGGGGTTTTTGAGACGGCTTCTAGATAAAGTGAGTAAACAAAAAAAACGATATGAAAGTGAGTCTCCCGTCCGGCAAAAAGCGGATTTTCCCAAGCTGATTGGACCAGCGGCGGACGTGTCGTAAATAATTAAATGCATGTCTGCCCAGCCTTCTGCTCATTCTCTTCTCGTGCCGGAAAAGAGGAAGAAAGAACATTTCTCAATGGTGATTATCCGAGGGGCTCACTCACCGCAAAAGCAGAATCTATTTTGAAAACAAGAGCGTTGCCTCGTTCGCTCATCTTTAGGCCTGGACACGTTATTGCATTTCAGGCCAGCTCTCCAAATGATCATAAGTGTTAGTAATTCCCTCTTTTTAGGATTAACTACATATTCATCCTTTCGGACGATTCATTATGAGGTTCTGTCTTGTACACTAATATGGATCGCTCTCCCGTTTCGGGGCTCGAATAATTTCAAGCCTTCTGACGATCTGTGTTCGAAATAAAGTCCTGTAATGAACTGTGAACGGAGCTAAAAAATGTGGAAGCAACGCAGGACCGATCCATCACACCAATTTCTTCAAAAGGAAATCGATGAGTAAACAAAAACGGGATAGCAGGAGTATTAGATCGTTGATAGACATTCTGGCAAGCGAGGACGGGGCGAATCGGCAGAGCGCAAGGAATTCGCTGGTGGCCATGGGAAAGCCTGCCGTCTTGTTCTTGACCCGGGCATTGCAAAATTCCGAGTCGGACCAAGTTCGCTGGGAAGCCGCCAAGGCTCTTCGTGCGATTGGCGATACCAGAGCCATACCGCGGTTGGTGAATGCACTCAAAGACAGCAACCCCGACGTTGCATGGCTGGCCGCCGAAGCTTTGAGACAGTTCAAAAAGTGGGCTTGGCCGCCGTTAATGTGGCAGCTGATCAAGGATGGATCGGAATCTGCTTTATTGCGTCAGGGAGCGCATCATGTCCTGCGGAATCAGCAAGAGGATGGATTCAACGATTTGCTCGCAACTCTCAGAACGTACTTAGAATCCACCACGCTTCAGGAATCGACGCCATTGGCTGCTTATGACATCCTGAAAAAAATGAAAACAAAATCATGAACACACCTCTACCGACTATCCGCCCAGTTAGAGATATTTTTTCTGCCAAAATCGACCGAAAGAAGGACGCAATTCCGCGCCATCCTTGGCAAAGGAGAGACGATGACGATACTCGGTGATAACGAACATACTATTTCCACTATGAAAGCTGTTGTGTTCCACGGGGCGAATAACCTGGCATTGGAGGATAGGCCAAAGCCAAAGATCATACATGCGACGGACGCCGTCGTACGGATCACTACAACCACTATCTGCGGGACTGACCTGCATATTCTCAAAGGTGACGTGCCGACAATCGCTGATGGACGTATACTCGGTCATGAGGGAGTGGGGATCATCGAGGAGATCGGTGCGAGCGTATCGGGTTTTCACATTGGAGACAAAGTTCTCATCTCCCTTATTACCTCTTGTGGCAGATGCAGTTTCTGCAAGAAAGGGATGTTTTCCCATTGCCGCAATGGCGGCTGGATTTTAGGCAACAGCATCGACGGTACGCAAGCAGAGTATGTGAGGATCCCTTTTGCCGATACTGGTCTGTCCCTGCTTTCGCCCGATGTTGATGACGAAGCGGCGGTCATGCTCAGTTGCATTCTCCCCACCGGTCTTGAGTGCGGGACGATGAGCGGACACGTAAAGCCTGGGGACATTGTGGCAATCGTCGGCGCCGGTCCTGTCGGCCTTGCTGTTCTGCTCACCGCGCAGCTCTACTCGCCTTCCAAAATTGTGATGATTGATCTCGACGACAACCGTCTGGAGATTGCCCGCTTGTTCGGGGCGACACATGCCGTGAATAGCGCAGATGGAAAGGCGGCGGAGCGGGTTATGACGTTGACACAAGGCGCCGGAGTCGATGTGGCCATCGAGGCAGTCGGTCTCTCTGCGACCTTTAACATCTGCCAGGCGATCATTGCTCCTGGCGGGCACATTGCAAACGTGGGCGTTCACGGCAAATCGGTCGAACTTCACCTTGAAAAGCTCTGGGCGTCGAATATCACTCTCACCACCCGTCTGGTCGACGCGGGGACAACGCCATTGCTGCTCAGAATGGTTCAGTCTGGACGTCTCGACGCAAAGAAATTGGTGAGCCACCGTTTCGAGCTGTCGGAAATCATAAAGGCGTACGGAATTTTCGCGAATGCGGCGAAGGAACATGCGGTCAAAGTAGTAATCAGGAACAAGGTCGCAAACGGAAAAAATTAAAAGGACAGTCAATGAGCGAACAAAAAAACGTTGGTCCCGCGAGAGACAACTTCTTACCTGCCGATATCGCCGGCTTCGATTCGCTGGCGGAGTTGGCTCTGGACATGCGGTGGTCCTGGAATCACTCCACCGATGAAGTTTGGCGGCGGCTTGATCCGGTCTTGTGGGAACTGACGCATCATCCCTGGGATGTTCTGCAGACTGTCTCACGGGAGAAGGTCAAAGATGTCCTGTCCGATCCCGATTTCCGGAAAAAGATCGATGCCCTTGTACAGTCAAAAAAGCAAGCAGAAAAAGAATCTGCATGGTTTCAGCAAAATTATCCGCAGGCTCCTTTGACCTGCATTGCGTACTTCAGCATGGAATTCATGTTGAGTGAAGCGCTCCCGATCTATTCGGGAGGGCTTGGTAATGTTGCCGGCGATCAACTTAAAACCGCGAGCGATTTGGGCGTGCCGGTTGTCGGTGTGGGGCTGCTCTATCAACAAGGGTATTTTCGACAGGTGTTCGACAGGAACGGAGCGCAGCAAGCCCTTTACCCGTTTAACGATCCCGGACAACTTCCGATCACACCGCTTCGTCAATCGAACGGCGAGTGGCTTCGGTTAGAAATCGTAATACCCGGAGACTCGGTCTGGCTGCGTGCATGGCAGGTGCAGGTCGGCAGAGTTAAGCTTTACCTGCTGGACACCAACGACGCCGCCAACACTCCCGTTCATCGAAGCATCACGAGCGAACTCTACGGGGGCGGGCCGGAATTACGAATAAAACAAGAGATGGTGCTCGGTATCGGCGGATGGCGGCTGCTCCGTGCGCTTGGCCTTCAGCCGGAAGTTTGTCATCTGAACGAAGGGCACGCTGCGTTCGCAGTGCTGGAACGCGCAAGAAATTTTATGGAAGAGACAGGCCAGCCTTTTGAAGTTGCAATGGCTGTTACGCGAGCGGGTAACCTCTTCACGACCCACACTGCAGTGTCCGCCGGCTTTGACCGTTTCGCCCCGGCTCTCATCAAACAATACCTCGGCGGCTATGCAGAACACAAACTGAAAATAACGCTCGACGACCTGCTGGCACTAGGGCGTCAGAACCCAAACGACTCAGCGGAAAGTTTCAACATGGCCTATCTGGCAATTCGGGGAAGCGGTGCTGTGAACGGCGTGAGCCAATTGCATGGGGAGGTCAGCCGGCATCTCTTTCAATCTCTTTTTCCCCGCTGGCCGGCAAACGAAGTACCCGTGAGACACGTGACGAACGGAGTTCACATGCCGACGTGGGACTCGGCATCAGCGGACGATCTTTGGACAGAAGCCTGCGGGAAAGATCGCTGGTTGGGGGCGACGAAAACGATGGAACAAGAGATTCGACAAATTGCTGATACAAGGCTGTGGCAATTTCGCACTACTGCGAGCAAAGTTTTTGTGGAATACGTACGGGAGCGATTGACAAGGCAGCTGATTGCTTCGGGCGAATCGCCCGATATGGTGAAGGAGGCGAAAACCCTGTTCGATCCAAGCGCGTTGACCTTAGGCTTCGCGCGCCGCTTCGCTTCCTACAAGCGGCCCAACATGTTACTCCATGATCCGGAGCGGCTGATGCGGCTTCTCAATAATCCTCAGCGCCCGGTCCAGCTCATCCTTGCCGGCAAAGCCCATCCGGCGGACCGAGAAGGGCAGATGCTCATTCAGGAATGGATGCACTTCATCCGCCGATCGGATGCCCGCTGCCATGTGATCTTTTTCAATGATTATGACATGCTCCTAAGCGAGGAACTCGTGCAAGGTGTAGATGTATGGATCAATACGCCCCGGCGTCCGTGGGAGGCATGCGGAACGAGCGGAATGAAAATCCTGGTCAACGGCGGCATTAATCTCTCAGAGCTGGACGGGTGGTGGGCGGAAGCCTATACGCCTGAAGTAGGGTGGGCATTGGGGGATCGGCAGGAACATGGCAATGATCCAGCTTGGGATGCGATCGAGGCCGACTCACTTTATACCATTCTCGAGCAGAAAGTTATCCCGGAGTTTTATGACCGGAACAAGAGCGGCATTCCTCTCGCATGGGTTAACAGGATGCGGGAAAGCATGGCGCGATTGACCCCGCGTTTCTCCGCAAACCGCACAGTGCGCGAATACACGGAGCAACACTACCTCCCCGCAGCTGCTTCCTACAAAATGCGGATTGCCAATAAAGGTGCAGCAGGAAAAAAAATCGTGGATTGGAAGGAGAGTCTGAAGCAGAAATGGGCCGGGCTGCACTTTGGCGAGGCAAAGTGCACCACCGACGCAGAGCGCCACATTTTCAATGTTGAAATTTACTTGAACGATCTGAATCCGGATGCCGTCAAAGTTGAACTCTTTGCAGATGGGATCGACGGCGGTGCTCCGGTGCAGCAAGATATGCAGCGCGTTCGGGAACTAGATACCACCTCGGGCGGTCACCTCTATAGTGCGGCTGTTTCTGCGTCCCGGCCGAGAGGGGATTATACCACCCGGGTTATTCCGAGCTACG
>Ga0265338_10002017_pt1 | contig 31486 bp, 30 predicted proteins | sample 42126metaG_FD_193579 | JGI IMG/M metagenome (GOLD analysis project Ga0265338, IMG submission 193579) | Rhizosphere microbial communities from Carex aquatilis grown in University of Washington, Seatle, WA, United States - 4-21-26 metaG | ecosystem: Host-associated > Plants > Roots > Rhizosphere...
CAGTTCGCCTCTTGCGGCAGCGCTCATCGTATGCCTCTTTTCCTCCATGGAGCAAGGTTGCTCCGGTGCGTTTTTGTTTTGAGGCAACGAACCTTCTTCGGTTACGTTTCATGTGAGGCAATGCGCCTTGCGGACACGTAGGGGCTTCGGTGATATAATTGCCACACTGCGGCAGGTTCAATCATGAAGATATATCGTCAACTTCCCCTTTCGATCATCGCGGCGATCGCGGTCGTTCAATCGGCCCCCGCGCAAACGTGGACGCCGGTTAAAAACGTTCCAAACATCGGCGCGGGCGCGCCAATTCTGATGCTCGATGGAACCGTCCTGATCCATGATGCAGACGCTATTGACTGGTACAAGCTGAGCCCTGATATCAAGGGGAGCTACGCCAACGGCACTTGGACGAAGTTAGCTTCGAGCGCGTCGAACTACGGCCCCCTCTACTATGCGTCACAGGTGCTCAACGACGGGAGAATCGTAGTGATTGGAGGCGAATACAACCTCTCCAACACCGCGACTTGGTCGAACCTCGGCGAGATTTACGATCCCTACACCAACGTTTGGTCCAAGCTGAACGCACCCACCGGTTGGAGTCAAGTTGGGGATGCGCAGAGCATCATTTTTCCCAATGGAACTTTAATGCTCGCCTACATAAACAACTCCGGCGCAGACGCTATTTTGAACGCCACGACCTTGGCATGGAATGAGGTTGGAACAGGAAAGGCCGACGGCAACGACGAAGAAGGCTGGACCCTGCTGCCCGACGGAAGCGTTCTAACTGTCGACGTGGGTGACGAACCTGCCGCCGAGCGGTTTGTGCCCAGTTTGGGTACGTCTGGCGAATGGATTAGCGCGGGGAATCTAATCCACAACATCGTCGACGTTACCGACGGTGAGGTCGGACCGGCCGTCCTTGGATACGATGGAAAGGTCTACGCCATGGGCGGGAACGGTTATAACGCAATCTACACGCCCCCCGCTACCGAGTCGGCTACCGGCACCTGGGTGCAGGGGCCCGACTTTCCGGTCGAACCCACTTCGAGGCGGCCTTATGATATGGCGGATGCGCCGATGTGTATTCTCCCGAATGGCCAAATGCTGGCGTTCGCCAGTCCTGGCTATGGGAAAACTCCGGCCCAGTTCTTTTTGTACAACACAACCGCCAAAACCTTAACCAAGGTTGCGGGAACCGCCAATACACCAACCGATTCATCCTATTACGGCAATATGCTGCTCTTGCCTTCAGGGCAGGTGCTCTTTTGCGACAATAGCAACGACATCGAACTCTATACTCCGGCCGGCGCTCCCCAAAATGCTTGGCGCCCGACGCTCAACCAATTTGCCGGAACGTACCTCCAAGGCCAGACCTATACGATCACGGGTACTCAGTTTAACGGCTTAAGCGGAGGGTCGGCATATGGCGACGATTTCCAAAATGCCACGAACTACCCCATGGTTCGCTTCACGAATCTCGCCAGTGGCGATGTGACCTACTGCCGCATGACCGGATTCAGCACCAGAGGCGTGGCAACGGGCAGCGCCAATGTGTCCGCAACCTTTCTTGTTCCGGCCAGCACCCCAACTGGCCCTTCCACGATCGAAGTCGTAGCGAACGGCATACCCTCGGCCAAGGCCAATGTGACCATCGGAACGAATGGTCCTATTTCGGCATTTTCTGTGAGCCCAACTTCGGTTGTTGGCGGAGCAAACTCAGACGGTATCGTGGATTTGAAGACGGCGGCGGGCGCTTCAGGGGTGACGGTGACAATTACGTCGAGCAGCCCCGACGTTACGGTTCAGCCCGCGCTAAGAATTCTTTCAGGGAAGACCTTCGGTTCCTTCCCCATAAAGACGAAAACGGTGACCACGTCCACCAAGGTGACCATCACGGTAACCGACGGAACCTCGACGATCGAGCAGAACCTAACTCTAACACCTTCAACCACCTAACACCCAACAGTTACGGCCTGTGAGCTTCCTCGATGGCTGCTCGCAGGCTCTCCCAAGGCGTGTTTGCAGGAACGGTACAGTCGGCGCCGAGAATGAACCTCGCCGGCGCCCCGGCCAGGGCTTGGCGCGCCGCTGCGCGGACTTCCTGCTCGGATCCGGTCGCCAGGGGGCCGAGCCTGTTCATGCCGCCCATGTATGGACGACCGAAAATCTTGGAAATCTCGGCACTTGAAAGGGATTTGCCTCCGATTTCGGTTGTAACGTTGACTACCTGGCCGGGGTAATCCAAAAAAGGGCCTAAGTCGGCGTAGCCGCCATATTCCTCATGATAGTCGCATATGTGCAGGATGTTAAACGGGAAGGTCTTTCCTATTTCGCCCATCACCTTCAGATCTATCGGCTTCACCAGCTTATGGAATGTCTCCGCGCTATCGAATCGATGCTTCTCGCCGCCTTGAGTCGAATGATAGAACCCGTCGAGCCCGATCTTTGCGCATTCACGAACAAAACCCAGCAGGCTCTTCGCGATGCTCTCTAGCCCTTCGCGGGTGCTCTCCGGATCGTCCTGCGCGTACCGAATGACGTTCTGTGCGCCTACTATGTCGTTGAGGATCATGAACGGCGAGTACAACGTGAGAACTACTAGGGCCTCCGATTTCAGCTCTTCGACAAGGCCCTTGACAACCTCGAGCTGAGGTTCGAAGAATTTCGCAGGAAATTGCGGCAACTCCCGCAGGCGCCTGGAGTTTGCGACTTCAACTCGGGGGAAGTCCAACTCGAACTGGATCTTGACGAAGTCCATTCCGGTGAACCTGAAGAACTCGCAGTGTTTGTCGACAGCTGTCTTGCCAAACTTATAGCCTTCGCCGAAGTGAAGAAAGAACGCGGCGGGCGTGTATCCACTCTGGTCGCCGGACTCCAGATAGCGGAGTAACGCATCTCTCTTGGTCGTGGAAACAGCCATGGCCAAGTTTAACACGGACGAAATCAATGGGCCCGGGTTGCCGCCCGAACCCCGCCGGGATGAGCCCGACGGCGACGAGCATGATCCTATGCGGGAATTATCGTAAGCCAATCTCTGACGATAACACCCCGAAGGTTCGCAAAGCGAAATTCCGTTTCCCCAGACTACTGGACCAAGAACTTTTCCGTATCTTTCAACTGGTCGTCGAGGTAAAGCTCAACGCGGTAACGGCCGCTTGGCCATCCTTTGTCGGGTTTCGAGCACGAGAAGCTCCCCGAATCTTGTCCAGCCTTTAGCGGAAGAGTCACCTCATCGATCTTATAATTTGGAGGAGCCTGTCTCGACTTTTCGCAATACCAAACGCTCTTGATTTTCTGACCGTCTTTGATGTCTCCGAGATCGAAGAAGACGTAGATTGTAGGCGTCTGCGTTCCAAATCCCACCGTGGGCTTCTTACTGGCAGGGTCGAGGGTGACGACGATATTGGAATAGCCTGGCGGATGGGGTGGGCCGCCGCAGCCGGCCAGGACCAGGAAAGCTACAGCGATAGAAGTATATTGCTTCACGAATACACATACGTTCTTCAAAGCAGGAACGCACCCGCGGCTCGTTACCCTAATAGACACAGGGGCTGGTTGGCGGCGTTTTCAATGCCGCAAGACGTAGCCTGGATCCTTTCCTGATAGCTTGCTTGAAACCCAAATTGACGCCCAACCTTGGTCGACAAATTCTATCGCAAGAACGGTCAAGCTAGTGGTCGTATAGTTGTGATTCTGGAACGATCTCCGCGGGTAAACCGGGTGAGGCCCAGTAGAGCTGGAGGCGTGAGCCCCCCGCGCCTTGGTAGTACGCGACCTTGATCGTATAGCTCTTTCCCGCAACCATCGGGATCGCGGTCTGTGCGACGTCGGTCGTTTGGTCGTGGTCCGTCCAGTGGTTGATAATCTCCACATTGTTCACCCAAACCCGAGCCCCGCCGATCGAGGTGAGGGAGAAGGTGTAGTTCGTCGTGCCAGTGGCTTGTACGTGGCCCGTCCAGACTCCCGACCAGCCTGTAGTCAATACACCCGGCGCAGGCGACGCCAGGTCCCAGTCGAAATTGACGGTGGGGGCGACCTCGCTTGCAACCGGAGAACCCGTTGAGCCGGAGTTGTTGTAATAGTCTCCGGTTAGCCCATTGCCGGTTCCGGTAACGGGGGCGATAAGATAGTAGGTTTCTGCGATTCCGCTCGGTCCGAACCCGGTCTCGAAAGCCTTGACTTGCAACGTCGTATCCGCGCTTATCACTACCGGGCCCGAATAAAGGGTTGAACGCTGGGTTGGAAGGCTGCCGTCAAGCGTGTAGTACAACTTAGCATTTGGCGTCGCATCTGTCACGGTCACTGAAAACCCTTTAGAATACGTACCGCTCTTGACGCCGATCACTGGGTCCGCAGTATATTTGGAGAGGCCGAACACGTCGATCTCGCTTTGCGTGCCTACGAAAACACGTCCTCCTTCCACCAACGGGACGGAGAACTTTACGCCCGTCCCCATCACGTCCCTTCTTTGGGTGTACTCGCTGCTGTAGAGCAGGTTGCGCAGGTTGGATGCGTCGAAGGCCCATAGTTGGGCGGGGCCGGGATTAGCCGAGCCCACGTACTGGCTAGAGTCCACAGCCCACACGATGCCACCGGTGGCGCCGTTGGAAGATATGGTGGGGGTTGGCCCGGGATAGGAGAACGTCTTGGCGGTCGAGCTCTGAAATCCAGACCCAACGAGGGCGCCGTTCGCGATCCCGAACCTGACTATCGGCTCATAAATCGGGCCGTAGAAAATGGAACCCTGGTAGTAGGCTGGATTCCCCCACACGCCATGCATGGGGGCGGCAAACTCGCCCGCAATTTGGTCCGTGGTTGGGTTGTACCATCCGAGGTCAAGGCGGTTGATGAGGTGTAGGGTCCCATCTTTGTCGGCCTGGACCATCAGGGATTTGGTCGGGTTGTACACGGGATCGTTCGGAATAAGGAGGACGCCGCTGGAACCTAGGTCGGCATCGCGGTCGTTCATCCTATCTTGGTCGTGCGGCGTGAAGTAGTCGAGAACGTTAAGCTCCGGGGTCATCTTTATTACAGAGTCTCCCCAAGCGCCGGCGCTCGGCTCGAATGTGCCGTTGCCGGTAACGAGGTAAAGGCTCTTTCCGTCGCTTGCCACCCCTCCACCGCTCTGCCAGATACCGCCCCCTGCCACGGGGAATCCACCTCCGACAGCACTCCTCGCGTTGGGCGTGTCGTTGAAGACCGAAACCTGATGCAGATTTGTGGCGTCGTAAGTCATTACCCAACCGTGGTAGGGGCCGTGATCGCCATGGGACGCCCAGGCGATGACAATCAAGTCGGTGTTCCCTTCGGTGAAGTTGAGAAGGGCCGGCCGTTGGTTCTGGAGGAGGGCGTTAAACGGTACGTGGCCGTTTCCATCTGAACCGTCTCCCGCACCGCTTACGCTCGCCTGAATAACAACCGGACCGCCAAGGGACTCTGCGCCGGTTGCGAGGTCGAGGGCGTGCAGACGTTGAACAAAATAGGAGCCGCCTTCGCCGTCAGGCTCTTTGGCCTTCGTAACCACGTAGAGGTAGCCAACTCCCACACCCGTGAGGCGGATAACGGGGGTCGAGGTGATGCCAATTATCGGCTGAAGGTCGTCGGAGAGCACGTCCTCGTCAGAAACGGCGGGACCGAAGTTGTCCTTCCACAGAGTCGCCCCGGCTACGCTTGCGCTGTAATTGGCGTCGAATGCGTAAGCGGAGTCGTTCTCAGTGACGACATAGACCACATTGCGAATGCCTTTGCCAGGGATATCGACACCGGCGGCAGAAAGAGGCTGCGCATAAACCGCCCCATCTACCGGCAGCTTGTATAAGAGGCCAAAGGTGCTCTGGCTGACAGTCTTGGGTGTAAAAACGTGCTCGAGAGGGTTCAACCCGGTGCGGGCATTGTTATCCTGCCAGGTCAGCACGTTCACTTGGGCGACTGAGATTCCGGTCGCGGCCATTGCCGCAAGAACGAAACGGCATATCGTGGCGAGGGGCATTTTTAGTTGGGCAAGCATAGCATCACCGACACCGGCAATTCTATCCGGTTAGACAAAGCCTGTGTCGCCTTGGATTTCTTAACCGCATTGCTCAAATCGGAGTTAAGAGAGGGCTTGGTGCCGGGGGCGGGACTCGAACCCGCACGATATCGCTATCAACGGTGTTTGAGACCGCCGCGTCTACCATTCCGCCACCCCGGCAGAGCGCTAATAACTTACCCGATTGGGTTCGGGTTTACGCTGCTTCGGAGACGGCTTCCAGGTTGTGCTTGGCCCCTTCATGGTCAGGCGCCAGCACGAGGACTTGAGCGTAGCTTGTTTTTGCGCCCGCCGGCACGTTCATGCAGGCAAAGCAGTTGCCTAGGGCAAACCAAGCTTGCGCGTTCTGGGTGTCGCGGTGGAGTCCGAGCTCGTACACTCGGGCCGCCTCTTGGTAATGCCCTAGCTTGTACAGCAGATCGCCGCAGTTGAAATATGCGTTCGCGTTTTCGGGGTCGCGGTTTATTGCCAGACCATATTTGTGCAATGCGCCTTCGGCGTCGCTTTTCGTCTCAAGCGCTCTGCCCCAGTTGACGAGAATATCGCTGCTCGCGATTTGATCCTCTCCAATCTGCTCGCACGCCGTGATGTATTCGTCGTGATCCCCTATTTCGTTACAAGCCGACACCCAGCCTTGCCAGGCGTTGAGGTCGTTGCGGTTCTCGTACCAAGCCTGCCGAAAAACGAGCATGGCGTCCTGCCGCCGGCCGGCAGCCACCGCGACCCGGCCCGCGAATAGTCGGCAAATCTCCAAGCCCGCGGTCGGTGCGCAAAGCAAGAATAGGTCGTAGGCTTCGTCCAACTGCCCCATCTTCTCGCAAAGTTTCGCCTTGGCAAACAGCGCCATCGGAAAATCCGGATGCTGGGCGAGCGCGCACTCGACAGCCTCTTGCGCCTCTTCGAACCTATGCAGGCCGGTGAGAATTTGGCACTTGAGCACATGTGACTTGTACTTCTTGATGCCGAAGTCGCCGGTGAGCGAAAGTGGCCAATCCATCGCCATCGTTTTGTCGATCGATTCGAGCGCCTCCTCGAAGCGCCCAAGCTCAAAGTAGGCGTGCGCCCGCTCGAACTCGTTAAGGATCGTGTCGTAGCCTTTCGCGATGGCGCGGTTGTTGAAAAGTAGAGCCTCTGATGCTCGCCCCAAGGTTATGAGAGACGAGCAAAGTATTTGGTATATTGCGGGACCGTATGGGGCGTCGCCATCGATCAGTTCGACGCACTTTCGCGCGGCCTCCTCGGCTGGCGCGGTCATCGACGCGACGCTATAGGCGTTCGCCAGGTTGAACCAGTGAAACGGCTCCTTTGGGGATTCTTCAACCTCCCGGCGAAGCATGTTGATGGTCCGGTTGATCTTGTCTTTTTCAACCATCGAGGCATGCTGATAGCCGTAGTGCTTGATGACGCCTTTAGTTAGAGTGGCCGGAACATACCCTCGCTCTTTAAAGCCCCCGATGATCTGCTCGTGGATTCTGCCTGTGAACCAAACGCCGGGAATGATGCGGAAGAGCCGAATAGCGGTATGCACATAAGTGTTCGCCTCCTTTTCGGCCTCCATGAAGTTGATGATCTGGAAGTAGTAACCTGCGAACTGGGGCCGCATCAGGCCCTCGCGGATTTGGCTGAACCCGTTGGAATCGAGCTCTTCGTCGGCGTCGATCCACAATGCCCAGTCACCGGTCGCAAGTTTGAGGCTCTCGTTTCGGGCGGCGGCGAAATCGTCGCACCATTCGAAATGGCCAATCTTGGCGCCGTATTTCTCGGCGATTTCGACCGTCCTGTCGATGGATCCGGTATCCACGACGACGATCTCATCGACGATAGGCTTGACGCTTGCGAGACAACGATCGAGGTGCTTCTCCTCGTTCTTGACGATAAGGCATGCGGATAGCTTGACTCCGATGCCTTCGGGCTTGCCCTTCGCAAACTTTTCGACGATTTTGCGTGGCTTCTCCGCTTTCGGGTCGTCGACCCCCATCTTGGCAGCCATTTTCTTGCGGCAGTAGAAATAGTCTCTTAATGTCGTGGCAAGCAAGTGGTGCCGCTTGGAGCCCACCGACTTCGGGAGGTGTTCCACCGCTTCGAATTCCTTTTGACCAAAGCAGTAGATCAGCCCAACCTCGGCGTTCATGTCGGCGTCGTCTGGATACTTTTTGGATGCCTCAACGAGCAACTGTTGTGCCGCGCCGTACTCGAAATCGGCGACAAGTGCGTGGGCCTTTTTGATGATTTTTTGAACTTCGGACATGGGGAAGATGAGTGTTGGGTGTTGGGTGTTAGGTGTTAGGTGTTGGGTGTTAGGTGTTGGGTGTTGGGTGTTGGGTGTTAGGTGTTGGGTGTAGAGGGTAGAGGGTAGAGGGTAGAGGGTAGAGGGTAGAGGGTAGAGGGTAGAGGTAGAGGGTGGGGGGGAGTCAGGTTCCGAGTCCTAAGGCCCAAGGCCCAAGGCCCAACGCCTAAGGCTAGCTCCTACTTCCTATCTTCTACTTCCTATCTCCTGGCCTAAGCCGCCGACTCTTCGCCGAAATGCTTTCTCAGGTGGCGTCTGGCGCCTGCGATGCTGAACATCTCGTCGCGCAAGAGCCGCTTGATCAAGAAGAGCGTCTGAATGTCCTCAGGACCGTAGCGGCGTTGGCCGCCAGAGGTGCGCTCCGGACTCAGGAACTCCGCAAACTCCTTTTCCCAGTAGCGCAATGTATGAACTTCGATACCGGTGATGACGCTCGCCGAGCTAATAGGCACTGGGCGCTCTGATTTGGGCTTCTTTCCGAACTCCATGCTTAAGATTGGTCGCTCCTCTTCGAACCGGCCTTTGCCAGGTCGATCGGCCTTCTCGGCCACTCTAGATCATTGGCATAACCCGGAAATTTTGCAGGGGAGCTTGGGCGACCCTCATCCCACACGCAGGGCTCCAGACCTGGTAAAAACCACAAATGGCCTTAAAGGTTATAGGAGCGGGAGTTGGCAGAACCGGGACCCATTCCCTCAAGATCGCGTTGCAGAAGCTATTGGGCTCTCCGTGCTACCACATGGTCGAGGTCTTCCAGCACCCGGAAGACGTTGCCGTTTGGCACGCCGCCGCCCTAGGCGAGAAAGTCGACTGGCATGCCCTTTTCGAGGGATATAGCGCGGCCGTCGATTGGCCCGCTTCCGCGTTTTGGCCGGAGTTGAGTCAGGAGTTTCCCGAGGCGCTTATCATCCTCTCGACCCGAAGCGCCGAGCGCTGGTGGGAGAGTGCCCACCAGACCATTTTCGAGGCGACGAACCTTATTCCAGGGGCCGAAATGCAGCCTTGGTTGGCTATGATTCAAGCCGTGTTGGGCGAGCGCTTCACCATCGACGTAACTAATCGAGAGGCATGCATCGCGGCCTTCGAAAAGCACAATGCAAACGTTCTCAAGAACGCACCTCCTAGCAGATTGATCGTTTGGCAAGCAAGTGACGGGTGGGCGCCCATCTGCCAGGCGCTCAACTTGCCCATCCCCGACGAGCCGTTCCCCGTTACCAATACGAAGGAAGAGTTTATCAACCGCCAGCGGGAAAGGAAGTTGGAATCTTCGGAGGCCTCGCCCGTCTAAGGATTAGATTTCTAAACGAGCCGAGATTGTTTGCAACATTCCGATCTTTGAGCTCGTATAGTAATCTCCACCCAGTGCTTGCCGATAATGGTAAGTATCGACTTTTCAAGTCCCTCGTCCGTCCCCAACACTGGGTTCAAATAGCATCTGAGGCCCTACTATGTCACTGAGAATCGTCTACGACGAAAAACTAACGGAAATCAAGAGCGACATCCTGCACATGGGCGGGATTGCCGGCGAAATGGGGCGCTTGGCGGTCGATGCCATGCTAAACGGCAACATCGAGTTGGCGAACCACGTGATCGGGATGGACGACGAGGTCGACGAGTTCGAAAAGACAATTCTCAACAAGACGGTGAGTGCGGTCGCCTTGGAAACCCCTGTCGCAAGCGACCTGCGAATGCTGGTTTCCACCCTTGGGATTACTGGTGAGATCGAAAAGGTGGCAGACGACGCGGTGAAGCTCGCACGTAGGGCGACTCGGCTTACAGGGCATTTCCCTGCCGAGATGAAGGTGGCCCTCATGGACCTCGGAGAGGCTGCATGCAAGGCGTTCGCCGCTTCCTTGCGGCTATATGCCGAGTACAACGCCGACTTGGCGGACTCCGTCATTCGCTCCGACAAACAGATTGACGGACAGTACGTCAACGCACGGAACCGGGTGCTCGAGCTGATTCGCAAGAACCCCGCGGAAACGGAGCATTTGGTGCGCACGATCGACGCGTTCCATGCCCTCGAGCATATCGCGGACCATGCCGTCGAGATCGCGGCCCGATTAAAGTTTCACAACCACGGCGCGCCCGCCCGCTTAGAGGCCTAAGGACTTCCGAGCGTCGGCGCGGCGGTCGTGGCTGGCCGAATCTTCAGATTCGCGGTCGTTACCACTTTCAACCGAATCGCCTTGAGTGCCCGCGGGTTTCGCATCGGTGGATTGCGGGGCGTTGGGATCGTTGCTGGTGGTCGTGGTTGTGGTGGTAGTTGGCGACGTACTGTTCGTCGCAGAGGAATCGCTCGATCCGCCGAGCTTGAACTTGTCGCAACCTGCCAAGGCCAACAGCAGTACACATCCGAGGACGAGAATCCGTGCTTTCATTGCTCCATTGTAAGGCAAATATGCTGAAAAGAGCAAGCAATTGAGGGTTAAGGGGTGGGTGACGGGTGACGGGTGACGGGTGATGCGACGGAGTTACGCTCAAACCATAGAACGCAGAACTCTACGCAAAGTCCGTGGGCCCAAGACCCAAGACCCCAACCGCTACCCTCCACGGGTAACATCCTAACCAAGAATGGCGCTCCAAAAAACAGCGGTTGTCGTAGGCGGGGGACTCGCTGGTCTCATGACCACAATGAAGCTGGCCGAAGCAGGCGTCAAGGTCAAACTCTTTAGCCTTGTGCCAGTGAAGCGCAGTCACAGCGTATGCGCTCAGGGAGGTATCAACGGCGCGGTGAACCTTCGTGGCGAGGGCGATTCGCCTTACCTTCATTTCGAAGACACGATTACCGGGGGCGATTTCTTGAATCACCAGCCTCCCGTCATGCGCATGTGCGAGCGGGCGCCCGCGATCATCTACCTTCTCGACCGGATGGGAGTCCCTTTCAATCGAACCTCCGAAGGGCTGCTTAGCTTCCGCCGGTTCGGCGGCACCCTGAAGCACCGAACCGCTTACGCCGGCGCCACAACTGGGCAGCAACTCCTCTACGCCCTGGACGAACAGGTAAGGCGCTGGGAAGTGGACGGACTCGTTGAAAAGTTTGAGGCTTGGGACTTTCTTGGCGTCGTGAAAGACGGCGACGAGCGGTGTCGCGGAATCGTGGCCCAGAACCTCCGAACGATGGATATCGAGGGGTTCGCCGCCGATGCGGTCATCATCTGCTCGGGCGGGTGCGGCCTCATTTTTGGGCGTTCCACCAACTCGATCATCAACACCGGTTCGCCCGTCAGCATCTGCTATCAGCAGGGAGCGCTTTATGGCAACCCCGAGATGGTTCAAATTCACCCCACCGCGATTCCTGGGGAGGATAAATGCCGCCTAATTTCCGAGTCGGTTCGAGGCGAGGGCGGGCGGCTTTGGACGCCGCGCGATCCTTTCGACTCGCGCCTTGCCTCATCGATCCCCGAATTGGATCGGTGGTATTTCTGCGAAGAGCTTGATCCAGTGTACGGCAACCTGCTTTCGCGCGATCTCGTCAGTTTCGCTATCTACTGCATTTGCAGGATGAACAAGGGCATCAAAGGGCAGCAACAGGTCTACCTGGACATCACTCAGCTTCAAAAAGAGCATGGGATGAGCAGGGAGCAGATCAACGACAAACTCGAAGGCGTGCTCGAGATCTACGAGAAGTTTATGCGCGAAGACCCCATCGACAACCCGATGCGCATTTATCCTGCCGTGCATTACACAATGGGCGGGCTCTGGGTGGATTACGAGAAGGCGGGTGAGAGTTCGATCGACGTAGCGTCGCCCCGCAATCAGATGACCAACATCAAGGGCCTCTATGCGGCGGGCGAGTGCGAGTATCAGTATCATGGCGCGAACCGGCTGGGAGCGAACGCCTTGCTCTCATGCCTCTACGGCGGCGAGATAGCGGCGCAAGGAATGCTGGCCTACCTTAACGCCATGGACGAATCGGCGGAGACCGCGAGCGTGCTGGTGGCTGACGAAGTGGCTCGGCGCAAAGAGGAGTATCGCACGACCGCATCGAACAACGGTCCCGAAAACCCTTACCGCCTTCATGCGGAACTGGCCGACCTCATGTGGAACAACTGCGGCATTTGGCGCAAGCAGGCCGACCTCCTGAAGACCCGCGAATCGCTTCGGGACCTCGCCGACCGCGCCAACAAATGCGGCATACTCGACGGATCTTCATGGGCTAACCAGGCCGTGCCTTTCACCCGTGCGATCCGCAACATGATCGAGCAGTCCAAGGCGATCGTGGAGGGCGCCATCATACGCGACGAGAGCAGGGGCGCCCACTTCAAGATGGATACTCCAAACCGCGACGATAAGAAGTGGCTTAGGACCAGCTTGGCGCGCTACGAACCCGAAGGCCCTCAATTCACGTTCGAACCGATCGATTGCAGCTTCATTGCGCCCCGCGCCCGCAAGTACAAGATCAACCAGAACAAGATCGTCGTTCAGATCATGGGGCCCGAAGCGCTCAGCGATATCGCAACGAGCCCTGAGCCGGCTGCCGTTTAGTGACTTGTTTCTAAAATGATGGGAGATCGGCTCGGAGGGGTTGGTACCCTTCGGTTGTGAGGCTCGCCATTATCTCCGATATGCATGGCAACGACGTTGCTTTCGAGGCCGCCCTAGCGGACGTTGATCTAAGGGGCTGCGACCAAATCGTATGCTTGGGAGACGCCCTTCAGGGTGGCCCCCAGCCGGTTCAAGTTGTCGAGCGCTTGCGGGATCGACAAATACCGGTCGTGATGGGTAACGCCGACGCGTGGCTTCTTTCGGGCATCGAAACTGGGGATGAGGGAATACCCGAAGAGCGAATGCGTAAAATGAATGCCGCGCGCCTATGGTCGCTCGAGCAACTTTCTCAGGCCGACCGGGAGTTTGTCGAGTCCTTCCAGCCAACCATCACCGTCGATTTGCAGAATGGTCAACGCCTGCTCTGCTTTCACGGGTCGCCAAGCTCTTTCGACGATGCTCTGTTCCCAGACTCGCCCGATGAACGGTTCCATGAGCTATTGCCATGCGATGAGGCGCAGTTCTTTACCGGCGGGCACACTCATGTGCAGTTCGTGCGGCACATTGGGCAAGGCTTCCATTTCAACCCTGGCAGCGCGGGGTCTGCTTACCGGCATGACCAAGAGGAAGGTGGAACCAAGTACGACGCGTTCGCCGAATACGCGATTCTCGAGGTGGTCGGGGACAAACTTGGCCTAGAGTTCAGGCGAACTCCGTTTGACGTCGAAGAGCTGATCTCTGTGTACAAATACAGTGGAAGGCCGCATTCCGAAGTAGCCATCGCGGGCTATGGCCGATAGTCTGGGGTTTAAGAATCGCTTCTAGGCGGCCCGCTTGAAGCCGCATGAGACTATCTCATCGGTTCTTTCGATCAGGGTTTTGTGAAGCGACGCAAAGTTGACCCTCGCCAACTCGACGAAAGGCGAAAGGCAATCCAAGTTGCCGCTTCTTGCCGCGGCTTGTATCGTTTCGCAAACTCTGGCAAGCGAATCGGCCCCCAGCGCGAGGCAGCTCCCTTTCAGTTTGTGGGCTTCGGAGGCGGTCGTATCCGCGTCGCCCAGCCTGATCGCATTCTCGAGAACGCGGATCGATTCCATTCCCGTGACGAAGAAGATCTCGATGATTTGTTGCTCGAGTTCAACGTCGCCGTGGCAACATTCGTTGAATTGATCGAAGTTGATAACCGGTTGCAGGTCGCTTGCATGATGGTCATGCGCCCAGAATCCGGCCTCTTCCATTTTCTTAATCGGGTCGCCTTCTCGTCTCATTCCGAACTCCCCTTATGCCCAAGCGTGGAAGTATTTTTCCATTGGGACCCCGTGCGGGCGCCCGTATAAATACCGGGATCAATGATCCCAGAAGAATCCAGCGAGGGCCAACCAGCCGAGGAGGTTGACCGCGATGAACAAACCGAATGAAATCTTCTGGACGCTCGCTTGGGCCTTCTCGCCGATCGTGATGCCCCAACGAATGCAGAAGTTCCAGATTCCATAGCATAAGTGGTAGGAGGCGGCAAGCACGCCGAAGACATACAGGATCAGAAACATGTAGCCGTTGTAGCTAAACATTTCGCGCATGTGGCTGTAGTCCACCACGTTGGTTGTGTGGTGGATCTTAACCTGGAGCGTGGTGGTGGCGACATGTACGCACAAGAACACGAAAAGGAATAAGCCGGAGTATCGCTGAAGGGTGTACATCCGGTTTTGTGACCATTTGTATTTGGTCGTGAAATAGTTGGTCTCCGAATGGCTGACGATGACGAAGCCGTAAAGCGCATGAAACAGCAGCGGCAACCAGATGAAAACGACTTCGATCCCCAAGAGCACGTGCTCGGGCATGCTGTAGAAGAAGGCGCTGACCCCATTGTAAGCGGCGGGGCCGGCAAGGCTGAAAGAGTTCAGCGTCAAATGCTGAAGCATGTAGAACCCAACCGGAACGATGCCGCTCAGCGAATGGAGCTTGTGCCAGAAGAAGTTCTCTTTGGTGATGGACGCCGCCATGCGGTTGGGAGTTTACCGGCTCTACCAGGTAATTTGATTCCATGCCAATCATCGTTGATATCGCCGCGCGAGAGATCCTTGACAGCCGGGGCAACCCGACCATCGAAGTCGACGTCGTTCTCGAATCCGGCCATTTCGGCCGAGCCGCCGTTCCGAGCGGCGCCAGTACCGGGCAATTCGAGGCAGTTGAACTGCGAGACGGCGACAAGAGCCGGTACGGCGGCAAGGGCGTGCATAAAGCCGTGGAAAACGTCAACGAGGAGATTGCCACGCTTCTACTGGACAAGGACGCCACCGATCAAACCGCTATCGACGAACTCTTGATCGAGTTGGACGGCACGCCGAACAAATCGAGGCTTGGGGCCAACGCAATCCTCGGCGCATCCCTTGCCGTCGCCAAGGCGGCCGCAGCCGAGACGCGGCTGCCGCTCTATCGATACGTGGGCGGCGTCACCGCCAATACATTGCCGGTTCCAATGATGAACATCTTGAACGGCGGCAAACACGCGGATTCAAACGTGGACTTTCAGGAGTTTATGATCCTGCCCATCGGCGCAAGCTCGTTCGCAGAGGCGCTGCGCATGGGAGCGGAAGTTTTTCACTCTCTCAAGTCGGTGCTCCACGCCAAGGGCTTGGCAACAGGAGTTGGCGACGAGGGCGGGTTCGCTCCCAATCTCGAATCCCAGGATCATGCGTTCGACTACATCATCGCCGCCATCCAGAAAGCCGGGTACACGCCGGGCGGGGACATCTGGTTGGGAATCGACCCGGCCTCGAGCGAGTTCTTCGACAAAGGCAAATACGTCTACAAAGCGGGTGCAGTGCGCGAGCGGACAGGCGCGCAGCAAGTCGAATACCTGGCCTCGTTGACTGAGAAATATCCGATTATCTCGATCGAGGACGGCCTGGCCGAGGACGATTGGGATAGCTGGAAGGCTCTGACATCGGCGATCGGATCGAAGGTGCAGATCGTAGGAGACGACCTCTTCGTAACCAACGTGGAGAGGCTAAGCCGTGGCATCGACGAGGGCTCCGCGAACTCTATCTTGATCAAAGTCAACCAGATCGGCACTCTGTCGGAGACTTTGGCGGCGGTGGACTTGGCAAAGCGCGCGGGCTTCACTTCCGTGATGAGCCATCGCTCAGGCGAAACCGAAGACACGACGATCGCAGACCTGGCGGTAGCCACGAACTGCGGCCAAATTAAAACCGGCGCGCCAAACCGAACGGACCGCGTCGCCAAATATAACCAGCTTCTCAGAATTGAAGAGATGCTCGGCAGCCATTCGTTCTACGCTGGGGCAAGCGCGTTTGGGAAGTTGGCGGGACGGCTTGGTTAGCTAGACCGGTAGAGGGACCAACCCTCCTGACAGGTCGCCCTCGTCCCATTCGTATCGGCCGACGAAGCGGCCGTGCGAACCGCCTTGGCAAACACACACGCCACCAACTCTTAGCGGCGTTTCAATAACGGTGTGGGAATGCCCGCCTAGGATGACGTCGATCTCTGGGCACTCTTCCGCAAGTTCTAGATCCTGCTTGTAACCGATGTGAGTCAAGGCGATCAGGCACTCGACCCTGCTTCGGAGTTCGGCAACCTCATTGCACGCTGCCTTGATCGGATCGTCCCACAGGTAGGCGCTGGCCCCCGAGGTTGCCATTCGCGAAGTCACCATAGGGACCATGACCCCAAAAACGCCCACCCTTATCCGATTTCGCAGGAAGAATTCATGGGATGGCAAGGGAGTGGACCCGTCCTTCGAGCGGAGGTTCGCGCAAAGCAAGGGGTGCTTGTGGCCTTCGATCTTCGCTTTAAAGGCGGCGGGGAGGACGTGGGTTTCGCGGTTGCCGAGAACGCCCGCGTCGCAGCCTGCAATTTCCAGCAAATCCCACGCTGGTTCATGTTTGAGGGGCACGCCCAGGTTGCCGGTCTTGATGCAGTCGCCAGTGTCGAAATAAAGCGATCCGGGCTCGGCCGCCTTTAGCGTGGCTATAAACCGGGCCTTCGGCTCGGTCAGAGCGCCGTGGAAGTCGTTTGTGTGGAGAAGAACCAGACTCACGTCCGAGAAGTTACCTTCGCGGGCGCCCAAAGATCGCGGCGCTTCTCGGTCATCGCCTGCTTCAGGTCTTTCCAGCGCTTGCCGAATAGGTTGGAGATCGCGTCTTTGAACTCGTCCTCCTGGTTCTCCACCTTTTCGCTGCAGGATTCCATCGCCTCTTTCAGAGTCTCGCGCGCCTCCTTTGAAAGCCCCTCCTCGTACGAAAGATCCCGCAGGCGGGCGCCTAGAATGAGCGCATCTTGCCGCGCTCCGAGGATGTCCTGAAGCTCCTTGAGTCGTTCGATGAGGCGGTCGGCGTCCTGGCCGTAAAGCTCCGCGAAGAAGTCCAGCGTGTAGCGGAACTTCTTGGCCGCACGCCTGAGTCGGTGATAGGCCTCCGGAGGCGCGGAGCCTCCAATTTTGTCGCTAAGGTCCCGGACGATCTTGCCATGCCGTACGATAAGATCGGGCGCGACAGCCAGGAGGGGCGACGCCCCCAGCCCGGCAGTGGGCGGGCCCTTCCGAATTCCGGATTTGAGCTTTTCGACCAACTCCTCATGGCGGGAGCTTTGCATCTGTTCGATAAGAACGGCTTTCTTCTTGCTTCGCTCCTTCTGGAGCCTGCCGAAAATCTCCGCCATACCGGTTTGGCCCTCATGCGCCTTTACCCATTCCTCCAAAGCAGCTAACTCGACGTCGAGGTCTCGCACATCGCCAAGGTGCCTAAAGAGCCACCGAAGTTCCGGCTCCAGCCCGGAGACAGCCTTGGGCATAAACGCAGCCAGGGTCTTCATTGCGGCTCGCATGCGGCGGGCGGCGACGCGGACTTGGTGGACTGTCTCGGGATCCTCAGAAGTTATCACCTGGGGCTCCAAGGCTAGGAACTTCTCCAACTCGGCGTGGAGAATGAGAAACGCGGCCTCACCAACCGTAGTCGAGTCGGCGAGAAGGCGGTCCACCTTCTTTCCTGGTTTGCCGTTTACGGTGGCGCTCGTTCTCACGACTCATTCTACGCTTGTTCCTGCGCCCTAGCCCACTTTTACAACCGTCGTAACCCGTCCTGCTCGTTCGTGGTGTGCCTCGATCTTGTACTCGCCCGGCGAAGAAACGACCCACTCGAACAACGCCACGTCGGAGGTTTCGTCCATGTGCCAAGCCCAAATTGACGAGCCGACGTGGTCCCAGCCCACGAGCTGTTCGCCCTGCTGGCGAATCTTGCCGCTGGCGAGCCATTCTGGCTCGCTTTTTCCCGCGCCGTCAGCGTCAGAGCCAACGCGGGAGATTTCGCCGACCACTCCTCGGCACAGCTTGTTTTTGAGTGCGATCTTGGTCACGTTGGTGGGCAGCCAACCTGTATTTTGCGCCGCGACGCGAATGCGCCAAACGCCCGGCTTGGTCTGGTCGATCTGGGTTTCGCGCAGTTCCAGCTTGGGCGAGGCGAGGGCCTGCCAAATCACCCAATCGGCAAAAGGCGTGACCTCTTTCTCCAAAAACTTGAGGGGCGGATTCCGAAGGGCGTGGATTCCGTCCCAGCCGCCCAGTTCCACTTCGCCTAACTGAGGGTGGGTGAAGGGGTACCAGTCGACGTAGCCCTCGCCATCCAACTCCGCGTCGGACCACGCGATCATCTTAAGATCGTCGCTCACCGGGTGGTCGCGGTACCAGTCGATGTATTTGTAATCCGTGATCCCCGCCTGCCGCTGGGGCGACCAGATCTCGGTGGTCCATGAATAGACGCCGCGGTGCTCGTACATCCAGTCGTCGAAGACCCCGGTGATGACCTCCTTGGGGTGGTATTTGAACTCGTGGAAGTTGCTGATGGAAGGATAGCCGGTGAGCTTTGTGCCCTCCTCGCCGATCTTCTTGTAGGTCCAAAGGTCTTCCGGTGGGATGTCGTCGTCCGGCATGCGGCTCGGCGGACGAAGATGGACGCCTGCGTAGGTGTGGAAGCTCACCGCGCCGCAGATATTCGGCCTACGGCAGATGGCGGAAACCACGGCGTGAATTTCCGGTTCGCTTGTGGGGAAGGGCCCCGCCCCGAATTGCTCCCCCTCCAACCGCCATGCGGAAGGGAAGTTTCGGTTCATGTCCAACCCTTCCTTGTTGCGGCGACCGCGCATCGTCATGCCGTCGAAGTTGTGAAAAAGGCCCTCCGGCATCACGCGGTAGTAAGTTCCGCCCACGTCGTTTGGCTCCCGAGGTACCAGGAGTCGCGGCTCCTCCGCTGCGACTTTCCACGGACCGTTCTGATCTTTGATTCGGATGTTGAGCATGCGCCCGTCGCCATCGATATCCTGACGCTCAAGGCCATAAGGGTCTTCTTCGTCATAGGGGTAAGGCCGGGTGGAGCTCCGGATGAGGCGAGGCGGTGTGCCCAAGAAAAGCTCCGCCCCATCGGGGCCAAGCCTTGGAACCAGGTAGAAAGCGCGCGTGTCTAGCACGCGCGTCGCTTGGTCGTTCTCGCCGTGCTCGGTCACAAGCTTGTTGAGGATGAACAGAACGGCCGTGCTCGCGCTCACCTCTGAGGCATGGATGTTGCCGTCGCACCAGAATGCGGGCTTGTCTTTGTGGTCTCCGGTGGACTTGTTGGTGACGGTGACAAGCCAAATATCGCGCCCCTCCGTGCTCTTGCCGATCGATTCGAGGTCGACAAGACCGGGGTATTCGGCTGCATAGTCCTTCAGCAGTTGGGTTAGCTCGGGAAACTTGTAGTAGCGGTCGAACGCGATTTTGGGCATGCTAGGGAGATTATCTCAACAAGGGGCTGACGCGTCTCGCATGGTGTGCTGTCATTGTCGGACACGTCCGAATGGTCAGACAGGTCAGACTCGTCGGATCATTATAGCTGCGGGCTCGGCTTGGGAAGGCCAGAGGGAAGCGAGCCAGATCTGCCGTTGCGCTCCAGTACTTTCAAAAAGTGACTCGAGCCAACAACGTAAATCGCAAACAGCAGGGCGTGGGCCAGGATCAAGGGGAAAAATAGGTTGTCGGCCGCCTTGAAGTGCCGCATCCCTAATGCGAATTCAATGCCCAAGCCCCAGATCATCAGGGAGGCGAAACCCCAGACACACATGATTCTGATTGGAACGTTCTTGGGATAGATCACGACGTTCTCCCTTTCGGGCTGGATCGTGAGGCTCTGCCACCAATCCGAAACCGATGGCCCCCAAATCCACCACAGGATTCCAATAGCGCCGAGAACCAGAGGGATGTATAACAGACACGTTAAGAGTATCGTCGAAAGCGTGCCTGAGAAATCGGAGTGGCCCATGACAGCGAAGTATTGGCGCCTTTCATCAATGGTCAAACTGCCTATAAATTGGACATGCCTTAGGTCCAGTGCCCGCTGCATTGCCAGGAAGCAGAGTCCCGTCACGACGGTCTGCGTGCATAGCAGCGTGCAAGTAAATCCTCCAAAGCGCCGAAAGGCAACATCAGCCCATCGCGGTCCTCGTCTTCTGGGAATGGGCGTTCGACAAAACGTTATCAGTTTGGCCAGATAAGTGGTTTTGCCTTCAAAAGCCTCAGGTTTTGCCCGTAGCACTACCACGAAGAGGCCGAAGAGGCAGAATGTCATCACCGTCTCAATTGCGAAAATGGCTAAAAATAAATACCTAAGCGCCCCCGGAGTTGTTAGAGCGAAGCCGAGAGTCATCAGTGAAAATCCGAAAATGAACGAGCCCTGGGATAGAATAAGGAGCGATCTTTGCCCCAGGGACGCCATCAGGAAGATACAGGCGATGCCAACAAAAATCATGGCGAATTCGCCGCCGATGAATTCCAGTAGAAGCATCGAATTGTGTGGCATTCCCATGATCTCTCTTATCGCTATTGTACGCCTGACCGAGAGGGAACAGGCGGCGATCTCCCACTCAACCCCCGACAGAAGCTCTAGCAGCCTGGGCCAGCCGCCGACTCGCCGGCCACGTACCCCGTGGCGAAAGCAGCCTGCAAGTTGTAGCCGCCCACTGGGCCGGCTACGTCGAGAATTTCGCCGCAAAGATACAAGCCCTCGACCAGCTTCGATTTCATCGTATGCGGGTCGACCTCGTCGAGGCTCACGCCGCCGGCCACGACTTCGCCCTTTTCGAGAGGCACATGGCGCGCCTCTCCCAGTTTCCAGCCTTTGAGCGTCTCCACCAAGCGGTTGCGGGATTTTCGATCTACTTGGCTTGCCGGTTTAGCCTCCTCGATCCCTGCCAAACGCAACAGGTCTTCGGCAAGGCTCTTGGAGACGAACCGTTCGGCGAACGGCGACATCGGCCGTTTGGGGTTTTCCGCGCAGTAGGCGGCCAGTTCGGCGCCTAGCGCCTCGAAACCCATGTCAGGGCAGACGTCGGCTTCCAGGTCCACCTTTCCCAGGAGCTTTCTTTCCGCCACCTCGCGGCTGATCCCCAAAACTGTGGGGCCGGAGACGCCGTGGTGGGTGAAGAGGAGGTCGCCCCGCCACCGGGCGCACTCTTTGGCGCCTTGCCTAGCTTTCAACACGCAGTCGCGTAACGCAACTCCCGCGCGGCCTTCGGGTGGCTGCGGTTCCGTAACGATTGGGGCGAGCGCGGCCCGGACGGGAACTATGGTGTGCCCAAGCGCCTCAACCCACGGCCACCCGTCGCCGGTTGTGCCGGCGCCCGGGTACGAACTGCCGCCCACTGACACGACAACGGTATCCGCTGCAAGGGTCTCGTCGGCGATTCGAACTCCCCTGACTCTTCCGCCAACCGCAATCAGGCCAAGCGCCGGGCATTTCAGGCGCACCTCAGCCCCCGCCTCGTCGAGATAGCCTTTTAGAATCGCCACGACGTCCTTTGCCGTGCCGTTGGTTGGGAAGACGCGGCCATCGGGCCGTGTGTAAACCTTGAGCCCGCGCAAAGTGAGCAGGTCGAGGATCTGCCGATTGGTGAACCGGTAACACGCCGGCCGAATGAAGCGCGCCTCGTTGGGGCGGAACGCGTGGAGCAGGTCCTCGATCGGCCCGTCATGGGTGATGTTGCACTTGCCACCACCCGAAATGAGGATCTTGACGCCGATGCGCGGGTTCTTCTCAAGCAGGATCACCCTGGCGCCAAGAGACGCGGCCCGCCAAGCGGCGATTATCCCGGCCGCCCCCGCGCCAACAACTACGACACGCTGTGCCACCGGGCCAGACTATACCGCTACAGGTCCGCGAGGTGGCTCGTATCGCCCCAGGTGCTGAGCACCCAATGGGTGTCGTAAACATGGAAGACGTTGACGCAGCAGTTGAGCGCGCGAACCGGACGCGGCGCCTCTAACGGAATGTTTAAAGCATGGCGAAAAAGCGTCTCCAATGTTCCTCCATGGCAGACGACGAGAACGCTCTGGCCCGGATGCCTCTTCACGATGGACTCGAACCCCCGGGTGACCCGCTCGTGAAACTTACGCGCGCTCTCGCCGCCGGGGATTGTGTAATCGGGGTCTGAATGGGTCCGCGCCCGCTCCTCGGGATAGCGCTCGAGGATTTCGGTGTGGGTGAGACCCTGGAAGAGCCCAAGGGCATGCTCCCGCAGGTCTTGTTCAATGCCCACCTCCCCGCCGCAGAGGTCGGTGATGATCTTGGCGGTAGCCAGCGCTCGCCCCAGGTCGCTCGAGTAGATCGCGTCGAATTTCATACCTGAAAGCCGTTTGGCGAGAGCTGTAGCCTGCCGCTGGCCTAACTCGGAGAGAGGGCTGTCGAGATGGTTCATGTAGCGCCCCTCGCGATTCCATTCCGTCTCGCCATGGCGAACGACGACGAGTTGCGTGTAATCAACCGAGTCAGGCATCGAAAGAGTTTAGATGATTGGGGCAAATGACGGCTTGCGCAAACTAAAGAAGGTAGGACCACCCGATCACCCTGGGTCCGCCTAAGGTGAACGGTAGCGAGTCCGCGGGCGTCGTCATAGCGAGGCTGACCACTCCCAATGGCCTGCTGAAAAGATGAAAGAAACGAGAGGAAGAGCTGCCCAACCGACCCCCGCAGGGGTCATAGAGAATAGCGCGGGGTCGAGCAAATCTGCCGTAGCGAAGCGGAGGCAGAGCAGCGACTACCCCGGGGAAAGGCACAAAAATATCTCCGGCGCGCTGAAGGTGCTCCACCGGGATCTACCAATTTAAACCCAACTAATTCGAAGATTCTTATAGGGTGGTTCCGTGCCACCCGAAGCAACGGGCCCGCAACGCAACATTGCGCGTCCGGAGGAAGGAACGGGCGCCTCGTCCCGGCAAGCCGGGATGACAACGCTCGCGAGCTCGCTACTGTCCGCCGAAGGCGGACCCTACAGCCACCTCAGCTCGCGCGTCGCGCTCAACGTCGATTTGAACTGCTCCACGCCGCTTTCGGCTGCTTGCAGCCGGGTCATGCCGCCCCACGATTCGAACTCTTTCTCGCCTAGCCGATCGATCGTCGCTTGGGAGTGGGGCCAAGCAGGGTCTTCGGCAAGCTCGCTTGCCGTTCCCGGGAATACGAGGTAAAAGAAGTCGTTCCTCTCTTCGCCCGGCGAAGACTTACCGTCGACCGCAGGCAGGCCCAGACGTTGCAGGGTCGCCAGAGCCGCTTCTCCCGATTCGGATGATGGCCCAACGTCGCCGAAAACCGCGAAGGCGACCTTGTTCGTCCTCGTGTCGCAAACGACCGCCAGGTCGCCTGGCTTGGATTCCGGCACGAGGTCTTCCGGCAGAACGATGTATTGGGTGCTCCGCGGGTCGAGATATCTCGCCGGGTCCGTCTCCGGAAGGCTGGGGTTCTCGAGGGTGGTTTTTGACACGTAGAAGCCCTTGAACTCGCCGTCGGGTTGGATGTAGGGAACACCATCCGCGTAAACGACTACGTCCTGGGATGGTTGAACAGTAAGCAAGCCGTTGGGGGTGTCGCCGCGCCTCTCGCCGTAAGCCGACTCTATCACATCCAATGCAAGGTCGTCGTTGCTTGGGTTATAAGCGTTCGGGGCGCCGTCCACGTCGCAGCTCATCTTGCTCAGAAAGAAAAGCGCGGACGAATCGTGGAACCGGTAAAGGGGCAGGCTGTGATCGTTGTTCCGGTAGGAAATCTTTCGAACAACCTCAATTTTGGGACCGGTGACCAGCGCCGGCTGAATCGGAACGAAGCCCAACATGGTCCTTCCTACGCCAGCGGGTCCCGGTAGCTATCCTTAAGCTTCGAAACCTTTCGGCCAACCCTGCCTGGCGAAGCCCTCGAAGCTTGCTCTGACGAGGCTGAGGCCGTGCTGGTATTTCTCGAACGCCTCGCTCAGCTTCTTGAACGTCTCCGCCTCGCCGTCGTAAGGCGGAAACTCGAAGGTGCTTACCACGTGATAGCTGAATTTGCCTTGCTTTGTGTAATCGAGCAGGAAGTCTTTGCTGGTGGGCGCCTTTAACGTCATCAAATGCTCGGGAAAGAGCCCAGACCAGAACATCACATAGTCGCCGATGTGTTTATGAACCTGACGCTCGCGGTCAAATGAATCGGCCTTGCAGCGAACGTCGCCTTCAACCATCATTTCCGCCACCGACTCCACCCGGCGCCCAAACTCGTCATGCACGGAGTAAATTCGGTCGTCGTGAAGGAAGGTGACGAGCATGTCTTCCAGGTAGGTGATCACGTCTTCGTCGTCGGTCAGCCCCAGCTTCTCGCAGAAGCTATTGTGCAGAGCCTCGCTGAAAAACAGTCTTATAGGGTGATTCCCTTCGATGTCGCGTTTCATATTCGTTCGAACATCAGACGTCTTAACATTTGCTTAATATTCGCTTTGCGTTATCTTAATCGTTTGGCTTTATTGCGGTTATTTCCGCCAGGCAACAATGCTGGTTTGTCCTAATTCCTTTCTTCCATATTTATTGAAAGCAATTTGGGCGCCAGTGTTCCGGAAGCTTTCCGTCGCGTAAGCTCAGAGTGGTGGCTGATGCGACTTTCTGATTTCGACGTCCTCTCCTTCGACTGCTACGGAACCCTGATCGACTGGGAATCGGGCATTCTTTCGGCCGCCTTGCCCCTGATGTCCCGGGCGCGAGATCCCAATCTGTTGCTCGAAGCCTTTGGCCGCCATGAGTCGCGCTTGGAAGCGGCGAACCCGCAGTTGCCATACTCCGAGATCCTGGTCAAGGTCTACGGGGCGATCGCGGAGGAATGGGGGTTAGAAACATCCGAGGAAGAGCGGCATGAATTTGGGGCGAGCGTCGGGAACTGGCCCGCGTTTCCCGATTCAGCGGCCGCGCTTGCGTACCTCAAGCGGCACTACGCCTTGGCCATCCTTTCGAATGTCGACCGGGAGAGCTTCATAGGTAGCAACGCGCGGCTAGGTGTAGATTTCGATTTTGTTTTCACCGCGCAGGATATCGGCTCGTACAAGCCGGACCCGCGCAACTTCGAGTATTTGGTCTCCAAGCTCGAGAAGCAGGGCTATTCCAAAGGGCGGATATTGCACGTAGCCGAAAGCCTGTTCCATGACCACGGGCCGGCCAATAAGATCGGGCTTGCTTCCGCGTGGATTCATCGGCGCCACGCGGCAGGCGGTTTTGGGGCGACGGCGCCTCCGGTCATCATGCCGAGCTACAACTTCCGCTTCACGAGCATGGCAGAGATGGCCCAGGCTCATCGGGAAGAGTCGAACTAAACGGGGGATGTGGCCTCGCCTTTTTGCGGGGCTGTCCGATTATTTTTAATGTGGCTACGAACTCCGTTGCTTTAGCCTGTCCGGTTCACCGACCCAAGTTCAGCCTCTTTACGCGCTTCGTCGAAAGCTACAAGAACGTCAGGCCCGATTGCGACCTTTTCTTCGTTCTCGGCGAAGACGAAAGGGGCGTCCTGGACGATTACCGCCGGGTGTGGGACGAGACGGAATATATCTTCGCCGAAAAGATCGAGCCGAACCCCTCGGTCATCACCTACAAGAAGTTTGTGGCCCTTGACCAGTTAGCGGGCACCGGACGGTACCGGGGCATCGCGGCAGTCGACGCGGATTCCGAGTTCGTTCGAGGCGGATTCCACGATTCGTTCAATCGCTTCAAGGCTGAGATGAAAGTGTGCGGCTATCCGCTCGAGCACCTCGACCGGGACCCTTTTCATGAGGTGGTTGCCGAGACTGTCCGCTATTTCAAAGCTTCGCCCGAACTGAATGAATACCGACAGATCTACGCCTGGTGGAATACCCTGCCCTGGTATGTGGACGATCACATTCTCCCATTCCTCGCCTCAGTTGGCTTCTACGAGCACCGATTTGTGAACCAGAGCTGGTACGCCTATGATCAAACCCTTTACCACGCATGGCTGGCCAGCGAAGGCCAACTGAAGTTCGACGACAGGCACATCCTCCTAGAATATCCGGAGATGATGCGAACGGCCGACCTGGACAACTTCGGCGCCCATACGCTCGATTGGGTGCGGCACTCGGAGCGCAGGATGCCGATTTTCAAGGGCCAAAATCCGTTAATGCATTTTCATACAGATCGGGAGTGAGTCGTCGGGTCCTTCTAGGATTTGCCTTCGTTGAGTGACATGATGTGCGAATTTGTGCTCAAATACGCTAAATCGGTTGCGAGACGAAACCTTCTTATGTCGCCTCTGCGTTAGAATGGTGTGTAGCCTGCTTGACTGGGAGACCTTAAGATGAAAAAACTTACCATTGCCCTTCTACTCGCCGTTGGCGTTGTTAGCGCCTTTGCCGGACCGGATAAAACGCCAAAGACCATCGCTTGCGCCGTAATGGGTGGCAAGGTCGATATCGCGAAGGCGACCAAAGCCCACCACTACACCGACTACAATGGCCGCAGATATTTCTTCTGCTGCGACGGTTGTCCCCAGGCCTTCGCCAAGGACAAAGCGAAGTACTCCAAGTCGCCTAGCATTCCCACGCCGAAGGCAGATTAGCAGGGAAGTTCACTAATTTCAGAGAGGGCGAGCCGACGTAAGTCGGCTCGCCCTTTGTTTCGTCGCTAGCGCGGTTCGATTTCAAATACGGCCTCGATCTCCACGCTGATTCCTCTGGGCAAGCTGTTCATGCCCACCGCGGAGCGAACATGCTTGCCGTAGTCGCCGAATATATGCATGAACAGATCGGAACAGCCGTTGATCACTTCCGGGTGCTCGGTGAATTCGGCCGTCGAATTCACCATGCCGAGGACTTTGACGACGCGCTTGACGTTTGCAAGTAAGCCAATCTCGGACTTTACGATCGAGAGGACGGCGGCGCCGGCGCGTTTGGCATGCTCATATCCCTGTTGGGTAGTGAGATCTTTGCCCAGTTTTCCCGTGCCGTAGCTGCCATCTTCGAGCAACGGGCCCTGCCCGGAGATGTACAAATAGTCTCCGACCATGGTGCAAGCTATGTAGGTCCCAACCGGCTTCGGGGCCGGCAGCAATGGAAGGCCAGTGTCGGCCATTTTGCTTTCGCGAGTAACGCCCATAGCTGATGTTCTACCCGCAAAGAGTTACTGAAAGAGAGCGCCTATCTCAATATAGCCGCGACCAGAAGTATCGCCCCGAGAGAACCCAGGATTCGCCGGAAGAGGTTGACCCCCAAGAAGATCTCCAGCAGCGCCCAATAGGCAAAAGCAAGGGCCGCCAGCGTCCCCAACCAAGCTCCGGCCGTGCCCCGGACAATTGCGGCCGCGAGGCCGAAACCAACACACGCGTATAGAGGAGGGTTTGGCGCCTGGCCCACGATGATCCTTCCATCGCGGGTGACAAAGAGCAGGCGGCCAAGGGCCGAACCGCGAATCGAGGCAGCCAATTTGGAGCCCGGTTTTGCGGACATCATCCCTGTGCTACGCGATCCGGCTTGAGTTCGGAAGCAGGTCGTTCAATTGGATGGCGTTAAGAAGGGCGATGTAGCGTTAGTTTATGCGGGTGGCCGTGCAATGAAGACCTACTCTCACCGTCGTCGATCCGTCTTTACCAACCATGGCGTCAAAGTTTTCATCGTTGAGGGCCGTCATGCGTTCCGGCAGCCTCGGTGTGCTGCTCCTTGTAGGCGTGTCCGTCTGCCGCGCGCAGGATTCCGACCCCAACTATCCGATTAGCACCGACCGTCCAACCTTCTCCGACGCAACGACTATTGTGCCCGTAGGGCACCCGCAAATCGAGAGCGGTGTAACCGACACCTATCTTCAAGGCACGCATACCGTTACCTACGGCGAAATAATTTACAGACAGGCGCTCTCCGACGAGTTCGAGATACGGTTAGTGAACCTAACTTATGCGCAATACACGGCGAGCGGCTACTCCGCGAACGGGTTCTTCGACCCTTCGATTGGATTCAAATGGAAGTTTCAGGACGGGGTTTACACCGGCAAAAACCGTCGCCCGGAGCTGGGGATCGAGCTGTTGACCAGCGTACCAATCGGCGCCGCGCCATTCCGCACAAACGCTTTCCAGCCCAGCGGGCGACTGCTGGTCCAGTACAACACCGACGCAAACACTCAGCTCTTCGCCAACCTTATCGTTGGCACTTTTGGGGCGGACTCGAATGCCTTTGTCCAGTTTGCATTTAGTGAGGGAGTTAGCTACCAATTGAATCCAAGATTTGGTTTGTTTTTCGAGGCCTATAGCCTCTTGCCAGAGGTGCAGGCGGGACCGACGGGAAGCTATGCGGACGTGGGTTTTACATACCTCCTGAACAAACGAACGCAGGTCGACTTTCGGGTTGGATCTGGATTTGACGAGCGCCGCGATGGGAATTTCATCGGGGCCGGGCTGTCCTACCGCTATTAGGAGTTGCATGCCGTCGATCCTGGGGGCTGTCAAGTGACCCAGATGGCGTCTGAGGCCGAATCAGGTATATACCAAAAGCATCCAATACCCAGGAGGTAGGAGAACTCATGAAGACACTATTTTTTGCCCTGTTGCTGGTAGCGGCCTTTGTTCCGGCAGCCGCCCAACAGCGCAACCACCAGGCGGGCCATGGGGGCGGCGGTCGACCCGCATCCCACGCCACTGGCGGCCAGCACGGATCTTTTTCGGGTGGTCAGCGGCGAAGCATGGGCCATTCCGGCGGTTATAGCCACACGGCCGGCTCCGGCGGACGGCATTTTGGAAGCTCAACCGGCGGCCACCGTTCTCACATGCATGGAATGGTAGCGGGCCGAGTTCGTGGCGGAGGCGGGTTCCGACCGAGCGGCATCGGGCACCCCCGCGACTGGTTTGAGCACCAGCGCTGGCACGAGGGCCCGGCTTTCCGGACGCCCAGGTTCAGCTGCTATGAAGGATTCACGTGGGGCTACATGCCCGCCCTCCGCGATCTCGTCTGGATTTTCGACGCGGCTACGGGCCAATATTTCCAGGCGTATTATTATCCGGACTACGGCTATTACGCTTGGGTGTCGAACCCCCTCGTTGCGATTGGCGAGTACAGCCCGCAAATCAGCATCGTCGTCAACCTTTAACGACTACAAGGGGAGAAGCGCCCGGTCTCGCGCTTCTCCCTTTCTTCTTGAGACGTCGCCGTTTATTGCGGATCTGTTGGGTCCCCGCGTCGCGCATGCATCCTCATAGCGACCCCAAGTTTGTCCATAAATTCCACTTCACGGCAAAAGGTAAGAATTGAGCGGAACTCCCGTAGACTAGATACAGCATAAAGCCGGAGGACAAGAAATGAAGAAAGTTATTTATGGGTTGGCGTTAATCGCTCTTGCCATGCCCGTGGTCGCGCAGAGGCGAAATCCTCCGCCCCAGCCCCCACGACCGGCTCCAATTCAGCAGCCGCGACCAATTCAGCAACCGCGGCCGATTCAGCAAAGACCTATCCAGCCGAGGCCGATCCAACAGAGACCTGTTGGGCGTCCGGTGCAGGGCGGGCGGCAGGGCTCCCCCCAGCGGCCGATTCAACGTCGTGGAAACCCGATACGACGTGGTGCGGGTTCCGGAGGTTATCGCTATAGCGGAGGCGGAAGGATAAATTCAGGCGGCGTGCGCCTGGGCGGGCGTCCGATACACCGCCATACGGGAGTAAACGGTATGAGCTACTTTACCCCCGGTGTGGCCAACTTAACGGGTGGCAATAGCAGCCAACCGGGTGTGGCGCCCGTTGGTATGGTGCATCCCCTGGGCTGGTTCCAAGGTAAAGCATGGCAGGAAGGACCAGCATATCAAACTCCCGTTTACCAAATTTCGGCTGGGTATCAGTGGCCCTATCAGCCATACCCGAACTCCCGCGTATGGATTTGGGACACTTTAACGAACAATTACTATGCGGGATATTACTACCCGCAGTACGGCTACTACGCCTGGGCTTGGGATCCGCTCACCGCAGTTGCTCAGTATGACCAGCAGATCTGCATCCAACTCAACGACTGGATAACGAACAAGAACAGCGCAGGCGGATTCAGCAGCAACTAAAGCAAGATAAGGGATGCGCATTGGCGAATATCAAACGCTTACCATAGCCCGGCAAACGCAAAACGGCCTCTATCTCGCGGACACTGACGACGAAGTACTCCTTCCAAGCGGTCAGTGTCCGCGAGACTTTGCGATTGGCGATCCATTGTCGGTGTTCGTTTACACCGACTCGGAAGACCGCCCTATAGCAACCGTTAAGAGGCCGTTCGTGGTGGTCGGAGAGTTTGCCGCGATGCAGGTCGTGGGCGTGACCGAAGCAGGGGCATTCCTGGACTGGGGTTTGGACAAGGACCTGTTTTGCCCTATTAGGGAGCAGGCCGTTCCAATGCGCGAAGACAATCTATACGTCGTTCGCGTCTACTTGGACCCCGTTTCCCAACGCGTCGCGTGCTCGTCCAAGCTGGGCAAGTATCTTCGCGTCTCGGGTGAGGCGTTGAGCCAGGGCCAAAAGGTGAAGGCTATGATCTCCGCCTTCAGACCGGATGCAATTGAAGTCATTCTCGAGGGCGAGATTAAAGGCGCCCTGTTCCCCGACGAATGGCATGAGCGGCTCTCCCTAGGAGAGATTCGCGAAGCGTACGTGAAAAGCGTTAGGGAAGACGGACGCGTGGCCGTGTCCCTACGCCCGCAGGGCTACCAAGCCGTACTCGCCGAATCGGACCGAATCCTCGGCGCGCTCAAAGCGGCGGGCGGGTTTCTTCCTGTTACGGACAAGTCCTCTCCTGAGGAGATTCAGCGAAGGTTCGGGCTCAGCAAAGGCGCGTTCAAGAAGCTGATCGGAACGCTTTACCGTGAAGGTCGGATAGACATCGAGAGTCATGGGATACGGATTCTGGAGAACACGAAGTCCGTCAATTAGCTTCATGGCCCGCAAAATTCCCCGGGGCAACCAGATTGTTTCCGAAGACCCAACGGGTCGAACTGGCATAGCCAAGGCATCAGCGCCTCTGTCGATTCGTGGATCCCAAGGGAAAGAGCGCCAGCGAATCGGGAAGCGAATCGTAGGCAGAAGCAGGCAGACCTTTGCCATTGGCCGCAATCTCTCGGGCACCAGGTTGCTTCCGAAGGCCCAACGGGCCGAGCTAACATAGCCCGGGCAACAGCGCGTCTGCCGAAGCGAATCGTATGCAGAAGCAGGCAGGCCTTTGCCATTGGCCGCACTCTGTCGGGCAACCAGGTCGCTTCCGAAGGCCCAACGGGCCGAACTAACATAGCCCAGGCAGCAGCGCATCGGCTGAAGCGAAGCGTAGGCAGAAGCAGGCAGGCCTTTGCTATTGGCCGCAATCTCTCGGGCAACCAGGTCGCTTCCGAAGGCCCAACGGGCCG
>Ga0265338_10002018_pt1 | contig 31483 bp, 28 predicted proteins | sample 42126metaG_FD_193579 | JGI IMG/M metagenome (GOLD analysis project Ga0265338, IMG submission 193579) | Rhizosphere microbial communities from Carex aquatilis grown in University of Washington, Seatle, WA, United States - 4-21-26 metaG | ecosystem: Host-associated > Plants > Roots > Rhizosphere...
CCTTGGCGCGGGCATGCTGCTCCAGACAAAAGCTGGCAGCGTACCCCGCTTGGTGGGTTCTTTGCGTAACACCATTCTGATGCTGTACGACACCGTTCCGGTATCGTGACCGGTCATTCCGGTTCGATGCCGAAATCGGTCACGTTCGACCGGAATCGTCGGTCACGATGCGCCGGAATCGTCGGTCACGTTCAGCCGGAATGACCGGTCACGATGGTCCGGAATACCCAAAATTGGAGCGCCAGCAACCGGCTAGCCTCGTTGATGTGGACGAGTCAGTTGATTTTCTTCTCGGTGCATTGGTGGCTCTGATCGACGAGGGGTGTGAAAACGCATTGATCGCATAAACGGAATTAACCCATTCAGCATGGGCACCCCAATGAATTTGTATGCTGATAAGTCACTCAGAGCAATTTTCTACAATTAACTGAGGCCTCTAGAACAGGGTTTGGCGGAAACTTCGCTATTGAGTCTCGGGAACGACTCGAAGCGGATGCGACTGGTCGAGCCACTCAGGCCGGATGGCTCCGGTCGCTGGATCATAGGAAGCCACGAGAATTCCGGAAACCGACATGGTTCCTGGGTTAGCATGAGCGTGCATCGACATCAAAACCTCGCGGCGCCCTCGCCCTGTGTAATCGCCAGGCGCTGACATTTCGTACGCGTAATCCATACCGTCGATATAAAAAGAATGCTGTCCCACGATGAGCACGTTGTCGACATCCGTATCGCCCCAGCTTGGAAGATCGCGCTTCTCAAGTTTCAGTCTTCGGCCTGCAATCTCTTGGCCGAACGTGGTCACGACGCCTTTTCTGTAGAATGGGCCGCGCGTTCCAGTGTGGGGATCCTCACATCCCAGAGCCATGCATCGGAAGTCTGTGGAGTAGCGCAACACATCACTGAAATCGATACCGTCTTCGTGATGCGTCGTGCCCGCAAAGTTTTGTGCTGTAAGTATGGCAAAGGAACAGGCGCTAAACGCAGAACCCGAGCGATTCATGCCGATTGTGTCGTCCCCATAGGACCAGGCACCTGCGGCGAGGGTAAACAGTTCTCTGCACGTTTGTGGTGTCCTCGGCGCCTTTCGATAGTCGCCGCCTGGGTACATTCCGTCTCGATGTGTTCCGAGCACCGACGGATCGTCGAGTATGGCTTCGACATCGATGGTAGAACCGGCGTGTCCTGCCACGCTTTGCAAATCGAGCAGATCTTGCAATTCGCGCTGTCTTTCCTGATAGACGGACATCAAACACTTTTCCAGCCCATCGTCATCAGAGCGGGCTGTGACAGCGCGATAACCTTGAGCCAAACATGCTTCGCCGCGCATCGTAAGCCAATGTCGTTGGCCCCGTATCAGACTGGCACGCAGCGGTTGAAGATAGCCTGTCTGTACCCTCTGGAATAGTGCTGCAAGATCGGCGTCAATGTGCACGGTTGTTTCGTGCTGACAAATCGCGTGGTCAATCGTCGTCGTGGGACGGGTGCAGTCAATACTCGCAGCTCGAGCCGAGTTCATCAAGAGCAGCAATAGCAAGATCAACCAAAATTTTCTATTCATTTTTACAGTTGTAGTTGCGGTGACCTCATTCAGCGAACCTCGCGTGCTGCCGCTTATGGCACCGCAGGTGTCAGCACCACCGAGTGATCTCCCGACGCATTATGGAACACGACCTTGACAAGCGCAGGGGCGAGACACGTCGCGTCCAGATGATCGTAGTACGCGGGGACATCGGCATCGTCGATCGATATGATTTGATCTCCTGGCTCGATACCAGCGGCTTCGGCGGGTGAACCTTCTGCCACCTCCCTGACCATGCCCTGGCCTTTGTAAATCCATGGCGTGAAGCCAGTTGTGCCGTGAAGATTACCCTGCGAAACACTGCTACAGAATAGCGGCTTCTTGTCGCGTGGAGTAAGCCACATCTTGCCGGCCGAATTGTCGATGTTGATGTCGAATGCGCCTAGCACGCGCAAACCAACCACGCCGTCGGCAGATGATTCGCGCGCGGATAGGAGCCGGCGAGGCGATGTTTTGATTGGTATCGGTGGCGTATCCAAATAGCGCGAAATGCCGACGGACCCTCTTGCCTGTTGGTCACCGATCCTGAGCGAGACAGCGGTACCGCTCTGGGACCTGACAATGCCATTCGGTGTCCAATCCCTGAAAGTAATCCGATGCGGCGATTTGTCGAGTAGGTCTTGCCCAAGCCGAGAATCTTGCTGGAAACTCACGGAATTGGTAAAGAATGCCATGCGGAACCTGCTGGACTGCCCACCCAGCGACAACGTAACAGCCGGCAGGCGGTCGAGCTCTGCTCCGGTTGCATTCTGCGCCAGCGACAGTTCGATAGCATTGGGCGCCGGAACGATGTCCGTGTGCGGGGACAGCACCAGGCGGTCGTGGGACAGATCGACAGACACCATTCCTTCGCGGAAAATTTCGACCCCGAGTATGCCCCCATAGTTGCGAACAGGCGTGTGGGCCGCTATATCGTCGTCGGGAAAAACATATCCCCCGTTGAGCGAGATTTGCCGGTCACCGAGCCGCAAAGTGGCGTCTGTCAATTGCCGATTCTGCTCAAAACCATTGGTGTCGCCGTCGCGTGTGACGCCCCTGTCGCGCGTCGCGAGGCCAGCGTCCATCACCACAGCAGGAGTCAGCGACGTATGTGTTACTAGGCTGATGCTGAATCGGTAGGGTCTGCGGCCGTTAACATAGCCCAGAACAAACAGACCAAGCGATGGGCGGAATTCGAGGGGTACCGAGGTCTCGGTTTGTTCGTCGCCGCCAATCTGAAAATCCTGAGCCCGAACCGACCCGGTCATGCATATCGCCGCTATCAGAATGCTCATAATCCACCGCACGGCCAACCCCCATGAACAGTTTTCTTATCGTCGCGCACCGTTCCCCGTTCAAGACGGCACTGCTAGTCGCGCGCACTTTCATTTCTCCAGAACGCGATACCGCGTGTCCGCTCCAAGCATAGCCGCCTGAATCTATTGCGCTGTTCTCGGATTGGTTGTCAGATTCAGTCGTATGCGCAGCGGCTGCCGCATCTCCGATGGCGGCGGTTCGGTCATTAGATGGCTGGTAAGCAAACGATGCAGGATCGCGTCGGCATTGGCATCCCCTAGCGAATTAAATTCGACCTTGGTGACATGTCCGTCCGCGCCGATCCAGGCACGGATTCCAATACTCGGCGGCGGCGTGTCGCCATTTCCATTCGGGATCTGATTGTCCAGATATCGGTGCAAGTCGTTGGCCGCATCGTCATCCGCCTCCAGCCATGCTTGAAACTGATAGCCAACGAGTTGTGCATACGCGATCCATTGCTGAGGCACCTCCGGCGACTGAGCCTGTGCTGGCGCGACGAATATCAACACCAATGCGCACAACCCGATCATCGAGCGCATCCAGCTTCTTTTGCCTGCCATCGCAGTCCCCCGACGTCGAGTCTCGTTACCCCGCCGTGATCGTTTCAGCTCTCGTGGGCTGTGTTTTCCTGGCGAAGTGCGCTTCGAATAAATGCTTCCCTATTTAGTAAGACGTTCTGAGCCTATTAAACCCGCATCGAAGTGAGTATCCGTGATCATGCTGCTAAAAAATGCCCCATCACCAATGGCTGATTTGAGAAGGAAGTGCCATTTCGCCGACTTATTACGATTATTTCAAACCTTACCGTGACATATACATGAATCGCTGAATGTGTCGAAGATTTTTATAAACAATAAGGATCCGTCGATCATCAGCTTAACCGCAGAAAAAATGCGGGTTTGGACAATCCAATACGTCTATATAGATATGTGCTCATGTTTGTTATCGCATGCTTAAGGATACGTAGCTTAGTTGAAAGCAGCAACGCGACGTCTGATGCGTCCGTATAGCAGCTTCTTCGTAACCTCTCGACGTGAGAGCTTGCTCACCAAATTGTTCGTGCCATTTGTCAATAAATATTCACTGAGCGACAGAAGGAGAATGGTTATCGTATTAGATAGAAGTCAAAACAATCTTCTTGCGAAATGCTTACAGCAGCGGTGCACGCCAAGCATGTACGTAGACTAAACGCTCACCAATGGCAGAAATTTTTGAAAAATCTCCACATGTCCCTATTGTGATGCTCGTGTGGACATGAGCTACGGCCTAGGTACTAGGGATGGTCGTAGGATCGGAGGGGGCGTCGCAGTTTAATCGGGAGAACGTGCCAAATGGATTGATTGTCTCGCCGACTGTACGGGATAAAGAGATGCGCATGAATATTAAATCACCGATTTTGTTCGTTGCTTGAGTCATCCTAATTGGCGTGTCAACCTTGTCGTCCGCTCATGAGGATGTATCGGTATTGAGCATGAGCACAAGTGAAACATCAGATCATCCATCCGCGCTGTCCCAGGAGATGTCAAATGAGCAGAGCGGTAAGGCGCTGGCGAGACTAGTTAAAACAATGACGACACTAGATAAAAGTGGGCTGCATGGTGACCCTTTAAACCTTGATTTCGGGTTAGCTCCGCTTGGGATCAACGTTATTCAGGCGACTGTAACGCTAGTGACAAAACCATCGTTCTCGATATTTGGCCCGCTTCCGCGCAAGCTCGGTGAGATTGGTTTCGGGACTATAGGGCGGCAGGTAGAACAGCTACGTGCGACGCTGCCCGTAGCAAACGTTCGGGCAATTCGGAGTCGATAGCATGACGAATCCTGAGTCTTATTGGGACAAATGTGTGCGCACCGTGATCTGTGTACCGCTTTTCTGTTTGGCACTTACCGCATGCTACGTACCAAATCAGGAGCAGCTTGTAAGGTCCGTTCATGAAAAGGTAACCATTGGAATGCCCGTCGCAACAGCAGTATCTGCCTTGGGAGTCGATGGGTTTGCATGCTCCGGTGACACGCCAACTGACTGCTCGCGGATCAAGCAGCGTCTTTTGCCATCAAGTTGTATTGAGCGCGTACAGCTGTATTCCGACCCTGACTCCACATTGATTCGCCGAGTTGTTGTCTCGCCCATTTCGTGCGCGGGCCTGTGACCGTCAACAGGGAAGGGCCTAGTGCTGCTGCTCCGGTGCAGTTTCGGCTGGCTCAACCGCTTAGTGCGGCTCGTCGCGGCCGCGAGCGCCTCTCCGAAAAACCTTGGCAGGCCAGCATTTCGTCGTCTTTTTCGCGATGCGCATGCTGAACAGATAATGCAGAGTCTAACGCGGCACAGAAACGTTTATTAATATTTTACTTTAATAGCGCCAGGGGCAAAAAATGGCAGATAGCACGGGAAATTATAAGATTGTTGAGGCACAATTGCCGCTTGTTGGGGGAATTGCGAGGCATGATCTTTTGGTTTTGGAAGATTCAAATGGCAATGTTATCGGCGAATTGGATGGATTGGCCACAGGTGCTAATGGACAAATAAAACCAATTGGTTATCTTCCGTCTGATACGCTGCAAGTTTATTCATACGGCAATGCCGTATATTACAACGCAAGTGGAGCTCAAGAGACTATTGCGACCGGTTCTGAGTCACAAATGATATCACTATGGAGTGCGGCAGAGAGCGCAGGTACAGCCATAAATAGCGAAAATTTGCCCTACCCCTTTCTTGGGCTCGGATCAAATAGCAATTCTGTTGCTTCGACACTGATAAATTCCATGGGGTTGACTGAACCCTCCATCCCCGGCGGCGCTTCTGTTCTTCTTGGCCGGGGAACACTTCTTCTTTCGCCATCTGTCATCCAGAAAATCCAGAGTAATTTTGGAATAAATGGCAGTGGTGCGTCTGGTGATTCTTTGAGCGGAGTTACAACGACTGGCGGAATAACAACTGCAACGGTCCAGAATTCAGATGGCAGTTCTACAGTTTATAGTTTTTCAATATCTTCATCTGGGGACGGTCTCGCGACGCAAACTGGATATGATGCGAATAATGTGCTCAGATATATTGAAGAAATAGATACTAATGCGAATGGAGTAACTTCTTTAACAATTTCTGGACAAGGCGCGGTCGTCGAGCAAAATGGCGCCAATATTAGTGGTGTAACTTCAGGTACTACCTTCACGCTTGAAGGTGCCGGCGGCAATGCTGACACATTGGATCTTGGTGCGGCAACGGATGTAACGGTTTTGCTGGGTAATGCGACAGCTATGATTGATCTTGGCATCAACAATAGCCTGACAGTGAACAGTTTGAATGGCGGCGGTACCGTCAATGGCGCAACCGGCGACAATGCGACGCTCGTGGGCAGCGACATGACCGTGAATGCGAGCGCGGGCCAGTACAGTCTGATCGGAAATGGCGATATCGCGAACGTATCCAATAGTAATATCACGACCGGTGCTGGTAGTCACATCACGCTCAATGGTCAACAAGACACGCTTTCACTAGGGGACAATAGTACTGTCGCACTCGAAGGGCTCAGTATTGAGGGGCTGGCCGTCGGCATTCGCAACAGTAACGGGAATATATCGCTGGATCTTGGCGGGTCATCGCTGAGCAGCGGCGAAGATTTTGTGCTGGGACAAGGCTTCTCGATCTCGGACACGTCGGGCCAGATAGTATTCAGTGGCGAGCAATCGGGTATAAGCGAAACATACACGCTGAGCAACGGAGGACTCGACCTGACTGCTACAAGTGCAGATGGGAGTGTTTCAGCGCAATTCGGCGGCCAACTTTCAGATGGACTGGCGATCTCAAGCTGGATCCAGAACGGCACGACATACAGTGGCAGTAACGTTGCAGGCTCAGTTGCAGCAGGAGCAAGTGCGAGCGACGCGCAAGTTAGTGCCGCCAATCTGAGCGATGACGCAGCGCAATATGGTAATGACTTAAACCTGATCGCGGCTGGCGACGATACCGGTCTGCCATCCGACATTACGGCACTCGTGGGCATTGATTCGGCGTTGACGGAAGATGTCGCAGCACTCAATTACCTAGGTGAGCGCATCGCCAATGGTTTCATTTCCGATAATTGGGTAGACAACTGATAAGAACGAAGCAAATGCGCGGCTGGTTGTCGCGCTAGAGGAAATACGAAGACGTCTAGCGGACGCCGCCGGGGACTCTACCGTTATGATCGCTGTGCCTTCGCCAGGGCCCGTAAACGTCGGGAAGGCTCGACTCATGCAGATCGCTCGGGACTGGTTAGAGTGGCGGCTCCAGGCTACCGAAAATGCGCTGTGGAAGCCGCACTCGACCTGGTCTTAGTGGGTCAGGCTTCGGTGCAAATCAACACCCACCGATATCGAACACCGTAAGCGGCGCAACGTAGTCTGCAGCACCAAACGTCGCTTTCAGCTCGTTGAAGCAAGACTATGGATTGGCTTGTGGCCCAGCAATCCATTGATGTCGAGGACGCTGTGGCCAATTGCAAAGCCGTCCGCAGGCCCCGGGGGCAGCAAGTCCGCCACCCGATAAATGCATTAACCTAGCGCCGCAGCGCAAGATACCAAGCCTCAAACGCCTGCGCCGTCAAAGGCTTCGCGATCTCATAGCCCTGAGCTTCGTCGCAGTGCCAATCCGCCACGGCCTCATAGATCTCTCGGGTCTCAACCCCCTCCACCACAACACGATAGTCGAGCTTATGCGCCAGATCGACTATCGCCTCGACAATGATACGAGTTTGAGCGCTGCCCAACATTTGGCGCACCAGACTCTGGTCGATTTTCAGCACCGAGGCGTAATACAAATGCAGTTTAGCCAGATTGCTATAACCGCTCCCAAAGTCATCGATTGCAACCACGCTGCCCAATTCCGACACCTTCCGCAGATTCGCGATAACGGGCCCCGCGTCGTCCGCCAATGCGCTCTCGGTGACCTCCAGCTCACACAGGCTCGGGTCTATGCCATGGGTTTGCAACACGGATGCATAGTGCGGCGCGAAGCGCGGTTGCTGGAGGTCGAGTACCGACACATTGATCGACATCTTCAACGCATAACCTTGTTTGCGCCACACGGCCAATTGCTTTAGCGCTCGGTCCATCACCCAATCCGTGAGCGCACTCATCAACGAAGTGCGTTCCGCCAGCGGAATGAATTCGACCGGCGATATCTCGCCAAGCACCGGGTGCGACCAGCGCAACAACGCTTCGACGCCAACGCAGTTGCGCGTCGCCAAGTCGATGCGGGGCTGATACACCAGACGCAACTCATCTTCCTCCTGCAGCGCGCGACGCAAGGAATTGAGAATGAAGAACGTCCGCTCTTGTGCCCCGAACATCCGTTTCAGAAATTTTCGGTAGGGCACGCGTGCCCTGCGAGCGCTTTCTGACGCAGTCGCCAGTGCTCTCAAGACATCGGTATGCTCGTCCAGGCGCGACAACTCGACGATTCCCGCGCACGGCGTCAGGTCGATGGGAATTTGCTTCATCATCAAAGGTGTGTCGAAGGCACGAAGCGCGGCTTCTGCTACACGCAACGCTGCAGCCTCACCGCCGGCTATGAGCACACCGTACCGGGCGTAGCCGAGGCGATACAGCGTGTTGCCCAGTAGCGCTTGCTGTATGCGCGCGGCCATCGCGGCCAGGAGTTTATCGGACGCGATGATGCCGACGGCGGTCGAAGTCTGGTCGAGGTAGGACAGCGAGCAGACGTCGATCATCACGGCATGGCGGGGTGCGCTTGTGCCTGGATTTGTGCCTGGATTCTTGCCCGGATCGCGATTTTCATAAATGACGCGTATGTCTTCGGAGAAGCGAGCCCGATTCAACATTTTCGTGGACGGATCCACGAACGCGATGTCGCGCAGCGTCTCGATTCGGTCCATGGCCAATTGGGCCATCTGCTTTAGCTGGATGCGTTGCGCGTCGTCAAAGTCGTTGCGCGGTTCGGTATCGATCACGCACAGCGTGCCCAACGCGACACCGCCGCGCGTGCGCAACGGTGCTCCCGCGTAAAACCGAATCTTCGGTTCTCCGAGAACCAGCCTGTTTTGCGCGAAGCGGATGTCGAGCGTGGCATCTGGTACGACCAATACGTCGTGCCCAAGGATGGTATGGGCACAAAACGCGTCGTGCCGGGCCGCTTGCTCCATGGCGATACCGACGCGGGCCTTGAACCATTGGCGCGTCTCGTCGATCAACGAGATCAGTGCGATAGGAGACTTGAGCACTTCCCCGGCAAGCTCGGCAATGCGGTCCAGCGCCGCATCCGGTGGCGTGTCCAGCAAGCTGGACGCTTGCAGCACATATAAGCGGTGCTGTTCGACAATCGGTGACACCAAGGGGTAGGGATAAGTTCGGTGCAACGCCGTCTCCTGATTTCCTGATCATCTGCAGAGCGTCAAGATCCTCGGCGCTATCGTCAAAATATCGGCCTCACAAGGGATATTCGCGGGAGCCACGTCAAGGTTGCGACTATCTGGAACGGCGGTTTCCGGTTCTGGTTCACACGATACCACTATCACAGTCGACCGACCCCGAGTTGTCAATTTGGTACAGCCGTCGCGTATACCCCGATCAATCTCGTCGCTTGTGAGGGGAGGGCGGCCGCACGGGCCCGTCGCCCTCCCGAGTTGCTCTCCGGCGCGCGATTAATGTTGAGTGATGCTTGCCAAGTTATTGCTGCCCGTCTGGCTGATCGCGGCGGTATTATGGCTGCCGTTCTGAGCCACGGACGCCGTGTTGAAATTCCCGTTCTGCGCGATATCGAGGTTTTCATACGAACCGGCTTGATAAGTGCCGGCGTAGTTTTTGCCACCTGTCTGGTTCACGGTTGCGTCGGAGAAAAAAGCCGCTTCCTGCGTCACATAGGCTGTATTGCCGAGACCGGCCAACGAGCTCTGCTGGTTAATGTTGACGGTGTTGTTGCCGCTGTTTTCTTGCAGCACGCCCGCGAGATTATTAACCCCGGACTGGTTCACCGTGTCCGTCTGAACGTTCGCACCATTCTGCGTGATGCCCGCAGTGTTCAGCAAGCCGGATTGATAGATGTTCAACGTGTTGAAGCCGCTGTTGTCTTGCTGAATGCTTGCGTTGTTGCTGCTGCCAGACTGATTGATGTACTCCGTGTTGAAGGACGAGCCGTTCTGTTGCGTGATGCCCGCGACGTTAAGCGAACCGCTTTGGTCGATGGTGATGGTATTGGCGACACCGGCCTGTTGCTGCACGACCGCGTTGTTGGCCGTGCCGGTTTGATTGATCGCATCAGTGTCCCCGCCCTCATCGGCCGATTGCTGGATGCTGGCGGAATTGGCACTGCCGGTCTGGTTGATGTTGTCCGTGTTGAAGAACGCTCCATTTTGCCCGATACCCGCCGTGTTCTGCGAGCCAGACTGGTAAATGGAGGCCGCGTTGCCTTCGCCGCTCTGTTGCTGCATACCGGCGTTATTCAGGTTGCCTAGCTGAGTGATGTTGTCGGTGTCGCCCGTCTCGCTGGTTTGAGTGACCGAACTGCTGTTTTGCACGCCGTTCTGATACGAATTTACGGCATTGCTGGCGGTGTTGGTCTGAAGGATCGTGGCTGAATTGCTCAAGTCGTGCTGTTCAATGTAGACCGTATCTTTTTTCCCAACGGTCTGATTGATCGTGGCAGTTTGCGAGTTGTCGTACTGGTTGATAGTGGCTGTTTCATTGGTCGACTGCGCATACGCTTGAGAACAAGCGTAATATAATAAGCATGTCGAAATAATAAAGGTGTTCCGTTTCATGATGGACTCCACAAGGTAATGGGCCAAGACAACCTAACTACGCCAGCGGGCCCTAACGCTGAACAACGCTTGCACTCATGCCGTTGCCGGTTTGGCGAACGGACACGCCCAAGTTGATGCCGGTCTGCTGCACATAGGCCGTATTGGCACTCCCGGTCTGCACAACCTTCGCCTGGTTACCGGTGCCGGCCTGAGCAACACTCGCTGCATTGTTATTGCCGGTTTGCGCAGCGCTCACACTGTTACGCGTACCGAACTGAGTACCGCTGAATTGATTGCCCGTGCCGGACTGCGACAACCTGGTCCAGTTGATCTGACCGGTCTGCGCTGACAGGGCGGTATTCGCGCTGCCTAGCTGCAGGACCTCGACGGCGTTGAGGCCCGACTCGTCGACACGCGCCGTATTGCCGTTGCCCCTTTGCGTGACGCGGGCGGATTGGACACCGGTGCTGAACGCCGGCTCAGGCGGCCCCAAGTCCGAAACGTCCGATAGATCGCCGCTCGCACATGCGTAATTCGCGCCAGCGAGTGTTGCCGCGACCACTAGCAAGCCGGCCGGCCAGTGCCGCGCCGCTCGTGCGAGGCGCGCAATCATGATGTCGTACCGCACGATAGTCCTGAGTCCACGGTCGTCATTGCCTATAGATAGTCGATGGGGTTCAGTGGCCCGACGAAGGAACCGAGGAGTCGGCGCGACGGGACGCAGATACAAGCGGGGACGTCTGCATAGCGTCCATGCTTTGTCTGTAATCCTGATTTTCTAGGACGTACTTCTGCACTGTCGGGTCGTTCCAGTCCTGGGTGTTCTTCAGCGCCCAGTTGCCGCTCTGCAAGCCCTGTACGATCAGATGCGCCACCGCAGCCTCGATTGCGGCTTTCACGCAGAGCTGTTGCGGTTCATTCCGGGTCAGTCCTGCTTCGGCCTGCAGCAAATCCTGGTAACCGATATAACGGAACACACCGCTCGATACCTCATACGAGTAGACGGTCTTGGTCGTCGAGACGCTGTTGAGGATCTGGCCGGTATGAATATCGACAGTTCGCAGATTGACCGTCACTTGGTCGACGCTATATTGCTGCGAGGCGCGTAGACCCAGGTAGGCGACCCCCACACCGCCCGTGCGCACGTTGGAATCGTAAGCGATCACGCCGCCTTCGATGATCACGTTCGCGGGCAGCAACATACCGATTGCCGGTATGGGTTTGCTTTTGTCCTCGGGGGTCTCCAGGGCACGCAGGATCTTGCGCTCGGTCAGCAGATCCTGCAGATTGTCCCGTTCAACCGGGATGAACCAGCCTGAATCAGCCAGCGCTTTGATCAGAAACGAAGCGCCCCCCTGCGTGACCTGCGACGAAAATGAACTATCCGGCGCGGCCCGGTACTGACCGGTCTGATCCCGAAAGCTGTAGACGGCTGCGACGATCTTCCCCCTGGGCGGCGGCAGATGGGCGAGATCACGCGTCACCTCGGTGGGGGGTGTCAGCTCGACATGGCCTTCGACCGTGGCGGGTCTGCTCGCGCATGCGGTAAGCAAGGCGCCCGCCGCACAGGCAAGCAACCACGGTGTCCGCCCGCCGAGCACGATCGAAAGAGAGGAGCCCAAGACGCGTGGCGGCATCATTGACTCACCTGAAACGTCGTGGTGGCACCGGTGCTGGTATCGGTCGTGGAAACTTGCAGCAGACCATTGCTGACGGGAGAAATCGTGATGGAGAAATTGCCCGTCTGGATCGTCCCGGGAACGAGCTGGCCATTCGCGCCTATGATCGAGTTGGTGGCCGACGACGCCACGCGCGAGAGTATGGCCTGCTGCAATTCACTGTTGAACTGCTCCAGAGGTGTCTGCGCCGCCATCGCGCCCGCGGTGCCAGCGCTGGGCGCGGGGTACTTGTTTTGCGCATTAGCGAGGTCGAGCAGAACCGGGCCATTGGCCGGGTTGCCGCCGAAGGACGGATCGACCGGTTGGTAGACCAGGCCCGTCGCCTGGCTGGTTGCGCTCATGCCCAAGAGCGCAGCTGCACCGAGGCGAACCAGATTGAGTCTGAGATCAAGCATGATAGGTCGCTCCCTTAAAGTTCGTCGCCAGCCAGGTCTACGTCATGGAATAGCAAACGCGCAATATCGGCCTGTACAACGTTCCGATAGGCGGTGCTTGCCGCACGCACCGCCGCGTCGGCGACATTGGCGCGTGCCGCCGGCAAGAACGTATCGAATAGACGTCGTTGCTCGAACTCGACCCAGATCAGGCTGCCCCAGCGTGCAGATGGCCGTTCGTGTATCGAAACGACGTACCGGTCATTGAGCGGCATATCGCGCCATGCCCGGGCAAAGGACGTGTAGAAATCTTGCCCCGCGAGCGTCATCGTCTGATTGGTCACGATGCCCCCGAGCGTATCGTCGAGCGTGCGTTTTCCGGTGATGTCGTTTGATCGGCTGCGGTGTGGGACGGTGACGTCCGCGGGGGCGTGCAGCGTAGCGGTATGGTCCACCGTTGCGTTGGCGTCAGGCATTGGCTTGGCGCTGGGTGGGACCGGGCTGCTGGGCAGCGTCAATAGCGGCGATTGCGCGGGTTGAGTCTCTGTTGCCAGAACGCCGGCGCCGGCTGGCCATGCTGCGAGGGTGCTGAGCACCGTGATTAACAGACGCGCCACAGATAGGATATGCGAGCCTGTCGTCACTCGTTGCCGAGGATGCAATTGGCGTCTTGCAGCGTCCTTCGTCGCGGCCGCGTTGTGCCTGTCGAATTGCAGCAGTACGACGACGAAGGTTTTCATGAGATAGATTTCCGGATCACTTCATCGATCACTTCAACGACTCGGTCATGGAAAATTTAATGTTTTACGCGACGCTCTGAATACTGGTGTAATCCATGAGCATGTGGTTTTAACGATGAACATTCCATCTCAAAATAATTAGGTATTCTTAATATAATTAAGAATCGAAATTAGAGTTGCTGTGCGTCACCGCACATTCGCACAATTTCGATCAAGTTATAGGCGGGGAGTTATATTCGAATGGAGTGGCGCGGCACGTGTCAACGCTGGCCGCGGGAGCAACGATGCAGTGCGTGGTGGACGCGATGCATCGTGTCGACTATGAGAGATCGACTACGCAGGATCAGTTACGAAGGATCAATTGGCCAGCAGGCTGATATAGCGTTCGATATCGACATTGCCGCCGCTAATGATCACGCCGATACGTTGGCCTCTCAATTGCGCCTTCATTTCGCGCGCTGCTGCAAAACCCAGACAGCCGGTCGGCTCAACGACCATTTTCATGCGCTCGGCGAAAAATCGCATGCAGGCCACCAGTTGATCGTCCGTGGCGGTGAGGATGTCATCGACGTCTCGTTTAATAATCGCGAACGTATATTCACCTAGATGCTGAGTTTGCGCGCCATCCGCGATTGTCCTCGGCGTCTCGATATGAACGATGGCGCCGGATCTGAACGACTGCTGTCCGTCGTTACCGGCTTGTGGTTCCACACCATAGATCTTGCAATTCGGTGCAAGTTCGCGCGTCGCGAGCGCCGATCCCGACAACAATCCGCCACCGCCGAGACAGACGAACATGGCATCGAGGGCGCCGACTTCCTCGATCAACTCTTTTGCCGCGGTGCCTTGGCCCGCGATGACATCCGGATGATCGTACGGCGGGATCAACGTCATTCCGTGTTTGTCGGCAAGGCCGCGGCCGATTGCTTCGCGATCTTCGGTATATCGATCGTAGGTTACGACGTTTGCGCCATAACCCTTGGTTGCGGCGACTTTGGCGGCGGGTGCATCCAGCGGCATGACGATGGTCGCAGGAATGCCCAGCAGCTTGGCCGACAGCGCGATGCCTTGTGCGTGGTTCCCCGAGGAGAAGGCAACGACGCCGGCGGCGCGCTGACGCTCGTCGAATTTCGACAGGGCGTTCATCGCACCGCGGAACTTGAATGCGCCCATGCGCTGGTAGTTTTCGCACTTGAAGAAAACTTCCGCACCCATCTCTTCGTTGGCGGTACGCGAAGTCATGACCGGGGTCTTGTTGGCGTGGCCCTCGATACGCTGTGCCGCTGCAGCAACGTCCGCGTAAGTTGGAAGTGTCAGCATGATGTGTCTATTCCTGGTTCGGTGCGTCGGACGACGCGTTAATTCAGGCCGCTTACCACGGCCATGCGAGCGCTGTGCCAACACCGGATTGGCAAGCGCGGTCAAAGAGCATGCGGGCAACGGTCAGGTCTTGAAGCGCCAGACCGGTCATGTCGAAGACGGTGATGTCGTCTGGCTCGCGATTGAATTGCGCCTTCGCCGTCAACAGATCGCCGATTTCGGTGCAGGGCGTCTCGGGCGCCCATTGGGTCTCGCCGATCTGACTGGCCTGCGTGCGATCGTCGACGAATAGACGCACGCCGGAGCGCGACAAGAGGCCATCGGGAAGCTCGCGTTTTCCTTTGGTATCGGCACCCACGCAATTCAAATGCGTTCCGGGTTGCACCGCCTCCAGGTCGAACATCGCTCCGACACCGGGCGTGGCGGTGATCATTACATCGCTTTGCGCAACCGCGGCGTTGCGATCGCGTGCCAGCGAGATGTCGCAATGCGCGCTGAAATGCGCCTCGAAATTCGCATCCGGCTGACCGGTCACACTCACGTAGCGGACTTTCTTGAGCGTCGGCATAAGGCGCAAAGCAAAGGTCAACTGTACCCGAGCTTGCACGCCGGTACCGAACAAGCAGACATCGGTGCTGTCAGGACGCGCCAGTTGCAATAGCCCCAAACCGCCTGCAGCGCCGGTGCGCATGGTCGTTACGGCGTTGCCGTCGACGATGCAAACCGGGCGTCCAGTGGCCGGGTCGATCAAGACGATGGTGGCCTGGTGAGGTTCTCCACCGAGTTGCCGGTTGCTGGGCCAAAACCCTGCGGCTTTGAATCCCAGCAAGTTTTGAATCGGCACGTCGCCCGATTTGATGCCGAATATCCCGCCCGTGGCGAGCGATTCCCGCACGACCGGGAAAACACGTCCTTCGCGGTGGCTATGAAGAACGAAGGCTTCCCGTACCGCATCGAGCACGGGGTCGGGAAGCAACATGGATTCGACGACGTCCTTGTCGAGCAGCAGCAAGCGTGCATTATTTGGCATCGTTGTACACCGTAGCGCGCGATACGCCCAAATGAAGTGCGACTATTTCCACAGCTCGACGGACTTCCATCATGCCTGACTCCCGAAGTTCTCTCATTAATGTATGCCGGTCTGTCGCCTTCAACGCTCGCGGCGTGGTTGCCAACCGAGCGGCGAACTGGTCGATGCGCAGGCGGATGCCGTCGGCGCCCGGCGGATCGAGGGACTCCTTCACGCCGCCCATGTCATCGGTGCCGACGAACCGGCCGATCATGTTTTGGAACGTGCCAAAAAGCGTTAGATCGACGTTGATGCACAATGCCGCGACGTAGCGACCATTGGAGTCCTTGATGCCGATCGACGTGCTTTTGGCTTGCCGACCGTCAGCGAACTGATTGGCATAGTTTGCAATGACTTGCGGGTAGGTTTCGTCCGCAAGCCGCGCCAGCCCCAACTCGGTGGCAGGATCGCCCACCTCTCGGCCCGAGAGGTTGTTGTGGATTGCCACTATCGCATGTTCAGCGTTGAGCAGGTCATGAACCAGCACCTCGCAGAATGGCGCAAAGGTCTCGCCGAGCCCTTTTGCCACCTGCTTCAGTTGCTCGACCAGCACGCGCTGTTCTTTGGATGGATTTGTCATTTATACATAATATCTATAATTAGACGTTATGTAAATATGACGGTCTGGGCCCCTGTCTGGGCCGCTGTCTTGGCCCCGGTTTTGGCAGCATGGAGGACGCGCGACGCCGATTGCCGATACGATAGTGCATCCCTTTATAGTGCATCCCTTTTACTCACCAGGAGAAGTCGCATGGCCATTCCCGCAGCCGCCCATTCATCAACCGTACGCATCGCTATCCTTGACGACTACCAGCAAGTCGCTCATTCCCTGGGCGATTGGGCAAGCCTGCAACCACAGGCGCAGAGCGTATTTTTTCACGACCATGTTGCCGATATCGATGCGCTAGCTGCGCGGCTCGCACCATTCGATGTGGTTGTGTTGATGCGCGAGCGGACCGCCTTGGGAGCCGACCTTATCACGCGCCTGCCGCAGCTCAAGTTGATCGTTACTGTCGGTATGTGGAACGCCGCGATCGACCTCGCGGCGGCCAAGGCGCGCGGCATCGTCGTGTCGGGCACGACCGGCGGCGACCCCGCGGCGACGCCGGCATTGACCTGGGGCCTGATACTGGCCATCACACGCAATCTCCACATCGAAGCGAATTCGGTCAGGGCGGGCGGCTGGCAGATCGGGTTAGGGATGGATGTGAGCGGCAAGACACTGGGCGTGCTCGGGCTGGGTAAGATCGGTCAGGCGGTGGCGCGTTTCGGTACCGCGTTCGGCATGCGCATTATTGCGTGGAGCCAGAACCTGACGGCGGAAAAGGCCGCTGAATCTGGCGTTGAACGTGTCGAGAAAGACGAGCTCTTCAAGCAGGCCGACGTGCTCACCATCCATCTGAAGCTTAGCGACCGTACCCGTGACCTCGTCGGGGCGCGCGAGTTGGGGCTCATGAAGCCGACCGCGTATCTGGTGAATACCTCGCGCGGGCCGATCGTCTCGCAAGCCGCGATGATCGAGGCATTGAAGGCACAGCGTATCGCCGGAGCCGCGCTCGATGTGTTCGACGAGGAGCCCCTGGCGCCCGGGCACCCGTTCCGATATCTCCCCAACGTGCTGGCGACGCCGCACATCGGCTACGTCACGGAAAAAACCTATCGTGCGGCCTATCCGCAAATCGTCGATGCGATTCGGGCCTGGCTGAACGGCGCGCCGATTCAACAGCTTTCGGATTGACGATTCTGCAGGCCATCGCCCTACGTATCAGTCAGGCGGCGCCCGCCACCGATGCGCCCGCTATGCCATGGCGGGCAAGCGCCGCAGCCACGAAGCCAGACGCCTTCATTTGCTCGACGAACGCGCTGAGATAAGCGGCCGCCTCCGCGCCACGGCTTTTCGGCGTACCCATCGCTTGCTGGATCACCATGAAACGTTCATCGAGCAAACGTAGGCCCGTGGTGCGGGCGGCATCGGCTTCCAGTTGTTGCTTCACGCCCGCCGCGACTTCCAGGCCCTGCTCGATAAACATCTGCACGACGTCAGGCGAAGTCGGCGCGCGAGCGATACGCGCATGGCGTAGCTCGCGCGTCAGGAACAGGTCATAGGCGCTGCCGCGGCCAACCACGACGCGGTTGATTTCGACGTCCACTTGCGCGTTGTTTCGGATCGACGATTCATTGCGCACCAGATAGTAACCTTCGATCAAAACGTAAGGCGCAGTGAAGGCAATGCTCGCGCCGCGCACCGGGTCCACTGCGAAAAATCCGATATCGGCGCGCTCGTCGGCCACGATTTCCACCGACTTTCCGGCGGCATCCACTGCAATCAACTCCAGCTCGACGCCCAATCGCGCGGCGAACGCGGTCGCGAGATCCACCGATACACCGAACGGCGCACCCGAGCCCGCGTCCTTGTTGGCAAGTATGGGGTTGCCGAGATTGATCGAGGCACGCAGTTTTCCCGTCGGTGCGAAGGCGCGGAGGATGGCAGGATCGATATTCATTTTTTTCCACTTAAAGGATGAGCCGTCATGCAGGATAAGGTGATTTTGGTTTTTCCCCAAGGGCCTCAGCGACGGGTTTCGCGACAGGGTCTCAGTGCGCTGCCGCTTCCACCAGCACCGGCGTCGGGCTATACACTGCCGGATAGATCTGCTTCAAGTGATCGATCTTCGGCAAGTCGTTGATCACGATATACGGGTAGTCCGGATTGCGCGCCAGGAAATCCTGATGATGCGCTTCGGCCGGATAAAACGTCTGGTTGGGTTCGATCTTGGTAACGATCGGCGCGCTGAATGCATGCGCTTTCGTGAGCTGGGCGATGTACGCTTGCGCCACCTGCGCCTGTTGCGCGTTCAACGGGAAGATCGCCGAGCGATACTGTGTACCTTCGTCCGGTCCTTGCGCGTTGAGTTCGGTCGGATCGTGAGCCACCGAGAAATAGATCTGCAGGATGCGGCCATAGCTGATGCGGTGGGGATCGAACGTGATGCGCACCGATTCGGCGTGACCGGTCGTGCCGGTACTGACAATCTCGTAGTGCGCGGTCAATTTGCCGCCGCCGGTATAACCGGACACCGCACTGGTCACGCCCGCGACGTGCTGGAACACGCCTTGCACGCCCCAGAAGCATCCGCCGGCCAGCACGGCCACTTCGGATGTCGTTTGCGGGGTAACCGGCTCATCGACGACGGCCGCCGGTATGGCATGGACTTCTTCGGCCGAGGACGCCGAAACCCGCGTCCCCAGGATGGCCAGCGGTACGATCGCCGTCAGCAGCAGGCCGGGGCGAATCTGGCCTATGCCGCGGCTTATGCCACGATGGATGCCATGGAAAATCTTTTTCATGATTGGACTCTAGTAGGTAAATGGTGTGAGGCGCTCGCGTGTCAGGTCATGTCATAAGTCATTCAGGACGGGCTTGGCTAGAGGGCAACCGGTCGAAAGGTCATGGCAACGCCATTCATGCAATAACGCAGGCCGGTTGGGTCGGGCCCATCGTTGAAGACGTGACCCAAATGGCCGCCGCAGTTTGAGCAATGCACTTCCGTGCGCTCCATGCCGAACGTGCTGTCCCGGCGCGTCGCAACGGCATTGTCCAGTGGCTGCCAGAAGCTCGGCCAACCGGTATGGCTATCGAACTTGGTCTTGGACGAGAACAAGTCGCGCGCGCACCCGGCGCACGCAAAGATGCCGGAATTGTGTTGCCCATTGAGCGGGCTGCTATAAGGGCGTTCAGTCCCTTCGTGGCGCAGAACTTCATAGCTTTGCTGCGTCAACAGGCTGCGCCACTCGGCATCGCTATGCGTGACGGCGAATTTTTCCGGGGCCGTAGCTTGTGCCGCACCGGCAGCGGGGGCGATCAGCGCTCTAAGCCCCACCAGCAAACCGGCGAATGCCCCGGTGCCGAGAAACAATCGGCGATTGATCTTCATGGTTACCTCCAGAATGGATAGGCTAGACCCCATTGCCTGTTCCGGTAATGGGCCCAGATAAGCGCAGTCCCACTCGTTGGATCATGCCACCTAGCCTATATACGTCAACACGACACTATCGGTTCTATTCCCTAAGAATCAGCGACTCGAGCAAGAATAGACCCGCGTGACGATAAGTCGGCGCAAGGTCGAATTCCTTACACCTGGTTGTCGGCCTTAGCCATCGGGGAGGTAACGCGTGGTTCAGGCCTGCGCCGCTTTGACATCCACCAGGGCGCCATGAGTCGCCACCGCGGTTTGATTCCTGCCACGCGCCTTCGCCGCGTACACGGCTTCGTCGGCGGCCTTCACCAGCGCCACGACGCTCGAATATTCGTTCGCGATACAGGATGCAACCCCGATACTGACCGTGATGAACCGGTGTTCGCTCGACTTGTGCGCGATCTGCAAGGCGCCGATCGCGAGGTGCAGCTTGGTGGCCACCTTGGTCGCCCCTGCCAAGTCCGTTTCCGGCAAGATTGCCACGAATTCTTCTCCGCCGTACCGGGCCGCGGTATCGGCGGGCCTGCGCACGCAGCGCGCGATTGCCTGCGCGACTGCGGCCAAGGCGTCGTCGCCGGCCTGATGCCCATAGGTATCGTTGTAGTTCTTGAAGCGATCGATGTCGATGAAAATCACGGACATGGGGCGATGCGACCGTTTTGCGCGCCGCCATTCGCGCATCAACGCGTCGTCGAGCGTGCGCCGGTTGCTCAGGCCGGTGAGGCCGTCGGTGCGCGATAGCAGCAACAGGTTCGCCTCGACTTCCACGCGATACCGGAACTCCGTCGTCAGCAGCAGGGAGGTGGACAACAAGCCGATCGCGAGCAGGATGGCGAACCCGATGATGTAGCGTGCCCGTCGCAGCCAGGGGGCATAGATGTCCCGGGTGGCAGGCGCCACGCTGATCACCAGTGGCACATGGACGAACTGTCGGTAGATATACAGGCGCTCTTCGCCGTCTGTGGCCGCACTGCCGAAGAACCACGGTTCGTGCAGGCGCTCGAACCGCTCGAAGTTGGGCGTGCCTTTGAGGCTGCGGCCTATCAGTTCGTCGCTCGTGGGATTGCGCATGACGATCGTCCCATCGTCTTGCAGCAGCGTAATGGAGCCGTGCGGCCCGAGTTTGAGCCCGTCGAGCAGGTTGCGAAAATAATCGAGTTGCAGCGTACCCACCACCACGCCGGCGAACGACCCGTCCGGATGGTCGACACGCCGGCTAAAGGCGATGCGCCACTGCCCTTGTTGCTGTCGTGAACGATAGGGTGCGCTGATGTACAGCCCCACGCCATCGTTGACGCGTTGGGCGGTGAACCAGGGCCGGTCGGCCAAATTGATCTTGCGCGGCACGATTTGGGTCGAATCGACGGCAATGTCGCCGTGCTCGTCGACGTAAAGCAGCGCGCCCATGTATTCGCCAGCGGTCGCGGAGCGATCGAACAGCAACTGCTGGCGATATTGAGGCGGCAGGCGCATGACACCCGGATCCTGGACGCCATCGACCACGGCTTGTATCGACAAGTCGAACAGATCGAAGGTGCGGGTCACATCGCGCTCGACCACCAGCGCCAGATTGGCCGAGTTGTCGCCGGCATGCGCAATCGCGTCGTAGCGCCCCTCGAGCAGCACAATCGCGACCATCGCGAGCATGGTCACGGTGAACGCGCCACTGCCCAGGATGATCGCGACCGGATGCCGGACAAGAAACGCCCTGAGCCGGAACAAGAACGATCGTTTTTTCAGCATGTATCCGGTTCTCGGACGCTCGCGATCTCTCGCAGAGTTATGGGACGCACAGAGCTTAAGAAATCGCATCCGCACACGCAAGTAATTAAAATCACCGCTTCCAAAAAAAGAGATAAGCACCGTGGCAAGTGGAATTGTGCGTGGCGCTTGGCGAGGAGTCGCTCAAAAACAGACAGAATAATGGGCCGTAATAACAATGATTCTCAATACCGTTGACAAGAGTGGGCGCGCGCCGCTATTCTCGTTATCAATTAGTATTGATTCTCATTCTCGTGAGCGATGCCGACGCGGCGGCTTGGCGACTTGGTTGCCGGCCGCCAGCGAGCGATAGCGCTTGCGGGCGAGTCAAAATAAAAAAATGAGGAAATGCATGACACAGCGAACGGCGAGCCCAAGCCGACGGCATCGTACCCAGCGCGGGGACCGCGCCGCTCGCTCGCGGCGCTTGGCGATGAACGTGGCCTGCGCGTGCGCATTGATGTGGATGGCGCATGCTCAGGCGAGTTCGTCGACAAGCGCGCCGTCGGTCAACGCCGAACCGGCTGACGACAGCGCTGCGCCTGCGCAAGCCGACTTGGCCATCAAGGCGCAACCGGCCGGCATGTGGACCGGGTTTTGGAATCGTTCCAACATGCTCGGCGACATGGGCGGCCTGCGTCCTGCCTTGATGAACTATGGCGTGACCTTCGGCCTGCAGGAAACCAGTGAGTTGCTGGGCAATGTAAGCGGCGGCATTAACCACGGCTTTACTTACGATGGCCTGACCACGGCAACCGTGACCGTCGATACGCAAAAGGCGTTTGGACTCGCCGGCGGTACTTTCAACGCCAGCGCGCTGCAAATTCACGGGCGCAATCTCAGCCAGTTCAACCTCGGCAATCTGCAAACGGCCAGCGGCATCGAAGCGGACGACACGACGCGCTTGTGGGAGCTGTGGTATCAGCAATCGTTCCTCGATAACCGCTTCGACGTGAAGGTGGGGCAGCAGAGTATCGACCAGGAATTCATGGTCAGCCAGTACTCGGCTACCTTTATCAACACCATGTTCGGCTGGCCGGCGGTGCCGTCCTACGACATGCCGGCAGGCGGTCCCGCTTACCCGTTGTCGGCGCTGGGCGTGCGGTTCCGAGCCAAGCCAAGCAATTCGGTGACGGTATTGGCGGGGGTGTACGACGGCAACCCGGCGGGTACCGGTACCGGCGATCCGCAACTGCTGAACAACCACGGCACCAACTTCAATCTGCACAACGGCGCCTTGTTTATCGGCGAGTTGCAGTACGCGATCAACCAGCCCAGCAACGGCGATCTCGATGACGGCACGCCGCCCGGCTTGCCCGGTACCTACAAGCTCGGCTTTTGGTACAACAACGAAAAATTTCCCGACGAGGCGACTGATGACGGCGGCCTTTCGCTGGCCGACCCGAACAGTTCAGGCAACCCGCAACTGCATCGGGGCGAGTACAGCGTGTATGCGGTGGTCGACCAGATGCTCTGGCGCCCGAGCGCGAACAGTCCGAAAAGCCTGGGCTTCTTTACGCGCGTGATGGGCGCGCCGGGCAACCGCAGCCTGATCGAGTTCAGCCTGAATTCGGGCCTGGTCCTCAAGGCGCCGTTCGCCTCGCGTGAATCCGATTCAGCCGGTATCTCGGTCGGCTATGTCAAGGTGGGCAGCCAGGTTAGCGCGTTCGACCGGGCCACCGCGAATTTCAATGGCGGCTTCTCGCCGGTGCGCGGCTCCGAGACGGTCATCGAGGCCACGTATCAGTATCAAGCCAATCCGTGGCTGCAGTTGCAGCCCGATATCCAGTACGTGTTTAACCCGGGTGCTGGCGTCGTGAACCCCAACAACCCCACCCAGAAAATCAAGAATGAATTGATCTTGGGCGTGCGCGCCAACATTACGTTCTGAGCAAGCGCGCAGCTTCCGGAACTCTATTGAATAACCAAGCTATCTGCGCGACGCGTGATGCCGGCCGCGCCGCCATAGCTGTTTTGAGACACAGGAGCGCTTATGTTGCCTCAGTTGCATAACAAACCGGTCAAAGCGGCAGCCCGCAAGGTCATGGGCGGTGCCTTGGTGGGCGCTCTCGCCGCGCTGTCGATGCCTGCGGCCCACGCCGACGAGCCCAAGGGCTTCCTGGAAACCGTGCATAAGCATGTCACGCTGGTGAACACGGTGCCCGACAACGGCGATCAGAACCCCTACGCGCTGGTAGTAGCACCGGTCTCGGCCGGCTCGATCCAGAAAGACGACGTGCTGATCGACAACTTCAACAACGCCGCCAATCTGCAAGGCTTGGGCTCGACGATCGTCGATTACAACCCGACGACCAAGGCGCTGACCAAGTTTGCGCAACTGCCGCGCGACTTGCCGGAGTGCCCGGGCGGTATTGGCCTGAGCACCGCGATGACGATGCTCAAGACCGGTTGGGTGATTGTCGGCAGTACGCCGAGCAATGACGGCACCACGACCACCAAAGGCGCCGGTTGCCTGATCGTGCTCGATCCGCACGGCAAGGTCGCATCCGTCATCGGCGGGCCCAACGTCAACGACCCGTGGGGCAATATGGCGGTGGTCGACAAGGGCGATACCGCGACGCTGTTCGTCAGCAACTCGGGCTTTGGCGTGGGTAGTCCGAACGACAAGAGCGGCCCCGACGGCGAGCCGCCGGTGATCAAGGAATCGACCATCCTGCGCATCGAGCTGGCGATCGCCGACGGCAAAGCGCCCGTGGTGACTAGCCAGACCGTGGTGGCGGGCGGCTTTGGCGAACAGGCCGACAAAGGCGTGTTCCTGATCGGCCCGACCGGTCTTGCGCTCGGCAAGGACGACAAGCTTTACGTGTCCGACGCACTCGGCAACCGGGTCACCGAAATTGCCGATGCGAGCACCCGTACCACCAGTGGCGGTGTCGGCCGCGAAGTGACCAAGGACGGCTTGCTGCAACGGCCGCTGGCCATGGTCACGGCGCCCAACGGTCACTTGCTCGTGACCAACGGTTTGAACGGCAAGGTCGTCGAGATCGACCCGGACAGCGGCAAGCAAATTTACGCACAATGGATCGATACCGACAAAGCACAGACCCCGCCTGGCAACGGTGACCTGTTCGGGATCGTGATGACCCCCGCCGGCGACGGTTTTTACTACGTCGAGGACGATGTGAACACGTTGGTATTGGCAAAATGAGTGATGTTGACGATAAGGTGAAGCCGCTGCGGGATCCCGCCCGGCGTGGTTTTCTCGGTAAGGCTGGCGGTCTGGCGGCAGCGGTTGGCGGCCTCGCTGCGAGCAGCGCCGCAAACGCATCGATCGCGCAGGATCAGGCGCCCGCGGCGCTGGCTGCGAAGAATGGCATCGAGCCGTTCTGGGGTGTGCATCAGGGCGGTATTACAACGCCGCAACAGGAACATACGTATTTCGCCGCGTTCGATTTGGTCACCGCCAAACGTGCGGACGTGATCGCATTGCTCAACGCCTGGACCGAAGCGGCCAGCCGTCTGACGCGCGGCGACACGGCCGCGGCCCTGGGCGACAACCCGGAAGCCGCGCCCGGCGATTCCGGCGACGCATTGGGTTTGCCGCCGTCACGGCTGACCATCACCTTCGGTTTCGGTCCCGGACTATTTTCAAGCAATGGCGTCGATCGCTATGGATTGGCCGCGCGCCGCCCGGCCGCGTTGGTCGATCTGCCGCGCTTTAACGGCGACCAGTTGGTTCCCGAGAAAACCGGCGGCGATTTATGCATCCAGGCTTGCGCCAACGATGCGCAAGTTGCCTTCCATGCGGTTCGGCAACTCGCTCGCCTGGCCTACGGCACGGCCGTCATCAAATGGGTGCAAACGGGCTTTCAGTCGAACCCGGCGGGGGGCGGCACGCCGCGCAACCTGATGGGCTTCAAGGACGGCACCAACAATCCTTCGCAACGCGACCCGAAGCTGATGGACCAATTTGTCTGGGCCGGCGACGAAGGCCCGGCGTGGATGAAGAATGGCACCTACACGGTCGTGCGCCGCATTCGTATCACGCTCGAGCATTGGGACAAGATGGAAGTCGGCTTCCAGGAGCAGGTGGTAGGCCGGCACAAATATACCGGCGCGCCACTGGGCAAGCACAAGGAATTCGATGTGGCCGACCTCGACGCGAAGGACGCGGACGGTAACTCCATCGTTCCCGACAATGCGCACATGCGACTGTCGGCAGCGCAGACCAACGGCGGTGCGCAGATCTTGCGGCGCGGCTATTCGTATAACGACGGCGCCAATTTCTACATCGAACGCTGGCCGCCATGGCGTCAGGAGATGGAGTACGACGCGGGCTTGTTTTTCGTGGCGCACCAGCGCGACCCGCGTACCGGCTTCATCAAGATCAATCACAACTTGGCGGTGGGCGACATCATGAACCAGTTCATCACCCATGTGGGCAGCGGCATTTTCGCTTGCCCGCCAGGCGCCCGCGCAGGCTCGTTCATCGGCGCGGGATTGTTCGAAGGGCTGATGACCTGAATGCGCGCCGGCTACATGGGTACGCGCGCCGGTCATCTTCAACAGTGTTTTTACTGCATCGTTTTTACTGGAGCATTGCGCATGTCTTCTTCATCATTGAATACCGCGCTGCGCTTGAAGCGCGCAGCACGGATCGCAGCGCTCAGCACCGTCGCCGCCTGTGTTTTCACGCAGATGGGTTGGGTAAGCGCCGCGCAAGCCGATACGCTGACGCTCTATAGCGCGCAGCACGAACAGACGGTCGACCTGCTGGCCAAGGATTTCCAAAGCGCGTCCGGTATTACGGTACGCACGCGTTCCGGCGATGGCCCCGCATTGGCGGCCCAGATCGTGACCGAGGGCAGCAGTTCGCCGGCCGACGTGTACTTCACGGAAAACTCGCCTGAACTGATGCTGCTGGAAGAGAAAGGCCTGTTGGCCAAGGTCGATCCGGCAACGCTCGCCAGCATTGCGGCCCGTTATAACTCGCCGCAGGGCGAGTGGGTCGGCGTGCTCGCGCGTGAAAACGTGCTGGCCTATAACCCGTCGATGATCCAAGCCAGCCAGTTGCCGGCTTCGCTGATGGATCTTGGTACGCCCGCCTGGAAAGGCCGGGTCGCGATCGCGCCGAGCGACTCGGACTTCCTGCCGCTGGTCAGCGCCGTACTGGCCGTCAAGGGTTCCGATGCAACGCTGCAATGGCTCAAGGGCCTGAAGACGAACGCCCAGGTGTTCGACGACGATGAAGGCGTGGTTGCTGCGGTCAATCGGCGCGCGGTTGCTGTGGGCGTGATCAATAGCTACTACTGGGCACGTTTGCACGCCGAGTTGGGCGACAAGGGTACGCACAGCGTGATTTATCACTTCGCCAACCACGACATCGGCGCACTGGAAAATGTCTCGGGTGCGGCTGTGCTGAAATCGGCGCACAACGCCGCGGCGGCCCAGAAATTCCTGGCCTACCTGGTCAGCGAGCGCGCCCAGAAGCTGTTGGCGACCAACAAGGTCACGTTCGAATACCCGTTGCGCGCTGGCGTGACGGCCGATCCGATACTTAAGCCGTTCGACCAGCTCGATCCGCCGGCGCTCGACATGCAGAAACTCGGCGACGATAGCGGTGCTGTCAAGTTGCTGCGTCAGGCCGGCTTGCTCTAATCATGGACGATGGGATAATCGCGGTTGCGGCAGGTAGCGCGACCGCCCCGGCTCTACCGCAGGCGACGGCGCGCAAGGCACCGCTGGGATTGTGGGCCGCAGCCGTGCTCGCGGCCCTTTTGGTGTTGCTGCCGTTGGGCTTCACGGTCTTCCAGGCGAGTACGTTCGGCTTCGATGATGCCTTCGATTTGCTGGTACGGCCGCTGGTTGGCGAGTTGCTGGTCAATACCCTGAAAATTACCGTGGCCACGACTTTGGCGGCGGCTGTGATCGGTACCGCCGCGGCCTGGTTTGTCGAACGCACGCAACTGCCTGGCCGCCGGCTCTGGTCGGTGCTGGTGGTGGTGCCGCTCGCGATCCCGCCGTTCGTCACGAGTTTTGCGTGGGTTTCGCTCAGCCTTTCGTTGCAGGATTTCGCCGGCGCGACGCTGGTAGTGACCAGCGCCTATTACCCGCTGGTGTACTTGCCGGTAGCGGCTGCCTTGCGTGGCATGGACCCGGCGCTCGAAGAGACTTCGCGCGCACTGGGTTGCGGACCGTGGGCCTGTTTTTTCCGCGTGGTGCTGCCGCAGTTGCGTCCTGCGCTGCTAGGCGGAATGTTGCTGGTGGCGCTCGGCGTGCTGGCCGAGTTCGGTGCATTTACGCTGCTGCGCTTCCGTACCTTTACCACCGAGATTTACGCCGAATATCGCACCAGTTTCGATGGCGCAGGCGCGTCCTTGCTGGCCTGCGTGCTGATCGTGTTATGCCTGATTTGCCTGGCGGCCGAATTCCGGGTGCGCGGGGCGGCGCGTTACGAGCGGCTCGACCGCGGCACGCGCCGCGCGGCGCTGCATTATCGGCTGGGTTGGGCGCGCTGGCTTATCGTGGCCGGTTTTGCCGCGCTGGCGCTGGCCACGCTCGGCGTGCCGCTGGGCATGATCGTCTTCTGGCTGACGCAACATGCGCAGGCCGCTGTCACACCGGTGTCCGTCTCGTTCGAAGCGCTGACCGATGCGACGCTCGCGTCCATCGGCCTCGGTCTCGCGGGCGCTGCGCTCACGACGCTGCTGGCGCTGCCCTTGGGGTTTTTGCTGGCGCGCTATTCGAACCGCTTTGCGACCGCGCTCGAACGTACCGTATTTATCGCGCAGGGTGTGCCCGGCATCGTGATTGCGCTGGCTATCGTTTCGCTGGCGGTGCATGCACTGCGCCCCTTGTACCAAAGCGCCGAGCTACTGGTGGTGGCTTACGCGATCATGTTCTTGCCGCTGGCGCTGGTCAGCGTGCGCGCTGCCTTGTTGCAGGCGCAGCCGCGGCTCGAGGACACGGCCCGCGTGCTGGGCCTGAACGGCCTGCAGGTTGCCTGGCGGGTGGTGCTGCCCTTGGCCGGGCCCGGCCTGGGTGCCGCCGCCGCCATGGTGTTTATCGCGACCGTGACCGAGCTGACCACCACGCTCTTGCTGTCGCCGATCGGCACCCGTACTCTCGCGACCCAGATCTGGGTCGATACCTCGGCCCTTGCGTTTGCCGCCGCCGCGCCGTTTGCCGCGCTGCTGGTGGCGATCTCGCTGGCCTCGACGTGGCTATTGATGTCACTGCTCGGAAAATCCGCCGTACTCGGCTCGCATCAAGGATAGTTGGCATCATGGCGGAAGTCAGAATCGAGCGGTTAAGCAAGCGTTTCGGCACGCATCAAGTGTTGCGCGGCGTTGATCTGAGCGTAGCCTCGGGTCGGCTGGTCGCAATTCTCGGGCCGTCCGGCAGCGGCAAGACCACCTTGCTGCGACTGTTGTGCGGCTTCGAGCGCCTGGACGAGGGCGCCATCTGGATCGGCGACACGCTGATGTCGGGGCCGTCCGTCCACGTGCCGTCCGAGCGCCGTCGGATCGGCTATGTGCCGCAGGAAGGCGCGCTGTTTCCGCATCTTTCGGTTGCCGACAACATCGTGTTCGGTTTGCCGCGTGCTTTGCGTCAAACGCGTCATCGGGTCGCCGAATTGCTCGAACTGGTCGGGCTGCCGCAGTCGTATGCCGCGCGTCCGCCGCAGGAGCTCTCGGGCGGCCAGCAGCAACGCGTGGCGCTGGCTCGCGCGCTAGCGCCGGCTCCGGCGCTGGTACTGCTCGATGAGCCGTTCTCGTCCCTCGATGCCGCACTGCGCATCGAGACCCGGCAGGCCGTGGCGCAAGCACTCACGTTCGCCGGCGCGACGGCTCTGCTGGTCACGCACGATCAGTCCGAGGCGTTGTCGATGGGTAGCGAGGTGGCAGTGCTGTGGGACGGACAATTGATCCAGGTAGCCAGCCCGGCCACGCTCTACCGGCACCCGGTTAATCCGGAACTGGCCAGCTTTGTCGGCGAGGCGGTGCTGCTGGCGGGTATCGTGGAGCAGGGGCAATTGACATGCGCGCTGGGGCGGCTCGATGTGGAACCGGGTACGCGCGACGGCGTGGTCGAAGTGTTGTTGCGGCCCGAGCAGATCCGGTTGCAGTCAGCCGGGGGCGCGCAGGGCGCCGCAACTGCGGGATCTGTCGCGGCCGGGATGCCGGATGCGGTTCCAGGTGCTGTGCCCGGTGTGGTCCAGCAGGTGACTTATTATGGCCACGACGCCAGCGTGCGGATTCGGCTCGCCAACGACGTCATGTTGAACGCGCGGGTGCCCGGGCATCGCTGTCCGGTGCCTGGCGCCACCGTATATTGCAGCGTCGAGGGCAACGCGGTCACTTACGCGCGTTAAGCGAGCCTGACGATCGCCGCACGCGCAATGCGCCCGTGCTGGATCAGGCGCCTTCGAGCGGACCCATCGCCGATTGCAGGTAGTTCTGGATGCCGAGCTTGGCGACCAGTTCGATCTGGGTTTCCAGCCAGTCGATGTGTTCCTCGGTGTCGTCGAGGATGTTGACGAAGATTTCGCGGGAGACGAAATCGCGAACCGACTCGCAGTAGGCGATCGCTTCCTTGCAAGTCGCTTGTGAAATCTGTTCCAGCTTCAAATCGCAGGCCAGCACTTCTTCGGTGTTTTCGCCGATCAGCAATTTATGCAGGTCCTGCAGATTGGGCAGGCCGTCGAGCATGAACACGCGCTTTATCAGCAAATCGGCGTGCTTCATTTCGCCGATCGACTCATCGTATTCGTGCTTGCCGAGCACCTCCAGTCCCCAGTGCTGGTACATGCGCGCATGGAGGAAATACTGGTTGATCGCCGTGAGTTCGTTCTTTAGCTGGGCGTTGAGGTGTTCAATGACTTTCGGATCGGCTTTCATTCTTATGTGTCCTGGCAGGTGAGCGCGCCGCCAATCGGGCTATGCGGGCGTCGGAAGGCACGAGCGCTGGGCTCGACACGGGTCCCTAGAAAATCGATAGTATCAAAACGCGGCTTGGCACATCAAAACAATGCGGGCAGGAATAGGCGGGGCAAGGGGCGGTAAAAAGCGCCGAAGCGCGCGTCAGGGCGTCGCGCTTGGGGCGGGAGGGACCAAGATCAGGCTGGTACGGCCTCGCGTACGAATTTCAGCGGGGCGACTTGCGAGTCGGTCGCGTCGATGCATTCGTCCAGAATTCCGCGTACGGTTTCTTCGCAGCAGCCGCAGCAGGTGGCGACGCCGAGTTCAATTTGCAATTCTTCGAACGAACTGGCGCCCGCCTCGAAGCATTGGCGAACACTTCGCTCGGAAACCGCCTTGCACACACACACAATCATGATTCACCTCTCAGTAAACACGAATCATTATCATTCATACCCTGGGCGTAGTCAATTGGTCCAGGCGACCGATTTGTAACCGAATTTGAGTGACAGACCGCACCGACCGCCAAGGTTATTTATGAGTCGCTTTTTGCTAAAAAACCAACATAATCAGGCATTATCTATAAGGGGTCTTAACTAAGCGTCTGCTACAGTAGTGCTCCGCAATGTGGGATAGTGCAGTGGAACACCAGCCCATCGCTTGATGGGTCGAAGTGCGAGGAACTAAGGTGAATCGGGTTTCCAAATCGACAATGGTAGGAATCATGCTGTTCGTATGTGTTCTGGTGAACGCAGGCCTGATGCTGCGCAACGATTCGGAGTTGATTGCCTTGCACCGGCCCACGCTCGACGCGCACAACGTGGAACGCACGCTGCAGGACGTTCAAGTGCAACTGTTAAGCGCCGAAAGTGCTCAGCGCGGCTATTTGCTCACCGGCCAGAGCGGATTCTTGAGGTCGTATTCCAATTCGGTCGACGCCTTGGGCGCCGCCTCCGCCGCCTTGGACAAGGAAGTCGGTTCGTTGCCGCAAGAGCGGCAACGCCTGGCGGAGCTGCACCAGGCCATCACACAAAAACTGACCGCGATGGCCGATACCGTGGCGGATTTCT